>OJPD01000106.1_pt1 | contig 70024 bp, 67 predicted proteins | sample 1598371 | NCBI WGS metagenome assembly OJPD01 (sample SAMN03922478, study PRJEB24848) | human gut metagenome | isolation source: stool sample | host: Homo sapiens | place: Germany | collected 2010-11
GGTCGCTGCTCGCGATTGAAAGTCAAGGGCTGCGGCCCTTGACAATCCCGGAGAAACTTTTTCGACACGCTGGCGGGCCTTCGCAATGCGAAGGCCCGCTTTCACATGCACGGATGTTCGGCTGTTACCCTTCCTGTTCGTCCGCGAGCGCACGCACGTAGTCAAGCGCCGCCCAAAGCTGTGCATCGTCATCCTGTTCGATCTGATCGATCGCAAGGCCCTTAAGCTCCTCCGGCAGGTCGATCTCGATATCCGGCGTCACGCCCGTCCCGTCAATATTCGCGCCGCCCGGCGTATAATATGCATCGGTCGTCAGCTTCAGCCACGCGCGGTTGCCTTCGATCTGCTTCGTGGTCTGCACGACGCCCTTCCCATAAGTCGTCATGCCGACGACAGCGCCTGCCCCAAAATCCTGCACCGCCGCCGCAAGGATCTCGCTTGCGGAAGCGGAATTCTCGTTTACGATGACCGCGACCGGCACTTTTACGCCTTTGGCGTTCGACCGGTATACCTCCCCTTCGGCTTCCAACCGGCCGCGCACGCTTACGATCGTCCCTTCGCCCAGCAGCGTATCCGCAATGCTCACAACGTCCGAAAGTGAGCCGCCCGGATTGTTGCGCAGGTCGATCACGAGCGAGCGCATCCCACGGTCTGTCAGATCCTTGATCGCCTCGCTGAACTCCGCAGCGCAGTTGCCCGTGAACATGCTGATGCGGATGTAGCCCGTATACTCCCGGAACAGCGCGCTTGTGACGCGCGTCAGGTTGAGCGCCGCGCAGGTCACCTCAAATTCGAGCGTTTCCTCCGCGCGTTTGAGCGTAAGCGATACGCTCTCCCCCACTTCCCGGTCGATGGACGCGGCCACCTCGTCCAGCAGCATGCCGCCGACGGCTGCTCCGTCCACAGAGAGGATCACATCCCCCGGCAAAATGCCCGCTTCCGCAGCCGGCGTTCCATCATAAACGTCAAGCACTGGCGCGCCCTCCGCATCCGGCTGGCCGACGAGGATGCCGATGCCGTTATATTGCCCGTTGATGTTGGAAAGGTACGCCTCGTATTCCTCCGCTGTGTAGTAAGCCGCATAGGGATCGTCCAGCGCGGCAACTATGCCGTTCGCCGCCGCGTCCAGCAGCGCTTCCCGGGAAGGCGGTTCCCGGAACGAATCGCTTTGGATCCAGCCGATCATCTCATCAAGGAACAGCAGATCGCTGATCTTGGCGTATTCTTCCGCCGAGAGGACGACGACGTCCTCCCGCCCCTTGTTGAGGATCGTGACCGTTACCCCTGCGGTCACGCTTGCCGTGATGAGGATCACCGCAAGGAAATATAGGATTGTCCTTACCCAGGACTTCATATGGTCAAACCTCCATGCCGGCCCGGAAACGCCAGGCTGATTCTTGTACGCATACCGCTTCCGGTATACAATAAACAAGGTATATTCTACCAAACGAAAGCCTATACGTCAAATAAACGAATTGTGTCCACCACTTTTTGCCAAATGTTGCAAAAAAAGCAACGCAAAACCGCCACGCACACACATGTTTCACAACAGCGCACAAAAAAGCGGGCGCAGCGCGCCCGCAAAAGCTTTCCGGTCTTGGTTTTAACTAAGCGTTATACCATATAGGGTTTGATGAACTCCGGCGCATCCGCCGCGTTTCCGCTGATGCTGATGATCAGCTTAACGTCCGTGCGGTCGGAGAAATTCTTCAGTTCGGTGAAAAGCCCTTCGAGCGTTTCGAGAGGGTGGTGCACGATCTTCAGGAAGCCGTCGATAAAGAGGTATTCAAGGTCGAAATCCTGCGCAGCGATGCCGGAAAGGAAACCATAGAACATCTTAGGGCCGTCAATATGGAACTCGGACGCGTCCACAAACCGGATGCTGTGTTTGAGTTCGAACATATACTGGTTGTCGTCGTCGATAAACACGATGCTGCCCTTTGCGGTCTTAATCGATTCATTCGCCATGTCGATGATCTGCTTCGTCTTGCCCGCACCTTTTTCGCCGAAAATCACACGTATCAAGGTAAAAGCCCTCCTTCCGCGCATTAAGCGCTCCCCATAAATCTGATGTGTTTATTATAACCTTTTTGCATTGCCGCGGGCAACCCTTATTTCGTGGCAAATCTGTGAAAGCATGATTGCGCGGCGCGCCGGCATCGCTTATAATGGGAAAATGATTTTGCTTAAAGGAACAACTGATATGAAACGCGTTTTAGGGTGCATCCGCCGCGCGGACGAGCGCTACCGCATGATCCGCCCCGGCGATAAGATCTGCGTAGGCGTATCCGGCGGGAAGGACAGCCTGCTCCTGCTCTATGGTCTCAAGCTATACCAGCGCTTTTGCCGCACGCCCTTTGAGCTTTGCGGCGTGATGCTGGATCTCGGCATCAGCGGCGAAGACTTCTCGCCTGTCTCCGAATTTGCGGAGGCCATCGGCGTGCCGTTCGACCTTGTCAAGACCGACATCGGGGACGTCGTGTTCAACATCCGCAAGGAATCCCATCCCTGCGCACTCTGCGCGAAGCTGCGGCGCGGCGCGCTCAACGACGCGGCGCGGGAGCGCGGCTGCAACCTCGTCGCCCTCGGCCACAACCGGGACGATGTGATCGAAACCTTCTTCCTGAGCCTGTTTTACGAAAGCCGCCTCAACACATTCGGCCCGGTGACCTACCTCGGCCGCAAGGATGTGACCGTGATCCGCCCGATGATCTTCCTGCCCGAAAAGCAGGCGCTTTCCATCGCAAAGCGGCTGGAGCTCCCGATCCGCAAGCCCAACTGCCCCGTTGCCGGGAACACCAAGCGGGAAGAGATGAAGCAGCTCATCCGGCATTTTACGACGATCGTGCCCAATCCGGAGGAACGCATCATGAACGCCATCGCGGATACGCATAAATACGGCATGTGGGACAGGCTGCGCCTGCCCCCGCGCGACCTTGCGGAGCTCGCCCAGCAAAGCGCCTGCGCGGCCGCGCCGGAGGGCGAGGATGATGCCTGAGCCCCGCCTGCTGCTCTTCGGCTATCTGCTGCTGATGAGCCTCGTCCTCTTTGCCTTCATGGGCGCGGACAAACGGCGCGCAAAGCGCCGCGCCTGGCGTGTACCGGAACGGACGCTTTTCTGGCTCGCGGCCCTCGGCGGGGGCCTAGGCGGGGTGCTCGGCATGCTCGCCTTCCGGCATAAAACGAAGCATGCCTCCTTTTGCGTTGGCATGCCCCTTCTGATGCTGCTGAATTTCGGCGCGGCATATCTGCTGCTGCGCTATGTCATTCGTTGAACCTCCGCCTGAGATACACCATATCCACAAGCTGTACGCCGCCTTCAAAGATCGGGTGATCGTAATGGTCAAGGAAAAAGTTCCTGACAACACGTGAGCGTGTAAACCCACATGCTTCATAGAACGGAATGGTCAGAGGGCTGTCCCCGGTGCCCACCTGCAATGCGGAAAACCTGCCGCGATATTCCCGAAGAAGGAATTCGACGAGCGCCCTTCCATACCCCTTGCGCTGTGCTTCCGGCGCAACGGCGATGTTTTTAAGCTCCAGCACGCCGTCCCCCTCGTCCGTTACGACGCAGACAGCACGCACGCCGCCCGCATCGCGGAGCGCGTACATATCCCCGCGTTCCAGATAGCGGTCGATCATATCCTCCTGCTCGTCCCCAAGCAAAAGCAAATCAAGATATTGCTTCCGGTTTTCCGCGATTCTTACGATCTCCATATGCGTTTGTGTTATCCCTCCCAAAACAGCTCATCCAGCGTTTTGCCCAGCGCACGGCAGATCGCAGCGCAAAGGCGGATCGACGGGTTGTAATCGCCCTTCTCAATGGCGTTGATGGTCTGCCGCGATACGCCCACCGCGTCCGCAAGCTGCTGCTGGGACATGTCCTTCGCCGCGCGCGCGGCCTTCAGGCGCAGGTTTTTCATTCCTCCTCCCGCTCCTTCCGCAGCACGAGCAGCCGGAGAAGATATGCCGCGAGGATCACCGCAGCCATGATGCCGACGGCGGTATTGCATATAAAGAAAGTTAATATGCCTTCCTGAACTACATCGCCTTCGCAAATGCGCACAATGCCAAGCGCAAGGTTGACCACGGCGAGGAACCCCATAAGCGCGATCATGCCGACAGGACGCGCGTTCGGCCGCCGGTACGCATCGCGCCAAATGCAGGTTACGGCAAACACGGTTACCGAAGGGCAGGCGCAAAGCCCTGCGGCCGCGCCCGCATCGCACCACCGGCCGAACAGACCTTCCGAGCAGGCATACAGAAACAGCGCGCCCAGCAGCGTAAAAAATGCAAGCTGGAACGCCTGTCCGCGCGCCGCGATTTGGCGCTCATCATAGTCAGATTGATTCCCGATATTGTTTTTCATCGTAAGAACAGCTCCTTCCCCTTCATCGGATGAAGCCATTATAGAACTTATATGACTTTATGTCAATTATATTTTACTTTATATCTATTTTATTTGCCGAGCTTCGCGCTACATAGACGATGTGCGGCATGTCCTTGCCGCGATAGCGCTTCACAACCTCGTATTCCGCCCGCATGCCGAGGCGCTCCGCCACGCGGATGGAAGCCGCGTTTTCCGGGCGGATGTCCGCGATGACCTCCGCCGCCCCAAGGCGCTCGAACGCGTCGCGCAAAACGGCCTGCGCCGCTTCCGTGGCATAGCCATGCCCCCAGCAATCCCTGCGCAGCATCCAGCCGATCCCGAGGAGGTCCTTTCCCGCCAGCGTCTCGCGGAGCAGGCCAACCATGCCCACGAATTCGCCCGTCTCCTGCACCTCCGCGGCATAGTAGCCAAAGCCGTCCTTTTCATAGCGCGTGAACGTGCCGGCAAGCCACTCGCGCGCTTCCTGCTCCGAAAAGCCGTGCTCCCAGGCGTACATCACCTCCGGGTCGCCTAAAACGGAGAACACCTTGGGGAAGTCCTCCTCCGTCAGTCTGCGCAGCAGCAGGCGCTCCGTTATGAGCAAGGCGCGCTCGCGCCGCTTCCAGCGCAGCCAGTCCGCGTCAAGCACCGTCGCCTTCTTGCGCCGCAAGAGCTCCCCGCAGGGGAACGCAGCGCATTCACTGCAATAGGCCAGCCCATGCGCGTCCACGCAATCGGACGTAAAGCAGTCCCCTGGCGCATGCGCAAGGCGGCAGCCCAGGCATTTTTGTGCCGCATAGGAAGGACAGCTTCCGCAATAAAAGCCGCACTTTCCAATCAGAGCCGCAATTTCGTTCATATCTGCGCGCCCCTTGCAAAATATTCGCCCTTGAGCATGGAATACACGATCTGATCCAGATACCCGCGCTCGCTCTTATAGCTTTGGCGCAGCATGCCGTCCCTGTGCATGCCGAGGGATTCATACAGCCGGATGCCGGTATGGTTGTCCGGGTAAACGTCCAGCCAGAAGCGGTTCATGCGCAGTGCCTCAAACGCGTAGCGCATCACGCCCTCCATGGCTTCCCGGCCATAGCCCTGGCCTTTTGCGCCGATGGCGATGCGTCTCAGTTCAAACACCTCGGACTTTTCATCCACATGGCAGAGCATGTAGCCGATCTTTGCGCCGTCCTCCGTGCGGAACACCGCGAGAATATGCGCTGGGTCCGCGATCTCCGCAAGGTGCTGCGCCTCCGTGCCCTGCCAGATGAAATCGCGGTTGGCAGGATCGTGCTCCATGCCGATGATGTAGGGGATATCCCCCGCCTCCGCCTCCACAGCGGCGAAGCGGGGCGTGCGAAACAGCGTTGCCATCGTTATGCTTTCCTCCCAAGTTTTGTCCAGAATTGGAATGTCATCGGCCAGAGCACGCCGCCCGTGACCGCCATCAGAAAATAGCGCACGGCGTCGGCGGCCGCCGCGCTGCCAAACAGCGTGGCGAACAGCGCCTTGAGGCCAACGCGCAGGCCAATGATGAGCCCGAGGCCAAGCACGAGCTTACAGGCCTGCGCCCACCAGACCGCCTTTGTTTCAAAATGCGTATACCTGTCGTCCACCCACCACGCGAGCATCAGCCCGCACATGGTGCCGATGAGCGTCCAGGCGTTCTTCACGCCGTGCGCGTCGAACTCCGGAATATTCGCCTCCCGCGCGGGCATGAACAGCACAAACGCGAGCAGCGCAAACGCGAAGGCGGCCGCGCATGCGCCGAAGATCAGCTTGCCCTTGCGGCTGCCCTCCAAGCGGTCGAACAGGCGCGTAAGCAAAGTTACGGTAAGCACGCCCGTTACGAGCGATACGCCCACGTCAAGCGGCGTATGCACGCCGAGGTACATGCGGGAAAAGCCCGTCAGCAGGATCGCCAGCGCGCAGCATACCGTCACCCATTTCTTCCTGCGCCATACTGCAAGCGTACCGAACACGGTCGCAGTCGTCTGCGTATGGCCGCTTGGAAAGGAATACCCCGTCGCCGCCTCGCGCGCCGCTTCCACGATTGTAAAGTTTTCATCCAGCACCCAAGGGCGCGGAATCAGGAAAACCGCCTTCAAAAGCTGGTTCAACGTGTTCCCGACAAGGCCGATGAAAAAGAAGCGGAAGCCCCACTTTTTGTCAAAACACCACAAAAGCGCCATGCCCACGAGCATGAACACCGTTTCCTCGCCAAGCATCGTGACGAGCGCGGCAACGCCATCCAAGAACGGCGTGCGGATCGCCTCCAATAAGCGCAGAAATCCCATCTGTTCCTCCGGTCTGCCATAGATTTGTTCCACAGGAATATATATATTATAGCATAGCTGTACCGCGCCGCGCACCGCCCAAAACGCGGTAGGCGGGAAAAGGTTCAAAAACCGTTCATTTGCAATGCAGGCCCGCATGGGATAAAATATATGGGTAAACTTGCTTTATTTGGGAAAGGGACTCGGCATGAAGCAGAAAAAATGGATTATCCTGGGCGGTTGCGCCCTGCTCGTCGCGGCTGTGGCTGCGGTTGTCCTCCTGAGCGGGAATCCTGCAAAGCCCGCTTTAGATCCAAACTCTTATGCAGCAAAGCCGGTCATTTATTTGTATCCGGAAGAGACGATGGAGGTTTCCGTTTCGCTCGATTACGGTGGGACGCTGACCACTACGTACCCGAAGTATGACGAAGCAGATGGCTGGCATGTGACCGCCATGCCGGACGGTACGCTCATCAACCAGGCGGACGGCAAGGAATACTCCTACCTGTTCTGGGAGGGCGCGTCCACCGCCACATACGACATGACGCACGGCTACGTCGTCAAGGGCGCGGATACGGCGGCGTTTTTGCAGGCGACCCTGAGCCGCATGGGCATGCTCCCGCGGGAATACAATGAGTTCATCGTCTATTGGCTGCCGCAGATGGAGCAAAACCCCTTTAATCTCATCACGTTTCAGGCGGAGCGCTACACCAGCAACGCAAAGCTCTCCATCTCGCCGGAGCCGGACAGCATGCTGCGCGTGTTCATGGCCTTCCGCGCGCTGGACGAGTGGATCGATGTGGAGGCCCCCACCCTGCCGCAGTTTGAACGCACAGGGTTCACGGTCGTCGAATGGGGCGGCTGTGAAGTGCAATAAATCACTTGGCTTTTCGGGGGGAGCGGAAGCACCCTCTCAGGCTGTCGATCAAGTGGCAGATGCCACTTGATCGAGGGATTCACGTCGCGCTTGCGCCGATGGCGCGGCCAGCGCTCCGTGTAAAGAAAGCCTTGCGGCGCAAGGCTTTTCGCTCGCACCGCACAGGTCGCTGCTCGCGATGGAAAGTCAAGGGCTGCGGCCCTTGACAATCCCGGAGAGACTTTTTCGACAAGCTGGGGGGAGCGGAAGCACCCCCCCTTTTTCGTTTCGCCGCACGCACCTACGGCGCGAACGCGGTCTTTTTTCGGCGAAGATCGGGTGCTTTTGCCGAATTGGTTGACGGAGCGCTTGTACTGCTTTATGCTTATGCCATGGAACCTTGCGGATGGGAGCGGGTTCGATCAGTCGATAGGGTGAAAAGGAACGCCGCGGCAAAAGCCGCGGCGTTTCGCATCGCAAAATCAGTGCCTACCCGCTTTAATCGTTGGCCACGTCATGCTCGATCTTGTAGCTCAGTTCGCTCAAACTGTCGTTAAGGTGTACGTTCTCGATCGGCACCGCAGCCACCAAGTCGACCGGCACGAAATTCCAAATGCCCTTGATGCCGGCAGCGACCATACGCTCCGCGATCTCCTGCGCAGCACTCCGGCGGGCGGCGATCACGCCGATGTCCACGCCATGGGTGCGGATGAACGCTTCCATCTCCTCAGCGGCATAGACGGGCTTGCCATTGATCTCCTGGCCGACAAGCTCCGGATTTACGTCAAACAGCGCAAGCACGTTGAAGCCTGCGGACGAGAACCCCTCAAAATTGGTAAGCGCGTGGCCGATATTGCCTGCGCCGACGATTATGACGGAATGCTCCCGGTCAAGCGCCAGGATGGACTTGATCTCCGAAAGCAGAGTACGGACGTTATAGCCATACCCTTGCTGGCCAAACCCGCCAAAACAATTGAAATCCTGCCGCACCTGCGACGCGTTCAAGCGCATCTGCTGTGCGAGCTTTTCCGACGAGATGCGCTCGACCCCCTGGCTCTCCAGCATCACCAGATGCCGGTAATACCGGGGCAAGCGCTTAATCACAGCTTCCGAAACCTTTTTGAATGCCATACTCTTCCTCCGCTCATCCGCCCGCGCGGGAAATCATCGTTTTTTATTTTATCCACTTTTCCCGAAAATCGCAAGCGGCTTATGGAAAAAGCACGCCGCATTTTGCATTGTTTTGGCGGCAGTGCTGCAAAATCTGCGTTTTTCCTATATACGCATGAACAAGGATGCGTTTTCTTCCCGCCGCCATTCGCCGGAAACGCCGCAGTATGCCGCGCCAAGCTCGATGTGCAGCATGGCGATCCCGCAGTCCAGCTTCCCATAGCCAAAGTTGGCGGAAGTGTTTTCCACGGCGATCCCGTCCTCCCGTACGCGGAAGCGCCAGGGCTGCCCGTTCACCGCAGAGGGCGCGCGCCGCGCGCATTCGATCGCCCGCTTCTGCCAGGCGGGGAGCGCGCCGAATTCCTCCGCGCTGAGCCCCGTCAGCTTTTCATAAGAGCGCCGCGGCCGTGCGGCATATTCCTCATCCGGCACGCCGATGGAAATGATGCAGACGACGTGTTCCCCTTCCGCAAGCGGAATCGCCGCGAGGGCGTTCTTTTTGTTGTAGGAAGCGCCGAGCCAGCATGTACCAAGGCCCATCGCCGTGCATTCAAGCGAGAACGCCTCGCCTACGTAGCCCGCCATCTCAGGCTCTGCGTCCTCCTTCGCAATAACCGCTGCGAAAGCATCCGTTCCCCGCACCTTGCCGTACCAAAGGAACGCCGGCTTGAATGCGCGTTCCGCCGCGCCAAGGGCGATGCGCACGCCGTGCGCGCACAAAAGCTCCGCCATGCCCGCGAGCGTCTGGAGCTGCGCTTCCTCCGGAGCCGCTTTATATTTGCGCACGGAGAAGCGCCGCTCAGACGCCTCATACCAGCGCTGCATGCTGTCCATTCCCAATTCTCCCCCGTTTCGTCCGTTACTTGTTGTGTTCCGCTTTCGCCTGTTCCAAAATGGGCTTTAAGTATTGCCCGGTATAGCTCTCCGGGATCTCCGCAACCTCCTCCGGCGTGCCCGTCGCAACGACCGTTCCGCCGCGGTTCCCGCCCTCCGGCCCAAGGTCGATGATGTAATCCGCCGTCTTGATCACGTCAAGATTGTGCTCGATCACGACTACGCTGCTGCCGTTCTCGCAAAGGCGCTGGAGGATCGCAAGCAGGCGCTTCACGTCCGCCACATGCAGGCCGGTCGTCGGTTCATCGAGCACATAAAGCGTGCGCCCCGTATCCTTGCGGGAAAGCTCTGTCGCAAGTTTGACGCGCTGCGCCTCGCCGCCGGAAAGCGTTGTCGAAGGCTGGCCGAGGCGCACATAGCCGAGGCCCACGTCATAGAGCGTTTGCAGTTTTTTCGCAAGCCGCGGCAGGGGCGCAAAGAACGCGAGCGCCTCCTCCACGGTCATCTCCAGCACGTCCGAGATAGATTTCCCCTTGTAGCGCACCTCCAGCGTTTCCCGGTTGTAGCGCTTGCCATGGCAGACCTCGCAGGGCACGTAAATATCCGGCAGGAAGTGCATCTCGATCTTGATGATGCCGTCTCCCCGGCAGGCCTCGCAGCGGCCGCCCTTGACGTTGAAGCTGAAGCGGCCGTTGTTGTAGCCGCGCATGCGCGCATCTGGCGTTTGGGCGTATACATCCCGGATTAGGTCGAACAGGCCCGTATACGTCGCCGGGTTGCTGCGCGGCGTGCGCCCGATGGGCGATTGGTCGATGTCTATGATCTTGTCGAGCTGCTCGAGCCCGAGGATCGCGTCATGGTCGCCGGAGCGCGTGCGCGCGCCGTTGAGCTCCCGCAGGAGCGTCTTTTTCACGATCTCGTTCACGAGGCTGGATTTCCCGCTGCCCGAAACGCCCGTCACGCAGGTGAACACGCCGCCGAGCGGGATGTCCACGTCGATATTTTTGAGGTTGTTTGCCCGTGCACCGCGCACGCGGAGGTATTTCCCGCCACAATCGCGCCGCGTTTGCGGCACCTCGATGCGCTGCACGCCCGTGAGGAACTGGCCGGTGATGGATTCCGGCGCGCGCATGATGTCCGCAAGCGTGCCCTCCGCGATGACCCGGCCGCCGTGCTCGCCCGCGCCAGGGCCGATGTCCACGATGTAATCCGCCGCGCGGATGGTATCCTCGTCATGCTCGACGACGATGAGCGTGTTGCCCAGATCGCGCATGTTCTGGAGGGTTTTCAGCAGGCGCGCGTTGTCGCGCTGGTGCAGGCCAATGCTCGGCTCATCCAAAATGTACAGCACGCCGACGAGGCCGGAGCCGATCTGCGTCGCAAGGCGGATACGCTGCGCCTCGCCGCCGGAAAGCGTCGCCGCAGCGCGCGAAAGGGTTAAGTAATCCAAGCCCACGTCCACGAGGAAGCCAAGGCGTGCGTTGATCTCCCGGAAGATCTGCTCGCCGATCATGCGCTGCTGCTCGGTCAGCGTAAGCGAATTCAGGAATTCGCGCGCTTCCAGTACGGTCATATCGCTGACCTCGGCAATGGATTTGCCGCCTACCGTCACAGCGAGGCTCTCCGGCTTCAGGCGTTTTCCGCCGCAGTCCGGGCAGGGGATGTTGGCCATATAGGCTTCATATTCCTGCTTCATGCCCTCGGACTGCGTCTCGCGGTAGCGGCGCTCTAGATTGTTGCAGATGCCCTCGAACGGCGAATCAAACGTGCCGCTGCCGAATTCCTTCCGGTATTCAATATGCAGCCTTTCCTTGCCTGTTCCATACAGGATGGCGCGTTTTGCGGCCCTGGGCAGTTCTGCGAACGGCGTATCCAGCGAGAAGCCGTACTTTTCCGCAAGCGCCGCGAAATACATCCCCGCGATGGATTCCTTGTTCGCGCTCTGCCAGCCCGTGACCGAGATCGCGCCCTTCGCAAGCGAAAGGCTCTCGTTCGGCACGACGAGCGCCGGGTCGATCTTCATCAGCGTGCCGAGGCCGGTGCAGGTCGGGCAGGCGCCGAAGGGATTGTTGAAGGAGAACATGCGGGGGGTCAGCTCCTCGAGGCTCACGCCGCAATCCGGGCAGGCGTAATTCTGGGAGAAGAGCAGCTCCTCCTTCCCAACAACGTCCACCTTCACGAGGCCGCCGCCAAAGGCGAAGGCCGTTTCCAGGGAATCGTTGAGCCTGCCCTCCGCACCGGGGCGGATCACGAGCCGGTCCACCACGACGTCGATGTTGTGCTTGAGCTTTTTATCGAGCGGCGGTACATCGGCGATGTCGTATACTGTTCCGTCCACACGCACGCGCACGTAGCCTTCCTTGCGGATGTTCTCGAGCAGCTTTGCGTGCTCGCCCTTGCGTCCGCGCACGGCGGGCGCGATGACCTGCACGCGCGTGCCCTCGCCAAGCGCCATCACCTGGTCGACCACCTGGTCGATGCTCTGCCGCTCAATGGGCCTGCCGCATTTCGGGCAGTGCGGGATGCCGATACGCGCGTACAGCAGGCGCAGATAATCGTGGATTTCCGTGACCGTGCCCACCGTGGAGCGCGGGTTGTTGGAGGTGCTTTTCTGGTCGATTGAGATCGCCGGGGAAAGGCCGTCGATGGTATCCACGTCCGGCTTTTCCATCTGCCCCAAAAACTGCCGGGCATAGGAGGAGAGCGATTCCACATAGCGCCGCTGGCCTTCGGCATAAATGGTGTCGAACGCAAGGGATGATTTCCCGGAGCCGGAAAGCCCCGTAAACACAATAAGCTGATCGCGTGGGAGCGTGATGTCCACATTTTTGAGGTTGTGTTCCCGCGCGCCTTTGATCACAAGCACGTCTTTCGTATTCATGGTTTCTTCCTCATTTATCGCAAAAAGTCGAATTCGTTTCTATCGCGCGCCGCCTACTTTTTGGGCGACTTGCGCGTCCTGCCGCGCGCTTTTTTGGCGCTGCCCGGCGTGCCCGGCGCGGGCTTTTTGACCGCCGCGCCGTCGCCCGTGAGCGCAAACAGCTCGTCGCGCAGCTTGGCCGCCGCTTCAAAATCGAGCTCCGCCGCGGCCTGGCGCATCTGTGCGCGCAGGATCTCAATGCGCTCCTGCCGCTCGGCCTCGGTCATGCCGCCTTCGTCCCGCTTCGCCTTGTGCGAGATCTCCAGCACATTATGCACCGCCTTGCGGACGCTGCGCGGCGTAATGTTGTGCGCCGCGTTATAGGCCTGCTGTTTCTCGCGGCGGCGGTTGGTCTCGTCGATCGCGCGGCGCATGGAATCGGTGATCTCGTCGGCATACATGATGACGCGGCCGTCCACGTTGCGCGCGGCGCGGCCTATGGTCTGCACGAGCGAGGTCGTGGAGCGCAGAAATCCCTCCTTGTCCGCGTCGAGGATTGCCACAAGGCCCACCTCTGGCAGGTCGAGACCTTCGCGCAGCAGGTTGATGCCCACGAGCACATCAAACTCACCGAGCCGGAGATCCCGGATAATCTCCATGCGTTCGATGGTTTCAATATCGGAATGCATATAGCGCACGCGCACGCCCATGGAATCGAGGTATTCCGTCAGCGTTTCAGCCATGCGCTTGGTAAGCGTCGTTGCGAGGGTGCGGTATCCACGCTCCGCCATCCGTTTAACCTCACCAAGCAGGTCGTCGATCTGCCCTTTCACCGGGCGCACGCTGATCTCCGGGTCAACAAGGCCCGTTGGCCGGATAATCTGTTCCACCGTCTGGCTCGCAAGGCCGAGCTCGTAATCCCCCGGCGTGGCGGAAACGCAGATGAGCTGGTGGATGCGTGCGCTGAACTCTTCAAAGCGCAGCGGCCGGTTATCGAACGCCGAAGGCAGGCGGAATCCATATTCCACCAGGTTCTCCTTGCGCGAGCGGTCCCCGCTGTACATGCCGCGCACCTGCGGCAGCGTCACATGGGATTCGTCCACGATCATGAGGAAATCCCCGGGGAAATAATCGAGCAGCGTAAACGGCGGCTGCCCGGGCCTGCGGCCGTCAAAATAGCGGGAATAGTTTTCGATGCCCTGGCAATAGCCGATCTCCCGCATCATCTCGATGTCATACAGCGTGCGCTGTTCGATGCGCTGGGCCTCGAGCAGCTTGTCCTGCGCCTTAAATTCGTCCACGCGCTTCCATAGATCCGTTTCGATCTGTCCGATCGCGCTTTCAAGCTTTTCCCGCCCGGTCGCGTAATGCGAGGCCGGGAACACAGCGACATGCGCGCGCCCGCAGAGAACCTCGCCCGTGAGGGGGTTCACCTCGCTGATGCGCTCGATCTCATCCCCGAAAAACTCTACGCGCAGCACCTTGTCCGACCAGTTCATGGGGAAGATGTCCAGCACATCCCCCTTGGCGCGGAACGTGCCGCGCGAAAAGTCGATCTCGTTGCGCTGGTATTGGATGTCCACGAGCCGCCGGATGACCTCGTCCCGCTCAATCCGCATCCCTTCGCGCAGGGAGATCGACAGCTTCAGGTATTCCGCCGGGTCGCCCAGCGCGTAAATGCAGGAAACAGACGCAACGATAATCACGTCCTTCCGTTCGTTCAGGGCGCAGGTCGCGCTGTGGCGCAGCTTGTCGATTTCGTCGTTGACGGTGGAGACTTTTTCGATATACGTATCGGAGGAGGCAATGTACGCCTCCGGCTGGTAATAATCGTAATAGGATACAAAATATTCCACCGCGCTGCCGGGGAAGAATTCCCGGAGCTCAGAGCAGAGCTGTGCGGCAAGGGTCTTGTTGTGCGCGATGACGAGCGTAGGCTTCTGCACGCGCTCGATCACCTTTGCCATGGTGAAGGTTTTCCCGCTGCCGGTCACGCCAAGCAGCACCTGTGTCTTGTCGCCGCGCAAAACGCCTTCCGCAAGTTTTTCGATGGCCTGCGGCTGATCGCCCTGCGGTTCGAACGGTGACACCACCTTAAATTCGTTCATATCGTTCCGTTCCGTCTTTCCTCAATACACGCCTGAACCTATTCTACCAAATAACGCAAGGAAAGAAAACTCCCCGCGCACATTCTTCCGATATTTTGTTTGGAGCGCATCTCCCGGCTGCGGAAGTAATTGGCCGCATTTCCAAGCGTCCCATATTGTGTGGCGGCGCAGCGAAATGATAGCATACATTATGCACAATACACTGATTTAGGATGTGAAATGAATGGACGCCCTCTTTCTCCTTTATGTCGGCGCGATCCCCGTCGTGCCGCTGATCGGCGCTGGAATCTTTAAGCGCCGCAGGGATACCCGGCGGCGCAATGTATGCTATGGACTTTTTGCCTTGCAGCTGCTGCTGAGCATCGGCTGCGCCGTGGTATACCTCAAGCAGCATTGACCGCCATGCTCATTTGTTCATGCGGTAAATGTAGTTGAGCCCTTCGAGCGTCAGCGTCGGGTTCAGCACGTCAATGCAATCCGTCTCCGCCGCGATCATGGAAGACATGCCGCCCGTTGCAACGACCGTCGGCGGAGCGGAAAGCTCCTTTTCCATGTGCCGCACGATGTTTTCCACAAAACCCACAAAGCCGTTGATGATGCCGGATTGGATGCCATCCTTCGTGTTTTTGCAGATGGCATGCTCCGGCTTAACGTATTCAACCTTATGCAGCATGGCCGCCTTTTCGACAAGCGCATCGGTGGAGACGATGATGCCCGGGCCGATCGCGCCTCCGAGGAAAGCGCCGTCTTCGGAAACGACGGAAAACGTCGTCGCAGTGCCAAAGTCGATGATGATAACGGGGCCGCCGTAGCTGCGGTATGCCGCGACAGCGTTGCAGATACGGTCTGCGCCCAAAAGCTCGGGATAGTCATACCAGATGTCAAGTCCCAATTCCAGCGAAGAGCTCACCATCATCGGCTGCTGGCCAAAGAAATACAACTGGCACATATGCTCTATGGTGTAATTGACCGACGGCACGACCGAGGAAATGATAATGCCGCGCACATCCTGCGTGGAGAGTCCCAGGTGGCCAAAAAACGACTCCATCTGCACGCCGTATTCGTCGGAAGTGCGGTGCAGATCCGTCGTCATGCGCCAGGAATTGAGCAGCTTACCGTCCTTATAGAGGCCGGTCTTGATATTCGTGTTGCCGATGTCCATCGCAAGGAGCATAAGTTGCGTTTCCCTTTCCGTCCTTTTGGCCTTTGGGGCGCGCCGGTCAGGCGGTGCGGCGCTTCATATAGGCCTGCAGCGCCTTGCCCGCGACCGTGCAGATGACGACGGCCGCCGCCGCCTCCAATCCACCGTTGAACAACCCCGTAGCAGTGAAAAGCATCGTCGCCACACCGGCGACATCCGTTCCGAAGGCCTGCGCCAGCAGCGGCGCAGCAAGCAGGTAAAGGATACCGAGGAACAGGACGGTATTGGTGAGGGAGCCGGCCGCAGAAGCCACAGCCATGCCGACGACATTGTTTTTCGGCGTGATCACGCGATACAGCAGGCCGGATACAAGCCCGACGAGGATGCGCGGCAGGAAGATCACCGCCAGCACCAGAAGCAGGTTGTACAGCCCGAAGCCCGTATCCGCCCCCAGCAGCAGCGTGGACATGGGCGTTGGGACCATCAGGCCGCGCAGCAGGCTGGATAAGCCAAAGAAAAACCCAAGGACCATCCCGCCGCGCACGCCGAGGAAGAAGCTGCCCAGGATCACGGGGATATGGATCAGCGTAATTTCGATCGCACCCGTGGCAATATAGCCGATCGGCGTGAGGGCCAATACAAATATCATTCCGACGAATAAAGCATAAAGCACCAACGTATGAACTTTGTTATGATTCATGATTAACCTCCCGCAAACCGTTTTTTGTAGCTTGCCTGTCAAGCGCATATTATACCTTTATTTTTCTGTGCACGCAACCCCCTGCTCGATGCTTGCGGCGCTCCCGCGCATCTGTTTCCGAAGTGTAAATTTTCTGTTTGCAGCCCCATTTTGGAAGCACAATGCCCTTTACATCCTCCCTGCCGCGCGATTATAATAACACGAGTGGAAGCCCGTGCGTTTCCCCGACAAAATACGATATTTTTTTGAGATATGAGGTAACCGGAAAATGGCAGAAATCGCAACCGAAAACAAGGCGCCATCCAGCAGGAAAAAGGGGCTGACGATCGCGCTTATCACGCTCGCGGCCGCGCTTGTGGTCGGCGGAGTGCTGCTGTTTCTCAAGCTCCGCGCGGATCGCAATGAAGAACTGCGCCAGAGCATCATCCATTCCGGCACCTTCCACCCTGGCATCACCGTGCAGGGCGTGGACGTTTCAGGCATGACGCCCGCCGAGGCGGCGGAAGCCCTAAAGGGCATGGAACAGGCGCTCGTCAGCGGTGTATCCTTCCGCATCACGGACGGCGAACATACTTATGAATACGACCAGTCCCATTTTGACATTGCGTTCGACACCGAGGCCGTGCTTGCGGAGGCGATGGCCCTTGGGCGCGAGGGCGATCTGGAATCCCTGCAGGCCGAGCTCGCGGACATCGCCGAAAACGGCCGCAGCTTCACTCTCTCCTATACCGCCGTGCCCAACGACGTGGAAGGCTTTGTCGCCAAGATGGCCGCCGAGCTTGACACGCCTGCCGTAGACGCAACGTTCACCGTCAAGCAGCTTGAGATGAACGATGATACGGACGCCCTCGACGTGGTGAACATCGGCCTCACGGAAGAAGAGATAGCCGCCGGCGCGGATCTGCGCGACAAGCGGTTCGATTTCATCGAAGGCACGGAAGGATACTCCCTGGATCAGGAAGCGCTTGCCGCGCTCATCCGGGAGCGTGCCGAGGCCCAGGAATATGGCGAGATCAACTTTGAGCTCTCTGTGGCATATCCTTCCGTCACCGTCGCCACCATTAAGCAATCCTTGGTGCTGCGTTCGAGCGCATGGACCAGCTATTCCCGCGGCAACTACGGCCGCGCCACTCGTGTCCATAATATGACCAAGGCGTGCGGGCTCATCTACGGCACGGTTCTCCAACCGGGCGGCGTGCTTTCCTGCAACGACCTGCTCGGCCCGCGTTATGAAAAATACGGTTGGCAGCTCGCGCCCGCGGTCATCGAGGGCGGCGCCGCCACTGAGGACCAGCCGGGCGGCGGCGTCTGCCAGGTTTCCACGACGATGTACAACGCCGTGCTCATGGGCGATTACCAAATCGTTTACCGGCAGGCGCATTCGAGCAAGCTCAGCTATGTGGACGGCGGCCTTGATGCGACGATCAACACCGGCACCATAGACTTCAAATGGAGCAACAACACCGAAGCGCCCATTTATGTTTTCACCTGGATCGACAAAGACGAAAAGAAGATCTGGTGCGAGATCTACGGCCTGCCCTTCGCCGGCGATTTCGACGAGATCGCGCTCTATTCCGAGGAGCAGGAGCCGATCCAGCCCACGGCGGACGAGTTCATCCCCAACGCTTCCCTCACCTATCCATATTGGATGGTGAAAAACGCGGCAAAGAAGGGCTACGTTTTTGACACGTACAAGATCTATAAGCTCGCTGGCGCTGAAGTGCGGCGGGAAAAGATCGCCACCACCACATATAAGATGCATCCCAACCGTTATTTTGTCTGGCCGGGTTATGCCGCGGGCACGCCGCTGCTCCCGGAGTATAAGTTGACCCCGGCAGAATGATGGCACAGATGCAATACGGAGCTGCTTTTTAGCTCCGTACAGGCTGTCGATAAAGTGGCAAATGCCACTTTATCGAGGATTGCACATCGCGCTTGCGCCGATGGCGCGGCCAGCGCTCCGTGTAAAGAAAGCCTTGCGGCGCAAGGCTTTTCGCTCGCACCGCACAGGTCGCTGCTCGCGATCATAAGTCAAGGGCTGCGGCCCTTGACAATCCCGGAGAAACTTTTTCGACAGGCTGTACGGAGCTGCATTTTAGCTCCGTATTTTTTGTCATTTCTCCTTGAAATGTGATACAATAAAGCCACATAAAAGCAAAACCAACAGAAAGCAGGTGCAAGCATGGGAAAATTCCTCGTAAAGCAAACGAAATCCGGATTTAAGTTCGACCTCAAAGCCAGCAATGGCGAGACCATCGCAACGTCCGAAGTTTATTCCTCGGAAGCCGCATGCCTGAACGGCGTGGAAAGTGTGCGTAAGAACGCGCCTATTGCCAACCTCGAGGATCAGACAACGGATGGCTTTGAGCCGGCCACGCACCCGAAGTTTGAAATGTATGTGGACAAGGCCGGTGAGTTCCGCTTCCGCCTGAAGGCACGCAACGGCGAGATCATCGCCGTATCCGAAAGCTATAAGGCAAAGGCGAGCTGCGAAAACGGCATCGCAAGCGTGCGCAAAAATGCGCCCGACGCCGAAGTCGTAAAGGAAGGGGCTTAACGCGGCATGGAGTTCAAAAACCTGAATTTAGGCGGCGTGTTGGAAAAAGCCGAAGCGCTTGCAAAGAAGATCGGCGCGGACAAGGCTCTGCTTGCGAGTTTCACCAAGGAACCTGCAAAGACGCTCGAAACCAAACTTGGCATCGACCTGCCGGATGAGCAGATCAACAAACTTGCAGACGCCATTAAGGCTAAGCTGAACCTCGACCAGGCTGGCGACTTGCTCGGCGGCATTGGGAAACTGTTGAATAAGAACTAAGGAGCTGCCCTGAAAAACACAGGGAGCGCCATTAGCTGCCTCCAGATAAGGAAGTAATTATGTAGTGGATGCGGTGCAGTACCGATTAAGGTCTGCGCCGTATCCTTTTGTTATGATAACTCCATTCATAACATCATCCCTTTCGATAAGTTAATAGGGGGGGATTAGGGCTCTCCCTAAAATGAAATCGGTGCAGCCTGCCGATTTCGGCGGAAACTGTCAGTACAGTTCTCCTGCTCTTTGCGGTATGCGGCAGCGCTCCTGCCGCACCTTCTGCCGTTTTGCCTGAATGCAGTTCCCGCCCCCGTCTCAGACGGCGCTGCTTCGCTCGTATCATCGCAAAGCTATATCCCATTCAGCCGGTCGTTCAGTTGTAAACCGGCGTTTGTCCAAAATTCCTCCAATGTTTTATTAAACTGCTGCGGAACGTCCATATTCACACAATGCCCAGCGCCTTGAAAGATGACCAATTTACATTCCGGCTCGTTTTTCTTCCACATCTCTACGGCGGATAATTCCATTGGAATATCATGCTCGCCACAACCAATCAGTAACGGATAGTCTCTTGGCGTTGCCTGCCGAACATTTACCATAGTGTTCAGAGATGCTAAATACAGAAAGGATTTCTTCGGAAACTCAATATTCATCTCATAAAAGTCATTTTGCGCCTGTTCCGTATATGCGGATATTTTTTTATTTGACTTTGCGAACCATTTCGTAGAGAATACTGCTTTGAGCATCATAAGCATCTGTGCCGCACTATTTCCCTTCTGCATTTTCGCATCGAGATTGTGAATGTCATATCCCCCAAAGCAAGCGAGGGATTGTACCGCTTCAGGGAACTGATTGGCAAAATCCTGCGCTAATACCGCTCCCAGCGAAATCCCGACAATATGTACCTTATCGATACTTTCTTTTTTTAGAACTTCGCTGATCCATGCCGACATTCTGTCTATGCTGTCACCTTTTTGCGTGTCAGTTGATTTTCCGTGACCAATCACATCAAGCGTCAGCACATTGTATTTATCTCGGAAATACGCAATCTGTGTTCTGAACATGTTATGATTGACAAAAGCGGCATGAAGGAAAAGCACCCACTCTGTATGCTCTGTACCGCTGACATAATAGACGATAGGGGAATTTTCCAATTTATATTGTTTCATATTTCACCGTTCCTCATTTTACTTAATAGATTTTCAAACCAATCGATGTTGAATTTATAAAGGTCTTTTCCGTAAAAAGCTGATACAAGCTGATAATAAAAAATTTCTTTATTGTTTTCAGGAACTTCAACATTCTTTGCTTCCTCACATATCATTTCCAACGCGCAATACCGTTCCTTTAGAAACGACAAATAGTTTTGTATGCTTGCTTCTCGGTTTTCCTTATCCGAGAAGCCCATAAAATAAATCTTTACCAGCTCCGGGCATCTGAGGCCCTGTTGTTCAATCGGCGTGTTTACCCACTCAAGAAAGTATTGTTTTCCACTTTCTGTTATGCGGTAGACTTTCTTATACTTCCCATTCTCAACAGTTTCTACATAGTCGATATATCCGCAATTCAACAGCTTTTTGATAGCTGCCTGTATGCTTCCCATACTGCTGCTGTACATTAAGTTTAATCCCTTATCAATTCTCTCTCTCAGTTGGTATACCGTTCTGCTGCACAAGAGCAAAAGCCCAAGAATGATGTTGTCCATTGCCGCCCTCATTACTATTAGTAATATTACTATTATACTCTAAGCTGCGCAAAAGTCAAGTGGGGCGATATTCACGAAAAAGCTGCAGCCGGATTTACGCTTACCATACATAGAGATTGCACATTGTATAAAATTGCCGACCGAAAAGAAAAGCGGCAGAGATTTTTACACTTGGCCGCCTATTTGCTCAAAAATTGATTTTTCCATTGCCTAAACCTCCATACTCCTGACTTTGAATTTCTGTATAAAGAAAGACAGCGTGGAAAGCATTTTGCCTTTCACGCTGTCTTTTGCCTTTGCAATTCCCATAAAACTGATGTTTGATTGTTGTTTTCAAATTACTTTCCTATGTGGCGTTGGCATTTCCGGCGCTCCTTGTGTTTTTGTTTATTCTCCTTTGATCTCCCGCTGCACCTTCTTAGTGAGCTTGGCGAACACCAGCTCGTAGGACATGTCGCACATCGCGCGCAGGGTCTCCTCCGGCACGGCGCCATCCAGATACACGCTGTTCCAGGTACGCTTATCCGAATAGAACCCCGGCACCACATCCACATACTGCTGGCGGAACAGTTCCGCGAGCATGGGGTCGCATTTGAGCAGCACCATCGTACGCCCAGCGTGGGGCTTGTAAGCCTCGCCCGGCGTGCAGATGGCCGCAAACTGCTTCCCAGCCACAAGGTAGCGCAGCCACTCCCACTCTGCCTTGTAATCGCGCGTCGCGCCCGGCTTGCTCAAAAGGTAGCTGTCCAGCCAATCATAGTTGTTTTTCATCGTAAGGATACCTTTGCCTTTCATCGTCATAATACCTTTGCAAGGAAGCTCTTCAGCCGGCCGCTCTTCGGGTTGTCAAAGAGTTCCCTGGGCGTGTCCTGCTCAACAATGCGTCCGCCATCCATGAACAGCACGCGGGATGCGACCTCGCGCGCAAAGCCCATCTCGTGCGTCACGACGACCATAGTCATGCCGTCCCGCGCCAGGCCGCGCATCACCTCGAGCACCTCACCGACCATCTCCGGGTCGAGCGCGCTCGTCGGCTCGTCAAAAAGCATCACGTCCGGCTGCATCGCAAGCGCGCGCACGATGGCGATGCGCTGCTTCTGCCCGCCTGAAAGCTGCGCAGGGTATGCGCCCGCCCGGTCCGCAAGGCCCACGCGCGCAAGCAGCGCCATAGCGCGCTCGTTCGCCTCCGCCTCGCTGAGCCTTTGCAGCTTCATCGGCGCGAGCGTCAGGTTTTTGAGGATCGTCATATGCGGGAACAGGTTGAATTGCTGGAACACCATCCCCATCTTCTGCCGGAGCTTATTGATGTCCGTCTTAGGGTCGGTGATGTCCACGCCTTCCATCAGCACATGCCCTGCGGTCGGCACCTCCAGCAGGTTCAAGGAGCGCAGGAACGTGGATTTTCCCGACCCGGACGGGCCGATGACCGCCACCACCTCGCCTTCATAAATCGTTTCCGAAATGTCCTCCAGCGCATGCACCTCGCCGAAGTATTTTTTGAGGCCTTGCACCTCGATGAGCGGATTACCTTGCGCCATTGCGAAGCCTCCTTTCCAGCCTCGTCACGCCCGCGGAAAGCACCACGACCATGATAAGGTATATGAGCGCCACGGCAAGCAGGGGGAAGAACGCCGCAAACGTGCGGCTGCGGATGATGTCGCCCGCCTTCGTGAGATCTATCAGTCCGATATAGCCGGAAACGGAAGTTTCCTTCAGCAGCGTGATGAACTCGTTGGCCAGCGCGGGCAGGACGTTTTTGAACGCCTGCGGCATCACGATGTGCCACATCGTCTGCCCATAGCTGAAGCCGAGGCTGCGCCCGGCTTCAAACTGCCCTTCATCAATGCTCATGACGCCGGAGCGGAACACCTCCGCCACATAGGCGGCGGAATTGAGCCCGAACGCAATGATCGCCACGATCACGGTGTCGATCATAACGGATGAGAAAATGACGAAATTGATGATGAGCAGCTGCACCACCACCGGCGTGCCGCGCACGACCGTGATGTAAAGCCTTGCGATCCAATTCAGGAAGCGCAGGCGGCCGGTTTTGTCCGCTGTGGTGCGGATGATGGCGAGCACCGCACCCAGGATGATCCCTGCAACAGCCGCGAAAAACGCGACCTCCAGCGTCACGCCCAAGCCGCGCACCAGGTACTTCCAGCGGTCCTCCTTAATGAAGTTCAGGTAAAAATCCGCGTTCAGGTCTGCCCATGTGCTTTGCAGCCACGCGAAAATGGTTTCAAAAAAAGCGCTGATGTCGATCGCTGCCATGCTCCCTCCCGATTCAGAATTTCGCTTTCCGGTTGTTTATGAAGACCTGTGTGTAAGGGCAACCATGCCGCAGGCAGAAACTGCCTGCGGCATATCGGCTTCCCTGTCGTTTTTATTATACGGGATCTCCCGTGCCCCCACAAGGGCGCGCATGCGGTTATTTCGCGCGCACGATGATGACCTGCGTAGAGGTCGTATAGGGCTCAGTGAAGTCCACGTTTACGAGGCGGTCCTCCGTGATCGTAAGGCCGGCCACGCCAATATCCGCCTTGCCCGTCTGCACGGAGGTCACGATGGAATCAAAGGCGATGTCCTGCACCTCAAGCTCCATCTTCAGGATGTCCGCGATGGCCTGCGCAAGGTCCACGTCGATGCCGACGATCTTGCCTTCGCCGCCTTCGTAGTACTCATACGGCGGGAAGGTGGCTTCCGTCACCATCACGAGCTTGCCGTTTGAATAATCCGTGTTGCTGGAAACGTAGGGCATCGTTCCCTTCACATCGTCCTCGCCGATGTAGTTTGCGATGATGTTGGCAAGCGTTCCGTTCTCCTTCAGAGCCGCAAGCGCCGCGTTGATCTGATCCTTGAGTTCGGTGTTCCCCTTGGCGACGCAGATGGCGTAGTCTTCGGGCTCAAACGCTTCCTCCAGGATTGCCAGGTCGTCGTTGGCGTCAACATAATACTTCGCGGGCTGCTCGTCCAGGATGATGCAGTCGAGCTTGCCCTGCTTGAGCGCCTGCACTGCGTCGTTTGTCTTGGTATAGCGTTCCACAGCGGCGACGTTCTCGCCGTATGTTTCCGCATCCTCATATTCGGATGCGTATACGATGTCTCCCGTCGTGCCAAGCTGAACGCCGATGGTCTTGCCCGGCAGGTCATCCAGGCTGAACACAGTATTCGCCGGGGCGCTCGCGCAGCCTGCGGCCAGCATCAGCATCGCCGCCGCGCAGAGCACGCACAGCATGGTTTTGATCAATTTCATTCTGTTTTCCTCCCCAATGTTGTTCCTGTTGTACAGCGGCATTATACTCTTTCGCAGAGAGGATTGCAAGGGATTTTTCAAATTTTTATGCGTGTTTTTCGGTTATATATTCTCATTATAGCCGTCTTTCTGCTTTTTTAGCTTTTTGTAATGAAATATTATTCATCGTTCGTTTGTTTATGCGTCTCCGCTTCCGAACCTTGCCATGACGCCACATAGCATCGCCGCGCTGCATCGTGCAAAAAGGCGCGCATATTATGCACACGCAAAAAGGAGGGCTTCCCCTCCTTGCAGAGTGTCGAAAAAGTTCTTCGGGATTGTCAAGGGCCGCAGCCCTTGACTTTCAATCGCGAGCAGCGACCTGCGCGGTGCGAGCGAAAAGCCTTGCGCAGCAAGGCTTTCTTTACACGGAGCGCTGGCCGCGCCATCGGCGCAAGCGCGACGTGCAATCCTCGATCAAGTGGCATCTGCCACTTGATCGACAGCCTGAAAAGGAGGGTTTCCCCTCCTTTGCGCTTTCAATCCGCCTATCCTTCCGCCGCCGCGAAACGCAGCTCCGCCTTGAACAGGTCGCAGTCAATGGAGATCCCAAAGCGGCCGCCCTGCAGCTCCGTCAGGCTCCGGGCGATGGAAAGCCCAAGGCCGCTCCCCTCGCTCGTGCGGGCGCTGTCCCCGCGCACAAAGCGCTCCATCAGCTCCTCCTCCGAAATGTTCAGCGGATCGCGGGATACGTTTTTGAGCGCGATCGCAACGTCCGCCCCCTCCTGGGTCACGCCGGCATAAACCCGTGTGCCGGGCTGCCCGTATTTTGCGATGTTCCCAAGAAGGTTGTCGAACACGCGCCAGAGCAGGCGTCCGTCCGCCAGGATAGAGGCGGATCCGCCCGGGGTCTGCATCACAACAACAAGCCCCGCTCGCTGGAAGCGCTCCTCGTATTCCGCAAGGCATTGGCCCAGCAATTCCACTGCATCCGTGCGGGCAAGCTCCACCTTGATATTCCCCGTGGCGGCCTTGGAAGCCTCCAGAACGTCCTCCGTCAGTTTTTTCAGGCGGTGCGCCTGCCGGTCGAGCACGGCGATGTATTCCCCCGCCGCATCGCTGGCCGCAGGTTCTTTTTTCAGCAGGTCAACATAATTCAGGATGGACGTCAACGGCGTTTTGATGTCATGCGAAACGTTTGTGATGAGCTCGGTCTTGAGCCGCTCGCTCTTCATGCGTTCCTCCACGGCGCGCGTCATGCCCTCGCCGATGCTGTTGAGGTTTTCTCCGTGGCGTTTGAGCTCGAAGAACATGCGCTCCGTCGGCACATGGTAGGAAAGGTCGCCTTCCGCAAGGCGCTTCGCCCCCTCCTTGAGCTGAGCTATTTGCAGGATAAAGAAGCAGAGTACGAGCAGAATCGTCATGTTCAGGCCAATCCAGAACAGCGCCGCCATCCCGCTGTAATACGTTTCCCGGCAGACGAGAAGCATCACGAGCGAATACACGCTGTACCCAAGGATCCCCTTCCAGAGCAACGGCAGGTTCCGGCAAAGCGTGCGGACCCCCCGCCCCATCCAGCGCACCGCGCGCCAGCAGAGCCGCAGCAGGCGGTAGGTGACCGTGTTGCGCCAGAGCGTGCCGGTTTTTATGCGCGTCGAGAGCGTCATGCAGGATGCGAGCACGATGAGCACGGCCGCTTCCACGCTGAGGGCGAACAGGATCCATTCCATCAAATACGCGGCGCTGCCGTGTCCATCCACGAGCAGGGAGGGTATCCCGTCCCAGGCAATCACGTCACAAGCCGCATTCACAGCCAAGCAGCCGAGCAGGAACGCCGCGAGCGCATACAGGTCAAACGGGACCTTATCCTGCAGGTTGAGCACGGCTTCCTCCCGCCCGGCCCGGCGCCCCGCGCCGCAGAGCAGGAAGAGCAACAGCGCGGTGCAGAGCAGGAAGGCGATCACAGTCAGCACGGGTATGGCAGTGCGCTCACGGTAAAGGAGCGCCTCCCCCTGCGCGTTGCGCGCCGTATCCTCCCGCAGTTCCCCTTCGTCCCAATAATATCCCTGGCCGGCCATCATCCCGGTAAGGCAGACCCCGGCAATCACCGCGAACGAAAACAGTGCGAAGAGGAAGATGGCCGTGATCTTCGCGCCGAGGCTATGGGTAAGTTTCATCGCTTGCCTCCTTTTTCAAACTTGTACCCCTGCCCCCACACAACCTTGAGGTAGCGCGGCTCGGCGGGGTTGATCTCGAGCTTTTCCCGGATGTGCCGGATATGCACCGCAACGGTGTTCTCCGCGCCCCACGCGGGGTCTTTCCAAACAAGCTCATAAATGCGGGCGGAGGAAAACACCTTGCCCGCGTTTTCCATCAGCAGTTTCAAGATGCTGTATTCGATCGGCGTGAGGTTCACGGGTTCGCCGTCGAGCGTGACGGTCTTTGCGTCGTCATTGATCTCCACGCCGTCGATGGAGATAATGGAGGGGTTCTTTTCCATGCCGCTCATGCCGCCAAGCATGGTGTAGCGCCGCAGTTGGGAGCGCACGCGGGCGATCACCTCCATCGGGTTGAAGGGCTTGGTCACATAGTCGTCCGCGCCGATGGAAAGGCCGAGCACCTTGTCCGTGTCCTCGCTCTTGGCCGTGAGCAGGATCACGGGGATGTTGCTCTTTTCCCGGAGCGCCGCCGTCGCGGCGAGGCCATCGAGCCCGGGCATCATGATGTCCAACAGCGCGAGGTGTACCGTCTCGCGGGAAATGATGTCGAGCGCCTCCCGGCCGTTGTAGGCTTCGAACGTGCGGTAGCCCTCCGCGGTCAGGTAGATCTTCAGCGCAGCCACGATGTCCCGGTCGTCATCACAGATGAGGATATTGTACATGCATGTTTTCTCCCCTTTTGGTTTGCACGCTCATTGTAACATGGCGCGAATTAAAAGCGTAGTGGCAAAGGGATTAAGATTTATTTAACAGGATTCCCGCTATGCGGGAACGGAAAACCCAGGGATGCGCGGATATGATGAGCCTGCGCCGCTCTGGCCTCTGCGGTTCTTTAAAACGGCAGCTGCGGCAAAGAGGCAATCCTCAGTCAACGGCTCACGCCGTTGGCAGCTCCTTTCAAAAGGAGCCTCAGCTTGTCGAAAAAATCTCTCAGGGATTGTCAAGGGCCGCAGCCCTTGACTTTCCATCGCGAGCAGCGACCTGTACGGTGCGAGCGAAAAGCCTTGCGCCGCAAGGCTTTCTTTACACGGAGCGCTGGCCGCGCCATCGGCGCAAGCGCGACGTGAGTTCCTCATAAAGTGGCATCTGCCACTTTATCGACAGCCTGAAAAGGGGCCTTTTGGCTCGTGTTTTTCGAAGCCTGCAAATATCTACTTGAGTAATTGAAGATCAACAGATATTACGTTTTATATTACGTTTTATATTACGTTTTGCACTACTTTTTTATAATATATACATTTTATATATTGAGTCTTATAATATCATTACACCATCTAATGCTTACAGGAGGTTTTTTATGAGCAAAATCTTACGGCAACTATACGACGGGGAGATCTACCCCGCAGAACAGTTTCGCCCGAAGCTAAAAGAATACTTAGCAATCCGCAAACGAAATGCTACCCACTATGATCATTTCATCCAAAAATTGGAGAATCCTCTCCTGGCCGATGAATTTCGAAAAATCATGGATGAGCAGCTTGACCTTTGCCCACTTGAGCTGACGGAATCCTTTCTCGACGGGTTCCGCCTTGGCGCGCGCCTTGCAATCGAATTGTTCGAGGAGCAATGACCCCTGCCCTGCGCCCGCACTTTCCGCCGCTTCCCAGCATAGTATGCAGCAAAAAGCAAGCGAGGTTGAATGATATGAGAACATTGCGACGCGGGGACCGGGGCGAAGACGTGAAGGTGCTTCAGCGCGCCTTGAGGCGCGCCGGATATGACGCAGGGACGATCGACGGCATTTTTGGCTCCGGCACGGAAGCCGCGGTGCGCGCCTTCCAACGCGCCAATGGCCTCACGGTGGATGGCGTCGTCGGCTCCCGGACCTGGGCGGCCCTTGCGCCCTACACGGAGGTTGAAGATTCCTGGCTCCGCAGGGGCGACCGCGGGCCCGAAGTGGAAGCGCTCCAGCGCGCGCTGGAACGGGCGGGCTTCTCTCCCGGCACGCCGGACGGCGTTTTCGGCGCGCGCACGGAAGCGGCGGTGCGCGCCTTCCAGCGCGCCAATGGCTTGCAGGCGGACGGCATCGTCGGACCGCGCACGCGCGCCGCCCTTGCGCCTTATATGGAAGCGGAGGAATCTTGGCTCCGCAAGGGCGACCGCGGGCCGTATGTGCAGATGGTTCAGCTCGCGCTGGAGCGGGCGGGCTTCTCCCCGGGCGCACTGGATGGCGTCTTTGGTTCGCGTACGGATGCTGCGGTTCGTGCTTTCCAGCGCGCCAACGGCTTGCAGGTGGATGGCATCGTGGGCGAGCGCACGCTCGCCGCGCTCAAGCCCTATTTGACCGGCTATGTGGAATATACCGTCAAGCGCGGGGATACGCTTTCCTCCATCGCCCGGCGCTATGGCACTACCGTGCAGGCGCTTTTGATCGCAAACCCGCGCGAGAACCCGAACCTAATCTACACGGGGGAAACGCTCGTCATCCCCCTGCCGTTTGACGTGGTGCCGACCAACGTGGCCTATACCTCCGAGCTCACGGAGCTCATTGCCGAAGGCCTTACGGCGCGCTATCCGTTCATCACGCGCACAACCGTTGGCACGAGCGTAGCGGGCGCGCCGATCCAGGCCCTTGAGATGGGCGCTGGCAGCCAGCATGTGTTCTATAACGCCTCCCATCACGCGAACGAGTGGATCACCACACCGCTGCTGCTCAAATATCTGGAAGATTACGCGGACGCCTTCGCAACGGGTGGGCGCATCGGCGGTGTGGCAGCCTCCCGGCTTTATAGCGGTTCCATGCTGCATATGGTGCCGCTCGTGAACCCGGACGGCGTGGATCTCGTGACGGGCGCGCTCGATTCCGGCTCGTATTACCAAAATGCGCGCGCGCTTGCGGCGAACTATCCCGCGATCCCCTTCCCTTCCGGCTGGAAGGCCAATATCCGCGGCGTGGACCTGAACAGCAACTATCCTGCTGATTGGGAGCGGGAGCGTGAGCTCAAATTCGCGCAGGGGTATACCCAGCCCGGCCCGCGGGATTATGTCGGCACGGCACCGCTTTCCGAGCCGGAAAGCCGCGCGATCTACGATTACACCCGTGCGCACAACTTCGCACTCACCCTTTCCTATCATACGCAGGGCCGGGTGATTTACTGGAAGTATCTGGATTATGAGCCGGAGAACTCCTACGCCATCGCCCAGCGGATGGCCACGGCGAGCGGCTACACCTTGGAAACCGGGCCCGCCGACTCCTATGCGGGCTACCGCGATTGGTTTATTCAAACCTACAACCGGCCGGGCTACACCATCGAAGCCGGGCTCGGCACGAACCCTCTTCCCATCTCCCAGTTCAGCACGATCTACCGCGACAACGTCGGCATCCTGACCACCGGCATGGATGCGCTGATCCCGTAACGAGCGGGAAACAAACGCGGCCCCCAGGGTTTCCAGGGGCCGCTTCAGCTTGTCGAAAAAAGTCTCTCCGGGATTGTCAAGGGCCGCAGCCCTTGACTTTCAATCGCGAGCAGCGACCTGTGCGGTGCGAGCGAAAAGCCTTGCGTCGCAAGGCTTTCTTTACACGGAGCGCTGGCCGCACGCCTGCCCGCAGGCAGGTGGCTTACGGCGCGTCTCCCGCGCCGGAAGTTCCTCTTTTGCGCAAGCGCGATGTGAATTCCTCGATAAAGTGGCAGATTCCACTTTATCAACAGCCTGGCGCCCCCCGGAAACCGGGGGCCTTAGCTATTCCAGATTTTTATCCCGCCGCAAGGCGCGTGAACATCGCAACGGCGATTTCGATCAGCGCATCCGGGAAGTCGAACTGCGCCGTATGCAGCTGCGGATAGTCCTCACCCGCGCCAAGCTCGAAAATCGCGCCGGGCGCGCGCTTCAGGAAATACCCGAAATCTTCCGAACCGCGTTCGGGGCGTTCCATCTCGCAGACCGGGCAGCCGAGCGCGCGTGCCGCTGCGCGCACCTTGTCTGCGCTCGCAGGGTCGTTCGCCGTCTCCGGGAAGCAATCGCAGTATTCTACGCTCCATTCAAGGCCATAACGGGCCGCTTCGCGCTGCACCATGGCTTCGATCTTCTCCGCAAGCGCGTCCAGTTCCGCCTCCAGCTCCGCGCGGATGGTCAGGTAAAGCTCACCCTCGCTCGCCTGCGTGCCGAAGGCCTTTTCGCCCGCCTTGATGCCGATCACCGTGGCAAGCACAAGCGCTTTCCAGGGGAGATCGAGCAGCGCCGGAACCTCGTTGACGATCGTCGCGAGCGCAAAGGCCGGGTTCTTGCCGCACTCCGGCATGCTTGCGTGGGAGGGCGTGCCTACCATGCGGATCGTCATGCCGCGGGATGCGCAGTTAACGGCTCCATCCCGGATACACACTGCTCCGAGCGGGTAGCCGGGCCAGTTGTGGAACGCGAACACCTCGTCGATCTTTTCCTCCGTGATGAGCGGCGCGCACTCCTTTGCGCCGTCCCCGGTTTCCTCCGCATGCTGGAAAATGAAGTAAACGTCGTTTTCGCAGCCGTTCGCATCCACCTCCATCGCAAAGGCCGCAAGCGCCGCGCTGTGGCCGTCATGCCCGCATTTATGGCCGACGCCGGGGATCTTAGACACATACGGGGCGCCGCACGCATCCTCGATGGGAAGCGCGTCGAAATCCGCCCGGAACGCGACGCGCCGCTTGGGATCCGGAGCGCGGTACACGGCGTAAAACCAGTTTTCACGGTCGATCACCGCAAGGTCCGTATGCACGCGCAAAAAACGCATGAGTTCCGCGCGCGTCCATTCCTCATGGTTGGAAAGCTCCGGATGCGCGTGCAGCGCACGGCGCAGTTCCACCGCCAACTCCAAATGGGTACGGTCCATCCTGTTTCCCTCCTGTTCAATTTTCGTTTTCGGATTCCGAAATAGGTTTCGCACTTCGGAGCAGTCATCTTCTGGAAAGGCGCTGCTTTTTCACATTGCTTTTCTCTTTTAATATACCACCCGCCAGGGAGAACGCCAACCGCGCGGGCTTGCTCATGCGCCGCTCCAGGTAAGCAGCTGGCCGAGCGGGATACGGAAGCCGAGGCTTTTGTACAGTTCCACATCGCAATCCGCGCAGCCGACCCATAGCGACACGATTCCGCGCGCGCTGCAATGCGCAAAAGCGGCCTCCGCAAGCCTGCGCGCCACGCCCTCTCCTCGGAACGCGGGGAGCACGTAAAAATCCTCAAATACGCCGCCAGGCGCACACTGGAAGGTGGAAAACGTCTCGCAGACCGAGCACATGCCGACGGCGCGCCAGCCGCGCTTTGCCAGGAGGAACGTGATCCGTCCCGCCTCGATGGCCGCGGCAAGCGCCTCCTTCTGCGCTTGTGCGAGCGGTTCCTCGCCGATGGCCGCCTTGTAGCCGTCCATCAGCTCCAGAATCTGCGGAATATCCTCTGTGCCCGCCACGGCGCATGCGATGTGGGTTTCGGGAATCTGGCCTTGTTTTTCCAGCATATATAGCCTCCATTTTCCTAAAAGGATAGCATACCGCATGCGCATTGTCCACACCGGCTTCCCCAGGGCTGCGCTCCATTTTTCGCAATTATGAACAAATTGTGTTGACATTGCCGTCGAAACATGGCATAATGCGCAAGATGATGCTTTTAAGTTCGGAACAGAGCTTCCGGCAAGGTGTTGAAACAAGCTAATACGGAAAAACAAACCATTTTAGCCTTTTTTCGCCCTGTCCGCTCGTCCGGACGGGGCTTTTTTCTAAGCAAAAACAAGGGCGAGGGGGATCGCATGCTGTACCGGGCGGAGATCATGGATGAAGCGGCCGTGGAGCGTGCGCTCGTGCGCATCTCCCACCAAATCATCGAAAAGAACCATGGCGCAGATTCGCTCTGCCTCGTCGGTATCCGCACGCGCGGCGTGCCGCTTGCACGGCGCATCGCGGAGAACATCCGGCGGATCGACGGTACGGATGTGCCCGTGGGCGAGCTGGACATCACCCTCTACCGGGACGATCTTTCCCGTATCCACCCGGAGCCCCGCCTGAACGGCACCAACGTCCCCTTCCCCGTGAAGGATCAGAACGTCGTGCTTGTGGACGACGTGATCTACACCGGGCGGACAGCCCGCGCTGCACTCGACGCGGTCACGCGCCTTGGCCGCGCCGCGCGCATTCAGCTTTGCGTGCTGATCGACCGCGGCCACGCGGAACTGCCGATTAAGGCGACCTATGTCGGCAAAAACATCCCCACGGCAAGGAGCGAGGTCGTCTCCGTCCGCCTTGCTGAGACTGACGGGGAAACGGGGGTCTGCATTCTCCGGCAGGAACCAGACCCACAGCAGGATAAGGAATAAAACTTATATAAACCACTAAAGCAGGAAAGAAGGAGATCGTCACATGAACCTGATCTACGGGATCAAAGACAAACCCAAATTTGCCCAGCTCATCGTATTCGCATTCCAGCAGATGCTCGCCATCATGGCCGCGACGCTGGTCGTCCCTGTGCTGGTGAACGCCAACGGCGTAGTGAACCTTGAGATGGACATCGCCGCAGCGCTCCTCGGCGCAGGTGTGGGAACCGCCGTTTACATCGCCTTCACCAAGGCGAAGAGCCCCGTCTTCCTCGGCAGCTCCTTTGCGTTCCTTTCCGCCATGTATTCCGCGACGGCCTTCGGCTACTTCGGCGTCATCGTCGGCGCGATCCTCGCCGGTCTCGTATATGTCGTGATCGCCATCGCCATCAAGGCCTTCGGCACCCGCTGGATCGATAAGCTCATGCCGCCGATCATCATCGGGCCCACGGTCGCCATCATCGGGCTTTCCCTCGCGGGCAGCGCCATCAACGACCTCACCAATGTCACCTCCGGCTCGTACAACCTCGTCCATATCCTCTGCGGCCTCGTTACGCTCCTCGTCGTCGTCCTCTGCTCCACCTTCGGCAAGAAGATGGCCAAGCTCATCCCCTTCATCATCGGTATCCTCTCCGGCTATGCGTTCGCCGGCATCCTCACGATCATCGGCAATGCCGCCAACATCGACTACCTCAAGGTGCTCGACGTCAGCGCGCTGACCGCGCTCGATTTCGGCAGCCTGAGCGGCTGGATTCACGTCCCGCAGTTCGCCTTTGTGAAGGCCGCGCAGGAAAGCTTTGATTGGGCGAACCTCGGCACCATCGCCGTGCTGTATATGCCCGTCGCCTTCGTGGTATTCGCGGAGCACATCGCGGATCACAAGAACCTTTCGAGCATCATCGGCCAGGACCTTGTGAGCGGCGAGCCGGGCCTTGCCCGCACGCTCCTGGGCGACGGCGTTGGTTCCATGGTCGGCGCATTCTTCGGCAGCTGCCCGAACACGACCTACGGCGAGAGCATCGGCTGCGTGGCGATCACCCGCAACGCCTCCGTCGTAACGATCATCGCGGCTGCGATCGGCTGCGTTGTGCTGAGCTTCTTCGCCCCGTTCGTGGCGTTCGTGAACTCCATCCCCGGCTGCGTGATGGGCGGCGTCTGCATTACGCTGTATGGCTTCATCGCGGTTTCCGGCCTCCGGATGTTCAAGCACATCGATCTTGACCAGAACCGCAACCTCTTTGTCGTCGCCACGATCCTCATCACCGGCATCGGCGGCCTGACGCTCAACTTCGGCAAGATCACGATCACCAATATCGCCACCGCGCTCATCCTCGGCATCCTCGTGAACACCGTCCTCTCCATCGGTGAGAAGCGGGCCGCGAAAAAATAAAGCCTGAAATCATTAAAATGGAAAAGGCTCTCGCAGCGGCATACGCCGCACGCGGGAGCCTTTCGCGTATCCCCGCTTGACGGATGGCGCAATCCGGGATACGATTACAGCATAGAGCGCGTGATGGAGGAAGCCGGCCTTTGCAACCGCCTCTCCGCCCACGAGCGCAACGGCGATGCAATGCCGGATCACCTGCGGCCACAAGCGCCCCGCGCTCGTGCGTTGAACCGAGGAGGCTTCCATGGAAGAAAAAACGAATGTGATGCGCACGTTGGAGCGTCTGAAGCTCCCATACCACCCGTATGCCTTTGATACCGGCGGCGCGGCGCTGAGCGGCACAGAGGTCGCAGCGCTGCTCAAAAAGGATCCCGCGCGGGTGTTCAAAACGCTCGTAGCCGTTGGCAAAAGCGGAAAATACTATGTGTTCATGATCCCTGTGGCAGAGGAGCTCGATTTGAAGAAGGCCGCGCGCTGCGCCGGGGAAAAGTCCGTTGAGATGATAAAATCCAAGGAGCTTTTGCCGATCACCGGTTACGTACATGGCGGCTGTTCCCCCATCGGCATGAAAAAGCAATTCCCAACCTTCGTGCATGAAAGCGCCGCCGCTTACCCTGAGATCATGTTCAGCGCGGGCAGGATCGGCTATCAGGTGGAGCTGCCGCTCGCCGCGCTGCAAAAGGCCGTCCGGCTTACGCTTGCGGATTTGATCGTCGTAAAATAGCAGCCAACGCAAAAGCCGGGTCCCCGTTCAAATAGGGGCCCGGTTTTTACGGTGCTCTATGAGGCAAACTCCGCGCTGGGTATCGCGTTATACGATGCGCAGGCCTTTCGGCAAATGGTTCTTCAGCACCCCGTCCACAGCTTTGCCAAAGCCAAGCGGGAAGCGATCCGCGCAAACCGGAACGAACCCACGCCAATCCCCCGGGCAGGGAACCGCCTCGCCCGCGAGGAAGCGGGAAAGGCGCGCGTCCGCAAGCGGCAGTTCCAGCGTTTTGTGGAAAACGCCGCCGTGCGCGGCAAGGAACAAGCTGTGGGCAGGCTCAAACCTGCCTTTTTTCAATTCCCCCGCAGGGACGCCCGCGGCAAGCGTCCAAAGCGCTTGCAGGCCGCGCGGCAGCGGGGTCCGTAGGATCGTGACGCGGCCGTCCGGCAGCAGGTATGCGCAGCCTTCCGGCGGCTGCAAAAACAGATCCGCAATCGTGCTGCGGTAGGCGGCGTCCGGGCATGGTTTGAGCGGCAGCGGCTCCTGCAGGCGGAATTCCTTCCCCGTCCGACACAGACGCGCCACAAAATGTCCTTCTCCCGGGCTGTTGTGCGGATAAAGCCGCCGCATCCGCTCCAGCGTGAATCCGGGGTGCGCCGCAAGGAAACGCTCCACCACGCCCTCGTTTTCCTCCGGCGAGAACGTGCAGGTGGAATATACGAGCGCGCCGCCGCCGCGCACTGTTTTCGCGGCGCATTCCAATATGGCGCTCTGCCGCGCGGCGCAGGCCGCGACGTGCGCCGGGGACCATTCCGCTATGGCTCCCGCATCCTTGCGGAACATGCCCTCGCCGGAGCAGGGCGCGTCTACGAGCACCACGTCAAAATACGCCGGGAACGCGGAGGCCACCGCCTCCGGCTTCGCGCAGGTCACGGCGGCGTTCGGCACGCCGAGGCGTTCCAGCGTGGCCGCAAGCGTTCTCGCCCGGTTCGGCACGATTTCGTTGGCAAGCAGGAAGCCTTCCCCCGCGAGGTGCGCGGCCACACCGCCGCTCTTGCCGCCGGGCGCGGCGCAAAGATCGAGCACCCGCATGCCGGGGCATACCTGCGCCTCCGCGATGGCTGCCATCGCGGAAGGCTCCTGCAAGTAGAACAGCCCCGCCAGGTGATATGGATGGTTCCCAGCGCCCGCGGTCTCGTCCGGCAGCAAAAAGCCCTCCGGCAAAAGCCCTGTTTCCGCCAGGGGGAAGGGGCTGATCCGCCGGAACTCTTCCGCGCTCAGCTTGAGCGTGTTCACCCGCAGGCCGCGTTTGGGCGGCTCTTCATAACTCGCGCAGAAGGCCGGGTATTCCGCACCGAGCTGCGCTTCCATGCGCCGCAAAAATTCAGTTGGCAAATTCTCCTTTTCCATAGGAACAGTATAACGCCTCTCCCCGCGCTTGGGGAGAGGCGTTTTTGACTTTTCGATAAAGCGGTCGCACGTCGCGCCCGCGCCGCCTGCGCGGACAACGCCCGGTGCATTAAAAAGCTCAGCTCAAAATCTCGCTTGCCGCTTCTTCGCGGAACTGGGTAGTATACAGGTCGTAGTAATAGCCGCGCAGGTTGAGCAGCTCGCGGTGCGTGCCGCTCTCCGTGATCCTCCCGCCACGGATCACGAGGATGCGGTCCGCGTTGCGGATGGTGGAAAGCCGGTGCGCCACGATGAAGCTCGTGCGGTTCTCGAGCACCTTAGTGATCGCGTCCTGAATGAGCTGCTCGGTCTCCGTGTCGATGGAGCTCGTCGCTTCGTCGAGCACGAAGATGCGCGGGTCTGCCAGGATCACGCGCGCAAAGGAGATGAGCTGCTTCTCGCCCGTGGAAAGGCGCACGCCGCCCTCGCCTACCTCGGTGTCGTAGCCGCGCTCCTGCTTGAGGATGAAGTCCTCCGCATGCACCATGCGCGCCGCCGCGCGGACTTCTTCATCGCTCGCATCCTTGCGGCCGTAGCGAATGTTGTCCGCGATGGTGCCGGAAAACAGGTGCGGCGTTTGCAGCACATAGCCGAGGCTGTCCTGCAGCCAAAGCTGGCTGCGCTCCCGGTAATCCCGCCCGTCGATGAGCACCTGTCCCTCCGTCGGCTCATAGAACCGGCACACGAGGTTCACGATCGTGCTCTTGCCAGCGCCAGTTTCGCCAACGAGGGCGATGGTTTCGCCGGCGTCCACATGCAGGTTGAAATCCTTGAGCACCTTTTCCCCGCCCTTGTATGCAAAGGAAACGTTTTTGAATTCCACCTCGCCGCGGATCTCTTCCCAGTTTTCCCGCTTCGGGCTGAAACTGTCGCCATATTTGGCAACGACCTCCGGCGCGTCCACGATCTCGCAGGGCGTGTCGATGAGCGAGATCACGCGCTCCGCGCTCGCCTGCGCGCTCTGGAGCTCCGCAAGGATGCCCGCGAGCTGCTGCACCGGCTCGAAGAAGTTCATCGTATAGGAGATGAACGCGCTGAGCGTGCCGATCGTCAGCGTACCAACCAGCACGCTATGCCCGCCGCTGTAAAGCGCAAGGCCCGTCCCGATGGAACCAAGGAACATGACGATCGGCATGAAGATGGCCGAAAGCACCGCCGCGCGGATGGAAGCCTTGCGCATCTCGCCCGTCAGCTCACGGAACTCGCCATAGTTCGCCTCCTCGCGCACGAGGGTCTTGGTCGTCATCGCGCCCATGATGCCCTCGTTGAAAGCGCCCGTGATGCGGGAATTCGTCTTGCGGACGCGGCGCTGGTATTTGAGGATCTTCTTCTGGAAATACATCGAGATCACCGCGAGCGGCGGGATCACGATGAGCGCGAGCAGCGCGAGTTTCCAGTTGAGCACAAGCATTGCCACCATTACGCCGATCACATAAGTAAGCGCCCAAAGGAGGTCCACCATGCTCCAGGCGATCATTTCAGAAAGCCTGCCCACGTCGCTGACCATGCGGGCCATCAGGTAGCCGACGGCCGTTTTATCGTAGAACGAGAAGGAAAGCTCCTGCAGCTTGCGGAACCCTTCCTGCCGGATGTCGTAGGAAACATCCATCTCGATGCGCCCCGCGCGTGCGACGAAGAGAAACACGCCGAACGCCTGGAAGCAGATCAGCAGCAGGTACAGCACGGCAAAAGCCGGCAGAGCGTTCAGGCTCCCTTCCATGATGAGATTGTCGATGGCGTACCGGTTCATCAGTGGGTAAATAATATCCACGATCGCAATGAGGATATTGGTCACGATGAGGGTCGCCGTGTTTTTCTTGTAGCGGAACGCGTAACGGAAAAGGCGCTTCCAAATGGAGAGATCCACCTTTACATCCTTATCGTAATCCTGTTCCAAGATGGCACTTGCCATTACGCTTCACCTCCTTGGGTGCGAAGTTCATCTTCGAGTGCATTTTGAATTTCTGCAATGCGGCGGTACAGGCCGTCCTGCGCAAGCAGTTCGGCATGCGTGCCCTGCTGCACGAGCCTGCCGTGCTCCAGCACGAGGATGTTGTCCGCCTCGCAGAGCGTCGTGATACGGTGCGAGATGATGAACGTCGTCGTATGCTCGCGCCGCTTTTTGAGCGCCGCACGGATGGCCGCGTCGGTCTCGGTATCGACCGCGCTCATCGAATCGTCGAAGATCAGGATGGGCGCATTCTGCATCAGCATCCGCGCGATCGCCACGCGCTGCTTCTGCCCGCCGGAGAGCGTCACCCCGCGCTCGCCGACAATGGTGTCGTACCCGTTTTCAAAACTTTCGATCACATCGTGCACAGAAGCTACGCGGGAGGCTGCGTAAACCTCCTCGGCATCCGCTTCCGGACGCACGAGGCGGATGTTTTCCATGATCGTGCGCGAATAAAGGAACGGCTCCTGCAGGACGATCCCGATGTTTTTGCGCAGATGCCCGTACTCGATGTCGTTCACGTTCGTGCCGTCAATGTAGATCCCGCCGGCAGTGCAGGTATAGAGCCGCTGCAAAAGCTGCACGAGGCTCGTCTTGCCCGAACCCGTGGAACCGAGGATCGCGACAGTCTGCCCCGGCTGGGCCGTAAAGCTGATGTCGTGCAGCACGTCGTCATAGGTATCATACCCGAAGCAGACGTTGCGGAATTCCACTCGCCCGCGGATGGCCGGCTTTTCCGCGCGGCCGGGCTCCTGTTCTTCCGGTACGGAAAGGATCTCATCGAGACGGCCAAGGGAGACCGTCGCCTTGCCAAGATCCGCGAGCACGCGGCCGAGCTGGCGGACCGGCCAGGTGAGCATGCCCACATAGGAGGTGAACATCATCAGGTTGCCCAGCGTGAGTTCCCCCCTCACCACAAACACGATGCCCGCGAACAACGTAAGCGCAATCTGCGTATAGCCCACCGCGTCGGAAGCGCCCCAATAGATGCCCATCAGCTGCGTAAGCCGGAAGGTCTTGTCGCGGAAGTCCGCATTGCAAGCGGTGAACTTCTCCACCTCGTCCCGCTGCTGGCCGAACGCGCGCACCACGCGCACGCCCGCGAGGTTTTCCTGCAGCGTTGCGGAAAGTTTTCCCTCCGCCTCATCCGAAAGGGTGAACTGACGGCGCACCTTTTTGAAATAAACGAAAGAGGACACGCACAGCACGGGGAGCAGCACCATGGAAATGAGCGCCATGCGCGCATCCGTAGAGAACATGATATAGCACGCCACCGCCACCATTGCGACCGTACGGACGATCTCGAGCAGCTGCACAGAGATGAACCGGCGCACGGTATCCACATCGGAGGTGCAGCGCTGCACCAGGTCGCCGGTGGAAACATGCTTGTGGTAATCATACGGCACGCGCTGCAAATGGGAATAAAGAGCGTTCCGCAGCGTCATTGCCACACCTTCGGACGCAAGCGCCACATAGCGGCGCCGCAGATACGTTGCAAGGCCGTTGACAACCGTGCAGGCGATGAACGCCAGTGCGCAGAGCCAGATCTTCCCGCGCAGGAAGTCCCGCCCACCCCAGGAGTCGATCCAGCCCATGACCGCCGCAGGCAGGTTGCTCGCTTCCTCACCGAGCACATAGTCTACCGTGAAGCTCGTCACGAGCGGCCCGCAGTATGCCGCGATCACGGCGACGAGCAGGAACAGCGCGCCGAGCACAAGGTAGATCGTGCTGCCCTTGAGCGCCCGGGCCACGAGCTGCCAGTTCAATTTCTTTTTGTGTTGCTTCTTTTCCGTTTCCAAAGAAACACCCCCTCTTATCATCCTTTTCAGCTTTTTAAGCTGGCGGCCCCACGCCGCCCGGTCTTTCAGGAAAGGACCGTCCGCTGCGGATATGCCCCTCTGCACAAGCCGTGCTGCGCAGAAAAAGGCCGCGGACGGATGTCCGCGGCCGGATGATGCGTGAAAGCAGGCGGTTGCCTATGCCACGTCAACAAGCCGTGCGGACGTACGGATCCCATCGAATGCTGCACTGAGCTGGATCAAGTTGATCTTTGCCATGTTGCACGGCTCCTTTCTGTGAGAATTTGGCATTGCGCCGAGAATTATTGTAGCATGCCTTCTCCAGGAATGCAAGCGGGAATATATATAAATCCTCACTTTTGGCGGGTATACGCTTCGAGCAGCGCCATCGTGTTCCTTACGCCGTCGATATGCGTGCGCTCATAGCCATGGGAGGCGTACACGCCTTGGCCGATTACGCAATGCCGCACGTCGTAGCCCGCGCGCAGCGCAACGTCCGCGTCGGAACCATAGCTCGGATAAACGTCCACGGCATAATCGAGTCCGTTCTCCTTTGCGCAGCGGATGAGCGCACTCGTTACCTCGTAATCGGACGGGCCGGAGGAATCCATCGCGCAGATGCTCACCTGCGTCTCGCTGCACGTAAGCCCCTCCCCGATGCAGCCCATGTCCACGGCGATGATCTCCTCCGTTTCCTGCGGGATGCCGGCGCATGCGCCGTGGCCGATCTCCTCGTTGGTCGTGATAAAAGCGTACACCTTGCGCGAAAGCGCTGCACCGCTCTCCTTCAGGCGCTTCGCATAGCCGAGCAGCACCGCGACGGAGAGCTTATCGTCAATGAAGCGGCTCTTGATGTAGCCGCTCTGCGTCACCGTGGTGCGCGGATCAAAACAGACAAAATCGCCCACGCCGACGCCGAGCGCAAGGACGTCTTCCCGGCTCGCCACCTTTTCATCGAGCACGATCTCAAGCGTATCGAAGTCGCGTTTTACGTCCGGGAGTTTGGTGTTTACATGAGCGGAGGCGTTGACAACCTGGCAGGTGCCTCCATACCGTTTTTCCGAGAAGCGCGGGATGACAATGCAGTTCTCCGCCTCCACGCTGCCCGCCACGAGCCCGCCGACACGCGCGACGCGGAGCCGGCCATTCGCCTTGACCTCCGCCACCATTGCGCCGAGGGTATCAATGTGCGCGCTGAGCGTAAGCGGGCGTCCTTCGCCGCCAAGATCCACCAAAACGCAGCCTTTGTTTGTAACCGTGGGCGTGAAACCGAGCTTCCGGAACTCCGCGGCGGTATACTCCGTAGCTGCGCGCGTAAAGCCGCTTGGGCTTGGGATCGCCGTGAGCGCCTTGAACTGATCGATAACGTATTGCATGCTGTCCTCCTGCTGGCGGAAACCGCCAGGTTGTATAGTTGTATATTGACTTAATTATATTCCTGCCGCGCTTGTTTGACAATAGCGCGGCCGCCGCATAAACGCCTGGCATTGCGGCCCTGCAGCGGCAGCTGCGCCCGTCTCCCCTTGCCGGCAAGGCGTTTAAAGGCGGCGCAGGCAAAAATTCATTTTTCGCGGCCTGTTTTCATAGGCAGCATGGCCCGCCGCTGCATCTTCACAAACCATTTTGGCGCCCGTTTCAAACCACCATGCCATATTCGCCCGGGTTGCCGCCCTTGAAGTAGCGGTGCAGGTCATATGGTGAATAAATGCCGGAATCGGTCACGACGCCGCTCACAAGCGTGGGCGGCGTAACGTCGAACGCCGGGTAATAGCCCTTTACGCCATCGCAGGCCGTCTTTACGCCCATCGCCTCCAGCACGAACGCAGGGTCGCGCAGCTCGATGCGCACGGTATCCACCGTCGGGTGCCCATGGTCGGGCGCACCGGTCACGAAATATGGGATGCCCATATATTTTGCCGCGATCGCAATCTGGAATGTTCCAACCTTGTTCACCACATGCCCGTCCAAGCAGATTGCGTCTGCGGCGCTCGTGAACACATCCACATGCTCCCGCTGCATCACATAGGCCGGCATGTTGTCCGTAATCACCGTCACGTCAAAGCCCATCTCGTGCGCGACGGTGGCCGTCAGCCGCGCGCCTTGGAAATACGGCCGCGTTTCCGGGCAGAACAGCCGGAAGGATTTCCCGCGCGCCGTTGCCGCCGCAAGCATTTTGCCGACGATCGTCTCCCCAAAGCACTGGGTCATCACCGTGCCGCCCGCCGGGATCATGTCCACCAGATACTCCGCCATCTGCCCAACCTTGGCATAGCGCACGTCGTTGGCGGCGATCGCATATTCCACGATAGCGGCGCTCGCGTCCCGCCCGGCGGCAAGCGCTTCCTTTGCTGCGGCGAGCGAACCCGCCGTCACAAGGCGCATGCGCGCGGCAGTCGTAGGCCGCGCGTTCGTGATCGTTTCCGCCGCACGCTCCAAATATGCAAGCTGCTCGGCCTCCGGCAGCTTGCGGCATTCGTGCGCCGCAAGCGCCATGCCCATCGCCGCCGCGGTATATGGCCCAGCGCTTTGGGTGACCATGTCCGTCACCGCCTGCGCGACTTCCTCATGCCGCCTGCACGTGACAAATTCCACGCGGCGCGGGTAGACCCGGCGGTCCAAAATGCGCACCGCGCCATCTTCATACCATGCGATGTTCTCATATTGCAGCATAAACGCAAGGCCATGATCCTGCCGTTCCATCTTTTCTTTCCCCCACCCTTGTTATATCCGTTCGATAATGTCCTTCACATATGCGGAGAACGGCGCCGCGACGCGCTCCGCCGTCTCCCCTACCTCCTCAGCCGAAAGCGGTTGATCCAGCACGCCCGCCGCCATGTTGGTCATTACGGAAAGCGCGAGCACCGGGAGGCCGCAATGGGCCGCCGTGAGCGCCTCCGTAACGGTGGACATGCCCACTGCATCTGCGCCGAGCAGGCGCGCCGCGCGGATCTCCGCCGGTGTCTCAAACTGTGGGCCGGTGAAGAACATATATACGCCCTCGTATACGCGGAGGCTGCTCCTTTCCGCGCACGCGCGCGCGAGCGCGCGCAGCTCCGGCGTATAGGTTTTCGTCATGTCGAAAAAGCGCGGCCCAAATTCCGGGAGGTTTTTACCGCGCAGCGGGCTTGCGCCGGTGAGCTTGATGTGGTCGGAAAGGAGCATCACATCCCCCGGGCGATAGTTCTCGTTGACCGCGCCCGCCGCGTTGGTGAGGATGAGCGCCCGCACGCCGAGGAGCTTGAGCACGCGCACGGGGATGACGAGCTGCTCGTAATCATACCCTTCATAAAAGTGAAACCGGCCGGACATGCAAACGATCCGCTTTCCCCGCACCGTGCCGAACACGAGCTTGCCTGCATGGGATTCCACCGTAGTCACAAGGAAGTTCGGGATGTCCGCATAGTCGATCGAAACCGGGTCCTCAAGTTCCTCTGCAAACGGCCCAAGGCAGGAACCGAGCACGATGGCGAGCTCCGGCACAAACGGCGCGCGTGCGCGGATGTATTCCGCCGCAGCCTCATAATGGGAAAATTCGTATTGCATGGCGGCCTTCTTTCTTGAATTTGATATAGTATGTATAGAAAACGGCGGGCTTGCGCCCGGCTCAAGCGTCGATCAAGTGGCAGATGCCACTTGATCGAGGATTGCACATCGCGCTTGCGCAAAAGAGGAACTTCCGGCGCGGGAGACGCGCCGGAAGCCACCTGCCTGCGACGGCCCAGAGGCCTAGGCCAGCGAGCGGTACAGAGCGAAGCGACCGCGAGTTAGGCGGGCAGGCGTGCGGCCAGCGCTCCGTGTAAAGAAAGCCTTGCGGCGCAAGGCTTTTCGCTCGCACCGCACAGGTCGCTGCTCGCGATTGGAAGTCAAGGGCTGCGGCCCTTGACAATCCCGGAGAGACTTTTTCGACATGCTGGGGCGGGCTTGCGCCCGCCTGCATTGTATCATGCGCCGTTTTTGGCTGTCAAGGAAACGCGCCTTACGGCTGCATCTGGCCCCACCGCGGCAGAGAGGCTGCCGCGCACACCCTTTCGTATTCGCGCAGTACGGTTTCTGCGATGCGCTCCGCAGCCATCCCCGCGGCATTGGAGATAGAAACGTCCGCATAGCCGGTGTAAAGGCCAATGCGCGCATCGTACAGCCGTTGGAGCGTGCTTTCACCGCCCTGGGAAAGTGGGCGGCCCTCCGTCGCAAGCTCGGAAAGCGGGCGGTCCACGAAGAATACGCAGCCATTTTGCCGGAGCGCATCCATGCTTTCCTTGCGCACGACCGTCCCGCCGCCCGTGGAGATCACAAGCCCAGTCCGGCAGCCGAGCGCGCGGGAAGCCTCCACCTCCATGTCGCGGAAGGCGGGCTCCCCTTGCTGCGCAAAGATCTCCGGGATAGTCCTGCCCTGCGCCTGCTCGATGTAAGCATCCATGTCAATGAACTGACGCCCAAACTGCTTTGCGATCAGCTTTCCAAAATAGCTTTTGCCGCTGCCCGGCATGCCGATGAGCACGATGTTGCAGGCCTCTTCCATCAGACGCGTGCAGACCTCGCCGATACGCGCTTCCGGTATCTCTTTGCCGCTGAAAAGTTCCGCCGCCCGCTTGGCCTGCGCCACGAACATCGTAAGACCGCCCTCGCAGGGGATGCCGCGGTGCTCTGCCTCAAGCAGGAGCGGCGTGCGCAGCGGGTTGTAGATCATGTCCAGCACGCTGCGGCATTGCCGGAAGCCAGTGAGGCGGATGGGCTGGCCGCCGTTGTCCGGGTGCATGCCCACGGGTGTGGCATTGACGATCACCTCCGCGTCGCTGTGCAGCGCGTAGACGCTCGTGTAGTCCGCCTCTCCTCCGCCGGAAACGGAAACCACCTCCCGCGCGCCTAGGTCTGCCGCAAAGGCCTCCGCTGCGGCCGCTGCGCCGCCCGTGCCGAGCATGAGCACCTTCGCGCCCCGCAGGTTCACGCCCGCGTGCTTCACCATCCACGCGAAGCCGTAATAATCCGTATTGTAGCCCTTCAGGCTGCCGTCCGGCTCCACCAGGAGCGCATTCACGCTCCCGATGCGCTCCGCCAGGGGATCGAGCGCATCGCAGAAGGGGATGACTGCCTTTTTGTATGGCATGCTTACCGTGAGGCCCTGGAACGCACGCCGCGCGAGGAATGCGCCAAGCTCCTCCGGCGGTACTTCATGCACCGCGAACGCATCGTTTCCAAGCAGCGCATGCACGCGCAGGGCGAACGAGTGGCCGAGGCGTTCCCCCAATACGCCGTATCCTTCCACGTCAGACGACCTCCGCGTAATTGCCGAGGAACACAAACACGTCCGGCTCCGCCATCAATTCGGAAAGCATGCTGAGCACCGCGTCGGACATCACGGAAGCCTCCATGTCGAAATAGAAGATGAACTCGAAATCGCTCCCCGGGATCGGCCGGCTTTCGAGCTTCGTCAGGTTCACGCCGAGCGCTGCGAACTTCGCAAGCAGCGAATACAGCGCGCCGGGGCGGTGCTGTGCGGAGAGCATGAGGCTGATCCTGTTTGCGCCGGGGTAGATCTCCAGCTCCTTGCTGATGCAGATGAAGCGGGTATAGTTGTTGTCGTTGTTCTGCACCCGGCTTTCGAGCACCCGCAGGCCGTAGAGCTCCGCGCAATGTACGGAGGAGATGGCCGCAATGTCCCGCCGGCTGCTTTCGGCGACCATGCGCGCCGCCGTTGCCGTATTCTCGCAAACGGTGATCTTGATGTCCGGGTGTGCCTTTAAATATGCGCTGCACTGGCCGATCGCCTGCTCGTGGGAGAAAATCTCCTTCACATCCGCAAGCGCAACGCCGTCCTTAGCAAGCAGCGCATGGCGGACGCAGAGTTTGATGCTGCGCACGATATGGAACTTGTGGTTGCGCATCAGATCGTATACCTGAGCGACGGAGCCATAGGAGCTGTTTTCAATGGGCAGCACGCCGTATTGGCACATGCCGCTCTGCACAGCCTGGAACACTCCGTCGAAATGCCGGAAATACAGGATGCGGGGCATAGAAAACAGCCGGTCGCACGCCTGCTGGGAATACGCGCCCTCCACGCCCTGGCAAGCAACCACACCCTTTTGCGGGAACAGCGCGGGCGTGCGCTCCGCCGCGGCGCGCACCGCCCGGGCGAACTCGCCCGTGTCGTCCAGCAGTCGGTGCTGGTAGGAGCAGCTTACATCGAACATCGTCTGGTAGAGCAGCTTTGCGTAACTCTCCATGCCGTCTCCGGCGCGCTCCATCACGCGCTCAAGCACCTCCCGCTCCCGGCTCGCGTTGCGCACGGCAAGGCCGTTCTCCCGCTTCTTAGCCGCGATCTGCTCCGCGGCCCTCATGCGCTCCACGAAAAGGTCCGTGATCTGATCGTCGAGCCCATCAATTTTCTCGCGCAGTTCCTTCAATTCCATCGGTATGTACTCCTTTATATTTTGCAAACAAGGTTTCACATGCTCAGAGCCGGGCGTATTCGCCGTCCAGCATCAAATCCAGCAGCACCGCCGCGGCCGCCGCTTCGACGCAGGGAACGGCCCGCTGTGCGATGCAGGGATCATGCCGCCCTTCGATCACAAGCTCCGTCTGCTCGCCGCTTGCGAAATCGAGCGTCCGCTGCGCCCGGGCGATGGAGGGCGTCGGCTTGATCGCCGTGCGCACCACGAGGGGCATGCCGGTCGTGATCCCGCCGAGCACGCCGCCATGGCGGTTCGTCTCCGTGCGCACCGCGCCGCCGCTGAGGGCAAAGGCGTCGTTGTTTTCGCTGCCGCGCAGTTCCGCCGCGCCAAAGCCGGCGCCGAATTCCACGCCGCGCACGGCAGGGATGCCAAAGATCGCCTGCGCAAGCCGGTTTTCCACGCCGCCGAACATCGGGCTGCCAAGCCCCGCCGGGAGGCCGAGCGCAAACGCTTCGATCACGCCGCCCACGGAATCCCCCTCCGCGCGCGCGGCAAGGATCGCCTCCTGCATCCGCGCGCCCGCCGCGCTGTCAAAAACCGGGAACGGCTTTGCCGCTATGGCCGCAAGCTGCTCCGCCGTGAGGGCGGCGCTGTCCACCGGCGCGTCGCTTATGCCCGCGCAGCGGGCGATATGCGCGCCTATGGCGACCCCCCGCCGCGCGAGGATCTGCAGGCATACGCCTCCCGCCGCGCACAGCGGCGCTGTAAGCCGCCCGGAAAAATGCCCGCCGCCGCGCGGGTCGGCAAAGCCATGGTAGCGCACGGTGGCGGAATAATCCGCGTGCGCGGGGCGCGGGATATTTTTGAGCTTCTCGTAATCCCGCGAGCGCGTATCGCCGTTTTCGATCACCAGGCAAAGCGGTGCGCCGGAGGTCCTGCCCTGATAGAGGCCGGAAAGCACCCGCACAGCGTCCGCCTCGCGGCGGGCGGTGCTCACAGCGCTGCGGCCAGGCGCGCGCCGGGCGAGGAAGCCCGCAAGCGCGTCGAGATCAACCGGTTCCCCAACGGGAAGGCCGTCCACCACCGCGCCGATCGCCGCGCCGTGGGATTCGCCAAAGATCGAAATGCGAAGGTTCTTTCCAAATTCAGAGGACATCGTACTTTCCCCCCAGCCTTTCATATTCCCGCCAGAACGCGGGGTAGGATTTGTTGACCGCTTCCGCGCCGCGCACGCTTATGGGCGCATCCGCATTGAGCGCAGCGATCGCCCATGCCATCGCCATGCGGTGGTCGCCGTAGCTTTCCACCGCGCACCCGCCCTTAAGCCCACCATGGCCGCGCACAAGGAGTGCGTCCGGCTTCTCCGCAACATCCGCGCCAAGCAGGCTCAGCCCTTCCGCCGCCGCATGCAGGCGGTCGCTTTCCTTCAGGCGCAGCCGCGCCGCATTCACAAAGCGCGTTTCGCCTGCCGCGTATGCCGCGCGCACCGCCAGGATGGGCAGGAGATCCGGGCATTCCGAAACATCCACCCGCGCGCCGCCGCCGAGCGCGTCAAGGAGCATGCCCGCCCGCTTATCCGGCTGTGCGGAAGCATCGGAAAGGCCGGTGACCATAAGCGCATGCCCAAGCGAACGCGCCGCAAGCCAGAACGCTGCGTTGGACCAATCGCCCTCGATCTGTGCTTCGCCGGGAGAAACATACCCGCCGCCGCGTACGGCAAAGCCGTCTGAAAGTTTCTCCACCGCCGCGCCAAAGCGGCGCATGGCATTGCAAGTCATCTCCACATAGCCGCGCGATTCGAGCGGCGTGGTCAGGCGCACCCGGCTTTCCCCAGAGAGCAGCGGGAATGCGAGCAGGAAGCCGGAAACATACTGCGAGCTGACGTTGCCCGGCAGGGCGTATTCCCCCGCGCGAAGCCTGCCCGAGACAGTCAGCGGCAGCTTGTGCGCGGAAAACGTGCAGCCGCCCGCCTCCATGGCCTTCATGAGCGCGCCGAGCGGCCGCTCCGGCAGCCGCCCCTGTCCCACGGCGGAAAAGCCGCCGCAGACGGCCGCGCCTACGGGCAGGAGGAAGCGCAGCGTGGAGCCGCTTTCCCCACAATCGAGCACCGGGGCGCGCGGCGTTTCCCGGATGGGCGAGACTGCCGCGCCGCCCGCATCCCAACGGACCGCGCCGCCGAGCGCCGCGACGCAGCGCGCCGTCGCCCGCATGTCATCGGAGGGTTCGCCTTCGAGGATGAGCTGCGTGGGCTTGTCCGCAAGCGCCGCGCAGATGAGCGCGCGGTGCGCGTCCGATTTGGATGGAATCGCGGCCACAGCCCCTGCAAGCCGCGCAGGATATAGCTTCAGGTTCATTTTTCTTCACCACCGGAAAGGAAGGCGCCAAGCGCGTCCACCGGCATTTCATGCAGCACGCTCGCGCCTATGCGCGCGGGCACCACGAGCGAGATGGTATCTCCCTTGCGTTTTTTGTCGGAAAGCAGATAGGGCATCAGCTCCGCAAGCGGGTATGGGCATTCGGCGGGCAGGCCGTTCGCGGCAAGCGCAGCCTCAATCCGCCGCGCCGTGCCCGGCGCGCAAATCCCCGCCTTCTCGCCTGCGCGGGCGATGTACGCCATGCCGATAGACACGGCCTGCCCATGCGCAATGGCGTAGGCGCTGCGCTGCTCCACCGCGTGGCCGAGCGTGTGCCCGAGGTTCAGGAGCTGCCGCCGGCCCGTGTCGCGCTCATCCTCTGCGACGAGCGCCCCCTTGAGCTCCACGCAGCGGGCGACCGCCGCCTCGAGTTCCGTGCCGCTTCCAGACGCAAGCGTTTCAAACAGCGCTTCATCCGCGATTGCCCCGTATTTTATCATCTCCGCCATGCCGCAGGCAAAATCCTCCCGTGAGAGCGTGCGGAGCGTCTCCAAATCGCACAGTACCCAGAGGGGCTGGTGGAACGCGCCCGCAAGGTTCTTCCCAGCGGGCAGATCCACGCCCGTTTTGCCGCCTACGGAGGAATCCACCGCCGCAAGCAGCGTCGTTGGAACCTGCACGTAGGGGATCCCCCGCAGGTAGACCGCCGCCGCAAAGCCCGCGAGATCCCCCGTCACGCCGCCGCCAAGGGCAACAGTTACATCCGTTCGCGTCAGCCGCGCCGCCGCGAGCGCGTCGAGCAGCGCGCCAAGCGTCTGCAAATTCTTGCTTGCCTCGCCATGCGGAAACACAAAGCGGGGAACCCGAAAGCCCGCCGCCGCGAGCGACGCGGCAGCAGAGTCCCCGTAGAGCGCGTCAACCGTGTCGTCCGCAACGAGCATCACAGCGCAGGTCGCATGGCGTTCCCGCAGCCCTTCGCCCAGGGACGCAAGCGCGCCGCCGACCGTAACCGTATAAGGCCGCCCGGTTTCAATGCATACCTTCTTCATGCTTTCCCTTCCCTTTCGTTCAAAAGCTCCTTGCGTTCGCGCCCCCGGCGCAGCAGTTCAAACAGCCCTTCGCGGTCGCCCGTGCGGATCGCATCCGAAAACGCCTGCAAGCGCTCGATGAGGCCGTCGATCTCGGCAACGAGCGGCTCTGCGTTGTTGAGGAAAAGCTCCGTCCACATCGGCTCGTACAGCCGCGCCACGCGCGTCATATCCTGAAAGCTGCCAGCGGAAAAGCCCAGGTGCGAAAGCGAAGCCGGGCTTTGCACATACGCGCTCGAAACCACATGCGCAAGCTGGGAGGTGTAGGCGATCATCCGGTCGTGCTGCGCGCTCGTGCAGATGCACATCCGGCCAAAGCCCAGCTCATAAAACAGCGCCTCGGCGCGCGCAAGCTCCGCCACGTCCACCGCCTCCGAAGGGGTCAGGATCATTGAGGCGCCGCGGAAAAGTTCCGCATTGGAAGCGTCGTAGCCGAACTTCTCCCGCCCGGCCATGGGGTGCCCGCCGATGAAGTGGAAGCCATGCTCCCGCGCGAGCGGCTCGAGCGCAGCGCAAACGCCGGTCTTCGTGCCGCAGCAATCCACCACGAGCGCACCTTTTCGGATGCTGTCTGCCCGCTCCCGCACCGCGCGGATCGCCGCGCCCGGATACAGCGCAACGAGGATCACATCGCATAAAGCGCACTGCGCATCATCCAGAACACCGGAGATCGCACCGTCCGAAAGCGCCCTTTCCAGCACGGCCGCATCCGTATCCGCGCCAAGCACCGTGTGCGCCGTGTACGCGGAGAGCGCCTTTGCAAGGGAGCCTCCGATCAGCCCGAGTCCGATCACGCCGACCTTCATCCCCGCCACCTCAACGTGCCAGCGCGCCACGCACGCGGCTCACCTTGCGTGTAAGCACAGCAAACTCCGCGGGCGTGATGGATTGCGGCCCATCGCAAAGGGCATGCTGTGGATCGTTGTGCACCTCCACCATCACGCCGTCCGCGCCAGCGGCAACCGCTGAAAGCGCCATTGGGCACACAAGCCGCGCGATGCCCGTGGCATGGCTCGGGTCTACGATCACCGGCAGGTGGGAAAGTTCCTTGAGCGCAGGAACGGCCGAGATGTCGAGCGTATTGCGCGTGTATGTTTCAAACGTGCGGATGCCGCGCTCGCAGAGAACCACGTTCTCGTTCCCACCGGCCATGATGTATTCGGCGCTCATCAGCAGCTCCTGCATGGTGTTCGCGGCGCCGCGCTTAAGCAGGATCGGCTTCCTGCAATGGCCGAGTTCACGCAGGAGCTCGAAGTTCTGCGAGTTGCGTGCGCCCACCTGAATCACGTCTATTTCATCGAAAAATTTCAGCTGCGAAAGATCCATCAGCTCCGTTACGACCGGGAGGCCTGTTTCGCGCTTCGCTGCAAGCAGCAGTCGGATTCCCTCCTCCCGGAGGCCCTGAAATGAGTAGGGCGAGGTGCGGGGCTTGAACGCGCCGCCGCGCAGCATCGTTGCACCGGCCTGCTTCACCTCCCGGGCGATGGAGCAGATCTGTTCCTCCGTTTCGACGGAGCATGGCCCGGCGATGATCTGGAAGTTCCCGCCGCCGATCTTCGTTCCCCCCAGGTCGATCACGCTGTCATCCGGATGGAACTTTCGGTTCGCGTTTTTGAACGGTTCCTGGATGCGCTTCACGTTGTCCACGATGTCGAGCGCCTTGATAAGGTCGATGTCCACGCGGGATGTATCCCCGATGAGGCCGAGCAGCGTGCGTTCCTCGCCCTCGCTCACATGCACGTCAAGCCCCATGCCGCGGAACCATTCCACAAGGTTCGCAAGTTCGTCTTTGCCCGGCTTTTTCTTCAGCAGTACGATCATTTCGGTTTCCTCCGTTTTCTTGAAAGGTTCATAAAAAAAACTTCGCAGCGATTTCGCTGCGAAGCATTTTACTTCTTCAATGCGTGGCCGCGCATGTGCGCGGATGCCATCGTCTATCCAGCGAAATCACAATTATCCCCGCAGGCAAAGAAGCCCGCGAGGGTAAAGTAATAATATTCGCTTGCGAACAGACGCTTGGTCATGGTTCACTCCTGTTTCTTCAGTTAGTGGCATTATACACCCTTTGCGCCGCCGCTGTAAAGGGAAACCTTTGAAAAAGTTTTGCGCCCGGGGGCCTCCCGGGCGCAGCGCGCCAGCGCGTCAATCGTCAATCGTCGTAATCCTTATCCCATTCGAGAATGGTACCGTTCACGGCGTCGATCTCGTAATCGTATTCATAGCCGCCGGCCTTGAATTCCACCTCGTATTGCTGCCTGCCGTCCTCGCGGTCCAGCTCCACCTTGAGGCCGTTCACCGCGCTTTCGGAAAGCCCGGCGTGCGCAAGGGCGATCTCCTTGGCACGGCTCGTGCCGATGAGATTGCCGCTGGAGTTCGAGCCAGAGTCCTGCGCGCCGCCGCTTACCGGCTTCCGCGCGTCGTCATCCTGCTCGCGCTCATGCTTGAGGATCGCGCCGCTCACGGCGTCGATCTCGTAATCATACTCATAGCCGTTGCAGTAAAAATCCACATCGTAATGCAGTACGCCGTCGTCCCGGTCAAGCTCGACCTTGAGCGCCGTCATATCCGCTTCCTTCACGCCCGCATGCCCAAACGCGATCTGCTTTGCCTTTTCCTCGCCAATCACATCCGTTCCGCTCTGCGTCCCACCAGTGGTGTTGCTGCCTGCGGCATTGCCCGCTGTGTTGTTGCCGCTTACGATGCCCGGTGCCTCATACCAAATGATCTCAGCCGTTTCGGCATCCACATCGTATTCGTATTCCGCCCGTGCAACATCGAATTCCACCTCGTATACCATGCGGCCGTTCTCGCAGTCAAGCTCCACTTCGAGGTTTGTAACGTCCGCCCGCGCAACGCCCGCATGCTGGAGCGCCGCCGCAACGGCCGCTTCCGTTCCGATGTAGGCCTTGTCGCTCGCCTGACCGACGGAGTTGACGTTGGTGAGGTTCACATTTTCCGCGAGCAAGTTCAGCTCGTTGATGGAAAGCCCTGCGAGTTCTTCAAACGTGTGGCGCGCGTTGCCCGCGAGGATCTCCTCAATCAGCGCGGCCTTGCCGACGGTGATGCCGTATTCCTCCGCCTTCGCGGCAAGCGCGTCGTCCGCGCCGCTGACGTTCTGGCTCAGGATTGCGCCGCTGCCGACCGCGCTCTGCGCGAAGATCGCTTCCACCTCCGCGATGAGCTTGCTTTCAAGCGCCTGCGCGTCCGCCCCGTCCACGCCTTCCACGGAGATGAGGATAGAGTTTGCGAGCTCGTTGATATAGCCGAGCTTGAGCATCGAGCCGACGATGGCGTTCACCGCCACGTTGAGCTGCGTTCCGACGAGGTCCATGCCTTCAAGCGCTGCCGCACCGTCCGCGTTGCGCGACTCGGCCGCAAGCACCTTTTCCGCTGCGTCCACGCGCAGTTCCACGCTCGGGTTCACATCGAGGGAGATGATTGCCGCGACGTTCGCTGCGGGCGCAGGGGCCTGGCCGGCCCCGCGGCCGATCAGCACGCCCACGAGGATCATTGCCGCCGCCGCTGCAATCGCTATGCAAGCGCGCAGCGTTTTGTTCCTGCCTTTGTTCGTATTCGGGTTCTGTTCCATTTTAATTACCGTTCCTTTCTTTTGGCTGCAGGCGCGCAGGATGTTATCCAGCACGTCAGGGGCCGCGTTGGAAACGGCGTTTTCCAGCTTGGTTTCGATCTCGTTGCGTTTCATCTTCCGTCCGCCTCCATCGCTTGTTTGAGTTTTTTGACGGCTCTTGCATATTTGGAAAGCACGGTCGCCAGCGGCAGTTCGAGGAGCGTGGCGCTCTCCCTGTGGCGAAGCCCCGCCACCGCGTGCAGCATGACGACCTGCCGCTCCGCGTCGGAGAGCTGCCGGAGCGCCGCCTGCAGCAGCAGCCGATCCTCCGGGGATACGCCCGGTTTGGAAGAAAGATAGCGCTCCCATTCTTCCTCGGGCAGATCGCTCGTGCGTTTTGCCTCCCGCAGCCGCATCCTGGAAAGGTTCTTGGCAATGGCCATCATCCAGGCCATCGGTTTCCCTTCCGGGCGATAACGCTCCGCCGCCGCGTAAACGCGCAGAAACGTTTCCTGAAGGATGTCCTCCGCGTCGCTTGGCTTGCGTACGAGCGAGAGCGCGAAGCCGTAAACTGCGGCGTGCGTCCGCTCGTAGAGCGTGCCAAGGGCCTCTTTGTCCCCCTGGGCAATGCGTGAAAGCAATGTTTCCAGCTTCCGAATTTCCTCCCGCGTATGTTCGATTGAAGACGTCATCCAAACCAACATATTCGCTTTCCTTTCCGTCACCCTATTAATGCATGGGACGGCCGTTTTATTGCATGGTTCGAAAAAAAATTTTATTCCGGAGCTCCCGGCAACACGATGCCGATCTCTGCATTCGTGAGCCGCCCGATGTATGCGCCTGCGGCCGCGGTCAAAAGGCCCGTTTTATAATAGCCGATGGATACTGTGAGGTCGGAACGCACGGCAAGTTCCGCTTCGCCCGTGTCGCCGTCCATGCCGCTGTTGACATCCACCGCGACGACGAACGCGCCCGCCTCCTTCGCCGCGTTGATCCGCACGACAGCCGTCCGCGCCATGCCGCGGACCGCGCCGCGAAAGCCCGTGCCAAGGATGCAGTCCACCAGGATGTCATACCTGAGAAGGCTGGTATCTTCGGCAAACGGCAGGATGCGCACGCCGTTTGCCTCCGCCTCTTCCCGGTAAAAACGCCCGTCCTCCGAAAGCTTTTCAGAAACCGCGAACACGTCCACAGGCCGTCCTGCCGAAGCGAGGATGCCTGCGAGCGCGTAGCCATCCCCACCGTTGTTGCCGCCGCCCGCGAGGATCGCCGTGCGCCCATGCCATACAACCTCCCGGAACACGCCTTCCGCCGCGCGGCGCATCAGTTCCCGTCCCGGCGTAAAATGCGCGATGGTGTAAGCGTCCGCCGCGCGCATCTGCGCAACGGAAAGCACTGTCTCCGGTTTTCCGTTTTTGTTGACCTGTACGCTCATATCCCATTTCCTTTCATTTCTGTCTTCCATTATATCGCACCCCGCGCACGTTCGCAAAAAACTTTACAATTTAGGTAGTGAAATTAAGCCATATTTGTGTAATAATACTCCATGAATCAATATCATTAATGAGGAAATCTGCCTTGTATACTCACCGAAAAGCCCTATTCTCCGCGCGGCGCGCGCTGCTTTTTGCCCTCTGTGCCGCGCTGCTCTGCTCCGGCTGCGTCCCCGCATCCACAACCATGGAAACGCCCGCGCCCGCCGTGCCGGACGCTTCCGCTGCGCCCGGTGCAACGCCTGCGCCAGAACCGGATTATACCGCGCTCGCTGCGCGTGCAGAAGCCGTGTTCCAAGAGGCGTTTTCCCTAGACCCGTCCGCATTCGCGCTGCCTGAGATGCAGTATATCACAGAACTCATGGCGCAGTACGACGTCTTCCTCGCCATGCAGGACGCCCTGAAAGCCGCCGCGCATTCCGCTTTTGCGGAGGCATACTCCGCCGTTTGCGGAGAATACCCGGCGCTGCCCGCCGGGCGGGTTTCCGTCGCAGCGCCAGGCTGGCAGGAGCTGATGAGCCTCCACCGGGTGCTGGGTGCGCAGCTCGCCCCGGCGCTGGCCGAACACTGCGCGGTACACGCCGAGCTTACGCCGGAATGCGTATCGTTCTCCATTTCCTTTGCGCCGCCGGAAGCGTTCGTCGGCGCAAGCGGGGAAGCGCACTTCAGCTTCACGACGCTATACGCCTACCTCAACACCATTTATGATGAAACCGGCGCGGAAACGGAATATGTGGACGAGCCCTTGCCGGAGGAATATCTTGCCACACTCGCCGACCCGCTGCCCGGCCGCCACATTAAGGACGGCTGGTACGGCGCCCGCTCCCAAAACACCCGCAAGCACACCGGCACGGACATCCGTGCCGCGGCGGACGAACCCATCCTCTCCTGCACAAACGGCCAGGTGATCTGCATCGGCACGAGCGCGATTGCAGGGAACTATGTCGTCGTGCTGGACGATCTCGGTTATGAATACCACTATTACCACATGATCCGCGTGACGGACTTCCTCGCAGAAGGCGACCGCGTGGCGGCGGGCGATGTAATCGGCAACGTCGGCAACACGGGCAACAGCGATGCGAACCACCTGCACCTTGCCATCATCACGCCGGAAAAGGCCTACATCAACCCTTATCCCGTGCTGTGCGCGGTGCGGGAACTGCAAAAGGTCTTCTGGTAAGCGTCCTTGCCGGATCCCGGACAAAAGAAAGCCCGCAATGCCGGCAGTTTTCCTTCAGGGTTTGCTGTACTCCCCTTGTGGGAACGTCCAAAAGGCCATCCCGGAATTCCGGGCAGCGACCCAACCAATCCGTGCCCCCGATTTGGGGGCGCTTTGCTGTTTTTGGGCCGTTTTTCCCTTGCGCGCCGCCGACCGATGCCGTATCATGAAAGCATCAAATCCAGTTGGAGGCAAACGCGATGCGGGTCTTTCACATTGACACGAAGAATACGAGCCTTATCCTTGCGGCGCTGCCAAGCGGCCTGCTTTCCTGCCTGCACTACGGCGCGCGCCTGCGCCCCCGGCGGGACTATTCCGCGCTTCTCGAAAAGAAGGACGTCTGCTACGGCGATATGGTGGCCTATTCCCGGGAAGATGCGGCGCTCGGCCTCGAGGACATATGCCTTGCGTTTTCCACGCCCGGGCGCGGGGATTTCCGCGAGCCCATGGCGGAGATCATCCTGCCGGATGGAAGCAGCACGACGGATTTCACCTTTGTTTCCCATGAGGCGCTCGGAGAAAAGCCGCCGCTTGCCGGGTTGCCGTCCTCCTATTGTGGCGGCTGCAAATGCGAGACCCACCGCTTCACGCTGGAGGACGCGGCCGTGCGCCTGCGTGTGCGGCTCTTCTATACCGCGTTTTACGAAAGCGATGTGATCGCCTGCCATGCGGAATATGAAAACCTGGGCGACGCGCCCGTTACACTCGCGCGGGCGATGAGCGCGCAGATCGACCTGCCGGATGCGGATTTCGACTTCATAACCTTCCCCGGCGCGTGGGCGAACGAGCGCCAGCGACAGGATAAGCCGCTTTCCACCGGCGTATATGTGAACGATTCCAAGCAGGGCGCAAGCTCCTCCCGCGCCAACCCGTTCGTGATGCTCAAACGCCGCGGCACGGACGAGCGCCAGGGCGAGTGCTATGCCTTTAACCTTGTTTACAGCGGCAACCACGCGGAGATCGTGGAGGCGACGCACTTTGGCAAAACCCGTGTGCTCACGGGCGTCAACCCGTTCTCCTTCCGCTGGCTGCTCGCCCCGGGCGAAACCTTCACCGCGCCGGAGGCTGTGATGGCCTTCTCCGCGGAAGGGCTCGGCGGCGTTTCCCGCTGCATGCACCGCTTCGTGCGGCACAACATCGTGCGCGGGGTCTGGAAGGACCGGGAGCGCCCTGTGCTCGTGAATAATTGGGAAGGCACCTGGATGGATTTCGATGAGCGCAAGCTCCTCGCCATTGCGAAAACCGGCGCGGAGCTTGGGGCGGAACTCTTCGTGATGGACGATGGCTGGTTTGGCGCGCGGGACGACGATACTAAGGCCCTTGGGGACTGGGAGGTCAACCCAAAGAAGCTCCCGCACGGGCTCAGCGGCCTGCAAAAGCGCCTCCGCGCGCTGGGACTTGACTTCGGGATCTGGGTGGAGCCGGAGATGGTCAGCGAAAACAGCGATCTCTACCGCGCGCATCCGGATTGGGCCGTGCGGCAGCCCGGCCGCACGCCCTGCCTTGGGCGCAACCAGCTCGTGCTCGACCTCTGCCGGAAAGACGTGCGGGAGTATATCATATCTTCCATGACGCGCGTGTTTTCCTCCGCCGAAATTTCCTATGTGAAGTGGGACAATAACCGCAACTTCTCGGATGCCTACTCCCCCGTGCTCCCGCCGGAGCGCCAGGGTGAGTTCTTCCACCGCTATATGCTCGGGCTTTACGAGGTGCTGGAAACACTGACCGCGCGCTTCCCGAACATCCTGTTTGAATCCTGCGCTTCCGGCGGCAACCGGTTCGACCTCGGCATGCTCTGCTACATGCCGCAGACCTGGGCCAGCGACAACACCGACCCCATGTGCCGTCTCACCATCCAAAACGGCACGAGCTATGGCTATCCACTCTCCACCATCGGTGCGCACGTCTCCGCCTCGCCCCACCAATCCACGCTGCGGCAAACGCCCGTGGAAACGCGCTTCAACGTTGCGGCCTTCGGGCTCCTCGGATATGAGATGGATCTGACGGAGCTGACCCCGTTCGATAAAAAGTGCATCGCGGCGCAGATCGCCTGGTATAAGGCGCACCGCCGCCTGCTTCAGTTCGGCGAGTTTTACCGCGTACGCGCTCCGGAACAGGACAACCGCCCCATCTGGCTCGTTGTCAGCGAGGATAGGCGGGAAGCCGTGGCCTGTTTTTTCCAGTTCCGCGCAGAGCCGTCGCATACGCAGGACATCCTGCGCCTCGCGGGGCTCGATGACGCTCTGCTTTATGAAATCGAAGGGCGGCCGCAGTATCTTTCCATCAGGGCGTTCGGCTCCCTGGTAAAGCATGCGCTGCCTGTGAAGCTCAACGGGGAAGGCGTGCCGATGGCGGTGCTCGCCGCGCGCTACCGTTTTCCAATGGTCGAGGAACGTTATCTTGCCGGCGGGGACATGCTGCAAAGAAGCGGCCTCCGGCTCCGCCAGCAGTTCGGCGGCACGGGCTACAACGACCGTTTGCGCGTCCTCGGGGACAACGGCTCCCGGATGTATTATCTCCATGCGGTGGAAGAAGGCGCAGACAGCTAAAGCGCCTTTCAAAGGACAGAATTGACAAACAAGGGCTCAGCGCAATGCCGGTCCGTTGCACTTGCTTTTATGGGTTCCGGGCCTCCCCGGCGTCGTCGTCCATGATGATCCAGCCCGCGCCGTGTGCGCGCGGCACGAAGATCGGCGTAATCTTGTGTACGTCTGCAAGCCAAATGAGCGTGCCGTAGCGCTTGTCCCGCGTGGATTCCCAGGCGGCCGCGTCCTCGGCGCCAATCTCTTTGCCGTATTGCAGGCGAAGCTCGTCCACCAAAGAGGGTGTAAGCTCGTAATATGCGACCTTGGCCGCAGTCGCACAGGCCGTGACCGGCCGGCCGGATTCCTTCAGCAACAGCAAGTCGCCCGGCTCCACCTTTTGATAGGGCGCGCATTTATGCATGCTCCACCGGCTCTCGATCGTTTTCGTCCCGTCGAGGATCATTTCATAGATGGACTTCGCACCAAAGTATTCCTTGGCCAAGATGACGACATGCCGCTTCATGGGTTCCCCGCTTTCTCCGCTTCGATCTTCTCTGCGCAATCCCGGTTGATCTCGGCCCGCAGCCGTGTGAGATACTCCGAAAACATGACCGCCTCGCTCCCATAAGTGAAGTTCAACTCATATTCGAGCGGGATCCAGGTCGCAATGTCCGCCTCGTTATGCTGGATCAAAGCCTCCATCTTGTCGAGCGCCTTGTACAGCTTTGCCTCCAGCGTTTCCTGCGCCGCCATCTCCGCGAACAGCGCGGTGAGCTCCGCGCGGTATGGGGAAGGCAGGCCGCCAAGCCACGCTTCGATCGCTGTATCCTCGGCTGTCCGGTCCGCCGTGGTCTTTTGAAACGCAGGGACATCGCCTGTGAAAACCTCGCCCAGGTCGTGGCAGAGACACATCAGGATCACCCTTCCCGCATCTGCCTCCGGGAACTCAGCCTGGACGAAATACGCCATCAGCGCAAGCCGCCAGCTATGCTCCGCGACGCTTTCCCGCCGCCCGCTGGAGGTCCAAGAATGGCGCGGTGTGCATTTGAGCTTTTCCAGCGTGTGCATCAAATCAAGGTAGGTTCGTATTTCCATCGTCATCCCTTCCCGTTCCCGGCTTGCGGGGGCGTCACTTATGCAGGTTCTGATGCATGTGGTCTTTGAGGCGCGCAAACGTGACGTCCGAAAGGTCATGCTCGATGCGGCAGGCGTCCTCCCGCGCCGTCTTTTCATCCACGCCGAGGCCGATGAGCAGCTCCGTAAGCACCACATGGCGCTCGTAAATGCGCTCCGCAATCTCCCGCCCCTTCTCGGTGAGCGTTAAAAAACCGTCGGAATCCATTTCCACATAGCCGTTCTCCCGGAACTGCTTCATCGTGACGCTGACGGTCGGCTTTGTGACCTCCAGCCGGTGTGCGACGTCGATGGAACGCACCTTCCCCTTCTCCTTCCCGATGATGAGGATGCATTCCAGGTAGTTTTCCGCGGCTTCCTGTATTTTCATAATATTAGGTTCCTCCTTTATCCCACCCTGTGGGAGTTCTTTCTTTATATAATGTTAGCATCTTCAAACCTTTTTTGCAAGGAAAAGCCCTCGCTTCCTCTCTTGTAAGGACAATCCGGAGAAAGGCTTTTGCCTCCTCGCCGGTCATGCCGATAAGCTCCGGCACGACGCTCTCCATGAAGCTGCCCCGGACGCAAAGGCGGCGGCTGCGCTCCTTGCGCTTCTCAATGGCAAGTTTGCGGTCAAGCATTTTCCTCTGTTTTCGTACTGTTTGATTTTCTGCTGCGTGCGTTCCATTTCGGCGTTACATTCCCCCAATGATTTCGGATAACTTTTTCTCCGCCACGGGTAGCCCTCCTTTTTGATTTGAGGTAAAAAAGACCGTCTACTATTTGAAGTAAACGGTCTTAATGCTCCGCTCGGTTGTGCTATCTCTTTCACCCAATGTTCATTTTGAGAATAATATTACATAATACAAAACAAAGAGATTACAGAAGATAAAGTATTCGATAACCCGTGTATTATCCAACTTGGCAAAATCGAGCCATCTGCTTTCTTTTCGTTAATATAGCCCATGAACCACGCAACGCTACCAGTGAATATAATGATTGCCACCGCTATAATCGGATTTACGAAATTGAAAAACATTATTCCGTGAAGTAAACCGAACAAAAAACTTTGGATAATATTCGCAACAGCAAAACCGATTTTACTTGCTAATCTTTTGAGAACAAACCCTCTAAACACTATTTCTTCTGACAAACTCGTTTTTACAAAAGCATATATTAGAGCAGAGGGAAGCCCACTCATTCCAAGCCCCGCAAATTCTGAAGTTGCTGTTTCTACACCCTTAAGTAAATATAGCAAAGGCAAAGACAATCCCGTGAAAAGAACACAAGCTATTGCCGCGCTCGCGAAAACAGGTTTTTTATCTGCTGAATTTATAGGCTTTAAGCCGATCCAGCTAAAAAAGTTTTGCTTTTTTCTATCGAATACAAGCCACCATAAAAAAGGTAACGTTGCAAATAATAGCACCTGTATCATTGCGGTGAATAATTGTGTTAGCAGAGTCATCATTATTTCTGTTCTCCACTTTCACGCTTATATTCAAGAATATCTCCCGGTTGACAGTCCAAAGCGTCGCATATTGCGTCTAAGGTTGAAAAGCGTATTGCGCTTATTTTCCCTGTCTTGATTTTTGATAGATTCACATTTGCAATGCCGACTTTCTCGGCAAGACTGTTCAAAGATATTTTTCTATCAGCCATAACGCGGTCGAGCCTTAATATAATCATTTTGCCACCTTTCCTTTACAGCGTTTCATCGGCCTGCTGTTGCAATTCCTCTCCATACTGGAACGCATACGAAGCAAGGAACAGTATGACTGCGATAATAATGAATGTGACATCGTATGTCTGCATAATGGATACACCTGTAACGGTGTCTTTTAGTATCGAGCTGATAACATCATCACAAAAAAACAGGTTATAAAACAGCATATCTCTTATCACATTGCACACCGTGACCGCAGCTCCACCAAAGAGCGTAAGCCAGCCGAGCCTTTTCAAGTCCACGCTGACGCTCCCTATAAACGGCGAGGCGGATATCATGGGCTTTAGTATGCTTCGGACAATACGTATTCCCCAAATAATCACAACGCCTGAAATCACAACCGTAAGATAGGGCAATACATATATCCACCACATCTCGCCTATGATCGGCATTGCTTCCTCTGAAACGGTCAGCATTATGTTTCCTAATATAAGCTGTTCACTCACAGCGTATTTGGACATATCCTCCGGCGTCAGTACAATCTTTAGTAAACTGAATAAAATAATGATTCCGGCGGCAGCAACAAGAAACCAAAAAAGGATTTTGAAAAGGGTATCCAACCTCTTTGCGGTTTTACTGAGTTTTTCCATCATTTAATTCCTCCAAATCATTTGATGAGGATAGCATAGCAGGCTTATAAACGTTTGTCAAGTATTTTTTAATTTTAAACATTAAAAGGTATATTGTGAACGTTGTTTATGGATAGCATATGCCATTCTTCTTCGCCGCTTCGCTTGCCGCTTTCCGGCATTCGCCGCTGTATGGAGGAGCGGTCAAACGGGGGACTTTCCCGTCAGACCCAATAGCGTCCACCTCCTGCAATACAAATTAGGCCCTCTGCTATACACGGTTTATGCAGGGCAAAAACAAGCGGCACATGGAGTTTCGTCCATATGCCGCTTGTCAGATGTCTCAATCGTAATTTGGGTGAATTACTGTCTTGCAGACAACTGTCTAAGGCGCGGAGGGCTTTTGTTGAATCTCCCCTTACAGCTCCACCCGCGGCAGATGCCAAAGCTCCTCGGCATACTGCTTGATGGTGCGGTCGCTCGAGAACATGCCGGCGGAAGCCGTGTTCATCAGGCATTTGCGGCCGAAGGCAATGCTGTCCCGGTAATCCCGGTTGGCGCGCAGCTTGGCCTCCACATATGGGTGGAAGTCCAGCAGCAGATAGTAATGATCCGGCGCGTGCCAGCTTGCGCCGAAGAGGAGCGAGCTGTAAAGCTCCCGGAACGCGCCGGAGTTGTCGTCGCTGAAGGTGCCGTCGATCAGCGTATCGAGCACGCGGCGGATGCGGGCATCGCCGTCGTACATCGCCTTTGGGTTATAAGTATCCCGGATGCGGGCGATGTCCTCCACCCGCGCGCCGAAGATGTAATTGTTGTCCTCGCCCGCCTGCTCCACGATCTCGATGTTCGCGCCGTCGTAGGTGCCGAGCGTTACGGTGCCGTTGAGCATGAACTTCATGTTGCCGGTGCCGCTTGCCTCCGTGCCCGCGGGCGAGATCTGCTCGGAAATGTCCGCCGCGGGGATGATGTGCTCCGCATAAGAGCAGTTGTAGTTCTGCACGAACACCACGCGCATCTTATCCCGCATATCCGGATCGTTGTTGATGCGCTTTGCGACCTCGTTGATGAACTTGATGACGCTCTTGGCGCGCCAATAGCCCGGCGCGGCTTTTGCGCCGAAGAGGAACGCCGTGGGCGTGAAATCCGTCAGCGTGCCATCCTTGAGGGCAAAGTAAATATCGAGGATAGAGAACGCGTTAAGGAGCTGGCGCTTGTACTCGTGCATGCGCTTCACCTGGATGTCGAACAGGAAATCCGTCGGCAGCTCCACGCCTTCGCGCTCCTGGATGATGGCGGCAAGCTGGCGCTTCTTCTGGTGCTTTGCGTCGTTGAAGCGCGCGATCAGCTCGTCGTCGATCTTCTCGCGCAGCGCGCCGAGCTCATTGAGATCGGTCAGGAAGCCGTCACCCAACTGCTCGGTCAAAAGGCCAGTCAGCTCCGGGTTGCAGAGGCCGAGCCAGCGGCGCTGGGTGATGCCGTTCGTCTTGTTCTGGAAGCGGCGCGGGAATACGGCGTACCAATCCCTAAAAACGTCGTTTTTGAGGATCTCCGTGTGAATGCGCGCAACGCCGTTGACATAGGTGGAAACATACACCGCAAGGCGCGCCATGTGGATAGTGTTGTCCGCGACGATCTGCATCCGCGCGCGGCGCTCCTCATCCACGCCCGCAGCGCGCAGCTCCGCATTGAGCTTGTCGTTGATGCGGCAGATGATCTCGCCCAGCTGCGGCACGACGCTGTTGAACAGCTCCAGCTCCCATTTTTCGAGCGCCTCGCTCATGATAGTGTGGTTCGTATAGGAGAAGGTTTCGCGCGCAACGTTGAATGCCGCGTCGAAATCCAGCCCTTCGCACATCAGCAGGCGGATCAGCTCCGGGATGGAGACGGTCGGGTGCGTATCGTTGAGCTGCACCGCGCAGTGCGCCGCAAAGCCGGAAAAATCGCAGGTCCCGTTCGCGCCGCGCACCTTCTTATAACGCCGGATAACATCCTGCATGGAAGCGCTTGAAAGGAAGTACTGCTGTTTGAGGCGCAGCCGCTTGCCCGCATAGGTGCTGTCGTTGGGGTAGAGCACGCGGGTGATGTCCTCTACGGAGTTCTTCTCGCGCACGGCAAGGGCATATTCCTGGTCGTTGAACAGGCGGAAGTCGAACTCCTCGATGGGCTCGCTCTGCCAAAGGCGCAGCGTGCCGATGTTGCGCGTATGGTAGCCGATGACGGGCATGTCGTATGGCACAGCAAGCACCTTTTGATCCGCGAACTCCACGGTTACGATCCGGTCGTCCCGGCGGCGGCTCCACGGATCGCCAAAGCGCTGCCAATCGTCCGCTTTTTCCACCTGGTAGCCGTTTTCAAAGCTCTGCTTAAAGAGGCCGAACTTGTAGCGCAGGCCGTAACCGTCGAGCGGGATATTGTGCGTGGCCGCGCTGTCCAGGAAGCAGGCCGCGAGCCGCCCAAGGCCGCCGTTGCCCAAAGCCTCGTCCTCAATGTCCTCCATCGCAGCGAGATCCGCGCCGCGCGCGCGCAGCATATCCCGCACCTCGTTCAGGATGCCGAGGCAGTACAGATTGTTGAACACCATCCGCCCGACGAGGTACTCCGCCGAAATGTAATAAGCGCGGCGCACGCGCTCATGGGCGCGCCGGCTGTCCCGCCAGTCCCCGGAAAGCTCCATCATCACCGCTTCGGAAAGCGCGTTGTGGAGCTGCACGGTGCTGGCTTCATGCAGTTCGATTTGATAATTGCTCTGAAGCGATTCCTCCATGCGGCGCAAAATGTTCTTGCAATCCATGCTTTCTTCCTTTCGCTGCGTCCTTCTGTATTGTTTGTTCAGACGGGCGATGCGCGTCATGAGCGCAGCGTCCGCCGCGCCGGGTAGCATCCGCCAGCGCCAGTTCCCGCCAAGCGTCGCGGGTTCGTTCATGCGCGCCCCCGTGCCAAGGCCCAGGTAATCCTGCATCGGGACAATGCAAAGGAGCGCCTGGCTCCCATAGGCCGCACGTATCAGCGCGCTGGTGATGTCATCGTCCTCCGGCTGCATGCCGAGCTTTTTGCGGGCAAAAGCCTTTTCCTCTGCGCCGGTGCCCGCCCACCATTCCACGGCGGTCGCGTTGTCGTGCGTACCGGTGTAAAGCACCATGTTCGCGCCAACGTTTTCCGGCAGGTGCATGTTGCGCTCGTCCGAGCCATAGGCGAATTGCAGCACCCGCATGCCCGGGAAGCCCGCTTCTTTTAAGAGCGTCTCCACCTCCGGCGTGATCACGCCGAGATCCTCCGCCACAAGAGGGAGCTCCCCAAGCGCCGCGCGCACGGCGCGGAACAGCTTCATACCAGGGCCGGGCCGATATTCGCCCACAAGGGCGTTCGCCGCGCCTGCGGGGATAGCGTAATACCGCGCAAAGCCGATGAAATGGTCGATGCGCAGCAAGTCGAATATGCCGCACATGGCCTTGAGCCGCGCGATCCACCAGGCATAGCCTTCCCGTTCCATGGCGTCCCAATCATAGAGCGGGTTGCCCCAGAGCTGGCCTTCCTTGGAAAAATAATCCGGCGGCACGCCCGCGACAAAGGTCGGCCGCCGCGCTTCATCCACCAGGAACAGCTCCGGGTTGGCCCAAAGATCCGCGGAATCGGGCGCAACATAAATCGGCATATCGCCCAGGAGCTGAACGCCGCGCGCGTTCGCATACGCCTTGAGCGCGCGCCATTGCTTGAAAAATAGGTACTGTACGAAGCGGATGTATTCGACCTCCTCCGCGAGCAGCGCCCGGTAGCGCGCCATGGCCGCAGGTTCCCGCAGGCGGATCGCCTCATCCGGCCATTCCAGGAAGGAGACGCCGCCAAAATGCGCCTTCACCGCCATAAAGAGCGCAAAATCCGCAAGCCAGGGATTCTCCCCGGAAAAGGCTTCCACCGCTCCCGCAAGCGCGCCGCCCGCCCGCGCGAAGGCACGACGCAGCGCGGCGTCATGCGCCCCGATGACGCGGCCATAATCCACGTGTTCCGGGTCGGCTCCGAAGTCCAGCCCCGCGAGATCCTCCTTCTGAAGGAGTCCCTCATCCAGAAGGAGGTCAAGGTCGATCAGGTTTGGGTTGCCCGCGAATGTGGAAAACGCCTGGTAGGGCGAATCCCCATAGCCGGTCGGGCCGACGGGCAGCACCTGCCAGACGCGCATCCCCGAATCCGCCACAAAATCCGCAAACGCATATGCCGCGCGTCCCATCGTCCCGATGCCATAGGGCGACGGAAGCGAGCTGATATGCAGTAAAACACCGCTTTTTCCCACGGTTTCCTCCTAATTGAAAACGTTTTCAATTTAAGGTATAGTGTAGCATATGCAAAACCGATGCGCAATTATCAAAATCGGAGGGCCGGATGATAAGGCGGTTGACAAAACGCCCCTCTGCCCCGATAATAAAGCAAAACGGAGTTGGGAGAACCTTCCAAAAATGACGCGAGAAGAAGTGACCTCCGCAGCCGGGCGCGAATTCCAGGCCCTGCTGCACATCTATAACCTATGCATGCAGCGCACGCTGAGCAAATATGGCCTTTACCCGGGCCAGCCGCAGCTGCTGTTCGCGGTGCGCGCGCTCGGCACGCCGACGCAAAATGAGCTTGCGGATCAGCTTGCCATCAGCAAGGCTTCCGTCGGCGTTTCCGTGCGCCGGCTGGAGAACACCGGGTTCGTCAAGCGCGTGCGGGACAAAAAGGACACCCGCTGCATCCGCATCGCCCTCACGCAGAAGGGGCAGGATTACGCGCGCTGGTGCGACATTGATTTTGAAGTGTTTTTCACCACCCTGCTTGAGGATTTCTCCGGCGACGAGCGCGCGGATGTGCTCGACATGCTTCAGCGCATGAACAAGAGCATGCGCGCCTTCCGGGAAAGGCTGGAAAGCTGAAATCAGGCGGAAAGAAACCATATCGGGCGCACAGGGGCATGGTATGCCGGGCAGCCCTGCCCTTGTCCCTGCTTCCCGATCAATTCGGGAGCCGACTAATTCTTTATCCGCTCTATCATATATGCAGCATATTCTTTCGCGCCGCAGGCCTCCCACTTCATCCGCCTGCCCGATGTGTATTCCTCCAATGCTTGCAGGATCAAATGATGGTATTTCCCGGGGACATTGTCTATTCCCCACTCCCCTCCCTCCTGCTTTGACAAAATAAGCGCTTCCTCCTTATAGGCCAACACCCTGCACAGGTTCAATATGATATAGGTTGGGTTTGCTGCAATCCCTTCCTCAGCATCCTTAATGTCATTCCAGATGCTGTCAAAATAAAATTCCTTGCTGACCTTTTCAAAAACGCATTTGATTTCTTTTCCATAAAGACGTTTCCCCCGGTGGTAGGTGATCGTAAAATGCGCCGCCAAATCCTTATCCGTCCCATTCATCTCATCGACATAGCCGGACGGATCTGTTTTATACCATCCCAAATGGGCGGCGGAAAAGTGCAGTTCAAACGGCGTAGGGTAAACGAAGGGGCTGCATACGTCTTTTCTGACGACGCTCAGTTCGATCCCCTTTTCCGGTGCATGCGCATTTAGCGCTACGACCATATCCATGTATTGCCGTTTTATTTCCTTCGGGACGCTTGTATGAACGACGGTCAGCAGATCAATATCGCTCCTTTTTTCCTGGAAGCACCCCATTGCAGCGGAACCGTGGAGATAGATCCCCACCAAATTACCGCCTAAAATATTTTTGCTTTGCGCAACAAAGCTTTCCGTTATGCTATCCAAAATGTTCATATACATCTCCTCCGGAGCATCCAATTTGCAGGTAGGATCTATATCGTGTGAATCGTTCCTGGTACGCCTTTCAGGCGTCCTCAGCTTGTCGAAAAAGGCTCTCCGGGAAAGTCAAGGGCCGCAGCCCTTGACTTTCCATCGCGAGCAGCGACCTGTGCGGTGCGAGCGAAAAGCCTTGCGCCGCAAGGCTTTCTTTACACGGAGCGCTGGCCGCGCCATCGGCGCAAGCGCGATGTGTAATCCTCGATCAAGTGGCATCTGCCACTTGATCGGCAGCCTGGGTACGCCTTTCAGGCATCCTTATGCAATTCCGAAAAACATGGTATGCCTCCGTAAGTCCCAGGTGTGCTGAAGTATGCTATGTATTGTAGCATGCGCGGAAACTTAGTTCAATCTCCCGCCAAAGGAAACCGCATCCGCTTTGCCTTCCACCTCCATCCTCCGCCTATCCCGTCTTGACAAGCGCGCATTCTATATCTATAATATCATCAAATGATATTATAGGACGATATTGTAGCGGGAAGCAGAGGTAAGCGCATGCCAAAAAAGTCGCTCGATGGGCTGACGGAGTCCATGTTTTACGTGCTGATGGCGTTCTGCCGTGCCCCGATGTGCGGCATCGACGTCGCAGAGTTTATCGACAGGAAAACGCGCGGGCGCTTACAGATCGGCCCCGCAACGCTCTATACCATCTTGGGGAAATTTGAACGCGGAAAGTATATTGAGGAGATCGAAGTATCCGGGCGCAAGCGCACCTACCGCCTCACGGAGCGCGGCCTTGCGGCCTACCGGGAGGAGGCGGCGCGGCTTGCCGCATGCGTCGCGGATGCTGAGAGCGAAATGCAATCGGGAGGTGAATTCCATGCCTGAACAAAAAGCAAACGAACCGTGCTATATATACCGCCTGCCGCCCTGCCCCGCCTATGACGTGGAGGGTACAGAAAGCTGGCTTTCCGCCATGGCGGAAAAAGGGTTTGTGTTGACCAAGGACGGTTTTCTCTTCGGCTTTGCGACGTTTGAAAAAACGGAGCCGCAGGCGCTGCGCTACCGGCTGGAAGCGGCGGAACAGCAGATCAGCCCCCTTTCCGACGAGCGCCCGTCCGAAGACGCGGAAGAGCTTTACGCCTCCTTCGGCTGGCGCTATGTGGCCGCGCGCGGCCAGTTCCGCATCTATTGCGCGGATTCGAACGAGGCGCGCGAGCTGAACAGCGACCTGCGCGTGCAGGCGATCGCGTTCAAAATGGTGCGCGAGCGAGCGCTCAGCCGCCTGCTCATGACGGTGTTCTGGGGCTTCGTCTATCCGCTTCTGTTTTTTAAACGCGGGGTTTTAAGCGCAATGCTCAGTTTGCCGCCGGCGCTGATGGTGGTCACGCTTGTGCTCCTTGCCCTTATGCTCACCTCTGCTATTTCGCAAGCCGTCGCCCTGCACCGCATCGGGAAGCGCCTTGCTCAGGGCGAACCGCTCAACCATGGGAAGGATTGGCGCAAAGGCGCGCTGCGCTATCATATGAGACGCGCGCTTTGCCTCATTGTATCCTTGGCGTTCCTGTGGTGCGCCGCGGAGTCCTGGAGCGCCGATATACGGAACGAGAACAATATCCCGCTCGCGGAATACGATGCGGCGCTGCCCTTTGCAACAATAGCCGACTTTGCGCCGGAAGGGAAACATAGGCTGTACGACATCGGTTACAGCAACACGGTTTCCGTCGCCTCGCTGCTTCTTGCGCCCACGGTGATCGAATACCGCGAATATGCGCACGTCACCCTGCCGGACGGCTCGCTTCTGCAGGGCGGGCTGGATGTGGAATATTATGAAACCGCGTCCCCGCTGCTTGCGCGTATCCTCGCTTTCGAGATCCATCGCGCGGCAAAACGGGCCAAGCACTATGCGGAATACGAGCTCCCGCCGCTCGGCGTGGACTATGCCGTGGGCTACATGGAATATTTCCCCACAGTCGTTATTCAGGATGGCTGCCGCATCCTTTGCGCCACATTTTATCAGACGGGGGAGGATACCGTCCTGTCCTATACGGATTGGGTGACGGTCATGGCGGAGACGATGCTGAAAAAAGCAGAGTAAGAAACAAGTAGAAATGCGATGAAAAGGGGCAGCGCGAGGATAAGCAATCTTCTGTTCGCTTTACGGACAGCATCCGCAGTTCGCAATGGCCGCGCAAGTAAGGGCAATCCTCAGTCCGCTTCGCGGACAGCTCCTTTCAAAAGGGGTCTTTTGGTGTGGTACGCGTTCGATCGGCGGTGAAGGGGCGCAGTCCCTTCGCACCTCATCCCCCTTTCCGCGCAGGAAAGGGGGCAAGGGGGATAGGCCGCCACGGGTGTATGCAGCCGAATGGTTTGCACCGCTGCGGCGGATCAATTCTCAGTC
>OJPD01000120.1_pt1 | contig 65821 bp, 75 predicted proteins | sample 1598371 | NCBI WGS metagenome assembly OJPD01 (sample SAMN03922478, study PRJEB24848) | human gut metagenome | isolation source: stool sample | host: Homo sapiens | place: Germany | collected 2010-11
GCTGGTCTGCGCCGTTTTCGCCGTGTCGGTAGGAATATCCCCTACGTTGGAAGCCGCGCCCTCCACAGGGCGGATTTGAGCCGCTTCCGAAACGGCGTTGTTTGCCACTGCGGTTTGAGCTGCCTGCGGCGCATCGGTCTGAATGTCCGCATCCATCTGTGCGCCCGCCATCTCATACGCGGCTTGGCGCAAATCAGGTGTGCTTTCCGCGCTCTGCTGCTGTGCGGCAGGGGCGGTCAATGTAGAAAGGTCGCCGCCCTCTTGCGCATAAGCCGCCATGAGGTGGCCAATGGACGTGTTGTTTCTTCGCATGCTTCCGTCGCTCATCTGCTGCGCCAGCTCGTGCGCGGAACTGCGTTCAGGCATGGAGAGCGCGGCCTGAATCAGCGCATCTGTGCTGATGTTGCCGTTATTCCTGCCAATCGACGTGGCGCGCACGTTTCCGGCTATCTGTCCCACGGTACCGAGCGTGCCGCCGGACAGCGCGCCGCCTGCTCCTGCAAGAAGCACGTTCAAAAAGCTATCAAGCGATGCTTTTCTCTCCGCTTCCTCTCGGCTCATGCCGCCCGCAACGTATGCCTTTACGGCGAGGTTGTAGTTGGACAAATCGCCCATGACCGCCTCGTCCGCAATGATATTCGCAATCTCGGTCGCAACTTCTTCCGACGCTTCAATCCCAGCCTGTTTGAGCACGTTCTTCAGGAACGAACCCCTTGTGCCGGGGGTGGAGAGCTTGATGAAGCTATCGAGACTTATTTTCTCAAACAGGACTTCCGCGATGCCCGCCAACGCGCCGACTTGAAGCGCTTGTTTCTGAGATGCGCCGCGCTGGAATGCATCGCGCGTTGCATCGCCAGCGGAGCCAAGGCCCATTGTGCCGAGGGTTGCCGCCTGCCCGACAGATCCAAGGCCGCCTGTTGCCGCATTGAGCGTAAGAAAACCCGCAATGGACATGCCGGTCTGGTACAGGAAATTGCCGGCCTCTCCCATATTTTCCGAAGCGTTCGCGCGCTGTGCCTGCTGCATTGCGCCGGGCATGAAATAATTGGCGTTATAATCTACATACTTCCCTTGGATCGAATCCGCCGCCGCGCCAAGCGCGCCTGCAACCTTGAACGGAGTAAGCAGAACAGATTCAACGGAATTTAATATCTTTCCGCCCGTTGTCCTGCCCTGCTCGGCTACGGATTGCTGCATCGCGCCCATACTCCGCGCGTTCAGCTTCGGCATAAGGGCTTCCACATACTGCATCGCTCCCTCTTCGCCCTTTGTGACCGCAAGGTAATTAAAGGTTTCCCGTTCCTTGTCGGTCGCATAGTCGCGCATGAGCGACGATTTTACATCCCGGTGGTTGAAATGCTGCATCGGGTCGAGGTAATAAGTTCCGTTTACCGCATCCAACATGTTGCGCAGATCGGAAGAGCCATTTTCCGCCGCTATATCCAGCGAACGTTTCTGAACTTGGAAACTCTCTGCCTCATATGCTGCCGCGGTCTGTCCGCCTTTGGCCTCGTATAAGTCGCGCTCCATCTGCCCCGCCCGCGCTTGCTTCTCATCATAATCACTTATATATTTTTGAAGTGCCTTGGCTCCGCTGTTGGCGGTGGTGTCTCCATACGAAGCAAACTGAATTTTTGTGCGGTTATAGCGCTGCCTATCCGCGTCAAGCGCTTCATTCAGCGCGTCCAGCTCCACCTGCAAAGCGTTCGTATCCACTCGGCTCAGGTATTCCCCACGGAGCATCGCATCCGAATACGGAGTGAAGTCGCTGCCCGCGCCGCTCCTGTGGATCGCGGCCTCGGCGAGCGATGCGGGGACGTAGGTGTTTTGATACCGCTGCGCGTATTGCCGGCTTCGCTCCCTGTCAAGGATTTGTTGCCCAAACTGCGCTGGAATATAGGTGTTGCGTGCATCTCTTTTAAGCGCCGCATATCGTTCCTGGCCGAGCAGATTTGCAAGTTCCTTCCGCGCCCCGGAGTATTGTTCTTCGTTGGACGTAAAGAGTTCCAGCCGCTCCTCCGGCCGCATCGAGTTTACCAGGTTCTCGTATTTATCAGCGGCCGCAGCGCGTGCGCGGGCAGCAAACTGCTGGTTCTCCGCCTGGATGCGCTTTTCCCGGTACGCAAGATACTCATCCGCGCTGGAAAACGAGCGATTCTCCACGCTTTTTCGTGCTGTCTGCGTCTTTGAACCGCTTCCTTCCTGCCGCCGCTTCCGTTCTTTCAGGTACTCATCCGCCGTAATCATGTTCGCCATCGTTTTTCCTCTTATTCAATGGAATACGCCACGTTGATAAGAGCGCGCTTCGCCGAGTTTGGAATATCATCTTTGATTAGCCCGCTGTTGATAATGCGTTGTGCCTCCGCCTTCGCCGCCGCAGCACCCTCCGTGCCCGCGATCTGGCTCACCACGCGCACAGCGTCCTTGAGGCTCATGCCGGGCTGCTCCTCTTTTTTCTTGGAAGAACCGCTTGATTTCTTGCCGCTTCCGCTGCTTACAACCTGTGCCGCCGCAGCGCGGGCAAGCGCGTCCTGATGCGCCTGATATTCGCGGTCATACAGGTTGTAATACTTGTTCCCGTAGTAATCGCGGTTCGTGTAGTAATCGCTCACGGTATCCCGGTAGCGGCCGTAATCGGTATCGTCAAGGCCGCGCAGCGTATTGAGGTTCGCGTTCAGGCGGTCGCCCTCGCCGAGGTACATCTGATACGCCGCGTCGCGCAGGGCGGGGATGGAATCGTTCACGCCCTGCAAATAGCCTTGGAATGTCTGCTGGCCCACCGTTTGGGCGTAGCTGTTGCCATACCCGCCGGAAAGCGCCGCCGCGTTGCCCATCGCATCCATCATGGCGAGCTGGCCTTGCTGGGTATAGCGGTCGCGCATCTGCTGGTAAAGCGGGTCAGCGTTGAAGTCGTACTGGAATTCCCCGCGGTTCATGATCTGGTTGAGCAGGCCGTCGATCTGCTCCGTGTATTTGCTTTGATATGCGCTGGGCCGCGCTGCCTCCGCGCTCTGCCACTCGTTGTAAGCGGCGCTCGAGGATGGGCGATAAGGCGATCCGCTGCTGTACGAATAGGAGGATCCTCCGATTGGGCTAGACCACATGTTGTTCGCATTGCGCCCCGTGAGCGCGGCGTAAGTCTTTTCCCCAGCGATGCCGTCCACAGTAAGGCCTGATTTCGCCTGGTAATCCCGGACTGCCGCCTGCGTCTTCGCGCCAAACACGCCGTCCACGTTGAGGTTATACCCGTTTTGGTTGAGCAGCTCTTGCAGGGTGGTTACGTCGCTTCCCTTGCTGCCCTTCTTCAAATTCGTAACGCTTGCCATAGGAAAACCCCTTTCTTAATTCGGTGTAACAGGAACCACCGTGAGCGTTTCGGATGCGGTTCCGCCGTCGTGTATGGAGAGTTCGCACAGCTTGAGGCTGCCGTCCAGCGCAACGCCGAGCAAGTAGAGCTTCCCGGAGGCGTAATTCTCCTTTACGAGGTTTGACGCAGTCACGCTCAGGCCGGGAATTTCGCCGGAATAGCCGCCGATATTCACCTTTGCCGCGCCGATCTTCTCGCTTTCGGTGGAGGCGTTGACCGACGCAATGATGCTTGCGCGCTTAACGTCGCCCAGCGCGGAGAGGCTGAGGCGGAGCATGGAGAGCTCGGCGCGCAGGCGCTCGATTTCCTCGCTCTTGTCCACGCTTTCCACGAATTCGCCGGAAAGGTTCTCGTCGTCGAGGTTCATCAGCGTGTATTTCAGCTGCTCCGTGAGCTGATAAAGGTACTCCTTTACGATTTTCAGCTCCTTCTTTATGTCCGCAATGCTGCCGCTCGTATTGATGTCAATGTTCGGCAGATTGAAGTTGATCAGCCCCATTACAATTCACTCCCCTTTTCAATGATCTTGGATATGGAGAATATCCGGCACCCGCCCGTGCCGGAGACCCGTAGCCGCATCGTGTCGCACCGGCGCGGGATGATCGGAATGGAGAAGGAGCGCTTATTTGTAACGCTGAACCGAGCCTTTTCCTCCCACGCGCCGAAGCCGTCGCATTTGAGCTCCACACGCACGGAAGCGCCCGCATCAACCTCCATCCGGACTTGCAGCTTGGAAACGTACTTGTTGTTCGGGTCGGAGCGGCCGATGTCCCCGGTTTCGCAGAACCACGAGAGGCGCCCCTCCAAGGCCGCAACAGCCGAATCCGCATATTCCGTCAAATCGCCGCTTACGCAATATAGGCCGTTGTCCGCGCCGTTGATGAAATAGAGGTCGTCGCCAAGCGCGGCAAAATACACGGCATTTGCGCCGTCCTCCTTGTGCCAAAGCCCTTTTGCAGTGTCGTATACCATAAGCGCATGATCGCCCGCTTCCGTTTCCATGCAGACGTAATATTTCGCGCCGTATACGCCCGCAACCGCGTTTTTGTAGCGCTCCTGCCCGAACGCGGTGGATATGGCTTCCGGGAGCGCGGAGGCCATGGCGCAAATGCCGTTGCGCGCCTTGTAATAGAGCACCTCGTTCGCTACGACGAGGCTCGCCCCGCTGCCGGCTTCCACGCCGCGCGCGGCGAGGTCGCTCAGCTGGTAATTGCTTGGCTTCGTGCCGTATATCTTGTGGATGATGTCCTCCTTAAAGAACATCACATATCCGTTGTGCTTGCAGCAGCCGGTGAAATCGCCCGGCGAGCCCACGGTCTGCGTGTAGCTGTCGGTCGAAATCCCAAGGAAGGAATGCCAATTCTTCGGGTCGCCTTGCTTGCAGGCGTATATCTCGTGGTTCGCGGAAGAACAGCCCCACAGCCGGTTTTCGCTTTCGGTCACAAAATCGAGATCAGGAACCGTGCGCTTCACCGTAACAGCCGCCGTCTGCGTCGCCGCCGCGTCGAGGATAGCGTTTATGATAATGTGGTCGTCGCCTGCGCCGTAAAGGATGAAGTCGCCGTTGAGGGCGGCGTTCTCCATGCCGGAAATCGTAACGCCGTCGTATGCGGAGAGCCCTGCGCCGATCCCGGTTGCCGCGATCTTTACATACGTGGTGGGGACGCTCACCCACATGCTGTTCGCGGCGGAATACTGTTTGAGCACGTGTGGGGATGCGCTCGTATCAAGCCAGAGCTGGCTGTCGGTGGGGTTCTCCGGCGCGCTGTCCGCGCCCGTAACGCCAGTGTATGCGCTCCCGTCCTGCTTGCAGAGCGCCGCCGTTACCGTGCCGGTGCTGACAGCCGTCGCTTCGAGGCTCCCAAACTCGCCCGTGTACGTGTTGTAATAGACCTTGTCGGGCCACACGATGATGTACGCGCCCATTGCGGCAAACCGCTTCTTGCTGTCCGTAACGGTTCCGACGCGCGCGCCGTCATAGTACAAGTCCGTTCCATCCACCCAGCACAGCTTCGTATGCGCGAACAGGCCGTTCGGCTTCGCAAAGGCGCGCAGCTTCCCGCGCGGCCTGCGCGGGGATAGCACGGGGGCGAGGTCGGACGACATGTTTTTCATGTCGTAGAACTCGCCCGCTGCAATGCTCAAGTTGTGGTTGTAGCCCCCAAACGCGGTCACAAGCTCGCGGCTAGTATCTATGCTGTTCAGGATTGGGAACTGCGGCATGGCTAAATCCTCACATAGTTTTTTTGCAGCGGCATGTGCGTGCGGTTGAACCAGTTCGCAAACTCCGCGTATGCCACGAGGAACATCGTCACGCTGTTGTTGTAGCGCGGGATCTCCGAATTGTGGAAGTCCACCTGTGCGGAAAGATATTTCAGGTAAATATCCGTGTACGGGTCGGGCGCGAGAAGTTCCGCGTCCATATCCGCTTCCGGGTCATACGGCGCAAAGGCAGCATCGGCGGTATCCTCATGAGTGAGCAGCAGATCGTTGTGAATCTGCCCATCAAGGTTTGAGAGCCACCGCGTAAGCGTGGCATCATCGTATTGGCACGGCTTCACGTGCTGTAACTGCGTTATGGCTTCTCGAACCGTCATATAATTTCCTCCGAATCGTGCCGCCCGCCGGGATTGAACCGGCCCTGCGTCCACACGGGGCGGCAAGGTGGGGGCGCGCATCGCCCCCTCAAAGTTAAAAGTCGGAGCTTTCGGTCAAGCTCTCAATAAGCCGTGCGGTTTCTTCGTCCTGCGTCGCGGAGTTTTCGATCACAGCCGCGACGAAGGCCGGAACCTCAACCACTTCACCACGAGGGATGAAATAGTTGTGGTTGTTGACGTTCACATACAGCCCTTTCCCGCTTCTCTTGTCCCTGCGCAGCTTGACCTTAACCTTGCGCCAAGGGTCATTTTCAGGGGTTCGTGCGGCGCCGGTTACACCATCAGAAGCAGGGGAAGTGATTACCGCACTCTCGTTTTCCTGAACATCAGGAACATGATTCTTGCTCGTAGACATGGTTCATCCTCCTTAGTTGGACTTCGCGTTGGGGTTGGTGGCGCAGGCGTGCTCGATGCGAACCATGTATTCCTCAACCAGGCGCTCGGCAACCTTGAGGGCCTTCCAGCCAGTAGAAGCACGCTGGTTCAGGGGGTCAGCCGTACCGGCGGAACCGAGCTGCTTTACGATGTGCTGTAAACCACCGCCCTGCACATCGGTCACGCCGTAGGCGTTGGCTGCGATGAGCATGGTGCAGTATACGGAGATACCGCCCGCGCCTGCCTCGCCGATGATCTTAGCCTCCGTGGTCTGGACAAAGCGCACGCCGCCGAGCTGGCCGATCTCACCGCGATAGATGTTCTCGGGCGTGGCGTACTTGTGGACATCCACCCACTTATCGGAGAGCATCAGGTCGCAAGCCACGTTGGGATGCACGATAGCCACAAAGCTGTCATGGATGGGGATCGCGTTCATCTCACGCAGCTTGGCCGCTGCTTTGAAGATGAGGTCAACGGTGAGCAGGCAGTCCGCCGCAATGGTGGCGCGGGTCAGGATCTCCGTACCGTCCGCCTTGGGCGCGTACATCACGTTGGTGCCCGCCGTGATGATCTCACGGGTCACGGTGTCGAGCGTGCGGCCCGCCTGAGAACCGAGCAGCTTGGTCGCCTGCTCAAGGTTGCGGTCGATGGCGGTCAGCTCAAGCACGTCGGAAATGGTGATGTAATCGCCGTACTGATCGACGGTGGCCTCAACGGTCGTGACGTCCAGCTTGTTGCCGTTGGGGGTAACGCCTTCGGTCAGCTTCGTCATGGCCTTGTCGAGCGGGCTGTACTTGCGGAACTCAATCGTTTTGCCGCCGTGCTTGGGGATGGGGTACTTGTCCCCGAACTGGTCGTGTACAAGGTTCGGTTCGGCATGGTCGATCAACCGATCCTCGTAGTAGACCTTCATCTCCGGGGAAAGGTCGTTGCCGGTGCTGTTGAGCAACGTGGTCTGCGTCGCAAAAAGGCGCAGGTTCAGGTCGAGGTTGATTGCGTACATAAAATCTCCTTTCTGCAAGGAGAACAACTTAAAATTCGATTCGTTCTCCCCGCATGACGCGCCGCGAGATCTCCTCGCGGTCTTTCTTCGTAAGCGAGCTCACGTCTTTCTTCGTGATAATCGCCGCTGCGTTTCCGCCGCCGTTTTCGGCGGGGCGCATTCCCCGCGCGCGGATGTCGTCGACGGTCTTTTTCTGGATCGCCTGCGCGGTATACTGCATCGCGCCGCCGATAATATCATCCTTGTGGATCACTTCATAAGCCGTCCTGACGTCAACGCCGCTCTGCAAAAGGCCGAGGAACCGCTGCCCGGTTCCCGGGTTGGAACACTCCTCTGCAAGGTCGAAATTGCCATAGAAGCGCTTGCAATCCTCGGCTTGCTGGTTCCATATTGCGAGCGTCTGCTCCGCCTGCCGCCGCCTCTGCGCTTCCTCGGCGGCGCGCTTGAACGCGGCGTTTTCGCGCTCCATGCGCTTCATGTGCTTGAGCTGCTCCACGGTAAGCCCCTTCTCGGATGCTTCCGCTTCATAGTAGCTGTCGTCTTCCTCAATCGCCTTTGCGAGCGCTTCCGCGTCAGACGCATCCACGCCGTACCTGCTTGCGATCATGTCGAGGACGGGGGAAAGCGTTTTCAAACGCTCCGCCTGCTCCTCAAGCGCCTTGGTCTGCTTGAAGCGGGCGTTGATGATCTGCTGCGTGCGCTCTGCAAAAACGTCTTTGTACTCGCCCTTGATGAGCTCGTCAAAGGCGGCCCGCTTATCGAGCGCCGTGTCAGAGGTTACGGACGTTTCGCTGTCCGCCGCCGGAGAGCCCACCGCCGCATCGGGCGCGGCGCCGTCCGCCTGTTTGCCGTACCGGACGGCCGCGAGCGGGTTTCCGCCCTGCTTGCCGTACCGGACGGCCGCGAGCGGGTTTCCGCCCTGCTTGCCGCCCATTTCCGGGGTAGATGCACCACCCTCTGCGCCGGCAGAAGCGCCCGCGCCGCTCCCAGCGCCGCAGCCATCGCCGCCAAAGAGCGCGAGATTGAGAAAAAAGCGCATGTCCATTCGTTTTTCAAGTTTCATTGATCCCTCCATCGTCTTTCCGAAGTGTCATACTTGGTCTTTCCCAGCGTCAGGGCACATTCCGCCACCCATATTCAGCCTAATACATCGGATTTTTTGTTTCGCCCCCTTTTGGGGGTAAGGACTACGTTTTGCGGATATTTCTGTGAAAGCAGCTCGTATCCGGCCTGATAAGCGTCCATGATGATGTCAAGCCGCTTGCTTCGCGGCCCCGCGCATATCGTCATTTCTCCGTCGCCGGTGCTGACGGACGAGGTATGAAGCTCGTCCTGCATGCGCAAGACGTTTTCCGCGAGCGCGTAGGCGAGGATGGAGCAGGACGCGCACACGATGTCGTCCCCGTCGCTATACCCCGCATGGCCACGCATGCGCACTTCATAGCCCGCCGCCGTCCTCGTGAAGGTCACGCTTGTCATGGCGCGTCACCTCGGCGTAGCGCTGCGTGCGGCCCGCTGCCGCGCCGCGCCCGCCGTGCTTCCTGCGGATTCGGCATATGCGCGCCCAAGCGGATCGGCCTGCGCCTCCGCGCCGCCCGCCTGCGGCGCACCGACTTGCATCCCAAGCTCCTGCGACATCCCCTGCATGATCGTAGTTCCGTTCTGCGCGTCGATGATCGCGGCCATCTTCACCATCTGCTGCTGCATCATCTGCACTTGCTGGAACAACGTGCCGTTCTGCGCAATGCGTTCGCGGGTTTCCTCAATGCCCTCAAAGTCCATCATCTCAAGCGCGGCAAGCGCCTGATCCGCGAGGTCGGGCCGGAAGAAGCCCATGCCGTAAAGCGCCTTGGCGCGCTCGTTCTGCGCGACCGTAGAGAACGGCGAGGATTTTTGCGACGTTACCTTGATGTCGAAGATCGGCACGCGATAGCCCGTGTCGATCCCGAAATCCGCCCCCTGCGGCTTGGCCGCGATGCGCTGCCCGTTGAACTCCGCAAATTTCAGCTCGCCGCGCTTGCCCACGATGCGGAACCAACGGCTTTCGTGGTAGAACTGCCGCATGAGGTCGATGACGAGATAGTCCACCTCGCTCGACGCGCGGTAGCTGTTCTTGATCATGTCGCGGGAGAGCTTGGAACCGGCCTCCTGCAGCGCGGCGATGGCCGAAGCGGCGGTCACGCCGGAGGTCGTGCCGCCCTGCGAGAAGTCGCGGTTGCCTGATGTTTCCTTGAGCTCTTCGATCTTCATCAGGCGGACGTTGAGGTACGCGTCTGAAATCGCAGGAATTTCGATGGGGATCATGCTTTCGCGCGGGTCCGCCGTGCCGGAATAATGCACGAAGTCCTTTGTAAGGTCCGCATACTCCTTTTCGTTGACCGCGCCGTCGTCCCGCACGAAAAACCGCTGGCGCGCGCCCATAACAGCGTGCTTCAAAATCACCTGATCCAGCTTGTCAATATAAAGCTGGGGGCTTTTGCAAACGTCGATATAGCCGAAACCCGTGGGCGTGCCCGCCTCGGGGAAAAGCGTATCGAACACGAACGGATATTTTCCATGGTCGTAGAAGCCGCGCTGCGCATATGCGGGGTCATTTTCGGATGCGTAGAGCACAACGCCGTTGCAGAACTTGCAGTAGTGGACGAGGTTGCGCCCGTTGACGCGCACTTTGTAGTACCAGTCCACGACCACGGACTTCTTCGCCGTGTCCACAGTATCGTCGTACACGTACTTGGCAACGTCGATCGTTGGGGAAGAAAGCCGGTGCTCCAAGAAGGGATACTGCGCCGTCAGGATGTCGTTGTCTACGAGATCAACGCTAAAAAAGTTCCGGGACTTCTGGATGTCCGTAACGCCAGGCTCCCAAAAGAGGTTGAGCAGGTCCAGACAGCGGATGTCAATGTCGCCTAAGCCATTATTCTTCGTGCTGTCCCAAAACACGCCCATAACGCCCGTGCCGGCTTTGAGCTTGTACCACCACATGCCGCTGTAGGTCTGCTCAAAGCTGTTCTGCTCGAGCACCACGGGCAGGATCTCGGAAAGCAGCTCCGCGTCCGCCTGGTCGCCCTGCTCGCGCGGCAGGACGGCGGGGGCCGGGTAATTGTCCATCGCGTCCGCGTGTTTATTCGCAATACAGTTCAGCAGCCACGCGGAGGCGGGTTCCGGGTCGCCCGGATTCGCGCCCTTCAACCGGATTTGATCCCAGTGCCGCATCTTATACCACTGTTCGTTTTCGATGATCCGCGCCTCGAGGTTGGCTTTCCCGGCCTTGTAGTCTTTAAGCGTCTGCTCGGCATGCCGGATTTCCTCCTCCCCGATGCGGCCCACGCGCCCGGTTTCGTCCGCAGCCGGCGCCTCTTCAAGAATGGGAACGCCGCCCGGGTTCTCAACGCCTGCCGCCGCGCCGTCCGGTTCCGGCTTTGCACGCCGGAAAATGTCCATGATCGCCATGCTTCTTCCTCCTCAAATTTTGTAGTACGTGTACTTGTCCTCCGCCTCCCGCCGCCGGTCTTTCCAAAGGTCGAGCGGGTCATACGCAACCGGCTTTTGCAAGACGTTCTTCCGCGGCGCGATGGGGTTTTCCATCAGCACATACCGGCACTCGTCGTAGATGTGGTCCTCCTGCGTGGTGTCGATGTCCTCAACGTGCCGTTCGTCGTATACAAGCGTCGGGATCGTGCGGATGAAATGCTTGCAGGTGTCGAACACCTGCAGCATCGGAAAGCCTTCCTCGTCAAAGGCAAACCGGTAATGGTACTGCATCTTCCCGGCAAGGCGCGTGTTGTCCCCCTTGCGCCAGTAAACGAAATTCGGACTTTTCGCCATCATCGCCGCGATGCTCTCCCCGCGGGATTCATCGAATATCGACGGGTCGGCTACGCCCGTGATCTTGCGCCCGGCCAGGTTCGGGTTTTCGGCCTCGATGCGCTTGATCTCCGCCGCGATTTCGGCGGGGTTAAGCTGTATGCCAGTGTTCGGCGTGCCGGTGCAGCCGTAATACTCCGCGATCCGGTACATGCGCCGGTCCTCATCCACCGCATACCACGCCACGGAAAAGGGCTTGCTGTATCCAAAGTCGAAGCCCCGGTACACCGGCCAGTGCTTGGGGATGCGGAACGGGGCGATCACATGCGTAAAGCGCCGGTCCTCATAATGCGCCGGGTCGTTGCGCCACTCGCGGAAAACCTGCCCGTCGAAGCTGTCCCAAGAGCCGTATAAAAGGGCGTTGCGCTCCGCCTCCGGCATCATAGCCAGATTTGCAAGGTAGGACGGATCATTGCGCAAAAGCTCCGCGTTGTCGAAAACCGACGCGGGGACAAAGATGCGCCTGCGCGTGATCTTCTGCACGGCTCCATCCGGCGTGACAATCTCGTACTCGCCTTTGATGGGCGTGAGCGGCGGCGCGGCGGCGATGAAGCGGTCCTTCACCCAGCCGTGCCCGCGCCCGCCGGGGTTCGTCGTCGCGCGGATGTATACCCGCGTCCCCGGCCCGCCGGGGCGATTGCGGCTCATCATGTAGCTGTACTCCTGCCAGGTGAAATGCGTCAGCTCGTCGAACGCCACGAAATCATACCGCTTTCCCTGGTAGTTGGTGCGGTCCTGCTCCCGCTGCATGGAACCGAAATATATCTTCGCGCCGGAGGGGAAGAGCCAGAAATGCTCCGTGTGGTTGTACCGCGCACGGGGGAACGCAGGCTGGTAGAGCTGTTTGCTGCGGTCGATCAGCTCAGAAAGCTGCGGATAGGTCTTGCGGAAGATGATCGCGCGATAGTGCGGGATATGCACCTGCCGGAGCGCTTCCGCAAGCAATGCATCGGATTTCCCGCCGCCCGCCGCGCCGCCGTAGAGCGCCTCATACTCGGGCCGCTCCTGAAAAAGCCGCTGCTTTGGCTGTGGTGTCCATATCGTCCTAGCCATCCTCGCCTGCCTCCGCCAAAACCGGCGCGATCTCGACAACGCCGGTCTCGCCCTCGCCCTCCATAGCGCCTATTGCCTTTTCTTGCTCCAGACGCAGGCGTTCCGCCGCGTTTTGCATCGCCTGCTGTTCAAGGATCGTCGGCAAATCGTAAATGTTGCGCAGAACGTAGGTGAGGTCCTTCATCGCGCCGGTGAGGTCTTTTATGGCTTTGGTGTCTACTTTGCTGAAAATGCGCTCGTCTGTATTCCAACTGTCCCCCTCGCGGGTTTGGATGATATGGCGGTTGAACTGCTCCGCGTCTTGGAAAACCCCCGCGATCACGGCGCTCATGCTGTCCGCCGCGCCTTGCAGCTTCATGAGCTTATCCGCGTTTGTAGAGGAGGTCTTAGAGGCCACCTTTCGTACCGTGCGGGTTACTATCTCGTCCCTGTGTTTCTCACGCAGGCTCACCCATCCCTCGCGCTGGGCCCGCTGCGCGAGCGTGCGGAAGGATACCCCCCACTCTTTTGCGAGCTCGCGGTATCCTATGTCCCCGGCTATATATTCAGCTTTTATCGCGCACCAGTCAGGGTTTTGTGCCATGGCGTATCCCTCCGCTATCAGGGTATACCGCCGGCGGCGTGATTTTCGCCCCCTTTTGGGGTGGACGTGGGATGGAACATAAAAACAGAATTCTTATCTCAACTACATAAATACAGCAAAATATAAAATACTATCATAACAGTATATAATATAATTATATAATAGCTGGAAAAGATGAGCCGCCCGATGAAAGGTAACGAAAAAGCCCTCCTCGGAGGGCCTTTCTTTTATTATGGCGTTTTCACAGTCCCACACGCGCTCCATCCATCCTCGCGCCGCATGCAGGCAATGCTCGTCGTCCTCCCGCATGCGGCTCACAGCTCGCTGCAACAGCCGATTTTGCGACACGGGAGCGAAAGGTATTGCTTGATCGCCTCAATCGCTTCATCCGCGCCGTAGCAGATGCAGGCTTTGTTGCCGTAAATCGTGAGCTCGGCTTGCCATGCCCTTTGCGCATCCGTGGGCGCGCCCGCGCGTTGTATGCCCTTTATGGCCCGGCGCTTTAGCTCGATGTACAGCGCATGATACGCCCCGCGCGGCACGGGCAGGCAGATATCCGGCACGCCCGGCTTCACACCTTCGTCCCGCAGCCTCGCCGCGACGGCCTTGTCCCGCTTGCCGCCGTTCGGGATGGCGTGGAGCATCCGCAGCTCCGGATATACGGCCTCTTGCAGCCGTGCCCAACGGAAGATCACGGCCTGTTCATCATGCTCCGTCACTTTGCATCCCTCCTGTACTTTCGCAGCAGAAGCGCCGCATGCGGGCATTCCGGATAGTCAAACGTCCCGCAGAAGCGCGAGCGGAAAGCCCTTTGCGATTCCGGCTCGTCAAAGCGGTGTGTCAGCTCGCCGGAAATGATGCCTTCGCAGCGGATCGTCTTTAGTCCCTCCGACCGGTAAAACGGGCATACCGGCGGCAGGCCATTGGTTTGCTTCATGAACGCACCTCACATCGTACCGGTGAACCGGAGCCGGTAGTTCCTGCCGGGCTTGCGTGCGATGTTGAGCATATACCCGCGCGCATATTCTGCGATTCTCCCGCCAACGGCTTCGTCAAGTTCTATGATCTCTCCAAGCAGCCGCTCCGAGGATATGACCGTGTGCAATTTCTTGCCGTTGTAGCGGTGGTTGATGATCTCATAGGCGAGGCGCAAGTCCGCATCGCTGGGGCGGGCCGCCGCACCGTCCCGGAAGATCGGCTTCAAAAAGTCGTCGATATACAGCACGGGCACGGTCTTGAGCCGGTGCATTATCGGCTCGTATTGCTCCTGGTCCGTGATGCTGGCCTTGAGCTTCACGGCCTCATCCTGCCACAGCATGTAATGTGCCGCCTTGCCGCGCCGCAAAAGCTCCCCGACGATTGCGGTACAGATATGCGTCTTGCCGCACCCGCTTTGCCCGCCGATGAAGAAGAACCCGCCGTCCGTATCCGCAAATGCCATCGCTTGGCTCTTTACGTGCTCCTGCCAAGGCTCTGTGGCTTTATAGGCTGCGAAGGTGTACTTGTCGAGCACATTGCCAAGCCCGGATCGACGCATGCGGCTCACGCTGGCCCTGTGCGCCATACAGGCGCATTTTTGTGTCGCCCTGCCGATCACCGTTTCTCCGGCAAACTCGTGTTCCGACACTACGGCGATGTAGCCTCGGTTCTTGCAGGCCGGGCAGTCGATGCCATCTATCCCGTTCAGGCTCCCGGCAGATGCGTTCATCCGGTCGCATGCCTGTTGCTCGCGCGCCCGGCGCTCGTCAAGCGTCAGCTCCCCGTATGGCTTACAGGAGATCTCCGACGATCGGCGCATCGTGGACAGGGTTTCCCCCACTCGCTCCATGCTCACCGCGTTCCTCCTTCCTCCGCTGCTCCCATGTGCGGACAGCGGCTTTCCAGTCCCTCATGGGCTGTGCGCCCACCTTCCAGCCCTTTGAGGCGTAGAAGTCAACGAATCGCTGCGGGTCGACGTCATTCCGTCGCTCCCGGCAGTACGCTTCAACCTCCGAAACGGCCGGCGGGGAGAAGCGCGCTCGCGTGCTGGACGCTTTCGCGTCCTCTCTATTCCCACCGATAGGTGGGATAGATTTTGTTTCTGTTTCTGTTTCGGTTTTGGTTTCGGTATAGCCATTTTTGCCATTGGAAGCTATGGCATTTGTGGCTTTGCCATTTTTGCCATCCGATTGCCATCTCGCGCTCGCGCCCCGTTTCCCAGCCTCGCTCCTCTTATCCGTCAGTTCCTCATAGCTCGCCTGAAATCTATCCTCTTGCAGCTTTACTCTTGGCCAGAGCAACTGCTCACGTCCGCCAAGCGGGGCACCCCTGCCGTCGCGGCTGTATTCCAGCAACACGCGGACCAGGCGGCCAAACTCAGCATCGTTGAGCAGGGACAATTCCTCGATGTAATCATGCGGGATAGCAGCATAGTTTCTCGCCATGATGCACCACCGTTAAAACGGGAGATTTTCGTCGTCAATCTCCTGAAAATCACTAGCGTCCGGGACATGGGCGGGGGCGAATGCCCCCATACCCTTCGGGGTGAGGAATTCGACACTCGCCGCGACGACCTCAGTCACATACCGCTTCGTGCCATCCTTCGCGTCATAGCTGCGGTTTTGCAGCTCGCCGGTCACGGCGACCTTGTTCCCCTTCACGAGATACTTCCCACAAATTTCCGCGAGCTGCTTCCATGTGACGACGGTAAAATAGTCCGCGATCTGCTTGCTGTCCTGCCCTTTGTACATGCGGTTCACCGCGAGGGGAAAAGTCGTGACGGCTATGCCGCTCCCGGTGGTGCGCACGTCGGGGTCCCTGGCGAGGTTGCCGATCAGAATCACACGGTTCATGCTTCCGTCCCCTCCTGCGCTACTTCAACGATTTCTCCGGTATCAACGTCGATGACCTCGCCCTCAACCTCGATCACGCGCGGCGTGATGTCGAAATCATCCCCCGATCCTTCCGCCACGTTCACGGTTCCATCCGCGGCTACGGCGCGGGCAAAGTCGCTCTTGAGCGGGGCGTACTTGAGCACGCGCTTGAGCACCGTCTTTTTCGCCATTTCGGAGAAATTCGTTTTCCACGGGGAAAAGCCGCTGTTGTAGCTCTTGGAGTATTGGGCGGCATGATTGCGGACATCCTCCACCGTCATAACGTCGAATCCATAGCCGCCGCTCTTAGTGCGGAACATCGCGTAAAAGTGCGTCGGCTTCCCGCGCTCGCCCTTTGCCGGCACGTGCTTAAGCTGCGGAGCGAGGCCGAATTCGTACTCGAACTTGTCGTTCTCGCAAACCTCGTGCGCCTGAATGATCTCCACGTCCCCGGAACGGTACGCAAGGTCGATAAGGCCCTTATACCCAAGCTGAAACTGACATTCAAGCACGCCCTTGTTCTTATACGGCAGCAGATATGCCTGCCCAAGCGGCGTGTTCGGCTCCAAGCCGAGCTGTGCGGCTGTCATCATCGCGCCGAGGAAGGATTGCGGCGTCGTTTTCTGCAAATCCGGGTTGGAGGACAGCGCGGAAAGCGTGATCCGCGTGAACCGTTCCGGCGTCATGACAGAGGGAAGCGCCTTTGCGATCTCTCCCTGCATAGAGCGGATGAAATCCTTCATGGTTTTCCTTTTCGCGTCTTTCACCGCAACGTCCGCGGCCTTTTGCTGAATCATACCTTTGGTTTCCATGTTCTTTAAGCTCCCTTCTTCTTGCTGATCCGCAGGACGCGGAATTTTGTCGTGTTGTAATACGGAGATAGATCGAGGCCCGTGTGATCTGCGCTGAACCGTTCAACGTCGAATGTCTTGCGCTCCTGCGGCCTCCAACTCGCACAGTACGCGCCGCACATGCCAAGCTCGCTCTCTCCGAGGCAGGCTTTCACCTCGTTCTCGCATGCGGTCTTTTCGTCCTTCAACCGCTTGATGGCTTCGCCGATCGATTTAATGCGTTCAAGCGTACCCTCGTGGCCATACATGTCGACCGCACCGCCCGGCAGGCTGTCCGCATAGATGGTTTCAATCGCTTCCGCGGTTGCGTCGCTGCCGTCAACAGCGGGGGGCGTGTCATCCGTGACGTGCTGCCAGAAGTCCCGCTCCGCATTCATGAGGGCCGCGATCTCGTCCTCGTCGCGTTTGATCTCGAACCAGAAAAAGCCCTTGCCCAGAACCAGCACCGCAAGGTACCACTTCGGCTTGCCGGTAATTGCCATATAGTGCTGACATTGAACGTAGTAATTTGCCGGATATTCCCCATCCTTAAAATTCGCCTTGTTCATCATGGTTGTGGTCTTGCACTCAAGGCCCGCGTCCTCCCCGACGATCTCGCGGTCAATGTTCGCATGGGCGAACGGGTATGTGCCGTTGTAGATGATCGCGTTGCAGCGGCGAACCCGTTTCCCCGTCGCCTCGGCAAAGCGCTTTGCAACGTATTCCTCCAGGTCGCGCCCCTGGCGCATCGCCTCGTTATCCTCTGCTTCAGGCATCCTTCCGGTCTTTTCAGCCCATACCGAAAAAGCGCTGCTCCAAGGATTCAAGCCGACGATCGCGGCTGCGTCGGAACCGCCGACGCTGTTTTTGCGAACGGCAAGCCAATCCTCACGGCTCATGTCGGCCGTGGAAACCTTTTTGAGTTCCATAATGCTCATTGGATACCCTCCTTGATGTACTTACTGATGATGAACGACAGCCCGGCCTGCACGGTGTCAAAGCCATCTGCCGCCAAACGCTGTTGCAACAGGCCGTAAGCGTGTTTTGAGATCCTTGCCTGCACCCGGCAGGGGAAGCGTCTGTGCTCCTCCGTGGGACGTTTTTCAGGCTTTTCAGGGAATGCTTCCAGAATTGCCAGTTCTAGGTCGTCCACCCACCGAACCCCGTAGTTCTCCGGATTCTTCACATGGGAATGGATGCTCTTGTCGTACTTGGGATACATTTCGCGTATAATCGCAATCAGGTGAGCGGGCTTCAAGCCGCGCTCCTCCTCAAATTTCCTCACATCCAGCATTATCGTCCCTCCATGGTCTGTGCCCTTGATGGTACTTCTCCGCGATATACTGCTGCTCAAACTCCGGCAGGGTGCGAAGCCTTGCAAGCGCCTTCTCCCGGCTTTCTCGAATTTCAAGCGCCGTCCGGTAAAAGGAACACTTTTTTGCGCGCCCAGGCGTGCATTTGCCAATCCCGGCTAGCAACGCACATCCGGCGTATTTTCCGCCCGGCTCAGGGAAGAATGCACAGCTCTGCGGCTCCTTTTTCATTGACTTCGCCCGTCCTCATCTGATAAAATAGGTTCACAGGTATTGTTCGTGTGCTCGCTTGGGATGGCCGTCCCGGCGGGCACTTTTCCGTTTGTCCTCATTTCCACTCCTCCTTCAAGTCCTCAATGTACAGCGGCCTTTTCCGCCGCCGCGCCTCTGCCCTACGCCGCTCGCGCGCCTCGACCATCTCCACCGCCGCAAGGGCGGCCATTGCCCCCAGCACCGCCCCCGGCAGGGTGAAGCTGAAAAATAATCCAAAGTAGTTCATATGTCCTCCATGTCCAGGTAGTTCCTGCCGAACAGCAGTATGAATTCCTTTCGTGTGTGATCGATCTCGAAATGTTCCTGCGCCATGCGCTGGTACTCGCGGCGCTTCGCCTTGTTGTGGTGCACCCCGTTTGGCGGCTCGTTGTGGCACCGGTGGCATAACGGCAGGATGTAGCCGCATTCCTCGCTATGCTTCCTGTTGCTTCCCCCGAAGATGTGGTGTACCTCTACCCAATCGCAGCTCCCGCACTCGTAACACTCGAACAGGTTGTCCACAAATGCGCTCTCAAGTTTCTTTGCCATAGGGTCCTTCCCCTTCCGTTCACCCGGCTATTGCTTGTCCATCAAGGCCGGGGGTCTCCTCGTCCTCCTCCGGCTTTTTCTTGTCCAGCACGATAAAGCGCTGCTTCACCGGCCGTGTGCGGTTGTAGATGTCGCACAAAATGTCGAGTATCCACTGCGCGCGCTCCGCGGTGATCTCGTTCCCGTTTGCCGGGTTCTCCATTTCTTTCCCCTCCTTTTTCATCTATTGCCTCCCATGTTTTGCTTATATAGCTTACTCATGCTCGGCTTGTCTCTTTACCTCTCGGCCCATCTTTTGGGTTAGGCCTTCCCGGGCCGCTTGTCCTTTCAACTTGCTTGGTTCTTCGCCCGTTCCCACAATACTTGCAGGATAAGGGCGCTCGGACGGTCCACGGTGTTATTGACTGTCACCCCCGCATTGTGATAAAATCAGCCCATTGAAAGGGGGCGCCGCACCATGAACAACGAAGAAAAAATCCTCGGGATCCTCATGCAGATGCAATCGGACATCGCCGATCTGCGCGAAGACATCGCCGATCTGCGCGAAGACATCGGTGATCTGAAAGCTGGACAGGCAAAGATGCAGGAAGACATCGCCGACATCAAGACCAACGTGCAGTTCATTTGGGATGATCTGGGTCACGCCGAAGACCGCCTTGACGCGCATGACGCAGCGTTCAAAAAGATAATGTAACGCCTCTACCTCTACGGTTTTTCCTATCCGTACGCCTGCCGCTTCTGCCGGTAGGCGTATCGTCGTCTGCTCGCGGTTCATGCCATCCTCCTTTCAACTCGCTTCGTCAGATGCGTCTGGTTCGCAGAGAAGTTCGTCCACCGTTACGCCGAAGTAGTCTGCAACGCGTTTAAGTTTGTCAGCAGAAGGGGAAATGGTGTCCCACCGCCAAATCGTTTTTTTACCAAGCCCCGCTCTGGCTTCAACTTCTGCCATGGATACCCCTGCATTTTTGGCTAGACGGCGTATATTGTCCAACAGCAATACTTTCACCTCCATATCTTGTAGTTGACTAATCACCGCATATTTGCTACAATACAGTTACCACACCGCCGCAGGAAATATGCGGTAATTGCCTCTTTACGCTCTCATGTTACCGCATAAATGCGGTACTGTCAAGGGTTATTTTGCATTTCTGCGGTACTTTTTTTAAAGGAGCTGCTTTTATGCAACTTGCCGACAAAGTAAACGAACTCTGCAAAAATGCGGGAACCTCAATGAATGCACTTGAAAAGGCCATTGGGCTAGGGAAAGGCACTATTTGCCGATGGAATGACGTTATGCCGTCCGTAGATAAAGTTGAGAAGGTAGCTGACTACTTCGGTGTATCTATTGATTACTTGCTCGAACGATCCCCCGTTGATGAAGTGGGAGAAATGCTTGAATTTTTACACAAGAATCCTGAAATGAAAGTCTTGCTATCTTCGTCCTCTAAATTGCGGAAATCTGATTTAGATGCAGTTGTGACCATTGTAAGAAGGATGAACCGGGAGGATGATTATGAGTGAGCATGGAAATGCGTGACCGAGTGAGAGTGTTAGCGAAAACAAAAGGAGTGAGTTTACCTAAACTGGAAGCTGAACTCGGCTTTGGTAGCGGTACGATTGTCAAATGGGAAAAGGCATCGCCCTCTGCTGATAAACTCCAGAAAGTTGCTGATTACTTCGATGTGTCTGTTGACTTCCTGCTTGGCCGTGAACCATCCGACGAAACGCAGGAGATGTTGGAATATCTCCACAAGAATCCCGAGATGAGGGTTCTACTTTCATCTTCAGCCAAACTGGAAAAGGAGGATCTGGAGGCTGTGGTCGCAATCGTTCGGCGCATGAATAAGGAGCGTGATCTGGAATGAGCGAATATGTCCCATGGCTGGATGTATGGATCACGCAGGAAACGCTCCCGATGCGGGTAAAGGCTTTTTGCAAGCAGCTTCCGACCGGAGATTGCATCATCCTGAACAAGGATCTCGCGGATGATAAAAAGCTGGAGGCCGTTGTTCACGAGATGCGCCATCTCGTCCGAGGGGACCTAGATGACGACGCTCCCGTCGCTGAGATCGAGCGGAGGACGGGGTTTCGGACGCGGTAGAAATATTGGGGAGGTTCTTATGCGCCACAAGCCGATTGCCGTGCCGTTTGGGGGTGTTGTTTTACTGTGGTAAATATATTTCCATTTTTGGAACATTAATAAACTATTGGAGGTATCATATGTCTATTTTGTCATTAGTTTCGCTCATAGTAAGTGTTGTGGGGCAAGTAATGTATTATTTGCTGTTTTCCAATTCTAGTCTTTCTGTGGTTTTTATAATAATTAGTGTTGTGTCAATTATTCTCCCTACGATTTCCAAGAAAATCCGAATTGCGCAGGGCAAGAAGGGAAGGGTTCTCGAAATAATCGCAATTATTGTTGGCGGATTCAACTTTTATTGTGTATTTTTTGCGCTAACCTCTCTCCCTGTTATTATCGCATACCTTGGTTGGGTAATAGGCGGTGTAGCATATAAAGTGGTTAAATAATAATTGCGTTAGCTGCACGCTAAGCGATTAATGCTAACAGCATCGTACCTTGAAAGAAAAATATTCGTGAATAAATGCCTTGGGGTATTGCACATTATATAAAGTAAAAATATAATTTGTATTGAAGGGAGGTGGCAATGATGATTAATGCAAAAGATGTTGCAAGCTTTTTTGCGCTTTGCACAACACATCCAGCTTGGATGACAAACATGCGCGCAAATAAATTGGCTTACTATGCTCAGGCATGGTCGCTCGTTCGTTTCGGGGAGCCGTTATTTAGCGAAGATATCGAAGCCTGGGAACACGGCCCCGTGATTCCTTCCGTATATCATGCTTTCTCCGATTACAAGAACGCACCGATTCCTGCGCCAGAAGACACGTCGTTTCTAAGCAAGCTATCGGAAGAAGAACGACAGCTACTTGTTGATGTAGCCCGTGAATATGACGGAATACCAACATGGCAGCTACGCAATATGTCTCATTCCAAGAGTGAGCCATGGGCTCAGGTTTATAAGTGTGACGCGCGGCACACCATCATCCCGATCGATTCGATTAAAAGTTGTTTCCGCGATATGGAGCCGCTCCCAAGCGTCACCCTCGATGAGGCTATGGCCGATATACCAATCGTAAATTCCATTCCGGGCGGTTGTGATGACGGAGAGTGGAATGAAGTTTGAACGTTGGGATATATGGCTTGCATCTGTAAAGTTTGATGATTCAGAGGAAGAGAAGACCCGTCCGGTTATAATTCTAGGAGATAACACCGCGCTTGTTTTGGCATTGTATGTTACATCCGCTTCTCCGCGCCCTGGATATAATGATTATCCGCTCGCGGATTGGGAATCGGCAGGCTTAAAAAAGCGTTCCACGGTTCGTCTGGATTTTCGATTACAGTTGGATTCTAGTAAGATTATCAAACGTTTGGGACGCGTATCGGATCGAGACCGACTTCTGCTGACGATGCGTGGACAAATCAGAACCTGATATAATTGGCAGACAACTGAGGTTGTCTGCTTTTTTTGTTACATACTATAGAACGCGCAAATTTGGTATGTAAAAGCAGCGTTTTTTAAGTCGATCAACATTTTGCCAACGCCGGCAAAATGACTGACATTGGCTCCGGATCATCTGATATTTATTTGGATCTATACCTCCACGACGGGGCCACGGAAAGGACGGTTATGAGGATAGCTTTATACGCTCGTGTGAGCACCGAAGAACAGGCAATTCATGGGCTTTCGATTGAAGCACAGTCGGAAGCCTTGGAAGAATGGGCAAAGCAGGAACATGCAAATGTTGTCGGCACTTACATCGATGCCGGAATATCTGCCCGCAAGCCCGCGTCAAAGCGTCCCAGCATGCAGCGCTTGCTGGCAGACATCGAGCGCGGAAAAATTGATATGGTAGTGTTCACGAAGCTGGATCGGTGGTTCCGCAATATTGCAGAGTATTATAAGGTGCAAGAGATTCTGGAGCGGCATGGTGTGAATTGGAGGACGATCCATGAGGATTATGATACCTCTACCGCATCCGGCCGATTTAAAGTGAACATAATGCTGGCCGTTGCGCAAGATGAGGCAGATCGGACGAGCGAACGGATTAAGGCGGTGTTTGACAGTAAGCGCAAGCGTGGAGAAGTGGTTTCTGGATCCGTCCCGCCGGGAATAAAAATATGCAACAAGAAATTTATTGTAGACGAGGACAAAGCCCCGATCATGCGGGATGTTTTCAATTTTTTCATAGCGAATCACTCCGTGTACGCTACCCAGCGTTATGCCGCAAATACGCACGGCTTTCTGCGTGACACAAGCACCCTGAAGCGCCTGCTTGCAAACCCGCTTTATCGTGGACGCGTTGTAGACGAAGCAACCTTCGATTTGGCAAAGGAACTGCTTTCCGTTCGTTCGCAGCGCAATTCTGGCTCCCCGCGTGGCCGCATATATCTCTTTAAAGGCATGTTGCACTGCGATGTGTGCGGAGGCATGATGTCCGGGATCGTATGTAAGGATTTCTACTATTACCGATGCAATAAACATACCTTTACCGGGAATTGTCCAAACAGCAAGTACATCCGCGAAAGCCATGTGGAACAGTGGCTGCTTGAACGCGTTGTGAGTGAGTGCGATGCATACAATTCCAGAATCACCCAGGAACGCACCGAAAGGCCGCGCATTGATGATGCCGGGATAAGGCGTAAAATGTCCAAGCTGAAAGATCTGTATCTGTCCGACCTGATAGACCGGGACGAGTACGAGCGCGACTACACCGAGCTGAGGCAGACGCTTGAAAAAGTGCAGGAAGCAGAACCTCCCGCAAGGCCAATAGACGTAGAGTACGTGCGCTCTGCGGTCGCCATGTACGATGATCTGGAACGGCCAGAAAAGAAGGAGTTCTGGATGCGCATAGTAAAAGAAATCATCGCATACCCAGACGGTACGTTTTCATTTGTGTTGCGTAATATATAATATGTGTTGCCTGGTGGTATGCCCTTCATGACGCTGGAATATGTCCTTAAACAGCATGGGCTCACACCCGGCGTGGATGTGGAGGTTATCAACAACATCCAGTTTAACCTGATGGGCGGTGCGTTCGAAAGCGGTACGGGCGACTTTGTCACGCTTTTCGAGCCGACAGCCTCCGAATTTGAAGCCGCTGGTAAGGGGTATATTGTCGCAAATGTAGGCTTGGAATCCGGCGAGGTGCCGTATACCGCGTTCATGGTCGCGCCGGATACTATTGAAGAGGATCCTGCATTCGTCGAGGCGTTCGTGCGGGCGTTGTACCGCGCGCAGCTCTGGGTGCAATCCGCAAGCGATGCGGAGATCGCCGAGGCGATGCAGCCTTTCTTCCCCGATTCTTCCATCGAAACGCTTTCCACAGTCGCGCAGAGCTACCGGGCGACCGATTCCTGGACGCAGACGCCGGTTATGACGGAAGACTCGTTTATACGCCTCCAAGATATTATGGAGAGCGCGGGCGAGCTGAGCGAACGTGTGGAATTCGCGGAGCTGGTTGACAACAGTTTTGCGGAGGCCGCAGTCGCGCAGGCTGGGAAGTAAAAAGGCGGGGATCTTCAAGCGTACCCCGGGCGCGTTGTTCGCCCGGGGTTGTGCGTTGCCCGCAGCGCCAAGATAGAGTGGCAGCATACAAAAGCCGCCGAATCTCCCGGCGGCAATTTGTTCCATGTTATTGGAAATTAAAGTTTGTTTGCGGCCTGCTTACTCATCGTCCTCAGCCTTGGGAATGACAGGCTCGTTGCAGTTGGGGCAGATCAGCTCTTCATCCGATTCCAGCATATCCTGATCGAAATAGACGGTTTCGCCGCAATGCGGGCATTCCACCTCAACAAAGTCATCCTCGAAATCGTCGCCGCAGCAATCGCAGTCGCATGCGTCGTCATCGTCGATAAGCGCGTCGAGGCATTCGTCGATGTCGGAAAGCTCGTCGCAGATGTCGTCGATGCACTCATCCAGGTCGATGATTGCTTCTTCGTTTTCATCGATGGTGCCGGCCATCTCGTCCATGGTTTCGATCATTGCGAGCAGCAGCTTGCCCTGCGCGTCGCCGCCGATCTCCATGCCGTCCGCAAGGCCGCGCAAATAAGCGACCTTTTCTTTCATGTATCCCATAGGTAAACCTCCGCTATGTTATGTTGTTAGGTTTTGTCAAACGCGCTCCATATATTCGCCGGTACGGGTATCCACACGGATACGGTCGCCCTCGTTGACGAACAGAGGAACGTTGATCTTGAAGCCGGTTTCAAGCGTAGCGGGCTTGGTGGTGCCGGTCGCAGTGTCGCCGCGGAAGCCGGGCTCGGTCTCGGTAACGGTCAGTTCCACGAAGTTGGGCGCCGCCACGGAGAACGGAGTGCCCTTGAAGAAGCGGATGGTCACGTTCTCATTTTCCACGATAAAGTCGATCGCGTCCTCCACCTGCTCATGGTTGAGCGGGAGCTGCTCGTAGGTCTCCGTATCCATGAAGTAGTAAAGCTCGCCATCGTTGTAGAGATACTGCATCTCCTTGGTTTCGATGTGCGCGGTGGGGTACTTGTCCGTCGGGCTGAAGGTGCGCTCCAGCACCGCGCCGGTCATGACGTTCTTAAGCCGCGTGCGCACAAAGGCCGCGCCCTTGCCAGGCTTCACATGCTGGAAATCCGCAATGGACCATACGTTGCCATCGATCTCAACCGTAACGCCCTTTCTGAAATCGCCCGCCATAATCATTGCCATAGGTAATAATCCTCCAAAGTGGTTTTTTATTGCGTTTGTATGATTTTACCATGCCGCGCGCACACAGCAACGCCATGATACACAATACTGTGTATTATATTACCACATCCGCATGCATTCAAACAAGGGATTTATCGCATCCGCATTAAATTTACCCAAAGTTTTATGCGGTATTGCGCCATCCCTCTCCGATCAGCCATTCGGTATGGAACCATCCCGGGGAAAGCACAATCTGCTCCAGCTGAAAACGGTCCCCGAGATTTACCGTATAAGCCTTGTTTTCCATGAAATAGATCGCGGTATTGTGTACAGGGAAGGGCTCGGACATCCTCCCCGTCTCAATCTCATATACACCCACGCTTCTATATAGTTGTCCTCCCGGAGCCAGGTGCAGAACACGGCGTTCCCATTTGCGGCGGCGCGGACATTATTGGCATTTTCTTCTTCGAATACCGCCGTCCGTCCATCCCCTTCTGCTTCCAGCAAATAGAGACCGTTTAGATTACGGCAAAGGATCTTGTCTCCCAAATGCTGCACTGGGGTAGGCATGGCTTCCTTTACAACCATTACGTGCTCCGGAGCATCCACATCAATCGCAAAAAGAGAATATGCGTTGGAGCAATACGGGTCGTCGTTAATCCTGCGCGAAACGTATACCGTCTCCCCCACCACATCCAGATAATTCCACCGGAGATTTTCCAGCACGGAAATGCAGTTTGAACCATCTTTCTCCATGCGGTGCAGCGTGTTCTCCACAAAGAAGAAAACGAATTCCTTTGTCGTAATCATATTGGCAACAGTTCCGTCCCGGAGCTTCGTGACAGCCCCGGTTTCGTAATCAAATCGGAATATCCCCTTTTCCTCATGGCCGATATAGTACAGCGCGTCATCGGATGCGTTGATCAGGCCATTGCAATCCTCTGCAAGTACCTGGACCTCCCTTTGCGCATCTATGGAGCAGAGCGTATAATCGAGGATGTTTTGGAAATAAATTACACCGTCCCGCGCGTCCGCCATTCCGAATGCGCCGCAGTTCACCGCATCCGCGCCGTAAGGAGCGAGGTCCGCCGGTTCCCAAACAAAGGGTTCCTCCTCCGGAACAAGGCTTGGCGCAGGTTCTTCTTCAGCCGCAAGATTGCACGCGCAAAGGAACGCCGTGCAAAGGGCAAGCAGGGCAATTTCACTTCTCAGTTTCCCCATGCGTTCCTTTCAGTCCTTTCAAAGCGGGCTCCCCAAAAAGCAGCGGCGCGGGCTTTGCTTTCCGTCCGCGCCGTGTTTTTCGTTTATGGCTCCGTCCCGCTGCTTCGCAGCGCCGCGCATACGCGCACAGCGTCCGCAATGGTGATGTTGCTGTCATGGTCGATGTCGGCCGCCTGCTGTTGGGAGTATGAGAGCAGCTTCATCCCCGCGGCATGCTTGGCAACCGCAAGCGCGTCGCGCACAGTAATCGCCCCATCGCCGTCAATGTCACGGACGTCCACCGGATCCGGCGTGATATACTCCGTAATCCCGACATAGTGTCCGTAAAGATAGCCGTAGCGGTTCACGGCCTTTCCGCTTGCGTCTGTGCCGACATAAACGTAATACCACGCGCCTGAGCGGGCATAGATGTCAAACGTTGTGCCGAGCGGCAGCACCGCAATTTTCTTGGAGCTGCTTGTAGCTTCTTCCCGGAAATTCACGCCCTCATTGACGTTGACAACCTTCCCGCGGGCGATCGCCTGGGAGCCGTCGTACTCCGTATCCGGCAGCGGCAACACCGGCTGCTCGATCCGCTCGGTGATCGTCACATAGGTAGAGTGCACAAAGCCGACCGGCTGGCCTTCCACGTAAACCATCACGTAGTCCCACGCGCCGAGCTCGCCGTAAATGTCCACGGAAGTGCCCGAATTGAGCGTCGCCAGCCTCGCGTAATAGGTAGAAGGGCCTTCGCGCAGGCTCACGCCATCTGCGTTGATGTAGCCCCGGGCATACACCACGGGATCCGCGCCGGGCGGCAGCGGGTCGAGTGGCGGATTGAGGGTAATGTTTTCAATTATGGCGTTTGGATAATAAAACGAAAGAATATCCCTGTAGCCCATCCCCTCGTTTGCCATCTGCTGCGCACCGCGCTGGGAAAGGCCAATGCCCGCGCCCCAACGCCCACGGTGGATGATGCATCCTGTCGCGTTCCCGTTTACGTCCGTCACATCCTCAGCCCAGTAAATACGCAGACTCCGGCCGCTCGTGAACACCCCCGCATCCTTAAGCAGCTTGGGTTCAAACGTCATGCTTTGCTGCGTATAGGCCGCGCCGTTTGCAGCCGCGTCATACACGATGGTGCATTGCGTCATGTTGCGGGTGAATTCCGTCCAGATGTTTCCGTTCTTCGTGGGCGGCGTATGCAGCGAAACGGAATGAATATATGTGACCGCTACGCCGGACGTGCCGAGCGCCGCGTCCGCCTGAGCGCAAAGAAAATTATAAAGCGCCGTGCCGATGTTTTCCGCGCTCACCGCGCCATAGGGGATGGAAATCGTCTCGTGTTCTCCTTGGCTCGTGGTGGAAGGGTTCCTTAATTCATATGGGTCGAGTGAAACCTCGTAGCCGGTTTCCGTAATTGTCGTACCATCCACGGGATCTCCCCACTCATATTCCGGCAGACTCGTTTCACCACCGTTGCTGGAGCAGTAAAACGCCCGCAGCAGCTTGCCATTCACCGTCAAAATTTCGCCGCGGCCCACCGTAGCATCGACCGCAGCGATGACGTTCATGTCATAAGGGTCGTATCCGCTGTAAACTTGCATGCTGGATGATGAATCCGAGAAGTGGTACTCGCTTCCCGTGTTAATCTTTGTTACCGCAAGTGAAGCCGCGGCAACGGCCTGCGCCTTGAGCGCCTCCAGCGGGAAGCTATTGCTCATCTCATGGCCGATTACGCCGTAAAGATATTGATCCAGCGGCACCTCGTTAACCACCTGAATATACGCTCCGCTGGAGGAAGTTTCCACCGTGAAATGAAAATGCCCAAGATAGGCGTTGCCACGCACATCAGAATCACAGTCCGTGAACACGACCGCGCCCGCCGTCGGCGAAACATATTCCCGCGCGAGCACGAAGCGTTCGCCGGTATACAGCAGCCCCTGCATGGAATGCGTGACCTCCAGCAGGCCGGCGTCATTGATCTTCACCGTGAGCGTGCCGCCCCAGAAGGTCTTGCCATTTTCGTAAATGAAATAGCTGCCCATGGCGTTGAGCGTCAGCGTCTCGCGTCTGCCGGTGCTCAAAAGGATGCGCGCCCAGCTGTTGTCCGTTGCGCCGCTCGTAACGCCTGGGATAAGCGTTACTGCGAGCATCAGGAAGGCGAGCATGCATGCGGTTGTCTTTCTCATGGTTTCCCTCCGGCGTATATCTGCTTGGGTTTAATATAGCACATCCGTGCCCCGCACGCTTTAAACAAATTGTAAACGCGGCGCAACGCGAAATTGGAACCTGAGGCCCCCGTTGTGCAGCGCGCCTGTGTTCTTATTCCAGGAAATCCTTGAGCTTCTTGCTGCGGGAAGGATGCCGGAGCTTGCGCAGCGCTTTCGCTTCGATCTGCCGGATGCGCTCGCGCGTGACGTTGAACTCCTTTCCGACCTCCTCCAGCGTGCGCGCCTTGCCGTCATCCAGGCCAAAGCGCAAGCGAAGCACCTTTTCCTCGCGCGGGGTGAGCGTATCGAGCACCTCCATCAACTGCTCTTTGAGCAGCGTAAAAGCAGCCACCTCCGCAGGCGCGGGCGCGTCGTCGTCCGGGATAAAGTCGCCCAAGTGGCTGTCCTCCTCCTCGCCGATCGGCGTTTCAAGTGAAACCGGCTCCTGCGCGACCTTGATGATCTCGCGCACCTTTTCTTCGGAGATGCCCATTTCCGCCGCAATCTCATCCGGCCGGGGCTCCCGTCCATATTCCTGCAAAAGCTGGCGGTTCACGCGGATGAGCTTGTTGATGGTCTCCACCATGTGTACCGGGATGCGGATGGTGCGCGCCTGGTCCGCAATCGCGCGCGTGATGGCCTGGCGGATCCACCAGGTCGCATAGGTAGAGAACTTATAGCCCTTGCGGTAATCGAACTTCTCCACGGCTTTGATGAGGCCGAGGTTCCCTTCCTGGATCAGGTCGAGGAACAGCATGCCGCGGCCCACATAGCGCTTGGCGACCGAAACCACAAGGCGCAGGTTCGCCTCCGCAAGCTGGCGCTTCGCTTCCTGGTCTCCATCCGCCATGCGCTTGGCGATTTCGATCTCCTCGTTTGCGCTCAAAAGTGGCACTTTGCCGATCTCTTTTAAATACATGCGCACGGGATCGTCGATGGCAACGCCTTCCGCGCCCGGGACGCCCGTCTCGATCTCCGCGATTTCTTCCCCGATGTCCTCCGCGACTTCGATTTCCTCCACCACGTCAATATTGAGCGCCTCGAAGCGGTCGTACAGCCGCTCGATCTGCTCGGAATTGAGTTCAAGCTCGGACAGGGTATCCATCACCTCCTGATAGGTCAGGATCCCTTTCGCCTTGCCGCGTTCGATCAATTCCTCGATCTTATTTGTGTTCGTGTGAGGTTTATTCGCTTCCAACGCATCCCACTCCTTACTGTGCTAATCTTGGTCTATTTAAACTCTTTGAGTTTCTTCATCAGCTCCGCGTGTTCCCGCAGGAGCGCCGGCCGGTTCCCTCCGCCCGCGGTCATTTGGTCCGCAAGCTCTTTGAGCCGCGCATTGAGGCGCTTATAGCGCAGTTTGCTCACGCAATCGTCAATGAGCGTTTTTATGTCGCCCTCCGGCGGGGGTTCCAACGCCAGCAGCGCCGCCGCTTCCGCCTGTTCCTGCGGAAGCTCCGCGGCAAGGCGCGTGAAGTCCGGCGCTTTGTCCGCAAGGTAAGCTACAAGCAGCGTGTCCGCATACGCGGCGAACCCTTTCACCATAAAGGATACTTCCTCGGCCGCCATCCGTTCCGCTGCATACGCCGCGTTCTCCCGGGAGGTCTGCATACAGGCGAGCAGCGTCCTCTCAATTCGATCGGGTTCGGTACCTTTCGCCTCACGAATTTTATTCCTAGTATTCCGGTTTTTGGCAGCGCTATTCGCCTCCGCAGGCTTCGCAAGGCCGCACTGCGCCTGCACCGCTTCGAGAGAAAGCCCCGTGTTGCGGGCAATCACAGGCGCATAGCGCTCGCGCTCCACAGGCTGCAGCGCGCCCACAAACGCGCAGGCACGCTTGGCGTAGGCCTCGCGCCCATCCGCTGTACGCAGGTCAAACTGCGTCGCAATGTGCGAAAGCTTAAAGCCGTTGAGCGTGCTCGCCTCGTCCTTGAGCTTCAGGAACGCGTCCTTCCCGTTGCGGCGGACGTAATCATCCGGATCCATATCGCCGGGGATGGTGATGACCTTCACGTCCAGCCCCTCGGCCGCAAGGATGTCGAGGCCGCGCAGCGTGGCGTTCTGCCCCGCCGCGTCGCCGTCATAAGAAATATATACGCGCTCAACATAGCGTTTCATCAGCCGCGCCTGCTGCTGGGTTAGCGCCGTGCCAAGCGAGGCTACCGCGTTGTCGATCCCCGCCGCATGGAGGCTGATGACATCCATGTAGCCCTCCACCATCACAAGGTCAACCGGGCGTTTGCCCTTCTGCATGTTCAGCGCGTAGAGGTTGCTGCGCTTGTTGTAGATCGGCGTATCGCCGGTGTTGATATATTTGGGCTGTTCGTCTTTTTTCATCGTGCGCGCGCCGAAGCCGATCACCCGGCCGCTCGTGGCGATGATGGGGAAAATTACGCGGTTGCGGTACGCGTCGTAGCAGCCGTCTTTCCGCTTGCCGCGGATGGCGAGCCCCGCGTCGATCAGCTCCTCTTTGGTGTAGCCCTTCCCCGCAAGGTAGTTGGTCAGGCCGTCCCAGGTCTCAAGTGCAAACCCGAGGCCAAAGCGCGTTGCAAGTTTACCGTCCACCCCGCGTTTGGCAAGGTAAGCCTGCGCAGCCTTTCCAGCAGGGCTCAAAAGCTGCTTGTGGTAAAACAGCGCCGCTTCCTTGCAGGCGGTATACAGCCTGTCCTTATAAGCGCGCTCGCGCCGCAGGCGGTCGTCGTCCACCTCGTCCGGCAGTTCCATGCCCGCGCGCTGCGCCAGGAACTTCACCGCATCCACAAAGGAAAGCCGCTCGATCTCCCGCACAAACTGAATCGCGCCGCCGCCCGCGTGGCAGCCGAAGCAATAGTACATCTGCTTGTCCGGCTGGACGGAAAAGGACGGCGTTTTTTCGTTATGGAACGGGCAGCAGCCCCAGAGGCGGCCGCTCTTTTGAGAGAGCGGCACATATTCGGAAACCAGCGATGCCAGGTCCGTCTTTTGAAGGAGCTCATCCATCCATGTTTCGGGGAACATCGGCATATGGCGTCACTCCTTTCTATTATTTGTCCGGAAACGATCCGCATGCTCGTTATTCGCCGCAAAACCAGCGATTCCTGCAACTTAAATGAAATTTCCGTTCTTTCCCAGCCGTCCGCCTCAAACCTGCATCCATTCCTTCGGCACAAATTTGCGCTCGTAATCCGTAACCGCATAGCGGTCCGTCATGCAGGCAATGTAATCCGCGGCCACGCGCTCCCTGCCGTCCGCCGCAACATGCCGCGTGAATTCCGCAGGCAATTCTTCCATATGCGCAAGATAGTACCGGAAAAGCTGTTCGACCACATGGCGCGCCTTCCCTTCCTCCTGCTTTGCGTCGCTGTCGCGGTACACATGGTCAAACATGAACGTGCGCAATGCGTCAAACTCCACGCCGACCTGTTCCGACATGCGCACCAACGGTTCGCCATAGCTCTGTGCGATCACGTCCGTGATCATGGTGTTGATGCGGTGGCCATGCGAATTGCCGAGTACGGCCACACAGCTTTTCGGCAGATCTTCCTCACGCAGAACGCCCGCGCGGATGGCGTCATCAATGTCGTGGTTAATATAAGCGATGCGATCCGCAATGCTCACCACGGCGCCTTCCAGCGTACAGGGCTTTCCGCTTTTCTTGTGGTTCAGGATGCCGTCGCGCACCTCGAAGGTCAGGTTCAAGCCCGTCCCGTTTTCGAGCTTTTCCACCACGCGCAGGCTCTGCACGTTGTGCTCAAACCCTCCGGGTACGAGGCGGTTCAGCGCGCTTTCGCCCGCGTGGCCGAAAGGGGTATGGCCCAAGTCGTGCCCCAGGGCGATGGCCTCGGTCAAGTCCTCGTTAAGCCTGAGGCCACGCGCAATCGTGCGGGCAATCTGGCTGACCTCCAGCGTATGCGTGAGGCGTGTGCGGTAATGGTCGCCCACCGGAGAGAGGAACACCTGCGTTTTATGCTTTAAGCGCCGGAAGGATTTGCAGTGGATGATCCGGTCCCGGTCGCGCACGAATTCCGTGCGGATAGGGCATTTTTCCATGGGGTATTCCCGGCCGCGCGTGTCCTTGGAATGCATCGCGTATGGGGAAAGGTTCTGCGCTTCCAGTTCCTCCGCATACGCGCGCAGGCTGCCGCTTTGGATTCTGTCTTCCATCCGAAATCCTCCTGTATTTATTCTTATTTGTTTTTCTACATAAACAGGAAAATTCCTTTTCCGGGATATGTCAATTTTGTGAAAAAACAAGAAACCTTTCAAAAAGCGCGAAGAACCTATTTCCGTTCCCCGCGCCGCTACAGCCTGCCCTTGAGCCCTGTACTTGTATCTTAGAAGCCGGCCTTTTCATTTTCTCCTGCCTCGCTGTTTCATCAACTTTCCGTTAACGCAACAGAAAAAGCGCCGGCGCTGCGGGTTCGCAGCGCCGGCTTTTTCCGGAGCGTAATTCCGTTTTGTTTATTTCTTGTTGCGGATGTTCGCCTGGGCAGCCGCAAGGCGCGCGATCGGCACGCGGAACGGGCTGCAGGAAACGTAATCCAGGCCAACGTTGTGGCAGAACTCGACGGAGGACGGATCGCCGCCGTGCTCGCCGCAGATGCCAAGGTGGATGTCCGGGCGGGCCTGACGGCCAAGCTCAGCCGCCATCTTCACGAGCTTGCCCACGCCAACCTGGTCGAGCTTGGCGAACGGGTCGTTCTCGTAGATCTTCTTGTCGTAATAAGCGCCGAGGAACTTGCCGGCGTCGTCGCGGCTGAAACCGAAGGTCATCTGCGTGAGGTCGTTGGTGCCGAAGGAGAAGAACTCCGCTTCGGTGGCGATCTGATCGGCCGTGAGCGCGGCGCGCGGGATCTCGATCATCGTGCCGACCTTGTACTTCATCTGCACGCCCGCGTTTGCAAGCTCTTCGTCCGCAGTCTTGACGACAACGTCCTTCACATACTTAAGCTCCTTGACTTCGCCCACGAGCGGGATCATGATCTCAGGAACCATGGTCCAATCCGGATGCTTGGCCTGCACGTTGATGGCCGCGCGGATGACGGCGCGGGTCTGCATGGCGGCGATTTCCGGGAAGGTGACGGCCAGACGGCAGCCGCGGTGGCCCATCATCGGGTTGAACTCGTGCAGCGCGGCGATGATCGCCTTGATCTGTTCGACGGTCTTGCCCTGCGTCTTCGCAAGAAGCTCAATGTCCGCTTCCTCGGTGGGGACGAATTCATGCAGCGGTGGATCCAGGAAGCGGATCGTAACCGGGCAGCCTTCCATAGCCTCGTAGATGCCCTCAAAGTCACTCTGCTGCATGGGCAGGAGCTTCGCAAGCGCGGCTTCGCGCTCTTCGACGGTGTCGGAGCAAATCATCTCACGGATGGCCGCAATGCGGTCGCCCTCGAAGAACATGTGCTCGGTGCGGCAGAGGCCGATGCCCTCCGCGCCCAGCTCGCGCGCCTTGGCGGCGTCGTGCGGGGTATCTGCGTTGGTGCGGACCTGCAGGCGGCGGTACTTGTCCGCCCATGCCATGATGCGGCCGAACTCGCCACCAATGGATGCGTCCACCGTGGGGACAGCGCCGTCATAGATGTTGCCGGTGGAGCCGTCAATGCTCAGCCAGTCACCCTCGTGATAGGTCTTGCCGGAAAGCGTAAACTGCTTGTTCTCCTCGTCCATGTTGATGGCGGAGCAGCCCGATACGCAGCATTTGCCCATGCCGCGGGCAACGACCGCCGCATGGGAGGTCATGCCGCCGCGGACGGTCAGGATGCCCTGCGCGGCCTTCATGCCTTCGATGTCTTCCGGGGAGGTCTCCAGGCGGACGAGCACGACCTTTTCGCCGCGCGCGGCCCAAGCCTTCGCATCCTCGGCGGTGTAAACGATCTTGCCACAGGCAGCGCCCGGGGAAGCGGGCAGCGCCTTGCCGATGGGCTTCGCGGCCTTGAGCGCCTTGGCGTCAAACTGCGGGTGCAGCAGCGTATCGAGGTTGCGCGGGTCGATCATGTTGACGGCTTCCTCTTCGGAGATCATGCCTTCATCCACGAGATCGCAAGCGATCTTAAGAGCAGCCTGCGCGGTGCGCTTGCCGTTGCGGGTCTGCAGCATGTAGAGCTTGTTGTTTTCAACGGTAAACTCCATGTCCTGCATGTCGCGGTAGTGGTTTTCGAGGATGGCGCAAACCTCCTGGAACTGCTTGAACGCGGCGGGGAACTTCTCCGCCATCTGGGAAATGGGCATCGGCGTGCGGACGCCGGCCACGACGTCCTCGCCCTGCGCGTTGGTCAGGAATTCGCCCATGAGCTCCTTTTCGCCGGTCGCGGGGTTGCGGGTGAACGCAACGCCGGTGCCGCAATCGTCGCCCATGTTGCCGAAAGCCATCATCTGCACGTTAACGGCGGTACCCCAGGAATACGGGATGTCATTATCGCGGCGATAAACGTTGGCGCGGGGGTTGTCCCAGCTGCGGAACACAGCCTTGATTGCGCCCATGAGCTGCTCCTTCGGGTCGGTCGGGAACTCCTCGCCGATCTTGGCCTTATATTCAGCCTTGAACTGCTCGGCAAGCTCGTGGAGATCATCCGCGGTAAGATCCACGTCCTGCGTGATGCCGCGTTCTTCCTTCATTTTGTCGATGAGCTGCTCAAAGTACTTCTTGCCAACTTCCATGACGACGTCGGAATACATCTGGATGAAGCGGCGGTAGCAGTCCCAAGCCCAGCGGGGGTTGTTGGATTTCTTTGCGATTACGTCCACAACCTCTTCGTTGAGGCCGAGGTTAAGGATCGTGTCCATCATGCCCGGCATGGAAGCGCGGGCGCCGGAGCGGACGGAAACGAGCAGCGGGTTTTCATGATCGCCGAACTTCTTGCCGGTGATCTCCTCCAGCTTGCCGATGTATTCATAGATCTGCTCCATGATCTCGTCGTTGATCTTCTCGCCGTCTTCATAATATTTGGTGCAGGCTTCCGTCGTGATCGTGAAGCCCTGCGGGACCGGCATGCCAAGGCCGGTCATCTCGGCCAGGTTCGCGCCTTTTCCGCCGAGGAGATTCCGCATGGTGGCATTACCTTCGCTGAAAAGGTATACGTACTTGTGTGCCATCGATTTTATTTACCTCCATATAATATAATCAAATTGGACGATGTTCAGCAGGCGGAAGCCGGCGCATAAGCCATAGGTTCCGGCAAAATTCCGCGCCTATCCGATATTATATCCTTTTTCCAGAAATTAAGCAATGAATTTGTGTGCTTCGATGCAGGAAATCCTGCGGGAAAGTTATTATGATGCAGCATTTAATTATAGTTTCAACTTATGGCGATGCCCTTGCTGTATGGGGGAGCCATAAGCCGCCGCTTCAGAGGCAGGAGAACGCCTTGAAGCGGCGCTCCAGCACATGCTCCGCATAGCCGTTTACAGCAGGTTTGAGCTCCTCGCGCACGCGCTCCGGCAGGCGCACCTTCCCCATCTCCTGATCCGAAAGCATCAGCATGCGCCGCACCGCCTCCAGCGAAAGCGCGGAAACAGGCATAGCGTCCGCCTGGAAGCCCCGCGCGCAGGCAGAGCAGAGCGCGCCGCCCGCTGCGGCAGAAAAATGCAGCTCACGCTCTGCGCGCAGATCGCACCCGCAGGCGGCGCAGCGGGTGACCGCCGGGCTGTACCCAAGCATATACAGGCAGCGCACCGCAAAGCAAAGCGCCAGGTCGAGCGGTGCGCAGTCGGAATACGCCGTGAAGCTCAGCGCATACAACAGGAGCGAAAGCAGCGCTTCATTCGGCTGTTCCGCCGCCACGCCTTCGTTTACGAGCGAAAGCATATACGCACCCGCGGAGAAGCGTTCAACATCCTCCCGCAGCGGATAATAAGGCTCCCGCACGTCGCAGGCTTCCAAGGTATATTTTTCCCGGTTCAGGAACAGCACGAACTCCCCGGAAACAAACAGCTCGCTCGCGGGCAAAAGGGGGCTTTTCGGGCGGCGGCAGCCCCGCGCGGCAGCGGAAAGCAAGCCGCGTTCCCGCGTAAAAAGCGTCAGGATGCGGTCGTTGTCACGGTAATTCGCGTACCGCGTCACGATGCCGTTTACGGTAATTAATGCCATTGCGCCTCCAGGGGAAAGATTTTCCGTTCATGCTCCCGCCACGCATGTGGGGATACTAGAGCCGTATCACACCGCAAAGGAGCATCGCTATGGACAAACGCAGCACGCCCAACAACGCCCGCGCCCTTTGGGAAGCCTTCCAGCAGACCGGCCGCGTCAGCGCATATATCGCCTACCGCAACGCCCTGCGCCAGGAACAGGAAACGCCGGGTGGGCCGAGGCAAGGCTAAAACTTATTCCACGAACGCGACGGCGCGCACGGGCGCGCCGTCCGCGTTTTCGTATTTCAGCGGAAGCGCCGCAAAGCGGAACGCGCGGTCGATCAGCCCTTCGAGGTTCGCCAGGTTCTCCACGATCACAAGCCCCGCGCCAAGCACGATGCGGTGCATCGGCAGTTCAAAGCTGTCGATCGGGTCAATGGAGATCGCGTCGATACCGATTCCCTTTTTGCCCGCCGCGCAATAACGCATTACATCCGCATCGAAGGCGGGATATGCGCCAAAATAACGCGGTTCCCTCCAAAACCGGCTCCATCCTGTATAAAACAGCAGGAACTCCGCCGCGTCCGCCTCCGCGCGCGCAGCCTCGATGTGTCGCATTCCAATGCGGCCGCCTTCGCCCACATCGGAACAATCCACCACGCAGGCACGTCCCGTGAAGCGTTCCGCCGGGATCGCGTCAAGTGTGGGCGCATCACGAAAAATATGCGCAGGCGCGTCCATATGCGTGCCGGTATGGGAATACATGTGCAGGAGCGTTTCTTTAAAGCCATCCTTTTCAATGGTGTTCGTTTGTGTCAGCTTCGGCCGCTCCGTGCCCGGGTAAACCGGCATCGTTTCGCCGATGGTCTGCGTTAAGTCGATCACTTGCATTCGTGTTTCCCCTTTTCATTTGCATTAAAATGTGAATTCTTTGTTTAGTATACACCATCAACCGCGCTTTTTCCATTGAAACCCGCGCACAGCTGTTGTACAATGCCCACAGGAGTTCGTCTTTCTCAAAAACACACCATATCTTCATCAGGAGGTACGACAATGGACCCCAACAAGATCCGCGTTGCGATCGACAGCATTTATGACGAAATCGTTGCGCTGCGCCGCGACATCCACATGCATCCAGAGCTTTCGGAGCAGGAAGCACGCACGATGCAGCTCATCAGCGAACGCTTGAGCGCGCTCAACATCCCGCACGAGACGAACGTCGCGGGCTATGGCGTCGTCGCCACAGTCGGCAGTCCTGATGCCACACATGCCGTCGGCATCCGCGCGGACATCGATGCACTCCCCATCCAGGAGGAAAACGCCGTCCCCTATGCTTCCACAGTCCCCGGCGTAATGCACGCCTGCGGGCACGATATGCATACGGCCATCCTTCTCGGCGTCGCGCAGGTGCTCAAGAGCATGGAAAACGAGCTGCCCGGTGCCGTGAAGCTCCTTTTCCAGCCGGCGGAGGAAACGGTCGGCGGCGCGCGCGGCATGATCGAGCACGGCTGCCTGAAAAATCCTCCCGTTACCCGCGTGATGAGCCTGCACGTGGATCCGAATTATGAAACGGGAAAAGTCCTTATCTGCAATGGGAAAATGAACGCTTCCACCACGGAGCTCGCCATCACCGTAAACGGCGTCTCCTGCCATGGCGCGCACCCGGAGAAAGGCGTGGATTCCATCGTTGTGGCGGCGCAGGTCGTCACTGCCCTCCAGAGCATCTCGAGCCGCTTCAGCGCACCCACCACGCCTCTGATCGTTACGCTCGGCACCATCCATGGCGGCACAAAGGAGAACATTATCGCCGGTTCCGTCGAAATGCGCGGCACCATCCGCGCGCTCGATTTCGCTACGCGGGATTTTGTAAAGGCAAAGGTCCGGGAGATTGCTGAAGGCACCGCCGCCGCGTTCGGGGCGACGGCCACGGTGGAAATGTCCGACGGCTACCCCCCGCTCGTAAACGACCGGACAACCTCCCAGCGCATGGCGGAGCTTGCGCAGGCGGCGCTCGGCGCGGAAAACGTCGTATTCATGGAGGAGCCCAGCCTCGGCGCGGATGACTTCGCGTATTTCACCGAGGCCGTACCCGGCACGTATTTCAACATTGGGACCGCTACCCCAGGCAGCTCTCAGCCGCAGATGCTGCACAGCGAAACCTTCTGCCCGGATGAACGCTGCATCAAAACCGGCATTTTGATGGAAGTCCTGGGCGCGCTCGCATTCTTGGAGGAAGATAAATGAACCACATTCAGATCAACACCAATCCGGACATGCTTTTGCGCGACACCTATGTTCAGGTCGATCTCGCCGCGCTCGCCGGCAACATGGACGCCATCCGCGCGATGGTTGGCCCGGAGGTCGCCGTTATGCCTGTCATCAAGGCGAACGGCTACGGCCTCGGCGCAGTCGGCATCGCGCCGACGCTGCTCGCCCACGGCGCTTGCTGCCTCGCCGTCGCAACGCTGACCGAGGCGCTGGAACTGCGGGAGGCTTACCCGGACGCGCCGCTGTTCATCCTTGGCCACACGCCGGACCGGCTTCTGCCCATCGTCGCGCGCGAGCGTATCACGCAGACCGTCTTTACCGCTGCGCAGGGCAAGCTCCTGAGTGAAGCGGCCGCCAGCCTCGGCCGGAAGGCGAAGGTTCACCTCAAGGTCGATTCCGGCTTCCACCGTCTCGGCACGGAGGATGTGGAAGAACTCTATTCCATCTGCCAGGAGCCAAATTTGGAAGTCGAAGGCATCTTCTCACACCTGGCCCTTGCGGGCGAGGAGGAAGACGCCAAGCAATACGCCCGCTTTCTGGCTGTTGTGGACGCGCTTGAGGCGCGCGGCGTATCCTTCCGCTACAAGCACCTTGCGGACAGCATCGCCGCCGTGGATTACCCGGAGTACCGGCTAAATATGGTGCGTCCCGGCGCGCTCGTCTACGGCCTCAGAGGCTTCCACAAGGGATATATCGAGGTGAAGCAGGCCGTCTCCTTCCTGACCCGGCTCTCCCAGGTACGCAGGATTCAGAAGGGCGAAGGCGTGGGCTACGATTACCTCTGGCGCGCGCCGGAGGATACGCGCGTCGGCACCGTCCCCTTCGGCTATGCGGACGGCTACCCGCGCAACATGCGGGATAAGGGATACGTCACGATCCGCGGGGTAAAATGCCCGCTCATCGGCGTGCTGTGTATGGATCAGTGCATGGTGGATCTCACCAACGTGCCGGATGCCCAGGAAGGCGACCTCGCCGTGATCTACGGCGATGGCACGAACAACACCATGAGCATTCAGGAAGCCTCCGAACTCGCGGGGACGAACAAGAACGAGATTGTGGCCCGGCTGCTTCCCCGCCCCCCGCGCGTATACATCAATGGTTAAATGAAGCAAAACACGCCTGTAAGCAAGGCTCCGCAGAATTTGTGCGGAGCCTTGCTTTAATTTGTGATTTGGGAGTCCTATCCTTTCACTGCCGCAATGAGACGGAACACCTGCTCCGCACGGGAGGAAAGGTTTTGCTGGGCGCGCTCGGGCTCCACTGCCTCCGCAAGCGTAAGCGGTGCTTGCGGGATGGCAAAGTAAGCATCGATCCCGCTTTGATTCACAGCCGCAGCGTCATCTGTCGTCGCGCCCGCAAAGGCAAGGGTCACCGCGCCGTATCGCTTGGCAAGCCGCGCCACGCCGGAGGGCGCTTTGCCCATCGCCGTTTGGAAATCCATGCGTCCTTCCCCCGTCACGGCAAAATCCGCCCCCTTCAGGTCGTCCGCAAGGCGGATCGCATCCAGCACCAGCACCACGCCCGGCAGCAGCGCCGCGTTCAGGAAGCTCACGAACCCGTAGCCAAGGCCGCCCGCTGCGCCAGCGCCCGGGAGCGCATCCTCGCTTTTCCCAAACGTTCCGCGCACCACGTCTGAAAAATGCCGTAAGCCTGCGTCGAGCTCCGCTACGGTTCCCGGCGCCGCGCCCTTCTGCGGGCCGTATACGTGCGCTGCGCCGTTTGGGCCGTACAGCGGGTTGTTCACATCGCACGCGATACGGAAATCGCACTGCGCAAGCCGCGCGTCCGCGCAGGAACCATCGATGCACGCCACGCGTGCAGCCGCGCGGCCGTCAACGCCCGCGCTTTCGCCTGCCGCCGTCAGGAAGCGGAACCCAAGCGCCGTCAGCATGCCAATGCCTCCGTCGTTCGTGGCGCTGCCGCCGGCGCCGATCAAAAACGAGCGGCAGCCGCGTCCCATCGCGTCGAGGATCATCTCACCCAGGCCGTAGGTCGTGGTAAAGCGCGGATCCCGCTTCTCCGAAGGGACGAGCGGCAGACCGCATGCGCTTGCCGTCTCCATCACGGCCACCCCGCCTTTCAGCAAGCCGTATTCGCATTCGACCGGCTCGCCCAGCGGCCCTGTTACACGCACGGGAATCTTTTCCCCGCCCAGGCCTTCCACGAGCGCGTCCACAGTGCCTTCCCCACCGTCCGCGAGCGGCCGGACGATGACCTCCGCTCCTGGGATCGCGCGCAGCACGCCTTCGCGCACCGCATTCCCAGCCGCAACCGAGCTCAGGCTTCCCTTAAAGGAATCCATCGCAACAACCACCTTCATGCCTTTCCCCTCACTTCAAAATCAAAGCTGGCAAGCTTCCATAGGCTGTCGTGCTTCCGCTTAGTTCAATTTAATATACCGTGCTTCGTTCGCATGGCATGTGGCACGGGAAACATTTTTCAACCGTTTCTTGTGCGCATGTCAATTATGCATGGTGTCCCGGATCTCCCGGTAAAAGTAGATGGCAATGTAAAACAGCGAGGAATGCCGGATGGAACGCGGGTCGTACCCCGTGCGCTCCGCAATGCGCCGCAGCTTGTATTGCAGCGTATTTTTGTGGATGAAAAGCCGCTCCGCCGTCCTGGCGATCGAGCCGTCGTTATCATAAAAGATTTCAAGCATTGTGAGCTGCCGGGCGATCTCCGCGTCCGTGAAGCCGCGCATGATCTTGCGCACGTATTCCTGCTTTGTGGCGGCGTCCACCTCGTCGGCAAAAACCTCCATGTTGAGGTCGCTGTATCTGCGCACGGACCATTTATGCGTACGCATGCAGGCGGCAAGCGCACGCTGGGCCTTCACGCAGTTCTGATGCATCTCGGTATAACCCGCTGGCCTGTCGTCAATCCCAACGGCAAGGCGCAGATGAAATTCCCGTTCCACACGCGCCTGAAGCGTTTCCGCAAAGCGCACAAGCTCATCATCCCCCTGCGGTGTCACCAGGCAGATCAGGTTCGAGGCGGCCTTTAGGAACAGGTTGTTCGCATCCGCGCGCTGGATATGCTTCTCTATCATCTGCTCGGCGGCGTCAACGGAGCGCAACGCTGCCATATCCTGCGCGTTTTCCGGGTGATAAGCGCTGCACGCAAGTATCCTCCGCGGGATCAGGATGTCCACCCCAAGCACCATGCCGCGCTCCACGAACAGGGAGTTGATGTTCTTTGGATCCCCGTTGAGCCATTCGTCCAGGTAGCGGTTGCGGACGTTTTCGCCGATCAGCCGTTGTTCTTCATGATACGCTTCCAAAAGCAGCAGCTCCGTCATCCGCTGGATAATGCGCGCCTGACCCGCCACCTCGTCATATTCGCCCGTGACGCCAAGCACGCCCAGCACCCGTTCCTCCATTCGGATCGGATAATTGAGCTCCGAAAGCGCACCTTCGAGCCGCTCATCCCCGCGGATGATGAGCTCTGGCAGCTGCCGGGAAAGGAGCTGCCACGCACCCGCATGAAAGCCGCCCACGCACGCTGGGTCGGATGAGGCGATAATGATCCCACGCGGATCCACGATGCTGATCTTCTGCGGGATGACGGCGTTCACCTCCGCCACGATCTGTTCCGCCATCCGCCTGGATAATTCCATGGTTTCCTCCTCTTGCGGCGCGTGCCGTTTTTTCAAATTCCCCTTTATTTTCCCGCTTTTGCAGTTATAATTATAGCATGTACGAAGAGATTAAAAAAGCGGCTGTCGCCTCCGGCTTCGCGGAAGCGTTTTTCCTCGCGCCGCTCCGGCTGGATGCCTGGCGCGCGCGGGCGGAACACCTGGACGTGGGCGCTTCACTGCATTTTGACCCGCGTGCGGCTTACCCGGAGGCAGGCTGCATCCTGCTTTTGGTATATCCCTACGCGCCCTTCCCGGCCGGGGAGCGGCTGAGCGCCTATTACCTTGCGAGCCAGCGCGGCTACCTCGCTGCGAAAGAGATCGTGAAACTGCTCTCCGCCTCCGGCTTCGCCTGCGAAATGGCCGCCGTCCCGGCGCGAGCGCTCGCTTTGGCGAACGGCGTTGGCACTGCGGGCAAAAACGGGCTTTTGCGCATCGGCGCTTATGGTTCCCGCTTCGCGCTTTATACGCTTGCCATAAATAGCCTGACTCCACGTGTGGAACCGCCTTCAGCCACGCCTTGCCCGCCCGGCTGTGATGCCTGTGCGCGCGCCTGCCCGATGGGCGCGATCGGCCCCAACGGCCTCAACGCGACGCGCTGCATGCGCTATGCGATGGACGGCGCAGCCTATCCTTTCTCCGTATATGAAGCGCAGCGCACGCATATGGGGTGCGAGCTCTGCCAGGCCGCGTGTCCGCAAAACGCCATGCTCCCACAAGGCGCGCCAAGCGAAGCGGAGCAGATGGCGTTCGCCCTGCCGCGCCTCATCGCGGGGGACGCGGCGGCTGCGCGCAGGCTCGTCGGCCGGAATATGACCGGCAACGGAAAGCTCACGGCGGAGGCGGTATGCTTTGCCGCGCGCGATGGGCTTTATGCTGCCGAGATCCGCGCCGCGCTGGAAACCTCTCCTTTCCCAGCGGTCAAGCGGGCCGCGGGGTGGGCATTACAACGGTATTTTCATGAAAACATAATAGATCTTTGAGGGTTTTGTAACAGTTTTGTGATACATTTTCCCGGCGTTTGGTGTATACTAGACTTGCAAGTGAGAAAACTGGCAGTGATGAAAGTTCCCCCCTTTCAAACCAACCGTTTTCAGGCGGCTCCCTTCTTTGGGAGCCGTTTTTTTGCGTTTTCCGCTTGCATTCGGGCGCGATACAGGGTAGAATAGTCATGCCGCGCTAGGCGGGGAGTTAGCGGTGCCCTATACCTGCAATCCGCTACAGCAGGGTACAATCCCCGTTTTGAGGCTTGAACTTGTGGGGTCTGGGATCGGTAAGGAGCGTTGATCGCCGGGTCCTGTGCAATCGGCATCTGTGAACCATGTCAGGTCCTGACGGAAGCAGCATTAAGCGGAGCAGCCGATGTGCCGCGGGTTTGCCTGGCAGGAGCCGCCTGCCGCATATTCCGCCCGGAAGCGCATTGCCAAGAAACGGGTGCGCGGCAAGCAAAAACGCGATGGAGCAATTTCCATCGCGTTTTTGCTTGCCGTTTATTTCAGCTTCGCAAGGAACTTCTCGTTGTTGACGATAAAACGCTCGTGCGTGCCTTCGCCAACTGTGCCGCGTGCGTCGCAGGCGCGCACCGCGAACACCAGCCTACGCCGGTCGATTTCCACAAGCTCACTTTCACAGGTCACTTCCCCACCTACGAGCGTCGCCGCCACGTGCTTCACGTCAATCCGTGTGCCGACCGTGCCCTCGCCTTCGGCAAGATGCGGCTGGATGCTCTCCATAGCCGTATTTTCCATCAAAGCGATCATCGCGGGCGTGGCGAACACGGGCAGGAGCCCGCTGCCGTAAGCCACAGCGGTATCCTTTTCCTGCACCGAAACGGTCTTTTTGTTTTTGAGTCCCGGTTCAAGCATCATATCCCTCCGTTTGAAAAAGCGGGGCGGCCCTTCCGGGCAGCCCCGCTTTGCGTCAGTTTATTGTTACAGTGCTTCCACGATCGTGGCAACGCCCATGCCGCCGCCGATGCAGAGCGTCGCAAGACCGGTCTTCTTGCCGGAATGCTTGAGCTCGTAGAGCAGCGTCACGAGGATGCGGCAGCCGGAGGCGCCGATCGGGTGGCCCAGCGCGATTGCGCCGCCGTTGACGTTGACCTTGGACTTGTCAAAGCCCAGCTCGTTCGCAACGGCCACAGACTGGGCGGCGAACGCTTCATTGGCTTCGATGAGGTCGATCTGGTCAAGCGTCATGCCGGTCTTCTTGAGCGCCTTACGGGTCGCGTAGACGGGGCCAACGCCCATGATGGACGGATCCACGCCCGCGCTCGCGCCGCCGATGAACTTTGCCATGGGCGTGACACCGAGCTCCTTCGCCTTCTCCGCCGTCATGATGACGAGCGCGGCAGCGCCGTCGTTGATGCCGGAAGCGTTCGCGGCGGTAACGGTGCCGTCCTTCTTGAAGGCGGGCTTGAGCTTGCTGATGCTTTCCGCGGTTACGCCCGCGCGCGGGAATTCATCCACCTTGAAGTCGACGATCTCCTTCTTGACCTTTACGGGGACGGGGACGATCTCCTCGTCGAACTTGCCGGCCTTCTGCGCGGCTTCGCACTTCTGCTGGCTCCAAGCGGCGAATTCATCCTGCATTTCGCGGGTGACACCGTATTTCTCAGCGACATTCTCGGCGGTGATGCCCATGTGGTAATCGTTGAACGCATCCCAGAGGCCGTCCTTAATCATCACGTCCACAACCTTGCCGTCGTTCATGCGGTAGCCAAAGCGCGCCTGGGGCAGCGCATAGGGCGCGGCGCTCATGTTCTCCATGCCGCCAACGACCATCACATCCGCCTCGCCAGCCTCGATCATCGCAGCCGCCATGTTCACGACCTTGAGGCCGGAGCCGCACACATTGTTGATCGTGAGCGCAGGAACCTCCACCGGGATACCGGCCTTCACAGCCGCCTGGCGGGCAGGGCTCTGGCCAAGGCCAGCCTGCAGGACGTTGCCCATGAGCACTTCATCCACATCCTCGGGCTTGATGCCCGCGCGGCGGATCGCCTCTTTGATCACGATCGCACCAAGCTCAACAGCAGGCGTATTCGTCAGGGAGCCGCCGAATTTGCCAAGTGCCGTCCGGCACGCGCCAGCCAATACGATTTCCTTTGCCATAGTCATTTCTCCTTAAAATTAAAATAATTAATTGGTCGGTTCAAAACCAAAGGTTACGCCATGGGCTTCAGGTCGGGGCTGATAATGAGCTTCGCTTCCGTTGCGGCCTGAATCTCTTCTACGGTGAATTCGGGGTTGTATTCGCGCAGCACGATGCCTTCCGGGGTGATGTCCATCACGCCCATCTCGGTGACGATCATATTCACACAGTTGATCGCGGTATAGGGCAGGCGGCACTTGGTGAGAATCTTCGGGTTGCCCTTCGCGGTGTGCTCCATTGCGACGATAACTTTCTTCGCACCAACGAGCAGATCCATCGCGCCGCCCATGCCGGGCATCTTCTTGCCAGGGATGATCCAGTTGGCAAGGCCGCCTTCCTGGTCAACCTCGAGGCCGCCGAGAACTACCGCGTCCACATGGCCGCCGCGGATGAGGCCGAAGCTGTCCGCAGAATCGGTGAACGCGCCGCCGGGTACGATGGAGGAAGCGGAACCGCCCGCATCAACAACATGCATCGGATCGGCGTTCGCTTCGTCCGGCGCGGGGCCCTGGCCGACGATGCCGAGCTCGGAATGCACGGTCACTTGGATGCCTTCCGGCAGGAAAGAGGTGCACAGCACAGGAAGGCCGATGCCGAGGTTTACCACCATGCCGTCGGTGAATTCCTGCGCGACGCGCTTTGCGATAAAGGGTTTAATCAAGCTTTTTTCCATCTTATTTGCCCTCCCTGATTACGATGTAGTCGACCAAGATGCCCGGCGTCATGACGTTTTCAGGCTCGATCTCGCCGACCTCCACAAGGTGCTCCGCCTCAACGATCACGATGTCGGCCGCAGTCGCCATCACGCGGTTGAAATTCTGCGCGGAGCCTTTATACCAAACGTTGCCCAGCTTGTCTACTTTATAGGCGCCGATGAGCGCGATGTCCGCACGCAGGGGCTTCATGACAAGGTAATCCCTGCCGTCATAATTAACCTTGCCGCGCACGAGGGGGCTATCTTCCACAAGTGTGCCTACGCCGGTCGGCGTGATGACGCCGCCGAGGCCCGCGCCGCCCGCGCGGATCATTTCCGCGAGGCTGCCCTGCGGAACAAGATCCACCTTCAGCTCGCCCTTTGCCCACTTTTCGACCGCCTCCGGGTTGGTGCCGAGATGGCTGCCGATGTAGCCTTCGATCTGGCCGTTGTGGATCATTTTTGCCCAGCTGTAATATTCATCCCCATCCGGCCCGTTCAACTTGGACGAATCGTTGTGGATGGTGTGGAAATGGCCCTTGCCGCTCTTGGAAAGCGCGTCGATCACGCTGAGCGCGCTGCCGCAGCCGACAAAGCCGCCCATCATGATCGTAGCTCCATCCGGAATGAGATCGACGGCCTGCTGCGCGGTGATGATCTTGTTTCTCATAGAAATCCTCCTGTTATTAATGAACCTTCGCCGCTTTCGCGGTATATGGCAAGTAAGGCGTGTGGCTTTACCCACGCTTTTCTATTTTACGCCAGGCGGCATGCAATGTCAAATGGTTCCGCGGAAAACAGGGTCTTTTTTCATACCGCGTCCATATGGGATTCCGCCTATGTATCAAGTTCCAACATGGCGCGCGCGATGTCGAACTTCAGTTTTGTGTACTTGGTATCCGCCGGAATCTCGAGCATCACGAGCACGAGGCGCGCGTCCTCCTCCGAGACGCCCGTTCGATAGCCGACAAACCAGGAGATTTCACGGCTCTTATTGGCCCCGATCTCCGCCGTGCCCGTTTTGGCTGCGACGACACAGCTCGTCACCTTGAGCTCACGCCCCGTTCCGTTGATGGTGCGGTCCACAACGTCCTTGAGCATAGGCGTGATCGTCTCGATCGCCGCATCCGAGATGACGTTTTCCTTCCAGAGCCTGTTCTCATGCTTCTCCACCACCTCGTATTTCACGCCATTTTCCTCGTAGATCCCCTCCACGACATAAGGGACGGCGATGTCGCCCCCATTTGCAAGCGCAGAAAACATCGACGCAAGCTGCAGCGGCGTTACGAGGATCTCGCCCTGGCCGTAGCCGCTGTCCGCGAGGAGCTTGTAGCTCATCTCGGTATCGTCGTTTACAAGCTGAGGCTCCGCCACGCCGATGTCGAATGGGATGCTCTCGGTAAAGCCAATGGCCGCCATATAGCTTTCAAATGCTTCCCAGCCAGTGAGGAGCGCCGCATTGGCAAAGTAGATATTATCCGAATGGATGAACGCCTTGCGCATGTTGAGCGGCCCGCTGATGGGGTAGTTCACATGCGTACGCTTGATGGGCGTCCAGATCCACGCGCCGTACTCGGTGGGCGTCCAGTAGTCGTCGTCGATCTGACTGTCGTCAAAGGCGTATTCCGGGTCCAATATGCCCAAGTCAAGCGCCGCCGCGCCCGTGAACGCCTTCATCGTGGAGCCGGGCGGATAAAGGCCCTGTGTCACACGGTTGATAAGGGGCTTCGCCGGGTCGTTGAGCAGGGCGCTGTAATCCTTCTGGCTGATGCCCCGCGTGAACAGGTTTAGGTCGTATGCTGGATACGAGCTCATCGCCTGCACCGCGCCCGTAAGCGGGTTCATCACGATGACCGCGCCCGCTGTCGTATCCCCAAACAGCACGAGGTCCATCACCTCGTCCAGCCGTTGTTGGAGCGCCACGTCGATCGTCAGCTCCAGATCGTAGCCGTCCACTGGATCCTTCCGGTACAGCGTGCGGCGGTTCGTGCCTTCCGCCGTGCGGATATAGATCAGCTCCCCGTCCTTTCCGCGCAGCTGCTGCTCATACTGTTTTTCGAGGCCAAGCCGGCCGACAATGGAGTCCGAAGTATAGAGGCCGTCCAGCTCCGTGCGCCCTTCGTTGAGCGCAGCGAGCTCCGCTTCGAGCTCCTCTTTGCTGGATGACGGCACCGCGCCCACATAGCCGATCAGGTGCGCGAGCAGCAAGCCATATGGGTATTCCCGCTGGACTCCATAATTGCCATAGTCTATCCCCACGCCCGTAACAAGCAGAAGCTGCTCCGCCGTGGAGTCGGAAAGTTCGTCGCTGTAAAACTGCTTGAGCACGGCGACATCGTTATATTCTTTTTTGAGCGCCTTTCGGATCTCCTCCTCCGTCATGCCAAGAAGCGGGGAAATCTGCGCAATGAAGAGCGCCTCATCCTCAATTTTGGAAGGGGCGGCGTAAACGCTGATCGTGCCGACGGTAGCTGCGAGCAGCGAGCCGTCCGAAAGGATCTCGCCGCGCTCGGCGGGGAGCGCGGCTACGCGCACCGTATCCCCCCATTCCATCTCAGGGAAGATCAGCGCCGGCGTCCATTCGATGCACCATTCTCCGCCTTCGCGCGTTGCGAGAACGCTGAAGCTGTTCTCCATCTCCCCCGCCACTTCCGAAGCATAGGCCCCGTCAAACGTCGCTTTACAGAGGATCTCTCCGCTTGTAACGGAAAGGTTTTTGTACTCCACGGCCGTAATGCCGAGCGCGCTGAAAATGTTGGTGTATTTTTCAATAAATTCCTGCTCGGTAACACGGTTCTTCTTTGTTTCCTCACCGTCGTTGCGCGCGGAGGAAGCGAGCAGCGCGTAAGCGCCCGGGTAGTCCTTCGCGGTGATACACGCAAGGAAATGTTCGATCGCCGCCTGGCCCGAACGCTGTTCCGCCTGCGCGCAGCCCGCAGCACAGGGCAGTGCAAAGCCGAGCAGCAGCACCGCCGCCAGGATGCGTTTGATTGCTTTGTTCCGTTTCGTATGTTTCAATTTCATGCTCTCCAGGGCGCCTCGGCGCTCCGTTTTCTTTTTCGGTATCCCCATCCGCTTTCCCGCGAATGGATTAGATTCATTATAGCTTGGCAACAATCTCCTGTAAACGGTTAGGGGCGCCTGCGGGACATAATTCGTTAATTTGACACATTCCATGCCGGGAGGCTATAATATGCATACTATGAAAGCGATTGACGACATCAAGCAATACACGCCTGCAGCGTTGTGGAAGCGCGTGAAGGAGCATGCGCCCGCGCGCACACAAGCCATATCCGCGGCGCCTGCTGCCGGGTATGCCGCCAAGCCGCCCATTCCTTCCGGGCGCAAATGGTGGCTCACTGCGCTCGACCTTTTCCTCGCGCTTGCCGTGCTCGCGGGCGCGGCTTGGTTCATTTCCGTCTCCACTGCGCCGGATCCGCGCATTACCGTGCGCCTTTCGGCAGATGGGGCGACGAGCGAACACTTCGTGTTCCCCACCGATGTGCGCAGCTTCCTTGCAGAATGCGGCGTTACGCTCGGCAGCGACGACGTCCTTTCCTGCGCGCTGACGGACGAACTGACCGATGGGATGGAAATTTCCGTGACGCGCGCGTTCCCCGTTGCAGTCAAATATCAGAACGGCGTGGAACTCCTGCACCTGACCGGAGGGACGGTGGGCGACGCGCTGCGCGCTGTAGACGTACAATACGACGTGAACGACGAGCTTTCTCATCTTTCGTTCGAGGATCTTGCGCCAGGCATGCAGATCATCCACACGGATGTCCTTACCGAATACGACACATCCTATAAAACGCTCGAGTACAAAAAGGAAGTCGTAAAGGATGACAGCGTCTATAATGACACAAAGCCCGTGGTTCTCCAGGAGGGCGAGGACGGCACCAAGCAGGTGACTTACCGCCTCGTTTATAAAAACGGCGTGCGCGTCTCCCGCGAGGTAGTCGATCAGGTGGTTATTACCCCCGCTACGCCCGAAATCAAGAAAGTCGGCACAAAGATTCATTACCAGACGCACCTGAGCGGCGAGTTCCGTATTTACAAGGAGCCGCCTGTGGCCGGCAAGAACGGCTGGCGCGAAATGACAATGGATTACATTACCGCCTACACCGCGGACACCAGGACCTCAACCGGCGTGCGGCCTAAGCTTGGTACCATTGCCGTAAACACATATTATATCCCCTACGGTACGGAGATCTATGTGAAGGGCTACGGCTATGGCAAGGCGCAGGATACCGGCGCGTTCCGCAATTATAAGCGGGCCGATGGCACGCCCGTGAACCAGCTGGATCTGTTTATGAATACTGAAAAGGAATGCAGGCGCTGGGGCCGTAAGCGCAATGTGACGGTGCTTGTAAAGCTGGGCTGAAGCATCCGTTGCGCAAGCCAAAGGATCATTTGGCGGATGAAGGCATCAGCCCCCTGTATTTGCCGGATCAAACCGAAAGAGGAGCAATCCCATGACCGTTGCCGAAATTAAATCCCTCCTTGCGGCACACGGCCTCGCGCCCAACCGGGCGCTCGGGCAGAATTTCCTTGCGGACGAAGCTGCTGCAAGCGCAATCGCAGATGCCTCCGGAGCAGCCGAATTCCCCGTGTTGGAGATTGGCCCGGGGCTTGGCGCGCTCACAGAACCGCTTCTGCGACTTTCCCCGCATGTGGCAGCCGTCGAAATCGACGCGGCGATGGTGCGCGTTTTGCAGGCGCGTTTTGCGGATGCAGGCAATTTTACCTTGCTGCATGAGGACTTTCTTGAAACCGACCTTTGTGCAATCGCTCCGCTGCTCAGTGCAAAGTGCGTCGTCGCCGCAAACCTGCCGTATTATGTTACAACGCCGGTCTGCATGAAGCTGCTCACCAGCGCGCTCCCTATCGAACGCATGGCGCTGATGCTGCAAAAGGAAGCGGCGGAGCGCTTCACCGCCTGGCCGGGCAGCCGCCAATATGGGCCGCTGACTGTGCTCGCACAGAGGTACTACGACATTAAGCCCTTGATGGCACTCTCACCCGCGCAGTATTATCCTCAGCCGGAGGTGGACTCTACCGTGCTCATGCTTGCCCGCAGGCCGGGCGTCACCGTTCTGCCCGCGCTGCCGCGCGTGCTTGCATCAGCGTTTTCCATGCGCCGCAAAACGCTTACGAACAATCTGCGCGGTGCAGGGCTTTCCAGGGAAAACGCGGAGGCACTTCTGGAAAAATGCGGCATCCCACCGGCCGCGCGTGCGGAGGCGCTTCCCCCGGAAGCGTTTGCACGCCTTGCGGAGGCTATGTTATGACTTGTATTCTAAAGCAGCTTTCCCCCAGCGATGGGCATGATATTTACGACTCGACTGTGCGCGGGAGATGGGAATCAACCGGGCTCTCGTAACGATCCGCCCGGAAAACGCTGCGTCTCTCAAAATGGCCCTGAAAAACGGCGGTGTGATCGAGCGCTCGGCGCCTGAGCACCATTATGTCACTCTGGACACAAGCCGGTAAGCATCAACCGGCAAACACAAAGGAAGCCGGGGAAAATTTCACCGGCTTCGCACCTTGTTTTACTGTTTAATCCACATCCTCGATAATCTGTGCCGGGCGCTCGTCCAGCACAAACGGGTTGCGCAGAACATTCCTGATGTGCTTAATCGCGGTGGAGTAATAGAAGCCGTCGCAAATGCGCTCATCCAAAACCCACATGAGGGTAATGTAGCGCCGTTCCACGACCGAGCCGTCCGCCTGCACCTCATACTTCTTCTGCTTCGCACCGAAAGAGCAGAACACGGGGACATTGCCGAAATCATACAGGTGATGGAAGATCGGCGGAATGCCCAGGGAGCCCATGGACGTGATAAACATCGAGCCATGGAATGGGCTGAGCTGTTCAAGCTTTTTGGGTAGCAGGCCGAAATAGTCCAGCATCTTGAGGAACCAGACGGCAAATTTCAGCAGCAGGCCGGGAATATAGTCAAAAATTTTAGCCGCCTTGTCGAAATCGCTCTGGTTGTCGTTTTTGGAAAGTTCCACCTCTTTTTTGATGAGCTCGTACACCTCAGTCGCGGTCGCGTCCAGCTCCGGCCTGATCTTTATGATTGTCTCAAGCGCATCGGAGCGCATTTCGCGCTTGACCGTCAGGTTGATTTGCACGCCGTTGCGCGCATAAATTTTCTGTCCTGAAATGAAACGGTTTACAGCGGGCTTCTGGGACAGGCTGCGCACGTACGCTGCGATGAGCACATGCATGATGCCGAAGCCGACGAGGCCCTCGTCGTTGCGCTTGTGGCGCACGTAACGTTCGATCTCGTCGATGTCCACACTGTCCATGAAGTAGTTGGAGGACGAATTGCGCGTGACCATGATGTAGGGCGCCACACGCGAAAATGCGTCAAGAGAACGCAGCCGCCGGCCGTCATACCGATCGCCCCAGCGGCGTTTCCGCTTTGCGGGTTTTAGGGTTTGTGTTTGTTCCATTTTTATAACTCCATATAAAAGCAAAAGTATATTTGTATTTTACTCTTACCGGAGGCATTATGTCAAACGCAACATCACTCCTATCCCTTAAACGCCGCCAAAAGCATCGCCTCCGCCGCGGCTTCCGGCACGGTACGCGGGTTTGCCGCCGCGCAAAGATCGGCCGCAACGCGAGCTGCAGCCGTCCGCCGGCAGCGTTCGAGCTCCGCTTCCCCAACGCCAAGCTCCTGCAGCGTGCCCGGCAGCTTGGCCGCCACGCGGAGCGTCTCAATCTCCTCCGCAAGCGCTTGCACGGCCTGCACGTCCGCCCTTCCCCTAAGGCCCAATGCACGGGCAAGGCGCGCATACCGGGCACAGGCTTGCGTATCCGCAGCGTTAAAACGGATCACATGCGGCAGGAGGATGGCGCACAGCGCGCCGCTATGCGCCCGGCACACCGCGAACAGCGCAGCCAGCTGACGTGCGAACGCATGCGTAAGCCCGGCACGCGCGTTGGAAAACGCAATGCCTGCAAGGGTTTGCGCATAAAGGATCTGCTCCCGGGCAAAACTGTCCCCTGCCTGCGCCTCAACCAGGTGCTGAAACACGAGCCCCGCCGCTTTTTGCGCGGGCGGCTCCGCAAACGGTGCGTCCTCACACGCGGCATATGCATCAAGCGCATACGCGAACGCTTCCATCCCAGCCTCCGCGACCTCCACGGAAGAAGCCGCCGCGCCAAGTTCCGGGTCGATGAACGCCACATCCGGCACAATACCGTAATCCACCGCAGCCCAGGCGCATTGCTCCGCCGTGCCGCCAACCTCCGCAAACGCCGTTGCCTCCGGCGCGCCGCCGCCAAGGGATGGGATCGCCGCAAAGCGCGCCTTTCGCCTGAGATCGGGCAGGCTGAATGGGAGGTGCAGATCGGAAAGCGCCGCTTCCGGGTATTCATACAGGATCCACATCAGCTTCGCGGCAGCGGCTGCCGCGCTCCCAAGCGCCACGATCCAATCCGGCGCAAAGGCGCGCATAGCGGATGCACCCTCCGCAACCGCTAGCTCCACGTGTTCGAGATTGTTCGTCTCCAGCAGGCGCATCTCCATCCCGGTACGCCGAAGCGCCGTTTCTGCGCGCGCGAGGATCCCACGCTGCTTCATTTCCCCGCCCACCGTAACGAGCATCGCCCGCTTCCCGCGAATCGTCGAAAGCAACCCAATGCTCTCCCGGCCATAATGAACGTCCCGCGGCATGGTAAACCTTGGCATTGCATTCTCCTCGTTTCATAAGAATTCCATGCCTTAGGCTTCCCGGCGCGGGCGGATTTTATCAGAGCGGAACAAACCGGAAGGAGGTTCCGTTCCGCCCCATTCCATTATGTTTTGATTTGCTTTGCGAGAAGGCGGAATTCAATGCAGCCGTCCGCGCATGGGAAGTCGATCTCATGGCTCAGCTTGCTACCGCGCAGCCGGTAATCCCCCCCACACCGCATAATTTCGCATAGCGTATGCAGCACCGGCATGGTTTTCGGGCAAAATCCCGCCGGGCATTCATATTGGCAAGCGAACCGGTCTCCCGCTTCAAGGCCCATCCTGCATTCCTTTGCTTGCCCTTTTATCACGGTAATTTCAAATTCCCAGTCTTCCGCCAGCCACTTTTTCATCCGTTCGCCTCCCCCTGCTTATCATCAAGCGCCGTACACGCGTTGCAGCGCGCGCCATCCAGCCCCGGTTCCACTTCCAGCCGAAACCCGCCGCAGTTTTCCGTGCGGTTCGCGCCGAAATCCGCGCGCATCTCCGTGTAATGTTCGAGCAGGAGCAGGATCGTCCCACCGTGGGCCACTATGCCCACGCGCATGCACCCGCGCCTCCCTGCATCCGAAACGGCTTCTTCAAACGCCGCCGCGACGCGCGCGCGCATCTCGGCAAACGTCTCCCCGCCGGGATAGCCCTCCCATTGCTCCTGCGCAAGCCAGTCGAGGTAGGTTCTGTCGTTCGCCGCGGCCATCTCCGCATGCGTCCGGTTTTCAAATATGCCGAAATCCATTTCCCGAAGGCCCGGGACGGCCGTCTCCGGTACGCCGGGCCAAAGCAGTGCCGCCGTTTCTCTGGCGCGCCGGAGCGGGCTTGTGTAAACATGCTCCACTGGCGGCATCGCGGCCGCGCGCTTTTTAGCGAGCGCAACGCCCTCCGGGAGCAATGGAGCATCCGTCACGCCCAAAAAACGGCGTTCCGGGTTGCCCTCTGCAATCGAATGGCGCACGAGGATCACTTCCATGCGGCCTCCCCCTTGATCACCATCGGGATGCCGCAGAACACGCGCGCTACAACGTCCGCGTTTTTTGCCAGTTCACAGCAGATTCGCCCCACCGTTTCGCGCCATTCCCGTTCAAACGGGTCCATCGGCACCACGCCGCAGCCCACTTCATCGCAGACGACGACCGCATGCCGCGCGAGCGCCGTCAGGATCTGTTCCTTTGTTTTCCCTTCGGCAAGCGCCGCGCGAACAGCATCCTGCAAGCCGTCGAGCACAGGGAAATCCGCGCCGGGCGTATGCGTGACGTCCGTTTGCGCATAGCCCGTATTCCGAAGCGCGGCGGCAAGTTTGCCCTGTCCCGCGCCGCCGATCACAAGGATCATAAAAGCCCTCCGATCTTTTCCGCAAGCACCACCGCAAACAGGCACGCAAGCTCGCATACCTGCACGAAATAGCCCGCAAGGTCGCCCGTCGTGCCGCCGAACTCGCGGTACGCCATCAGGCGGTAATGCAAAAACGAAAGCCCTGCCGCGAGCACTGCCACGCCGCCCGTAAATGGCGCGCGCCAAAGCATCGCCCCAGCGGCAGCCGCAACCCAGAGCGTGGAAACGGCGCGCACGGCGCGCACGTCTGAAGCGCCGCGGAACGTTGCAAGGAGGCCGTCCTTGCGCGCGCCCCGGAATGTGACCACCGCAAGCGCGGAAAGCCCGCGGGAAAGCACCGGGCAAAGCGCGAGGACGAACGCCCCGGGGCCTGTAAGCGGCGCTTCGTGCCAAAGGCCGAAGGCAAGCAGCAGATATGTCCCGCAGGCAATCACCGCAAACGCGCCCGCGCGCGGATCCTTGAGAATCTCGAGCTTCCTTTCGCGCGGGGCATGGGATGAGCGGGCGTCCGCCACGTCGCAGAAGCCATCCATGTGGATGCCGCCCGTCACCGCGAGCGGCAGGATGGTCAACAGCGCGGCCATAAGCGCACGGGAGAGTGAAAGCAGGTTCCCGAGCGCGAGCAGCAGGAACATCAAAAGCCCGATCACACCGCCGATCACCGGGAAGAAGCACATCGCATACGCCATGTTTTCCTCCCGCCATTCCACGCGCGGCGCGGGAAGTTTGGAATACATCGTAAGCGCCATGCAGAACGAGCGCAAAAGTTTCATCACAATTCTTTTCCTTTCCAATAGACCGGTATTCCGCAGACAACCTCCACAACGGCATCCGCTTCCGCGGCGAGCACGCGGTTCACCGCAGCAAGCGCATCTAAATACGCCTCCGTTTCCGGCGCATATCGCACGCCGTCGGAAAACAGCTCGTTGGTAACGATAACGGCAAGCGACACCTGCTCCGCAAGGCGCATGACCCCCGCGCAAACGCGCTCCACAAGCCCCTCCGCGCCCGCGCCGCCGAACATCTCGTTGGCTACAAGGTTGGACATGCACTCCAGCAGCGCGCTGCCGCCTGCAGGGAGCTGCGCTTGCACAAGGCCGCGCGGGCATTCAAGCGTCGTGAATCCCTTTCCCGCGCGCATAGCGCGGTGGCGCGCGGCGCGGCGCTCGCTCTCCGCATCGAACAGCTCCATCGTGGCGATATAGGTGCGCTTCGCATGCCCGGCACGGACGATCAGTTCTTCCGCATATTCCGATTTTCCGCTCGCGGCCCCGCCTGAAACAAGGATCAGCATCCTGCCTCCCTTAAGACTGCGGGGTATACGCCGCAACGTCTATCTCATCAAAGGTGCGCATTTCGCCGTAAACCGCAAGGGCCATGTCAAGAAGCGGCATAGCTGCGACCGCGCCCGTTCCCTCGCCCAGGCACATCTGCGCGTAGATGAGCGGCTGCAAGCCCAGCGCGTCCAGCACCAACATGCCCGCTGGCTCCTTGGAGACGTGGCTTGCAAGCAGATATCCCCCGCAGGAAGGGCACATGCGCACCGCCGCAAGCGCCGCCGCAGCGGAGATGAAGCCGTCGATCAGCACAGGCGCCCGGTAAAGCGCCCCGCCCAGGCATACGCCCGCAAGCGCAGCGATGTCCAGCCCGCCGAGGCAACGGAGCACGGCAAAGGCGTCCGCCGGGTCTGGCCGGTTGACCGCGACTGCCCGGGCGATCGCATCCTTCTTGCGGCGCAGCCCCGCATCTGAAAGGCCTGCCCCCCGCCCGGTCACAGCTTCGATGGGCGCGCCCGTCAAAACCGCGGTCACAGCGCTCGCGGTCGTGGTGTTGCCGATCCCCATCTCGCCGAGCGCGAACAGGCCATAGCCCTCCGCCTGCTTTTCCCGCACGAGGCCGATCCCGACCTCGATCGCGGCCATCGCCTCAGCTTCCGTCATCGCGGGCCCCTCCGCGATGTTGCGCGTGCCGCGCCGGATGTTCCGGTCAAGCACCGCCGCATTTACCGGCCGCGCAATGCCCACATCCACGGCAAACACATCCGCCCCTGCGACGCGCGCCATCCGGCAGACACTGGAATCCCCCTTCGCAGCGTTTTCCGCCACGATGGCCGTCACTTCCTGCCCGGTCTGCGTCACACCTTCAGATACGACGCCATTGTCCGCGCACATCATCAGCACCGCGTGCTTTCCAAGCGTCACGCCCGCTCTGCCCGTGATGCCCGCGATCCGCACTACCGCGTCCTCCAGAAGCCCAAGGCTGTGCAGCGGCTTTGCAATCGCATCCCACCGCCTGCGGGATATTTCCATCGCGGAAGCGTCAAGCGGCCGGATCGCCCGCTGTATTTCGAAAAGCGTCATCGCCAATCCTCCTTTATCCGGCGCATGCCGCGCCTATATATCGTTATAATAGTACCCTTTTTTGTTGAAAAATCCAAGTGGGGATGCAATAATAACCCTATGCTTACGCTTACAAACATCGTGGATAATCGGGAAATGCTCTCCGGGCAAACGGAAGAAAGCCTCCGCACGGCGCTCTCCGGCGTGGGGCTCGATGGCTTTGAGGTCATCCGCTGCGGCGCGCACGCTCCCGCGCTCACGCCGGGGCTCGTGCAGGGCGTGCACCTCGTCTTCTGGGCGGACTGGGTGGATTTCTGGCGCGGCGACACAAAGGCGTTGCTGCAAAAGTTCGGCTCCCGCGTCGCCTGGGAGGAATATTACGGCTGCGCCGGACCGGAGGGCTTGCTTGCGCAATATGAAGCCGAGCTTGCCTACGCGGAGATGATGGGCGCAAAATATGTCGTGTTCCATGTTTCCGACGTTTCGCCGGAGGAGACGCTGACCTACCGGCGTTTCCATACCGATGAAGCGGTGATCGATGCCTCGGCGGAGCTTTTGAACCTGCTGTTCCGTGGGAAAACATATCCGTTTGAGCTGCTGCTCGAGAATCTCTGGTGGCCCGGCCTTACGCTGACCTCCCCCGCCATGACGGAACGCCTGCTCTCCGCCGTGCAATATGAAAAGGCCGGCCTCCTGCTGGATACCGGCCACCTGTTCAACGCAAACCCCGCCCTTGCGGACGAGGCAGCCTGCCTCGCCTTCGCGCATGCGATGCTGGACGCGCACGGCGCGCTTTCCTCCGCCATCCGCGGAATGCACCTCCACGGCGCAGCCACGGGGCGCATTGTACGTGAAATGCTTGCAGCACAGCCCGCGCTTGCAGCGGATTTCCCCGGCCGCTTCGCCCAGGCTTACGACTGGGTCATGCGCATCGACCCGCATTGCGCGCTCACCTGCCCGGGCGTGGAGAAGCTTGTCGCGCGCGTCGCGCCGGAATACCTCGTGTTGGAGCTGGCGGGTGGGGAACTTGCCGCGCGCTTGCCAATGCTCCGGGCGCAGTGCGCCGCACTCCGGGAAGATCGCCTGCGATGAACTGCCGGCACAGAATCATTTCGTTCCAGCAGCGCCGCATAAGGCTTTCCGTCTTAGCGGCGCATCCATTGTTTGCAGTGGCGTGCCAATCCTCAGCCAACGGGTTCCCGAAGCATGTTTGTTTTGGAAGTCATTATTTTTCCGCCGCTTCGTGCGGGATAGCGGGCACGCGCTCCATGGTGAAGCCGCGGCCCCGGACCTCCTTCACGCGGGAAATCATGGTAAACGCATTTTCATCAACGCGGCGGATCAGCTCGTTCGCCGCATACAGCTTCTGCTGCGGAATGACGCAGAGCACAGCCATACGCTGCTCCTTGCCCAGGCCGGTTTCGATGTAGAGCATTGAGACGCCCACGTCCAGCTCGCGCAGCAGCTTCTCGCGCATCGCATCAAACTTTTCGGAGATGATCAGAAGTTGGAGCTGCGCCTGCCCGAACAGCACCACCTGGTTCATCACCGCAGTCGTGATGAGCAGCGTGAGGACGCCGTAAAGGATCTGCTCTGGGTTGGAGAAAAACGCCTGCATCCCAAGGACGAGGAAATCCACCACGTAAAGGAGCACCGCTACAGGGGCATGCGTAAATTTATTGAGCACCATGGCAAGAATATCCGTGCCGCCGGTCGAAGCGCCCTGCCGCACGATAAGCCCGATGCCAACGCCCAGCAAAAGCCCGGAGAACAGCGCCGCAAGCAGGTTGTTGTCCGTCAGTGTCTCGATGCCCGGAACGCGCTGAAACAGCGCAAGCAGCACCGGGTAAAGCACTGTGCTTGCGATCGTAGTTAGCGCGAATTTCCGTCCAAGCGCCCAAGCGCCCAAAACAAAGAGAACGACATTTAGGATGAAAACCGTTGTCGTCAGTTCAAACCCAAAGGCGTGCTCGAGCGTCAGGCTGATGCCCGTGGCGCCGCCGATGAGGATCTTGTTCGGAACGATGAACGCAGCTACCGCCAAAGCGTTGCTCACGTTCCCGGCCAGAATGCCGGCGCATACCTTCCAGTATTTTTTCATCAACGCTTTAAACCTCTATTCCATATTTTTCCGGCACGCAGCCGGATACGTCGTTTATTATATCGTTTGCATATATGTTGTCAATCGTTCCCGCCGGAATATATTATATCTTTTTAATGAAGCTGCATTGTCCGGCTGCGTCAAGCATCTGAAAAAAGCAACTATTCTCTTGAATCGGGCCGAGCAGCACGCTGATGCGGCCGGCCCGCTCGCGGCCCCGGCGCTCGAAGGAGGGCGAACGCCCGCATGCTGGCTGGCCGTTTGGCACGGCTTTGAGGGATGTGGGAAATTTCGTCCTCGGGGATGGCGCACCGCCCAGCGGCCTGCCTCTCTGCCCGCTCTGTCTCGCGCAGAGCTTCCTCCCCGCGCTTTTCCCTGTTCCAATGTAAAGGGAGGAAGAAAGATCTGTTTAAACGGCCTGCTCCCCTAAAGTTTAAGGGGTGTACCAACAATGGCATTCCCTTTCTTGCAGCCCAAAACAAAACCGTTCCTTTCGATTAGCTATACAAAAGAGCGGTCACGCAAGGCCGAGCAGGCTGCGTGCCCGCGCGGCCAGTTTGCCGTAAAGGTACACGTCATCCGGGCTGAAATGCGCTTCGTCGATCCGCGCGATCGGAAACCAGGCCACGGCCGTATTCTCGCCGGGGCAGATGGAGAGCGGCGCGGCTTCGTCCGCTACGAGCAGATATGCCGCCGAAAGGTGCAGATGGGTATTGATCCATTTGCCATGCTTCACATGCTGGTGTACATGCAGCACATCGAGCGACGCAATGCGCGGCGAAAGCGGGCGCAGGGCGGCAGCGCCGGTCTCCTCCTCCGCCTCGCGCAGGGCGACGGCGAGAAGATCCGCGTTCCCGTCCGCATGGCCGCCGGGCCACGCCCAAACGCCGCGCTGGATATGGTGCGCCATGAGGGTCTTGTCCCCAGCCGCATTCACCACAAACGCCGAGCTCGTGATGTGCGCGACCCGGTTCTCCCGCGTGAGCACCGTATCCGCGTTGCGCCGCGCATATTCCAAGATCACGTCCTTCTCCTCCGCCTCGCGCGCATCCACGGGCGCATAGGCCGCAAGCTCCGCAAGAAAATCCGGCTGCATGTTCCACCTCCTGCAATCTCATAGTCCTATCATAGCACGGCATAGACGCTAGGCGCAACGCCGCGCGGCAAACGGCCCCGCCGGGGATCCCCGAAAGAGCCGCTCTTTTTTTGGTTCAGTGTTGCTTTTCTCATCCGTTGAGATATGCTGCAGCCTGGCCGCAAAGCTCCGTGAAGGCCTCGTTCACCGCGTCCGCGTATACGCGCTCCTTCCGGCTGAAATCATGCCGGGATTCCGCATGCCATTCCACGATTGCATCCTCCAATCGGTAATAGGTATACGAAGGCGCATCCGCAGCCATCGTATGGACCCGCTTGAGCGCGTTTGCGGCCGCCTGCGCCGCCCGCGCGTTCCCGAACAGGTACAGCCGTACCGCATAACAATCGTACGCCCGCTTCAGCTCCACCCGCACGCAGGTTTCCGCGCGCCCCTTCAGAACCGCGCCGCCCATGTTTTGGATGCTGTTGTCATCCTTTGGGCTGTCGGTCACAGAGATGGACTGAATGTTTTCCGCCCCAAGCGGCGCAATGAGCGGATGCGCATAGTACTGCATGCCCGCATCCCCCGTCAAATACTTTGCGAATACGTAGCCGCGCCGCCCGTCCGCAAGCTCCACCCGCATCCAGTTGCCGGATCTTCCGAGCGCCGTGCAGGCCTCCCCCGTTTGCAGTTCATAGGCCGCCTTGTATTTCGTGCCGGGGCCGGTGCGGAAATAGACCGGCTCCGCCGCATAAAGCGTTTTCGCCGCCACGATGGTGAATTCAGCGGCAAGGAGGCATTCTTCCCCCGTCAGGTTCCCGCTGCGGTCCTCTTCGCTGAGCACGGTCAAAAGGCGGTATCTCCCCCGTTCAAGCGGGCCGTAGGGCCCTGCAGACTGCCCTGGCAGGAGCAGACTGCCCAGCTTTTTCCAAGCCCCAGTAAGGTCAAGCGCGTTTGGGAAGCGGGTGCGCGCCCCACTTTTCAGCACGAAGCCGATCGCAGGCGGGGACACGTTTTCGCGCGCCATGCTCCGCCACGCGCCGGCCTCATATCGCTCCAACCAGTAAAGCAGGCTGTAGCCATAATTCCGGCCCGTCTTGTTTTGAAGCACCGGGGCGAGCACCGCATCCGCCGCCGAGTATTCGGTCCGTTCAAGCGTGAGCGTCAGCCCATCTATGCGGTTCGTCTTGCCGTAGCGTTCCTCCAGCGCGCTCGGTTTCAATGTGGGCTCTTCCTTCCCTCCTCCCACTGCGATGCCGCTGCCGGCATAAGCGGGCAGCGTGAACGTGAGCAGCGCCGCGAGGCATAACAGGATGCAAAGCCTGCGTTTTGTGTTTTTCGGCATGATGATTCCCCCATATTCTTTCAGTTCAATCGTTTGTTTCCGCTTCATAGGGCGCAAGGTATTCCGTGAACACGTAGGCGGAACGGCCCTCCCACTCGATCTGCATCCATTCGCCGATGCGCCCGGTGCAGACGACGCGCTCGCCGGTTTGCAGCTCATGCAGCACGGCCGATCCCTCCCGGCTCGTGGGCAGCGCGCGCACGTTCACCGGCTCCGTGGCGCAAAGCGCAACGGACGCATACGGTTCCTGCTCCTCCGGCAGTTCGTAAAGGTACGCGTCAAACGCATAGGCGAAGCCGCCTTCCCACGCGAGGATCGCCCAATCGCCCGCGCGCCCCACTTTTGTGACAATCTGGCCGCTGTGCAGCGTCGCAAGCGCCGTATATTCCGTATCAGGCCCTTCACGAACCATCAGATCCCCCACCACCGGGAAAACCAGCACGGGTTCCCGGGAGGCTGGTTCCGCGCCCCGCTGAGAGACGAAAGCAGGGTTCTTGAGCGGGAGCGGCTCCGCGTCGGGCGCGAACACGTAGATGGTCGGCACGGGCGTTTCCGGTTCCTCCGCCGGGCGCGGGCGGATGTATTCCGCGGAGTCCGGCAGGCGCACGAGCGGCGTTGCATCCGGCGCGTCCGCGTGGAGCGCATAGACGGTGCCTTCGATCTCCACCGCGTCCGTGAAGGTGACGTAGCGTTTTCCTTCCACGACGATGGTCTGCGCGAAGGCGGGCACGGCGGCGGCAAGCACGAGCGCAAGCGCCGCAGCCACTGCGAACGGCCTGCGCAGCCCGCGCGGCGGGCGGGCGGAAGCGGCGCGGCGTTCCGCCGCGTCATATATAGCGGGGAGCAGCGCTTCCAGATGCAGCGCCTCGTTCTGCGCGGCGGCCGCCTCGTTGAGCAGCGCGTCCAATTCGGTTGGCGTGAGTTTCTTCTGTTTCATGGTATCCCTTTTAATCAGCCTTGCAGTTCAACTGGAATGCTCCTCGGAGAGCGCGTCCGCGAGCATCGCCCTTGCGCGGGTGAGCCGGGCGCGGAGCGTCCCGCCCGGGATGCGCAGCGCGGCCGCCGCTTCCTTTTGGGAAAGCCCGGCGAAATAATGCAGCACCACAGGGTCGCGGTAAATCGTCGGGAGCGCGCGCACCGCGTTCCATACGGCGCTTGCCCGTTCCCGCGCGAGCAGGGGATTTTCGGCGGGGACAGCGCCTTCAGGGATAGCTTTCACGGCGATCTCCCGCTGGTCGTGCCGCAAACGGTCGATCGCCCCGTTGCGCGCGGTGCGCAAAAGCCAGGCCCGCGCCTGCATGGGCGCAAGGCCCCCGACGAGCGCCCAGTGCTCGAACGCCTTTAAAAAGACGCTCTGCACGACCTCAGCCGCCGTATCCCGGTTGTTGGAAATCCCGTATGCCGTCCAATACACCATGGCTGCATGGCGCGCATACAGGGCCTCGAATTGCTGCTCCACCGATGGATTTTCCCCCTGCCTTGTTTTAAAAGACGCAAAAGGAATGCGTTTTGCTGCATGATGCGGCTGAAATTCTTTGGGTTGAAATGCCGGGCACGGAATGATACGCTATGTTCAGCCTATATGCAACTAATTTTATTCTACCCCGGAAGCGGCAGCCGCGCAACTTGCTGCTGCCTATATGGAAAGGCTTTTTATGGAGATCCGAAACCTGACTTCTTACACCCCGGCGGAGCTCGCGTTAGCCGCTGGTTGGATGCACGCCTGGTGGGGCGAAGCCGGCGGCTATTCGCTGGAGCAGATCCGCGCATATCTTCTGCATGCGGCCTGCGAAAACCGCATCCCGCAGACCTACGCTGCCTATGAAGGCGGCGCGCTCCTTGGCATTTACCATATTATGATGGATGACCTTTTCGTGCGGCCCGACCTCTATCCCTGGCTCTGCAACGTATTCGTCTCGCCCGCCTGCCGGGGCCGCGGGGTTGGGCGCGCGCTGCTCACGAGCGTGCCGGATGCGATGCAGCGCCTCGGCCTGAACGCGCTCTATCTTTATACCATGCACGAAGGCCTTTACGAAAAATTCGGCTGGGCCTATCTCGGCCCCGTCCGCACCTTTAGCCGGGAGCAGGATATGCAGCGGCTATATGTGCTCCGCCGCGGCGATCCTGCCTGAGGCGCTGCCCCTCTGCGTAAAAAGTATTTGACATGCATCCACGGATATGCTATCCTTGTCGCGTCAAAATGTTTTTACATTAGGAGGTCCTCCGGTGTCAGCCGCTGCGCTTTTCGTTTATGTGATCCCTGCCTTGCTGGCCGTTTCCCTCGCGCTCATCGTTGTGATGCTCGTTTCGCTGGCCAAGCAGGGCGACGAACGCAGGCAAGCAATCCTCGGCAAAGCCTGCGTGAGCACGTTTTATATTACGCTCGGCATCCTCATTGCCGATGCGATCCGCAACGCCATCCTCGTCTATATCGACGGATGGGAAGGCGGCGCGATCCCCTCGTTCGCGCTGCTCGCTCTCATCGCGGCAGTGTTCGCCGCCGCGCTCGCGGTCTTTAAGCGCAAATATGGAGATTAAGCAGCATGAATAACCGGATCCGGACCCTCCGCACGGAGAAGGGCCTTTCCCAGGAAGAACTGGCCAGGCGCTGCGGTGTGACGCGGCAGACCGTCAATGCCATCGAGAACAACAAGTATGACCCGACGCTCTCCCTCGCGTTCCGCCTTGCGGACGAGCTGGGTACGACGGTGGATGCCCTCTTTTTGCGGGCATAATTTTACGGTTTGGAGGTATTGCCCTATGAAAAAGCGAATCCTGTTCCCGCTCATCCTCGCAGCCACGCTGCTCGGCCTGTTTTTTCTCACGCGCTATGGCCTGCCGGAGTTCTATACGCCGGAATGGGCGGCGCGCCATGTGTTCTGGGCCTGCGCACTTATCATCTTCCTGCCTTCCGTGTTCGGGAAGTACCGCTTCAGCGCCGCCGCGTTTGCCGGGTATCCCATCGGCCTTGCCGCGGGCGAGCTGTTTGGCGGCTTCCAGGCGGACGTCCCGCCGCAATACCTGCATTATGGCTGGCTGATCTTCCTCTGTGTGTTTGCGGCCGCCTGCCTGCTGGGCGCTATCCTGCAGCATAGGGCGGGGGCAAAAAGTTAAGGTTGGCAAAGCGGCAGCGCCGGCAGGAACGTCCACCGGCACTCAGGCTGTCGATAAAGTGGCGGAGCCCCTTTATCGAGGAATTCACATCGCGCTTGCGCCCATGGCGCGGCCAGCGCTCCGT
>OJPD01000135.1_pt1 | contig 60268 bp, 54 predicted proteins | sample 1598371 | NCBI WGS metagenome assembly OJPD01 (sample SAMN03922478, study PRJEB24848) | human gut metagenome | isolation source: stool sample | host: Homo sapiens | place: Germany | collected 2010-11
CCCGCTTCCAGCATCCCGTGGCCGGCACCTATAAGAAGGAGTGCATCGAGCAGGGCAAGAAGTACTTCTCCGTGGCCTCCGGCGGCGGTACGGGCCGCACGCTGCATCCCGACAACATGGCCGCTGGTCCCGCCAGCTACGGCATGACCGACACCATGGGCCGCATGCATTCCGACGCCCAGTTCGCCGGCTCCAGCTCCGTCCCCGCCCATGTGGAGATGATGGGCTTCCTGGGCATGGGCAACAACCCCATGGTGGGCGCCACTGTTGCTGTGGCCGTCGCCGTGGAGGAAGCTGTAAAAGCCTGATATACCAACGGCTTTTGGATTTTCCAGGCCCGGCGGCAAAGCGTCGGCACAGTGAAGATCCGGCTGGAAAAATGGCCTTGTCCACATTTTTTCAAAATGTGGACAAAGATAGCGCAAGAAAAGAGAGCATCGCCCTTGCGGCGGTGCTCTCTTTTTGCATATCAGAAGCGGGCTGCTCAGTCCTCTACCGGCAGCACGAGCCGGGAGCAGTAGCGCCGCGTCTCGATCTCCCGCCCTGTGTAGGGCGCCACGATGCCCAGTACACGCGGCAGCCCCGCCGGTCTCAGTCCCCGCGCCTTCGTCTCGCGGCCCAGCGTCAGCCACACCTCGTCCATGTCATCATAGCTGCCGTAATAGAGCACCGACACTGCCCGGCAAGCCGGCAGCACCGCCGCATCCCGGTCTGCCCTGCGCGTCCGGACCGGGACACAGACATAGAACGGATACGGTTCGCTGCTGATATATCCGTCCCAATAATCGTGCCGGTCCTGCATTGTGAACAGCGGCTCATCGGACAGCGCGCAGCCGTCTTTGATGCACGCACTGTAAAAGTCGTACATGCAGCGGTACTTCTCCTCGGCGCTGTGCCCCCTGCACAGGCGCATCCGGCACGTCACAGCGGGCAGCGTTATCATCTGCACGGAGATGCTGGGCGGCTCCATGGCCCGCAGCCGCATTTCCTCCACGCTGCGCTGCAGGTCGCGCAGACGGCTCTCCAGCGCCGCCAGCAGCTCCGATGCCTCGCCGCCGTGGGCGAAATACGCGGCGATCTCCTCCGTGTCCAGTCCCATGTTCTTGAATTTTTCGATCTGCAGGATGCGTGCCACATTATGGTTATCGTAATACCGCCGCCCGCTGTCCGGCGCGGTATAGGCCGGGGTCAGCAGGCCCCGCTCCTCCATCCGCATCAACGTGCTGCGGGACAGCCCGCAGGCCCTGGCCGCCTCGGTGATCTGAAAGAGAGTTTTTGTGTCTTTTTCCATGCTGTGCCTCCAAAAAGTGCTTGCTTCGTTCAGGGATGAACGGATTATAATGCAATTATACGGAAAGCAGCGCCGCTGTCAAGCGGCGCATCGCCCGGATAGACCCTCAAGCGGAGAAAAGCAGTATGAAGAAAAAAAGAGATATCCTGCCCTTTCTGACTGTGGCCTGTACGCTTGCTCTTGTCGGCATGACGCTGGCGCTGATCCTCGGCGGCGAGGAGGCCGCAGCGTTTGCGCCGCCGCCCTTTGAAAGCTCTGCCGTGCAGGGCATCCCCGACGTGCCGGAGGAGCTGGGTCACTCCTCGCCCTGCACGGAGGAAGTGGATTACAGCTTTTCCGTGTGCGGAAACGTGCGCATGGACGGCGCGGCAGCCGTGGTCTATTTCACCGATCCCCCGGAAAACCGGGTGTGGCTCAGGCTCTGCATCCTGGACGAAAACGACCGGACGCTGGGCGAGACCGGTCTGCTCCGGCCCGGCGAGTATGTCAGAGCCGTGACGCTGGACAAGCCGCTGGCTGCCGGCACGCCCGTGAAGCTCAAGGTCATGGGCTGCGAGCCGGAGACGTATCGCAGTGCGGGCACCATCGTGATGCACACCACGGTGTGCGGTATCTGGCCGTGACCGGCGCGGCAGGCTGTATCGTCTGCCGTACCTTACGGAAAAGAGAGGGACGCGCCCCCATGCGGCCCTCTCTTTTGTTGTTTCTCTGCAAGGGCCCGGCAGGGAGCGGAACGCCGCACAGCGGGCGGAAAAGGGATTTCCTTTTTCCGCCCGCTGTGTTATGATACATAAAACGCCGCCCGCCGCCATAGGCTTTCCCGAGGAGGGGAGACCCATGGTGCTGTTCATTCCGAAAAAAGCGATATACGCCTGCGCGCTGGCCGTTGTGCTGGTCACAGCGGCGGCGATAGCGCCCCGACCGCAGCCGCAGGTGCCTGCCGCCGCGCCTGCTGCGCCTGCCGCGTCCCGGACCACGCCGGTGCTGGACGCCGGACACGGCGGGGAGGATGGCGGCGCCGTGTCGGACAGCGGCGTGGCGGAGAGCGGCATCAACCTCCAGATCACCCGGCGGCTCTATGAGATCCTCCGGTTCCTGGGGCATCCGTCGGTGATGACCCGCAGCGGCGACGAGGCTATCTATGACGATACCGCCGTCACCCTGCGTGAAAAAAAGGTCTCCGACCTGAAGAACCGCACGGCGCTGGCCAATGAGACACCGGACGGCCTGCTCATCAGCATCCATCAGAACTGCCTGCCCGGCCACCCCGGCGTCCGGGGCGCGCAGGTGTTCTACAATGCCGTCCAGCCGTCCCAGAGGCTGGCTGAGACGGTGCAGCAGGCGCTGAACAGCACGATAAACGAGGGAAAGGACAAGGCCGCCAAGCCCATCGGCGACGGGGTGTACCTTATGTCCCACACCACCTGTCCCGCCATTCTGGTGGAGTGCGGCTTCCTGTCCAATCCGGAGGAGACGGCGCTTCTGCAGCAGCCGTCCTACCAGGTGAAGCTGGCCGCCGTCATCGCGGCGGCCTACTGCCAATACTATACGAACGAGGGAACAGCATGAAAGCAAAAACGGTTTTTTTCTGCACGGAGTGCGGCAGCGAAAGCCCCAAGTGGTCGGGCCGCTGTGCCGTCTGCGGTGCGTGGAACTCCATGGTGGAGCAGCCGGCGGAGCGCCCTGCCAAAGGCGGTAAGACCCAGCGCGTTGCAGACGCTGTAAAGGCGTCTCCCATTACATCCCTGCAGGAGGATGAGGAGATCCGGTTCCCCACCGGGATGGGGGAGCTGGACCGCGTGCTGGGCGGCGGTGCGGTGAAAGGCTCGCTGGTGCTGGTGGGCGGTGCCCCCGGCATCGGCAAATCCACGCTGATGCTCCAGATCTGCCAGCAGCTGGGTCGCACCTGCAAGGTGCTGTATGTCTCCGGCGAGGAATCCGCCCGCCAGCTGAAGCTGCGGGCCAAGCGCCTGTCTGTGGACAGCGGGAACCTGTTCGTCCTGTCGGAGACCCGGCTGGGCGACGTGCTGGAGTGCGTCCGCCGGGAGGAGCCGGATGTGCTGATCGTGGACTCCATCCAGACCCTGTACAACGAGGAACTGGACGCCCCTGCCGGCGGCGTGGGGCAGGTGAAGGACTGCACCATGGCGCTGATGCAGCTGGCCAAGGGGCAGGGCGTCACGGTGTTCGTTATCGGCCACGTCAACAAGGAGGGCAGCATCGCCGGCCCCAAGGTGCTGGAGCACATGGTGGACTGCGTGCTGTACTTTGAGGGCGACAGCCGCATGACCTACCGCATCCTCCGGGCCGCCAAGAACCGCTTCGGCGCCACCAACGAGATCGGCGTCTTTGAGATGCTGGACAGCGGCCTGCGGGAGGTGGAGAACCCCTCGGAGATGCTGCTGTCCGGACGGCCCCAGGATGCCTCCGGCACCTGCGTCACCTGCGTCATGGAGGGTGCCCGCCCCGTGCTGGCGGAGATACAGGCTCTCATCGCGCCCTGCGCCGGGGCACGGCCCCTCCGCAGCAGCAACGGCTTTGACTACAACCGCGCCGCCATGCTGCTGGCAGTGCTGGAAAAGCGCGGCGGCCTGAAGGTCAGCCAGTGCGACGCCTACCTGAACATCATCGGCGGCCTGACGCTGGACGAGCCTGCCGCCGATCTGGCCGCCGTGGTAGCCATTGCCTCCAGCTATCTGGACAAGCCCGTGCCCAACGGCATGGCCGCTGTGGGCGAGGTGGGCCTTTCCGGGGAGATACGCAGCGTCAGCCACATGGAGCAGCGCCTTTCAGAGGTAAAGCGTCTCGGCTTTACACAGTGTATCATTCCGGCGCATCACGCCGTTGACCTTCGGGCACGCTCCTCTCTGGAGCTGCTGCCTGTCCGGAATATCTCGGAGGCGCTGCGGCTGCTGGCCCGGGGCTAATAGGCAGGTAGTGGACGCAGGGATGCCCGGCGCTGGGCTGCCCCGCCGCGCCGCATGTCTCCAGCGTGCATAAGCCGTCCCGCTGCCACTGGCAGCTGTCGGTGCAGGGGATCATACCATCACTCCTTTGCCGGTAGTGTTCCCGCGCCGCCCGATAATATGAAAAAAGTGCCCGGGACCGTTGGCTCCGGGCACTTTCGCATGTACTTATTCGTGGGAGTTGAACCAGTCCTCGCAGAACTTGGCGATGGCGGGGACCAGATCCTTGACGTAGCGCCGCGTGGTGTTGACGCACAGGTCGTAGGACTCCTTGGCGCCCCACTTGCTGTCGCTGTACATCTGGTGGTGCTGGGCACGGTTGCGGTCGATCTGCTTCATGCGCTTCTCGATCTCCGCAGGGGTCATGTTCTCCCCGGCAGGTGCCCGGCGCTGGCAGCGCTCGATCTTGGAGTCCTTGTCGGCGTACACGAAGATGTTCAGGGGCTTGTAGTCCTTCAGGATCACGTCCGCGCCCCGTCCCACGATAACGCAGTCGCCGCTCTTGGCGAAGTTCTCCAGGATCTGCCGCTGGGTCACAGCCACGCGGATGGGCTGGTCCATGATCTGGAAGGGAGGTACGCCGAACCGGTGGCCGATGGTCAGGGGATAGGCGGCCTCGATGCTCTTTTCGGACACATGGGCCACATAATCTTCGTTAAAGCCGTTTTCCTTGGCGATCATTTCGATGATCTCGTGGTCGTAGCAGGGAATGTGCAGCGCCTCTGCCAGACGCTTGCCCAGCTCACGGCCGCCGGAGCCAAACTCACGGCTGATGGTGATGATACGGTTCATAGATACGACCTCCTTTTTGATATGCAGAAATCAATACTCGTAGCAGCTGCCGCCCACAAATTCGCGGACGATGGAGTTCCGGGGCACGAAGGGGGTGTGCAGCGGCGGCACCGTCTCCACCACGTCGATGAGATCGGTGAGATCGTGCTCCTTCATATACTCCGCCGTCAGCTCCTCCCGGAAGTTGGGGATGTCCCCCAGACACTTGGCCAGGATGCACGGCTCATAGTCGTGGAACGAGTCGATGTGGATGGCGGCGTTGCCCTTGTAGGGCTTGATATAGTTGACCTCGCCCCGGTTGACGCTCTCCGCGCGCTCCACCGTCTCCCGCAGGGAGTGGCCCCGGGTGTTGTAGTCCCGGATGAGCCGCCGCGCCACGCGCAGCTGCTCGGGCCGTACCACCCGGTCATTGTTGGTGAGGATACGGGTGCGGGGCGCCACATAGACGCCGGTGGCCGCACCCCGGATCTTGTCGAAGATCAGAGGATTGAGCATATGGATGCCCTCGGCGATGACGATGCAGCCCTTTTCACCCTGCATCTTCTTATAGCCTCCGGTATTGCCGGATTTGAAATCGTACCAGGGGATGTCGGCCTCTTTGCCGTCCAGCAGGCGGCTGATGCAGGACACCAGCAGATCCACGTTCACGCAGTAGGGGGACTCCCAGTCCGTGGCCTCCGGGGGGCGTTTGTCCAGCGGCAGGAAGAAGTTGTCCATGCTCAGCAGGCACACGGACACGCCCAGATTCTCCAGATAGTCCTTCAGCCGCATGGCGGAGGTGGTCTTGCCGCTGCCGGAGGGGCCGGTCAGCGCCACGATGGGCCGGTTGCTGGAGAGGATGGTGGCCGCGGCGGCGGAGATCTTGTCATGGAATACCTCCTCGCACCGCAGGACGAACTGTGTTTCGTTGTTCATGGACTCCTTGATGTTTTCCAGATCGATAACGCGCATAGTGCAGCTCCTTCCGGGAATTTCAAAATCAAAAACAGTATATCACACCGCATGCCAATCGTCAAACAGGCAAAATGTCGAAATTTCCCAGCATCCGGCGTTTTTCCCGCCGGAGATCCGCCTGCGCACGCAAAAAACGCCCCCTGTCGGGGGCGTTTCGCGGAGAAAACGTTACTTGGTGCCGAAAATGCGGTCGCCGGCATCGCCCAGACCGGGGACGATGTAGCCGTTCTCGTTGAGGCACTTGTCCACGGCGCCGGCATAGATGTCCACGTCGGGGAACAGCTTCTGGATGTGCTCGATGCCCTCGGGAGCCGCCACCAGCACCATCAGCTTGATGTGCTTGCAGCCGAATTTCTTCATCTCGCCGATGGCCTCCGCGGCGGAGCCGCCGGTGGCCAGCATGGGGTCAACGATGAGCACGTCGCGCTCGGCCACGTCCTTGGGCATCTTGCAGAAGTAGGGATGCGGCTCCAGCGTCTCCTCGTCGCGGTACATGCCGATGTGTCCCACACGGGCGGAGGGCACCATGCGCAGCACGCCGTCCACCAGACCCAGACCGGCACGGAGGATGGGGACCACCACGAACTTGCGGCCTGCCAGCGTGGGCGCGTCCATCTCGCAGATGGGCGTCTCGATGTGCTTGGTGGTCAGGGGCAGATCGCGGGTAGCCTCATAGGTGATGAGCATGCCGATCTCGGATACCAGCTCCCGGAAATCCTTGACGCTGGTGTTCTTGTCGCGCATGATGGTCAGCTTATGCGCCACCAGAGGGTGGTTCATGATATGAACTTTCTCGCTGTACATTTTTGTCTCCTCCGTGTATGTAAAATTTTGCATGGAACACAACACAACGCTCAGTCCAGCGTGATCTTCAGGCCCCGGGCCAGCCGCTCCCGCTCCGCCTGACTGAGCCGCAGGTACACCGGCTCCAGCCCCTGGGCCGTCACTGTCTCACCGCGGGCCGCCATCTCCTCCGCGCACAGCGCCGCACCCACGGCGGACTGCATCCGGTGGGACGCATCCGCCATCCGGCAGGGGATGCCCGCGCCGTTGAGATAGTCGGCGCACAGCGCCGCGCCGTCGCCAACCACCAGCTTCTCCTCCGGCATGTCCCGCAGCTGGGAGGCCAGCTCCTCCAGGGAGACGGCGCAGTCCTGGGTCAGCCGCGTGACGCGGCCGTCCCCGGCTCGGAACAGGGCGTGGTAGATCTGCTGCCGCCGGGCGTCCATGGCCCCGATGATGAGTCCGCGGAAGTCCGCGGCGGTGCGGGCCATTGCCGCCAGCGTGGACACGCCGCAGCAGGGGAGATCCTTGGCCCACGCCAGTCCCTTGGCCGCCGATACGCCGATGCGCAGGCCCGTAAAGCTGCCTGGCCCATTGGTCACGGCGATGAGACCCATGTCGTCCAGCGTCAGTCCCGCCGCATGCAGCATCCCGTCAATGAGGGGCATCAGCGTCACGCTGTGGGTCAGTCCCCGGTTCTGATAGGCGGCGGCCAGCACCGTGCCGTTTTCCGTCACGGCGGCGGACACGCTCTTGGCCGATGTCTCCAGCGCCAGTATCTTCACAGTCCCTCGCCTCCCGTGATGGTGATGATGCGGTCATTTTCGCCGTCTCCCCGGGCAATGTCCACGAGGATGGCGTCCTCCGGCAGGGCGCCGGACACCTGCTCCGACCACTCCACGGCGCACACGCCGCCCCGGGCCAGATAGTCCTCCCAGCCGATGTCGAACAGCTCGTCCTCGCCGCCCAGCCGGTACATGTCAAAGTGAAACAGGGGGATGTCCCCGTTGTACTCGTTGACGATGGTGAACGTGGGGCTGGTCACCCGCCCCCGGCAGCCCAGTCCCCGGGCAAGTCCCCGGGTAAAGGCGGTCTTGCCCATGCCCAGTCCGCCACGGAAGGCCACCACGCTGCCGGGCTGCAGGGTGCGCCCCAGCTTCTCGCCGATGCGCTCCGTCTCCTCCGGACTGTGGGACAGATATGCCATGCTGTCACCTCGTTTCTGCTCAAATCGATTTATTGTACCACACCCTTTCCCAAAAGAAAAGAGCGAAACGCCGGTTTACAGATAAAACTTCTTGTGGTACACTAATGTTGCTTTGCGGTCATTTCACAACAGGGAGGAGGGACGCCGGTGTTCCGCCGTTCACGCGACTTTTTTTCGGATATGCTGCGCCAGACGGACCTGGTGCTGCTGGCACTGTGCACAGCGGCGTCTCTGTTCGGCATCCTCATGGTGGCCAGCGCCACCCGCTACATGCACACATGGCGTCTGGTGGCGGTCCAGTCCGCGGCGCTGCTGCTGGGCGTGGTGCTGTACCTGCTGGTGTCGCAGGTGGATCTGAATGACCTGTCCAAATACTGGAAGTGGATATTCCTGACGGGACTTGCCTTTATCCTCCTTCTGATGACGCCGCTGGGCATTGAGGACAACACCGGCAACAAGGCGTGGCTGGATTTCCCGTTCCTGCCGGTGCAGGTGCAGCCCGCCGAGATCGTGAAGCTGACCTTCACGCTGGTGCTGGCCAAGCAGCTGGCGTGGCTCAAGGAAAACCGCGACCTGCGCAGCATCCCGTCCATCCTGTTTCTGGCGGCCCACTTCGGCGTCATTTTCCTGCTGTACTACAAAATATCCTCCGATATGGGCAGCGCGCTGGTGTTTCTGTTCATCTTCGCCTGCATGTGCTTTGTGGGCGGCGTGGCGCTGCGCTGGTTCGTGATCGGCGGACTGGGCGGCGGTCTGGCCTTCTGGGCGCTGTGGGACCTGAACAAGATCCCCTCGTACATGAAGCTCCGCTTCCAGGTGATCTTCGACCACAGTCTGGACCCCTCCAACACCGGCTGGCAGCAGACCCGCAGCCTCATGGCGCTGGGCAGCGGCAAGCTCACGGGACAGGGGCTGTTCCACGGTACACAGACCCAGAGCGAGTACAGCTACAACCTGCCCAACCGCCACACGGACTTCATCTTCTCCGTCATCGGCGAGGAGCTGGGTCTGGTGGGCTGTCTGCTGACGCTGGCACTGCTGACGGCCATCATCCTCCGCTGCGTCTGGGTGGCCCGCCGCGCCAAGAACCGGATGGAGAGCCTTGTCTGCATCGGCGTGGCCAGCACGGTGATCTTTCAGGTCATCGTCAACGTGGGCATGTGCCTGTTCGTCATGCCCGTCATCGGCCTGACGCTGCCCTTCATCAGCTACGGCGGCTCGTCGCTGCTGATGCTGTTCGTCTCCATGGGCATGGTGTCCGGCGTACAGGGCCGCTCCAAGCCGGAGTGGCTGCGATAGAGAAGCGCGGAGCGCGTCCTGCGGGGCGCGCTCCTTCGTTTACGGTTTGTTCACCGGAAAATCGGTTGTAATCATCGGCCCGCTGTGCTATAATGGAACATCAAACACTGGGTGCGTGGGCTTTTGGGAGGCCCGCGCCGCCCCGAAAGCGAGGGATCACAGATGAAGATCGTTGTTTTGGCCGGCGGCCTTTCCACAGAGCGTCAGGTGGCGCTGACCAGCGGCACAGGCGTATGCCGTGCCCTGCGGGAAAAGGGCCATCAGGCCATTCTGGTGGATATGTTCCTGGGCCTCGAGAGCTACGAGGGCCGGCTGGAGGATATTTTCGACGCGCCGGACGGCCTGTGCCCCGACAACCATGTGGAGAGCGTGGAGCCGGATCTGGAGGCCGTGCGCCGCAGCCGTAAGGATCAAAGCCCCAGCATGCTGGGCAAGGACGTGCTGACCGTCTGCCGCATGGCCGACATCGTCTTTCTGGCGCTGCACGGCAGCTGCGGCGAGGATGGCCGCATCCAGGCCGCGCTGGACCTGCTGGGCGTGCCCTACACCGGCTCCGGCTATCTGGGCAGCGGCATGGCCATGGATAAGGCGGTCACCAAGCGCTTCATGGATTCGCTGGGCGTCCGCACCGCCCCGTGGCACGACGTGTACTATACGGAGTCCGACATCCCCCGCCTTGTGGAGGAACTGGAGGTGCCCTGCGCCGTAAAGATCGTCAACGGCGGCAGCTCCATCGGCGTGGAGCTGCCCGACACAAGGGAGGAGCTGGAAAAGGCGCTCCGCAGCCTGCTGCGCTACGGCGGTCATGTGGTGGTGGAGAAAAAGATCAAGGGCCGGGAGATCCAGATCGCCGTGCTGGGCGACACCTATCTCCCCGCCGTGGAGATCATCCCCAGGGGCGCCTATTTCGACTATGTCTCCAAATACCAGAAGGACGGCGCGGAGGAGATATGCCCCGCCCCCATCAGCGAGGCTGCGTGGCGTCAGATCGGCGAGATGGCCCTGACGCTCCACCGCGGGCTGGGACTGTCCGTCTACTCCCGCTCCGACTTCATTCTGGACGCCGACGGCAATGCCTGGTGTCTGGAGGTCAACACCCTGCCGGGCATGACCCCCACCAGTCTGGTGCCCCAGGAGGCGGCGCAGGTGGGCCTGTCCTACGCCGACCTGTGCGAAAAGATCGTAACGGATTCGCTGGCGCTGCGAAAGGCGGCGCACCTATGATCCCCTGCACCGTGGGGGAGATCTGCGCCGCCGTGGGCGGTACGCTGCTGCAAGGGACGGGCGATACCCTCATCACCGGCGTCACCACCGACAGCCGCGCCGTCTCGGCGGGACAGCTGTTCATCCCCCTGACCGGCGAGCGCTTCGACGGTCACGCCTATATCGGCGGCGCGCTGGCTGCCGGTGCCGCCGGCTGTCTCACGGCCCGGACGCCGGAGACGCTGCTGCCCGGCAAGGCCTATGTGCAGGTGGCGGACACGCGCCTTGCACTGGCGGCGCTGGCCGCCTGGTATCGCGGCCGCTTTGACCTGCCGGTGGTGCAGATCACCGGCTCCGCCGGCAAGACCACCACCAAGGAGATGGTGGCCTCCGTGCTGTCGCAGCGGTACGACACCCTGAAAACGCAGGCCAACTTCAACAACGATATCGGCACGCCCCTGACGCTGCTGGGCCTTGCACCGCAGCATCAGGCGGCGGTGATCGAAACGGGCATGAACCACTTCGGCGAGATACGTTATCTGGGCGCCATGGTGCGGCCCGACATCGCCGTCATCACCAACGTGGGCGACGCCCACATCGAAAATCTGGGCAACACCCGGCAGGGCATCCTGCAGGCCAAGTGCGAGATATTCGAGCACCTGTCCCCGGACGGCATCGCCGTCCTCAACGGCGATGACCCGCTGCTGAACACCGTTGCCCTGCCCCAGACCATCCTGCTCTGCGGCAGGGGGGAGGGCTGCGATGTCCGCGTCACCGATGTGGATGACCGCGGCATCGAGGGCGTGGCCTGCACCGTCACCACCGGCAGGGCGTCCTACCGGCTGCACACCGCTTCCCCCGGCGCGTACATGATCTACCCCATGGCCATGGCCGCCGCCATCGGTGAGCGTCTGGGTCTGACAGGGGAGGAGATCGCCGCCGGCACGGCTGCCTATACACCTACCGGCTCCCGGATGCACCTTATCCGCCTGCCGGAACAGCGTCTGCTCATCGACGACTGCTACAACGCCAACCCGCAGGCCATGGCTGAGGCGCTGAAGCTGCTGGCCGCCGCGTCCTGCCGCCGCCGTGCGGCGGTGCTGGGCGATATGGGCGAGCTGGGGGAGCTGACCGTTTCCGCCCACCGCGCCATCGGCGCACTCACCGCCGAGCTGGGGCTGGACACGGTCATCGCCATCGGCGAAAAGGCCCGTGACATTGCGGCCGCCGCCCCCGGCGCCCAATGGTATCCGTCGGTGTCCGCCGCCATGCCTGCTGTCCGCGCCGCCTTCACCGACGGCACGGCCATGCTGGTAAAGGCGTCCCACGCCATGCATTTTGAAAACATCGTAAAGGAATTGGAACAGAGCTAAATGATCGACATTCGCGTGGAGGGACTGGTGAAGTCCTTCGACCTGGAAAAGAAAATACTGGATGGCCTGACGTTCCAGATCGACACCGGGGAGCGGGTGGGCCTGCTGGGCCGCAACGGCGCGGGCAAGACCACGCTGTTCAGGATCCTCACCGGCGAGCTGGACTACGACAGCGGCACGGTGCAGGTGGCCTCCGGCCGCCGGGTGGGACTGATCTCCCAGATCCCCGTCTACCCCGAGGGCTACACGGTGGAGGACGTGCTCCAGACCGCCTTCGCCCGGATGTTCCGCATGAAGGATGAGATAGACGCGCTGGCACTGGCTATGGAGCAGGGCGCGTCCGACGATGCCACCCTCCGCCGCTACGGCGAGCTGAACGCCCGGTTCGAGGGACTGGGCGGCTGGGACACCGACACGGCGGTGAACAAGGTGGCCAACGGCCTGAGCATCTCCGACGAGATGCGCACCCGCCTGTTCGACCGCCTGTCCGGCGGCGAAAAGACCCGCGTGAACCTGGGCCGCCTTATCCTGGAGGACACGGATGTCCTCCTGCTGGACGAGCCCACCAACCATCTGGATCTGCAGGCCACAGAGTGGCTGGAGGAGTACCTTCGCAAGTTCCGCGGCACTGTGGTCACCATCAGTCACGACCGCTACTTCCTGGACCGCACCGTCACCCGCATCATCGAGATACAGGACGGAAAGGCCGAATTTTACAGCGGGAATTACAGCTTTTACGCCATCGAGAAGGAGCGCCGCTATCAGGAGCGCATGAAGCAGTACCTGAAGGAGCAGGCCAAGATCCAGCAGCTGGAAAAGGCCGCCGAGCAGATGCACCTGTGGGCCTTCATGGGCAACGACGCCCTGCACAAGCGTGCCTTCTCCATGGAAAAGCGCATCGAGCGCATGCGCACCACGGAAAAGCCCACCAAGGCCCGCCGTTTGGAGGCCCGCTTCCAGAGCCGGGAGTTCAAGGGCGACGAGGTGCTGCAGATCAGGGGCGTCTCCAAAGCCTTCGGAGAGCGGAAGCTCTTTGAGGACGTGTACCTCCGGGTGGAGGGGGGAGAGCGCATCGCCCTGCTGGGCGAAAACGGCACCGGCAAGACCACGCTGTTGAACATGTTGATGGGTCTTGACTGCCCGGATGCCGGCATGATCCGGCTGGGACCGTCCGTCAAGGCGGCGTACCTGCCGCAGGTCATCCACTTCGCCCACCCGGAGCGCAGCATACTGGACACCATGCTCTACGAACTGGACATCACGCCCCAGTCGGCCCGCAACCGGCTGGCGGCCTACCAGTTCACCGGCGAGGACGTGTTCAAGTCTGTCTCCGTGCTGTCTGGCGGCGAGCTCAGCCGCCTGCGGCTGTGCATGCTGATGGACGAGAGCATCAACCTCCTTATTCTGGACGAGCCTACCAACCACCTGGATATCGACTCCCGGGAGTGGCTGGAGCAGGCGGTGGAGGAGTTCGACGGCACGCTGCTGTTCGTCAGCCATGACCGTTATTTCATCAACCGCTTTGCCACCCGCGTCTGGGAGCTGGAGGATCACGCCGTCACCGACTACCCTATGGGCTTCATGCAGTACCGGCAGGTGCGGGAGGAGGCGCGCCGCGCCGCCCAGCCCGCCGCTGCCCCGGCCCAGCCGAAGAAGTCCGCCCCCTCCGGGAGGGGCAGCCGTACCCAGCAGGCGGCCCGCAAGCAGCTGACCATCTGCGAGACGGCCATTTCCAAGCTGGAGGCCGCGCTGTCCGCGCTGGACCGGGACATGGAGGCCGCCGCCTGCGACGCGGAGAAGCTGGGAGAGCTGTATCTGCAGCATCAGGAGCTGGAGGCCCGTCTGGGGCAGGAGATGACCCGCTGGGAGGAGCTGAGCCTGCAAGCAGAGGAACAGGAGAACTGATATGAGCGATATTTTGTGTATTTACTATTCCCGTACCGGCAGCACCCGCCGCGCCGTCAAGGAGATCGCCGAGGCGCTGGACGCGGAGATCGTTGCCATCAGCGACGAGCGGGACCGCAGCGGCTGGAAGGGCTATCTGCGCAGCGGCATGGACGCCATGAAAACGTCCACCAAGCCCCTGCGCCCCTTTGAGACGGCCAAACCGCTGGAGGAGTACAAGCTGGTGATCGTGGGCAGCCCCGTGTGGGCGGGCCGCATGGCCAGCCCTGTCCGCTCCCTGCTGAAGCGCCGGGGGCTGGAGCTGCACCGCGTGGCCTATGTCGTCACCCGCAGCACCACCCAGCGCAGCGAGGAGGTCTACGACCAGATGGACCTCTACACGGCGGAAAAGCGGCTGTTCGCCGTGTCCCTGCGGCCTGACAGCGAGGGCTACGAGTTCTGGCGCAACGACTTTATCCAGAACGTCCAGCGCTGGCTGGAGCAGCACTGAGGGCGGGCCATGCTGGAAAAGCTGAAAGCCGTGGAGCGCCGCCTGACGGAGGTGGAGCGCCAGCTGTCCGACCCTGCGGTATATGCCGACCGGGACAGGCTCACCGCCCTCAGCCGTGAGCAGAAGGAGCTGACGCCCCTTGTGACCTGTTACCGCGCCTATGCCCGTGCGGCGCAGACGGCGGAGGATGCCGCCGCCATGCTGGCCGACCCGGAGCTGCGGGAGCTGGCACAGGACGAACTGGCCGCCGCCCGGGCGGATATGGAGCGCCTGACGGAGGAGCTGAAGCGCCTGCTGCTGCCCAGGGACCCCAACGATGAGAAAAACGTCATTCTGGAGATACGTGCCGGCATCGGCGGGGAGGAGGGCGCGTTGTTCGCCGCCGACCTGCTGCGGATGTACACCATGTACGCCGAGCGCCGGGGCTGGACGCTCACCGTCGTCAGCGAGAACGACACGGAGCTGGGCGGCGTCAAGGAGGTCAGCGCCGAGGTAGAGGGCACCGGCGTCTGGTCGCGCCTGAAATTCGAGGCCGGCACCCACCGCGTCCAGCGCGTGCCGGAGACGGAATCCTCCGGCCGCATCCAGACCTCCGCCGCCACCGTGGCCGTCATGCCCGAGGCGGAGGAGGTGGAGTTCACCATCGACCCCAAGGACCTGCAGATCGACACGTTCCGCTCCTCCGGCGCCGGCGGGCAGCACGTCAACAAGACGGAGTCCGCCATCCGCATCACCCACCTGCCCACCGGCACGGTGGTGGAGTGTCAGGATGAGCGTAGCCAGTACAAGAACAAGGATCGCGCCATGAAGATCCTGCGCGCCAAGCTGTACGAGGCGGAGCGGGAGAAGCAGAACGCCGCCATTGCCGCCACCCGGAAAAGCCAGGTGGGTACCGGCGACCGCAGCGGCAAGATCCGCACCTATAACTTTCCCCAGAACCGGGTCACGGACCACCGGCTCACCGGGGACGCCAAAAACTTCAACATTGCCGCCGTCATGAACGGCGGCCTTGATGATATGATCGACGCCCTGATCCTCAGCGATCAGGCGCAGCGACTGCAAGAAAGTAAGGAGGAATGAACCATGCTGGAAGCCAAGAAGAAGATGTACGACAAGTCCGGCCCGCGTGTAGCCGCCGCTCTGAGAAAGCGGAATCTGGAGGGCTACTACTGTTCCACCGCCGCCGAGGCCGTGGAAAAGGTGCTGGAGCTGATCCCTGCCGGCGATGTGGTGAGCTGGGGCGGCGCGGCCACCGTGGATGAGCTGGGCATCAAGGACCGCCTGCGCCATCGCGGCCAGCCGGTGATCGACCGCGACACCGCCCATACGGAGGAGGAGCGCATGGCCATGCTGCACCAGACCCTGACCTGCGACACGTTTCTCATGAGCAGCAATGCCATCTCCGAGGACGGTCAGATGGTGAATATCGACGGCACGGGCAACCGCGTGGCCGCCCTGTGCTTTGGCCCGAAGCAGATCATCGTGGTGGCCGGCATGAACAAGGTCACCGCCGATCTGGACAGCGCCATTTCCCGCGCCCGCCACATCGCCGCGCCCGCCAACGCCCAGCGCTTCGATATCAGGACTCCCTGCTCCGTCAACGGCCAGTGCGCCGACTGCACCAGCCCCGACTGCTGCATCTGTGCCCATATGGTCATCACCCGCTTCTGCAAAACGCCGGGCCGCATCAAGGTGGTGCTGGTGGGCGAGGAGCTTGGCCTGTAAGTAAACTGCGAAAAGAGGAGAACCCTTGGAGACCAGGATATTTCATCCGGAACAGGACAAAAACGCCATTGCGGACGCGGCGGCCATCCTCCGCCGGGGCGGCCTGCTGGGCATCCCCACGGAGACGGTGTACGGCCTGGGCGCCGACGCCCTGAACGAGGACGCGGTGCGCCGCATCTTCGAGGCCAAGGGACGCCCGCAGGATAACCCGCTTATCATCCATGTCCCCTCGGCGGACTGGCTGACGCGGTACTGCCGGGACGTGCCGCCTGCCGCGTACCGGCTGGCGGAGAGGTTCTGGCCCGGCCCCTTGACCATGATCCTGCCCCGACGGGACATCGTGCCCCTGCGCACCACCGGCGGACTGGAGACGGTGGGCGTCCGCTGCCCCGACCACCCCGTGACGCTGGCCATCATCGAAGCCGCCGGCGTGCCGGTGGCCGCGCCCAGCGGCAACACCTCCGGCCGTCCCAGCCCCACCACCGCCCGTCACATGATGGACGACATGCTGGGCAAGATCGACGGCATCGTGGACGGCGGCCCCTGCGCCGTGGGGGTGGAGAGCACCATCATCGACCTGACGGTGCAGCCGCCCCGTCTGCTGCGCCCCGGCGGCCTGCCGCTGGAGGCGCTGGAGCAGGTGCTGGGCGAGGTAGCCGTGGACGATGCCGTGCGCCGCAAAATGGGGGAGGGGGAGCGTCCCCGCGCCCCCGGCATGAAATACCGCCACTACGCGCCGAAGGCCGCCGTCACGGTGGTCACCGGCCCCGCCCGCCGCAGCGCCGCCTACATACAGCAGCACCTGCCGGACAGGGCGGGCGTCATCTGCTTTGACGAGTACGCCCCGCTGTTCGCCGGCCACATCGTCCACCGCCTCGGGCCTGCGGATGATAAGCCGGCCCAGGCGCGCCATGTCTTTGACGCCCTGCGCACCTTCGATGATACGGACGTGCCGGAGATCTATGCCCAGTGTCCGGACGAATCCGGCCTTGGCCTGGCGGTGTCCAACCGCCTGAAAAAGGCGGCAGGCTTCCATGTAGTGGACGTATCGCCGCTGGTCATCGGCTTTACCGGGCCCACCGGCGCCGGCAAGACCAGCGCCCTCCGGGCGCTGGAGCGTCTGGGCGGGCTGGTGCTGGACTGCGACGCCGTGTACCATGAGCTTTTGCACACAGATGAGCCGCTGCGCGCCGCCATCACCGGCGCTTTCGGCCCGGTGTTCGCGCCGGACGGCACACTGGACCGTCAGAAGCTGGGCACCGCCGTGTTCGGCGACCCCGCCGCGCTGGAAAGGCTGAACGCCATCATATTCGACCGTCTGCCCCGTGAACTGCTGCGCCGCGTCAACGACAGCGACGCCCCCATCGTGGGCATCGACGCCATCAATCTGGTGGAGAGCGGCCTCTCCCGTCTCTGCCGCCGCACGGTAGCTGTGCTGGCTCCGGCGGAGACACGGGTGCGCCGCATCATGGCCCGGGACGGCATCCCGGAGGAATACGCCCGCCTGCGGGTGCAGGCACAGAAGCCCGACGACTTCTATCGCGCCCACTGCACGGACGTGCTGATGAACGATGCCGCCTCGCCGCAGGCGTTTGAAGAACTGGCCTATCAGAGATTACAACATATTTTTGAGGAGGAAACTGACCATGAGTGAGGAACTGAAAGCCCTGAAAAAGCAGCTCCTGAAGGACGACCGCAACGGCTACGATGTGCTGGGCGCAGCGGAGCTGGAGAAGATGGAGGCTTACTGCACCGTCTACAAGGCATTTCTGGATGCCGGCAAGACGGAGCGTCTCAGCGCCCGCGCCGCCATCGCCCTGGCGGAGAAGCATGGCTTCGTGGCGTATAAGCGCGGCATGCCCCTGTCCGCCGGCGACAAGGTCTATACCTGCAACCGGGGCAAGGGCCTGATGCTGGCCGTCATCGGCCGCCGCAGCCTGGCGGAGGGCGCGCAGATCACCGCCGCCCATATTGATTCCCCCCGTCTGGACCTGAAGCCCAGCCCTCTGTACGAGGACAGTGAGCTGGCCTACTTCAAGACCCATTACTACGGCGGCGTCCGCAAGTACCAGTGGGTCACCATCCCCCTGCAGCTGCGGGGCACCGTGGTGCTCACCGACGGCAGCGTGGTGGATGTCTGCATCGGCGAGGGCAGCGAGCCCAAGCTGGTCATCACCGACCTGCTGCCCCACCTGGGCGCGGAGCAGGGCAAAAAGCCCCTCAACGAGGCCATCGCCGGCGAGACGCTGAACATCCTGCTGGGCAGCCGTCCTCTGGGCGATGACGACGACAGCGACCGCGTGAAGCTGCAGGTGCTCAAGCGCCTGTACGACAAGTACGGCATCACCGAGGCCGATTTCGCCTCCGCCGAGCTGGAGACGGTGCCCGCCGTGGATGCCACCGACATCGGCCTGGACGGCAGCCTCATCGGCGCCTACGGCCATGACGACCGGGTCTGCGGCTTCGCCGCTCTGCAGGCCCTGCTGGACATCGGCACACCGGAAAAGACCGCCGTGTGCGTGCTGGCCGACAAGGAGGAGATCGGCTCCATGGGCGTCACCGGCATGCAGTCCGCTGCCTTTGACACCTTCATGCACGACCTGTGCGAGAGCCAGGGCGCTGCGCTGCGCGTCTGCTATGAGAACGCCTTCTGCCTGTCCGCCGACGTGACCGCCGCCTATGACCCCAACTTTGCCGACGTGTACGAAAAGCGCAACGCCGCCTTCGTCAATCACGGCGTGGGCCTGTGCAAGTACACCGGTGCCCGGGGCAAATCCGGCTCCTCCGACGCCAATGCCGAGACGGTGGGCTATGTCCGCGGCGTGCTGGATAAGGCCGGTGTCCGCTGGCAGATCTGCGAGATGGGCAAGATCGACGCCGGCGGCGGCGGCACCGTGGCCCAGTACATGGCCAACCGCAACATCGCCACGCTGGATGCCGGCGTGCCGGTGCTGAGCATGCACGCCCCCTTCGAGGTGGTGGCCAAGCTGGACTGCTACGAGATGTACCGCGCCTGCAAGGCACTGTACGAAGCGCTGTAAGCGGATAAAAAAATCACCCGGCCGCGCGGCCGGGTGATTTTTTATCTGTTATCTGCCGTCGTGCTCTCCGCCGTCCTCCGGCTTTCCCATCAGATAGGGGAACATGGCGTTGATATAGTGTACCATCTTGCTGTGCTGGGCGTACCACTCGCCGTGCTCTGCCTGCAGGCGCTCCTTGTCGCCGTAGGCCTCCAGCGCGTGGCACGTCTCCACATAGGCCTTCTGCAGCTGGCGGATGCGGGCACTCATGTGCTGCAAAAGGCTCATGACCTTGGCGGGCCGGTCCCGGAAGTATTTCCCGAAGTTGTCGAAGGAGATCTCGCTGACCACCAGCGGCTCCAGCGCCACCACGGTGGTGTTCCGGGGCCGGGACTCCAGAAAGCTGATGACGTTGAAGAAGTCGCCCTCCCGCAGCTTCACCACCTCCACCTGCTCAGGCTTGCCGTAGTCGGTGTACACCCCCACGCTGCCGTAGAGGATGTTGTACATATTCATCTCCATCTCGCCGGGGCGGCAGATGATCTGCCCCTTTTTGAACCGGCGTTCTCCCGTGTTGGGCATGACATGACCTCCTGTCCTTTTCAGAATCTGCCGTCATTCTACCATACCCGCCCCGGCCTTGTCGATACTTCTTCTTGCCAAACGCGCCAGAAAGTGGCATACTGTTGCAGGTAAATACGCACAAAAGGAGAAAATCCCACATGGATCACTTTCATATAGCCCTTTCCGATGACCAGCTCCGCGCCGTCAGCTCCATCGGCCTTGCCCATGTGGGCGACGCCGTGTACGAGCTGCTGGTGCGCACATGGCTCTGCGCCCACGGCAAGGCCACCGGCAAGGATCTGCATCGCGCCGCCATCGCGCTGGTCTGCGCCCCGGAGCAGGCCCGCCGGGCCCAGCGCATATTGCCGCTGCTGACGGCGGAGGAGGAGACGGTGTTCAAGCGGGGCCGCAACGCCGCCGTCCACGCCATCCCCAAAAACGCCACCACCGCCCAGTACCACCAGGCCACAGCGCTGGAGTGCCTGCTGGGCTGGCTGTACCTGCGGGGCGACACCGCCCGTGTCAGCGCCCTGTTCGACGTGATGATGGAGGAGAACTGATATGCCCTTGGACGCCATCTGCCTGCAAGGCGTGGTGGGGGAGCTTGCCCCCCAGCTCACCGGCAGCCGCATTGAAAAAATACAGCAGCCCGCACGGGATCAGATCATCCTCCTGCTGCGGGGCAGCCGCCGTTTGTTCCTCAACGCCGGGGCCAACCAGCCCCGCATCCACCTGACGGAGCAGCTGCGGGATAACCCGTCCCAGCCGCCGATGTTCTGTATGCTTCTGCGCAAGCACCTGTCCGGCGGCATCATCGAGTCCGTCCGGCAGGAGCCGCTGGAGCGCGTGGTGACGCTGACCGTGCTGGCCTCCGACGAGATGGGGGAGCGCAGCCGCTTTACGCTGGTGTGGGAGGGGATGCCCCGCCGCGCCAATCTCATCCTCTGCGACAGGGACGGCCGCATCATCGACTGTCTGCGCCGCGTGGATCTGGAGGCGGAGCAGGACCGGCAGGTGCTGCCGGGGCTTTTTTACCGCCTGCCAACCCGGCAGGATAAGCGCTCGCCTTTGTCCGTGACGGAGGAGGAATTTGCCGCCCTGCTGGGGCGCGCCGCACCGGACGCGCCGCTGGACGGCTGGCTGCTGGACACCTTCACCGCCATATCCCCGCTGGTGGCGCGGGAGCTGACAGTCCGCGCCTGCGGCAGCACCGACGCCCCCGTATCGCAGGGGAGAGCCCTGTGGGATGTGTTCTCCCGGTGGCAGCAGTCTGTGAACGAAAACACCTTTACACCGACGCTTATCAAACGGAACGGGTCGCTGACGGACTTTACCTACGGCCCGGTTACTCAGTATGGCACCTACGCCGAGACGGAGATCTATGACAGCTTTTCCCACCTGCTGGACGACTTCTACGACAAGCGGGAGCAGGCGGAGCGGGTGAAGCAGAAGGGACGGGATCTGCTGAAGACTGCCACCACCGCCCGCGACCGTGTGCGCCGCAAGCTGGCGGCGCAGGAGAAGGAACTGGCCGCCTGTCTGGACAGAGATCACCTGCGGATCTGCGGCGAGCTGATCACCGCCAATCTCTACCGCATGGAGCGGGGGCAGAGCCGCCTCACCGCCCAGAACTACTACGATGAGAACTGCGCCGACATGGACATCCCGCTGGATGTCCGCCTGTCGCCGCAGGAGAACGCCGCTCGCTACTTCAAGCAGTACAGCAAGGCCAAAACGGCGGAAAAGTACCTGACCGCCCAGCTGCAAAAGGGCCGGGAGGAGCTGCAGTATCTGGAGAGCGTCCTCCAGGAGCTCTCCCAGGCCGAGTCGGAGCAGGATTTCAACGACATCCGCACCGAGCTGACGGACGGCGGATATATCCGCCAGCGGGGCAAAAAGCAGCCCGGCTTCCAGCGGGCCTCCCGGCCACGGGAGTTCCGCACCTCCGCGGGCCTGCGGGTGCTGGTGGGCCGCAATAACCGCCAGAACGACCGCCTGACCACCAGAGACGCGGACAAGCGGGACATCTGGCTCCACACCCAGAAGATCCACGGCAGCCACGTCATCCTCTGCACCGGCGGCGAGGAGCCGGACGCACAGAGCCTGCTGGAGGCCGCGTCGCTGGCGGCGTATTTCTCCCAGGCGCAGGATGGCACCAAGGTGCCTGTGGATTATACCCCGGTGAAGTTCGTGAAGAAGCCCGCCGGCGCCCGTCCCGGCATGGTGGTCTACACCACCTGTCAGACCCTGCTGGCCGACCCGGACGAGTCCCTCGTCAAGCGCCTCTCCGGGAAATAAGGAGGTATCGCCGTGAAGCTCTACACCGACATTGTAACGGACTATCTGGCGGGGCGGAGCCTTGCCACGCACATGCAGGAGTGGTTTTTCACACAGCCCGGCTACTGCTTTCAGGAGCCGGACGGCTCTGACGCGCAAAAGGCGGCGGTCAGGCAGGTCTATGAACAGGTGCTGCGGACTGTGGAGACATTCGTTCCCAGCAACCGCCTGATCTGGGACGCGCTGTTTCCGGACTGGCAGGATATCCTGCGCGGTGCGGAGACGGCGCTGATCGTGGGCTATCCGCCGCCCAACGACGCGGTGGTGCTGAAAAGCCCCGCAGGGGTAGATACCGCCGTTCTGGATATGGGCCTGTGGGCCGAGTATCTGGGCGCCGTACCGGTGGAGAGCGTGGCCCATAACCTGCTGACCCACGAGCTGTGCCACGTCTGCATCCACCGTCACCGGCCGGAGCTGGATGCGGCGCAGGAAACAGGAGACTATCTGTCCCGGCTGGATGCCTTTACCTTCGACGAGGGCTTTGCCCACTTCGTTTCCTACAACGGTCTTGAAGCCGATCGGGTGGATTGGGACGCACCCGACCTGCGGGCCGTTTGGACGCGGAGCGCCGCGGCGATGCGGTCTGCCCGACAGGAGACGCGGCCCGCACAGCAGCAGGAGCAGCTGCACAGCGCCGTCTTTGGCAGCTATTACGATAAGTACGCCTGCATGTGCGGCCTGCACTATCTGGCCCGCTGCTGGCAGGAGGGCGGCCCCGCCCGTCTGGCGGAGGAATTTGCCGCCGGCTGGCAGGGCTTCGCGGAGAAAACACTGTTTTGATAAGGTTGGCAGGGCCGTTCCGAAGGGAACGGCCCTGCTGTTATACTTTTACAGTTCCACGGTTTTCGTGGCGATCTTCTGGCAGAACACCCGGTCATGCTCCACAAACAGCAGCGTGGGCCGGAACGTCAGCAGCAGTTCTTCGATCTGGATGCGGGAGAGAACGTCGATGTAGTTCAGCGGCTCATCCCAGACGTACAGATGCGCGGACTGACACAGGCTCCGGGCCAGCAGCACCTTTTTCTTCTGCCCGGCGGAGTAGTCGCCCATGTCCTTTTCAAACTGCACCCGCGCAAAGCCCAGCTTGCGCAGGATGGTCATGAACAGGATCTCGTCGATGCCGTACCCCGCGGCGTAGTCCCGCAGCCCGCCCCGCAGACCGGAGGCATCCTGCGGCACATAGGAGACGGTCAGACCGCTGGCTGTCTCCAGCGTCCCGGTATAGGGAATGTCCTGCCCGCACAGCAGCTTCAGGATGCTGGACTTGCCGCAGCCGTTGGGGCCGCACAGCGCCGCGCGGTCGCCCTGCTCCACGGAGAAGGACACGCCGCCGCACACCGGCCCGCCGCCGTAGTCGATAGCCACGTCCCGCAGCGTCACCAGCCGCCGGGCGTAGTGTGTCAGCGGGCGCAGCTTCAGCACCTCGTTGTTCTCGATGTTTTTCAGCAGCGCGGACTTCTCCGCGATGGCGGTCTGCTGCCGCCGCTCCAGATTCTTCCGCCGCTGCTGCATCCGCCGGGACTGCTCCCCGATGTAGGCGCGTCCGCCCATGGCGTCGGCGATGCCCTTGACCTTGGCGGAGTTTTTCCCGATCTTGGAGCCCTCCACCTTATCGGCCCAGGCACTGGACTGACGCGCCGCCTCCTGCAGCCGCCCGATCTCCTTTTTCAGCTGCTGGTTCTGCGCCAGCTCGAAGGCGTCCTGCCGCTGCTTGTTCTTGTACCACGAGGAGAAATTGCCCCGCTGGATGTCGATGCTGTTCCGGTTGATGGACAGGATGTGGTCCACGCAGCCGTCCAGAAACGCCCGGTCGTGGGACACCAGCAGGAACCCCTTCTTGCCGCTGAGATAGCGGCTCACCAGTTCCCGGCCTGTGCGGTCCAGGTGATTGGTAGGCTCGTCGATGAGCAGGAAACGGTTTTCCCGTGAAAAGAGCATCGCCAGCAGGAGCTTGGACTGCTCGCCGCCGGACAGCGTGGAAAACGGCCGATACAGCGCGTCCTCGGATACCTCCAGCGGTGCCAGCTCCCGCAGGAACCGCCACTGCGGCACGTCCGGGCAGATGTGTGCCAGCAGCTCCATGGGGCACAGCTCCGGGTCCGGCACGTCATAGGGGAAGTAGTCGAAGCCCACGCTGGCCTGTATCGTCCCCTGATAGGGATACTTCCCCTGCAGAAGCCGCAGCAGCGTGGTCTTGCCGCGTCCGTTGCGGCCCGTCAGCCCCAGCCGCCAGTCTGTGTCGATCTGAAAGCTGACGTTTTCAAAGATGTTGTCATAGCTGCCCTCATAGCAGAACGTAAGATTTTTGACTTGGATAATGGACATAGTCATGCCTCCTGTACGAAAAAATGGCTGCGGGAAACCAACTCCGCAGCCAAAAAGCGCACACGTCCCCCGCCGGAGGGCAGGGCATGACCATGTACGGAGCCGAGAGCTTCACCGATTTCCCGCGAAAGGCACAACGAACAGGGCGGTCATCGCCGCCCGATACCGTATCGTGCCGTGGTTCAGCAGGAAAACAGGTTCATCCTCTCAACTCCCTCCGATTTTTTCTATATCCTACCACACGCCCCGTCCAAAAGCAACCCTCATGCATCGCACCCGGTCGTTTTTCCGTCAAACCGCCCTGTGCAACCTGAAGTTGCGCGAATTTTCCCGCGTTTTTTGCCGCGCAACCTGAAGTTGATGGACATTTTTCCCTGCTTCTGCTATGCTGTGACCGGAAAAAGGGTGACGCGATGCGCAGAGTGATCCCGTTCGCGCCGTGGCAGACGGCGTATTTTCTCCGCTGGCTGCGGGACATGTCCCGTAGGGGCTGGGAGCTGCAGACCATCAAGGGCGTAAAGGCGGTGTTCGTCCCCGCCGCGTCCGGCGGGCAGGACTACGCCCTGTTCCCGCAGGGTGCCGCCCCGCAGGAGTTGGATGAGCTGTTCCGCCGCCTGGAGGAGGGCAGCCTCACGGCGCCCCCGGCACTGGACCGTCCCATGCCCGGCAGCCTGACCCTGCCGGAGGACCCGCGCTTTGCCAAGCTGGTGGGAGAGATCGGCCCCTATAAGTACGTCCAGCTGCTCTGCCAGCTCCGCCGTGACAACGGCTGGGAGGAGGTCTGCGATTGGGGCGGCCTGTGTGTCATGCGCAGCACACGCCCGGACGCCGTGCCGCCGCCCCGTCTGCCGGAGCTGGCCGAAAACGCAAAGCTGCACCGGAAAGGGCAGACGTCCACTGCCGCCATGAATCTGGGTTTCCTGCTGTCACTGCCGTTTCTGGCGGTGCTGAAGAACACCGGTCTGCTGTTCTGGCAGAAGCTGGCGGCTGGTGCGGTGCTGGTGGCGGCCACCTGCTTCGCCGTGGACCGCCTGCTGTTCCGCGGCATCCTGTCCCCGGAGAAGTGGGACGATATGTCCTACGAGGAGTGCCTGCACCGTGCCGCAGGCCGGACGGTACTGCTGTATGTCATCCTCGTCGCCGCGCCTGTCGCGGCCCTGCTGTACTCCGCCCTGTCAACGCTGCTGCGGACATGAGCGCACATAGAAAAAGACCGCCTTTCGGCGGTCTTTTCTGCGGATGCTTATGTGTTCTCCGTCCCGTCCTCGCGGAACAGCAGGGTGATGCACCACAGTCCGGCAATGCCCACCAGCGTATAGATGATGCGGCTGACGGCGCCGGTCTGCCCGCCGAACAGGAATGCCACGCAGTCAAAGCTGAAAAGCCCCACGCTGCCCCAGTTCAGCGCACCGATGATGACGAGTATCAGCGCGATGCGGTCTACGATCTTCATGAAAGTCCCTCCTTGTGTCAAGACTGCTTTCTCCCGTAGTCTTTCCGCCTGTCCGCCGGTTATGCACAAAAATTTTGTCAGCGGCCCTGAAAAAATTTGAAAACCGATTGCAAACGCCGGGGAATTTTGGTACTATGACCAGTAGGAACAAGACCACGCACCTTTTGATCAAAAACAGGAGGAACACCATGAACAAGAAATTTGAAAAGCTGGGCTTTTATCCCGCCGACATTCTGCTGCCCAAGGGACAGGACATGACCAAGTGGGCCGTGGTGGCCTGCGACCAGTTCACCTCCGAGCCGGAGTACTGGCAGGCGGTGGAGGAGAAGGTGGGCGACGCCCCCTCCACGCTGCGTCTCATTCTGCCCGAGGCCAATCTGAAGGCCCCCAACGTGGACGAGTATATTGACGATATCAACGCCGCCATGCGCAAGTACATGGCCGACGGCGTGTTTGAAACGCTGACCGACTCCCTGATCTACATCGAGCGCCAGCAGTCCGATGGCCGCATCCGCCACGGCCTTATCGGCATGGTGGATCTGGACGCCTACGACTTCACCCCCGGCTCCGGCGCCCTGATCCGCGCCACCGAGGGCACCGTGCTGGACCGCATCCCGCCCCGCGCCCGTGTCCGCCGCAACGCACCCATCGAGCTGCCCCACGTCATGCTGCTCATCGACGACCCCGACAAGACCGTTATCGAGCCGCTGACCGCTGCCGCCTCCGGCATGGAGAAGCTCTACGACTTCGACCTGATGCAGAACGGCGGCCACATCACCGGCTACAAGCTGTCTGACAAGCAGATCGACGCCGTGGCCGCCTCTCTGGAGGGTCTGACCACCGACGAGGCCATGCAGAAGAAGTACGGCGTGTCCGGCGTGGCGCCCCTGCTGTTCGCCGTGGGCGACGGCAACCACTCTCTGGCCACCGCCAAGGCCTGCTACGAGGAGCAGAAGAAGGGTAAGACCCCCGAGGAGTATCTGGCCCTGCCCGCCCGCTTTGCGCTGGTGGAGGTGGTGAACAACCACGACGACGCGCTGCAGTTCGAGCCTATCCACCGCGTGCTGTTCGGCGTGGACCACCAGAAGTTCATGGACGCCTTCCGTGCTGCCTATCCCAACGCCTACGAGGGCAAGGGCGACGGCCACACCATCGAGTTCGTCTGGAACGGCGAGAGCCATTTCATCACTGTCCCGGACCCCAAGGTGCAGCTGGCTGTGGGCACCCTGCAGGGCGTCATTGACCAGTACCTGAAGGACAACGGCGGCGAGGTGGACTATATCCACGGCGACGATGTCACCCGCGAACTGGGCGGCAAGCCCGGCAACATGGGCTTCCTGCTGCCCGCCATGGGCAAGGAGCAGCTGTTCAAGACCGTCATGGCCGACGGCGTGCTGCCCCGCAAGACCTTCTCCATGGGCCACGCCCAGGACAAGCGCTACTACATCGAGGCCCGTAAGATCGTCAAGTAACGAGAGCACAAAAAAGCGCCCGCCGGGCGCTTTTTTGTCAGGAGGGACCCTATGAAGCTGACTCTGCAAGCCCCCGCCAAGGTGAACCTCACCCTGCTCGTGAGCGCCCGCCGCGGCGACGGCTATCACGATGTGTCCACCGTTATGCAGACGGTGGACCTCTGCGACAAGCTTACCCTCACCGGGGAGGGCCGCGGCCTGACCCTGACCTGCGCCGACCCCGCCGTGCCGGCGGACGACAGCAATCTGGTGCTCCGCGCCGCCCGTCTGTTCTTTGCGGAGGCGGGCCTGCCCGTACCGGATCTGCACTTCCGGCTGGAAAAGCGCATCCCGTCTCAGGCAGGGCTGGGCGGCGGCAGCAGCAACGCCGCATCTGCGCTGCTGGCGCTGCGTACCCTGTACGCACCCGCCCTGTCGGACGAAAAGCTGGAGTGCATGGCCGCCCGGCTGGGCAGCGACGTGCCGTTTTTCATCCGCGGCGGCACGATGCACTGCACCGGCAGGGGGGAGCGCATTGCGCCGCTGCCGCCCCTGACCGCCGGCTGGTTCGTCATCGTCAAGCCGCCGGAGGGCTTCTCCACCCCCGCCATGTACCGCCGCCTGGATGAGCTGCCGCCGGAGCCGGCCCGTCCGGACGGCATGACCGCCGCGCTGGAGAGCGGCGATATCCGCGCCGTGGCCGCCGCGCTGTACAACAGCTTTGAGCGGGCCGTGCCGCCGGACAGCGCCGTGCGGGCCATCGAGAATGCCCTCCGTGTCCACGGCGCGCTGGCTGCCATGCTCAGCGGCAGCGGCAGCGCCGTGTTCGGCCTGTTCGACCGGGAGGATACCGCCCACGCCGCCGCCGGCGCCCTGCGGGAGCATTGGTCGCTGACATTTGTGGCACGACCTGTATAAGATCTGAAAACACCGTCCAAAATGCAGGAAAATCCTACATAGGACGGTGTTTTTATGCGTAAATTCCACACCTTCGAGCTGGCCCTGCTGCTGGCTCTGACCGCCGCGCTGCTCTGGGGCGCATGGTCGCTCCACCGGCAGGACGATCTGCAGCAGAAGATGATCCGCCTCCACGTCATCGCCAATTCCGACAGCGATGCCGACCAGACCCTGAAGCTCCATGTCCGGGACGCGGTGCTCCGCCGCGCCGAGGACATCCTGAAGCGGTCCGCCGACATGACGGATGCCCGTCAGCGGCTGACGGATGCCCTGCCCGCCATCGGGGATGCCGCCGCGGCGGAGCTGACGGCCCGGGGCAGCGCCTACCCCGTCGCCGTCTCGCTGGAGGAAACAGAGTTTCCTCTTAAGACATACGACGGCTTTGCCCTGCCTGCCGGGGAGTATATGGCCCTGCGCGTGGTCATCGGGGCGGGGGAGGGCCGCAACTGGTGGTGCGTGGTGTATCCGCCCCTGTGCACCGCTGCCGCCTGTGAGCTGGAGGAGACGGCGCGCAGCAGCGGCCTGACGGCGGACGACGTGTCCCTGATGACCGGCGACGGCACAGGCTATGTCCTGCGTTTCCGCTCTCTGGAGCTGTGGGAGCGCCTGCGCCAGTGGCTGGGCAAATGACCGATACCGCACAAGAATCCGACAATGCCGCACGGCGTCCCTTGCATTTTGCCCCCGTTATCCTGTAAAATAGAGAACGTATTTTACGGGAGGGGAGGGGTCCGCATGGAAGCATACCGGAAGCGTCCACTGCGCCGTGTGTGCCTGATGGCGCTGGCACTGGCGGCACTGTTCCTCCTGTCCTTCGTCTGGGGGCGCTACGACGTACCGCTGGGCGAGGTGGTGCGCATCCTGCTCTCCCGCGTGTTCACGCTGCCCCAGACGTGGACGGACAACATGGCCATCGCCGTGTGGAACGTCCGCATGCCCCGCATCCTGCTGGCCTGCCTGGTGGGATGCGCGCTGTCCGCCGCCGGTGCCGGCTACCAGACGGTGTTCCAGAACCCCATGGCGGCGCCGGATATCCTGGGCGCCTCCTCCGGTGCCTGCTTCGGCGCGGCGCTGGCCATCCTGACGGGGCAGGGCAGTGTGATGATCACGGTGTTCGCCTTTCTGGCCAGCCTGCTGACGGTGGTGCTGGTCTATCTCATCGGCAGCCACACCCGGGGCAGCCGGGTGGTCAGTATCCTGCTGGCCGGTATCATGGTGGGCTCCCTGTTCTCTGCCGGCACATCCTACATAAAGCTGGTGGCCGATCCCACCAACCAGCTGCCCCAGATCACCTACTGGCTCATGGGCAGCCTGTCCGGCACCCGCATGAAGACCGTGGGCTTTGCCGCCGTCTGCATCGCGGTGGGACTGGTGCCGCTGCTGCTCCTGCGCTGGCGCATGAACCTGCTGACCCTGTCGGCGGACGAGGCACGCTCCATGGGCGTCAACACCGACCGTCTCCGGCTGGTGGTGATCCTCAGCGCCACGGTGCTCACTGCCGCCAGCGTCTCCGTCTCCGGCATGATCGGCTGGGTGGGACTGGTGATCCCGCACCTCAGCCGCCGCATCGTGGGCAACGACTGCCGGTATCTGCTGCCCATGTCCATGGTATTCGGCGCGGCGTTCCTGCTGCTGGTGGACAACTTCGCCCGCTGTCTGACGGCGGTGGAGATCCCCATCGGCATCCTGACGGCCTTTGTGGGCGCGCCCTTCTTCGTCTATCTGATGATAAAGGGGGATGATCGCCTGTGAACCTGACCGTCAACGACCTGTCCTACACCTATCGCGGCGGCCATACCGCCCTGCAAAACGTGTCCTTTACGGCACGGCAGGGCGAGCTGCTGTCCGTCCTCGGCCCCAACGGTGCGGGAAAAAGCACGCTGTTTCGCTGTATCCTCGGCGGCCTGCCGGACTACGGCGGCGCCATTCTGCTGGACGGGCGGGATGCCCGGACGCTGGACCAGCGGGCGCTGGCGGCGCATATCGCCTACATCCCTCAGATACACCGCCCCACCTTCGGCTACTCCGTGCTGGATACGGCGCTGATGGGGCTGACCCGTCAGCTCTCGCCGTTCCGCTCCCCCTCCGCCGCCCAGGAGGAGCAGGCCATGGCCGCATTGGGGCGGATGGGCGTGGCGCAGCTGGCACGCCGCAGCTTTTCGGAGCTGTCCGGCGGCGAGCAGCAGCTGGTGCTTATCGCCCGCGCCCTGTGCCAGCAGGCGGATATCCTGGTGATGGACGAGCCGACCTCCTCACTGGACTACGGCAACCAGCTGCGGGTGCTGCGCTGCGTGAAGGCGCTGGCCCGCCGGGGCTATACCGTCATCCTCTCCACCCACGATCCCCAGCACGCCCTGCGCTTTGCCGACCGGGTGCTGGCGCTGTCCGGCGGCGGGGTTGCAGCCTTCGGTGCAGCAAAGGACGTTCTGACGGCAGAATTGCTCCGCCGTCTCTACGGTGTGGATGCCGCGCTGCTGGAAACGGCGCACGGCCCCGCTATCGTGCCGAAAGGAGGGGAGGACGATGTTCCGCTGGACAGATGACAGGATCCGCTTTATGGCGGACGCAGCCGGTAAAACCGATTTTCACCGCCGTCTGGCGGCGGAGCTGCTGCCGTACCTGACGCCGGAGGACGCCGTCTGCGACGCAGGCTGCGGTCTTGGGCATCTGTCGCTGGCGCTGTCGCCCTATGTCCGCACCGTCACGGCGGTGGAGCGGGAGCAGCGTGCGCTGGCGGTACTGGAGCGGGAGCTGGCGCTTCGGCATATCGAGAACGTGTATCCCTGCTGTGAGGATGTGTTTGCCCACCGGCCGGAAAAGCCCTACGACGCCATGGTGTTCTGTTTCTTTGGCAGCATGGACGAGATCCTGTCCGCTGCCGCGGCCCAGTGCCGCGGCAGAGTCATTGCCGTCAAACGCGACCAGACCGCCCACCGCTTTACGGTGACGCGGCAGCCGCTGGGCGGCAGCCATGGGCTGGAGGCCGCCTGCCGCCGACTGGAGGAGCTGGGCATTTCCTACGAGCTGAAGCGGACGGCGTTCCGCTTTGACCAGCCCTTCCGCAGCCTGGAGGACGCCCGGCGTTTTTTTGCCCTGTACCGGCGGCAGGACGACGCCGCCCTCATCACAGAGGAGCTTCTCCGGGAGAGATTGGAGGCAACGGGTGACGCCGTCTTCCCGTGGCGGCTGCCCAGTGTCCGCCCGGCAGGAATACTGGTATTTGATGCGTCGAACATTCCGGAAATGCCGCAAAACAGAGCAGAACCGGAAGAAAAGCCGGAGTAAACCCGGAATATAGTTATAAAAAATCAGGAGGAGAACAAAAATGAATGGAAAGAAATGGATGGCGCTGCTGCTGGCGCTGGTCATGTCTGTCTCCCTGTTCGCCTGCGGCGCCAAGCCCGCGGCTGACGGCGGCGACAGCCAGAACACCGACGTGACGGAGGACACCACCCGCGTGTTTACCGATTCCTGCGGCCGCGAGGTCACGGTACCTGCGAACGTGGAGAAGGTCGCTATCTCCGGCCCGCTGGCCCAGATCGTGGTCTTTGCGCTGGCCCCCGACAAGCTGGTGGGTATCGCCAATGCGTGGGATGAGAGCGCCGCCCAGTTTCTGGATACGAAGTACTATGATCTGCCGCTGTTGGGACAGCTCTACGGCGGCAAGGGTGAGATGAATCCGGAGACGCTGCTGGCCGCCGCGCCGGATGTGGTCATCGACGTGGGCGAGCCCAAGGGCAGCATCGTGGAGGACATGGACGCCCTGCAGGAGCAGACCGGCATCCCCTTCGTCCACATCGACGCCTACCTCGCCTCTATGGACAACACCTACGCCATGCTGGGCGACCTGCTGGCCATGCCCAACGAGGCGCAGGGGCTGGCGGACTACTGCCGCTACGCCTATGACCGCGCCGTGGAGATCGCGAACAGCGTAGAGAAGGTGAATCTTCTGTATATCACCGGGGACGAGGGCCTGAATGTCATCGCCAATGGCTCCTATCACGCCGAGGCCATCGACCTGCTGGCCAACAACCTCGCCGTGGTGGAGGAGCCCTCCAGCAAGGGTACCGGCAACGAGGTGGATATGGAGCAGATCCTCAACTGGAACCCGGATGTGATCCTGTTCGCCCCCGGCAGCATCTACGCCTCCGTGGGCAGCAACGAGAACTGGCAGACCGTCACCGCCATCAAGAACGGCGCCTATTACGAGGTCCCCATGGGCCCCTACAACTGGATGGGCTTCCCGCCCAGCGTCCAGCGCCTGCTGGGCATGATGTGGATGACCACCGTGCTGTATCCCGATGCGGCGGACTACGACCTGTACACCGAGGTCAGCAGCTACTTCCGGTTGTTCTACCACTGCGAGCTGACCCAGGCGCAGTATGACGCGCTGGTGGCCAACTCCCTGCCCGCTGCGGACGCGGCGGCGTGACCGGAAACCATTGAAAACAAAGGACACCCAGCGGCTGACAGCAGCCGCTGGGTGTTCGTGAACAGCCGTACATGCGGCGGGAGGAAAGTCCATGAACACCATCTTTCAGACACTGGTGTACCAGCGGGAAAAGGGCCTTGACGCGGTGCTGGCCACCATCATCTGGGACGACGGCTCCGCGCCCCGGGGCAGGGGCAGCCAGATGCTGGTGGGCCGGGAGGGCCTGCTGGCGGGCACCATCGGCGGCGGCGCCGTGGAGGGGCAGTCCATCGCCCTCGCCCAGGAGCTGCTGGCCTGCGGCGTCCGCAGCAAAACGCGGGAGTTCCGCCTGCGGCGGGACGGCAGCGCCCAGAGCACCGGCATGGTCTGCGGCGGCGACGTGACCGTGTATTTCCGGTGCATCCCCATGGAGGAGACAGACTGGGACACGCTGGCGGCAGAGGTGCTGCGGCGGGTATCCGTCCGGGAAAAGGGCTGGCTGGTGCAGCCGCTGGACGGGGAGATGCCCTATCTGGCGGACGAGGATGCTGACAAGGAAAACTGCTTTACAATGCCGCTGCCCGTTGGGGAGCGGGCCTTGATCTTCGGCGCGGGGCATATCGCCCGGGCGCTGGTGCCGCTGCTGTGTACCGTGGGCTTCCGCCCCGTGGTGTTCGACGACCGGCCCCAGTTCGCCACCCGGGAGCGGTTCCCCCAGGCCGATCAGGTCATCTGCGGCGACTTCACCCGCATCCGCGACTACCTGACCGTGGGGCCGGAGGATTATGTGGTCATCATGACCAACGGGCACGAGTACGATTTTCAGGCGCAGGTGCAGGTGCTGCGGGGCGAGACGGCCTATGTGGGGGTCATCGGCTCCCGGAAAAAGACGGCCTTTGTCAACCAGCGGCTGCGGGAGGCGGGCATCGCCGAGGAGGCCATCGCCTTCGTCCATACGCCGGTGGGCACCGCCATCAAGGCTGTAACACCGGAGGAGATTGCCGTGTCCATCACCGGGGAAATGATCCTGGTGCGGGCCACCCGGCGGGAGGCCAGCGGGGAGGCGCATCATGGCTGTCCCATGCACTGAGCACCTGTTCCTGACGGGACGGAAGGGCGTGGGCAAATCCACGCTGCTGCGGGCCCTGCTGGAGGGGAAACGGCTGGGCGGATTTTTTACCCGGCGGGTGACCGGGGTGTTCGACCGGCCCTCCATCCACCTGCTGCGGGCGGCGGAGGACGAACAGCCGTCACCGGAGAATCTGGTGTGCTTCTGCGGGGAGCGGCGGCCTGAGCGCTTCGAGCTGCTGGGGCCGGCGGCGCTGGCGGATACGGCGGACTGCGACATCATCGTGATGGACGAGCTGGGGCCGTCGGAGGCGGCGGCACAGGGGTTCCAGGCGGCGGTGCTGGCGGCGCTGGACGGCGAAAAGCCGGTGTACGGCGTTTTGCAGCAGGCGGACAGCGCGTTCCTGCGCCGGGTGGCGGCACATCCGCGGGTGCGGGTGGTCACGGTGACGGAGGAGAACCGGGACGCGCTGCGGCAGCAGCTCCGCGGGAAAAAGTGAATCAAAGGGCGTGTCATCGGACGCCTCCGCACAGGATGCGGAGCGGCCGGCGGCACGCCTTTTTTCGCGGGGGGCGGGAAATGTCCTTTTCTTTGGACAGTGGATACGGTATAATACAGCCAAAAGCGACGCGCGGGAAACGGGGGATGCGGCATGGAACTGCATATCTGGATGGGCCGGGCCGGGGCCGGTAAGAGCCGGCTGGTGCTGGAGACCATGGAAAAGCGGCGGAGCCGGCGGCCGCAGGTGCTGCTGGTGCCGGAGCACGCCTCCCACGAGGCGGAGCTGGATCTGTGCCGGGCCTGCGGCCCCACCGCCAGCCGGGATGCGGAGGTGCTGAGCTTCCGGAACCTGGCCACCCGGGTGCTGGGGCAGGTGGGTGGTCTGGCGGATGTGACGCTGGACAACGGCGGCAAGCTGCTGACCATGCGCCGGGCATTGCAGGAGGTGAGCGGGCGGCTGACGGTGTTTGCCCGGCCCTCCCAGCGGCCGGCGTTCCTGCGGCAGCTGGTGGCGCTGGCCGACGAGCTGTACGCCTACCGGGTGACGCCGGAGCAGCTGATGGAGCAGGTGGCGGACATGGACGGCGCGGCGGGGGAGAAGCTGCGGTCGGCGGCGCTGATCTACGGCGCCTACGATGCCCGGCTGCGGGGCGAGGGGTTCGATGCCCGCTCCCGGGTGCAGAAGCTGTGCGACGCCCTGCCGGCATCGGACTATCTGGCGGGCAAGGACGTGTATGTGGACGGCTTTTCCTACTTCAACCGGGTGGAGGAGGACATCCTGGCCACGGCGCTGCGGCAGGCGGAGAGCTTGACGGTGACGCTGCTGGGGGACGAGTCCGACCCACAGCTGTTCCAGAACGCCCTGCGGCAGCGGGAGCGGCTGAAGCGCATGGCGGCGCAGGCACACAGCAAGTGTGAAGTAAAAACGCTTGCCAGAAAAAGCGGCGGCGCGCTGGCGCATCTGGAGCGCTGCTTCTTCGGCGGCGAGACGCCGTGGCAGGGGGAGGAGCCGCCCATCCGGCTGTATCAGGCGGAGACGGCGTTCTCCGAGGTGGAGTATGTGTCCGCCTGTGTGCGGCGGCTGGCCCGGGAGGGCTGCCGCTGGCGGGACATCGGCGTGGCGGCCCGGAACATGGAGGTGTACGGCCCGCTGCTGGAGGCGGTGTTCCGCCGGGACGGCATCCCGGCCTACATCAGCCGCCGCAGCGACATTCTGGAAAAACCGGTGCTGACCATGCTGCTGTCGGCGGTAGACGCCGTTACCGGCGGATTTGAATACGAGGACGTGTTCCGCTGTCTCAAGACCGGCATGGCCGGGATCACGGCGGCGGAGTGCGACATACTGGAAAACTATGTGATCCGGTGGGAGATCCGGGGCGGCATGTGGCTGCGGGACACAGACTGGACGGCCAGTCCCGACGGCTACGGCGCGGAGCTGAACGAGACGCGGCGGCAGCGGCTGGCGCAGGTCAATGCGGTGCGCCGCCGGGTACGCAGGCTGTTCCTGGATCTGAGTGAGGGACTGAAAGCTGGAGAAACCGTGCGGGATAAAGCAGAAGCACTTTACAGATTTGCGGAGTCCGCGGGCGTTCCGGAAACGCTGGAGCGGCATACGGAGGCGCTGTACGGAGACGGGCAGGTGCAGCTGGCGGAGGAGTACCGGCAGCTGTGGAGCATCTTCTGCGGCGTGCTGGATCAGTTCGTGGAGCTGCTGGGCGGCGTGGAGGTGGACGGGCAGGAATTTGCCCGGCTGCTGCGGCTGGTGCTGAGCCAGTACGCCGTGGCCACCATCCCCGCCACGCTGGACCAGGTAAAGGTGACGCCCATCACCCGGAACGACCGGCACACGGTGAAGCATCTTTTCCTGCTGGGCGCCAACGACAACGTGCTGCCTACGGTGGAGCAGGGCGGCGGTCTGCTGGACGCCCAGGAGCGGGCGCTTCTGCAGCAGCGGGGCATTTTGCTGTCCGACGCCACGTTCGATCCCCTCAGCGCGGAGCTGCAGAACATCTATGCGTGTCTGGCCCAGCCCACGGCGTCCCTGACGGTGACGTGGCCTGTGACGGACGGTGCGGGCGGTCAGCTGCTGCCGTCCTTCGCGGTGGGGCGCATCGCCCGGCTGTTCCCGCAGGTCACGGTGGAGCGGGAGAACGGCGGCTACCGGCGGGAGCTGCCGTCGACGGCGCTGGCGCTGGCCGGACAGGAGCCGGGCGGGCCGCTGTGGCGATACTTTGCGGAAAACGGCGAGGCGCCGCTGCTGGCGCGGATGGAGCAGGCCCGGGCCATGGGGCGGGGCAGGCTGTCGCCTCAGGCGGTGGAGACGCTGTACGGACGGCGCATCGCCATGTCCGCGTCCCGCATCGACCGGCTGAAAAGCTGCCACTTCGGGTATTTCATGGAGTACGGCCTGCGGGCCAGAGAGCGCACCAGCGCCGGGTTCGAGGCGCCGGAGGTGGGCACGTTCATCCACTACCTGCTGGAGAACGTGAACCGGGATGTCCGGGACCGGGGTGGCTACGGGCAGGTGGACAAGGCGGCGCTGCGGCGGCTGGTGCATCACTATGTGGACGAGTACGCCCGGACGCAGATCGACGGCTACGCCGAAAAGAGCGCCCGGTTCCGGTATCTGTTCTCCCGGCTGCGGGAGACGGCCTGCGCCATCGTGGAGAACATCGCCGACGAGATGGCGGTGTCGGATTTCCAGCCCATGGCATTTGAGCTGGGCTTCGGCGGGAAGGACGGAAAGCTGCCGGCAGTCACTGTAACAGAGGGGGACACCACGCTGTCCGTGGGCGGTAAGGTGGACCGGGTGGACGGCTGGCTGAAGGACGGAAAGCTCTACATCCGGGTGGTGGACTACAAGACCGGCAAAAAGGCCTTCGATCTGGCGGACGTGCGGTATGGGCTGGGTATCCAGATGCTGCTGTACCTGTTCACGCTCCAAAAAGAAGGGAGCGCCTTCTTCGGAAAGCCGGTGGAGCCGGCGGGCGTGCTGTACATGCCGGCGCGGGACATCATCCTGCGGGCGGACCGGGCCATTCCGCCGGACAAGCTGGAGGATATGCTGCGGCGGGAGCTGCGGCGCACCGGCATGCTGCTGGGCGAGCCGGAGGTGCTGACGGCCATGGAGCACAGCGCGCTGGAGTCGCCGTGCTATCTGCCGGTGGGCGTGACAAAGGACGGCGCCGTGCAAGGCCTGGCATCCAGCGTACTGGTGAACGCGGCGCAGATGGGCAGGATGGCGCGGTACATCGACAGCCTGCTGCATCGGGTGGCCCGGGAGATCGGAGACGGCAACATCGACGCCGACCCGTGCACCCGGGGACCGCAGGACAGCGCCTGCGCCTGGTGCGCGTTTCAGGCGGCGTGCTGGTTCGACGAGAGCCGGGACAAGCCGCACTATCTGAAAAAGACCACGCCGGAGGAGTTCTGGCAGGTGGTGGACAGGGAGGTGGAGCAGCATGGCTGAACTGAAGCTGACGGAGCAGCAGCACGCGGCGGTCTTTGACCGGGGCGGCAGCCTGCTGGTGTCCGCCGCCGCCGGCTCCGGCAAGACGAAGGTGCTGGTGGAGCGGGTGTTCTCCTACCTGACGGTGGAGCGGTGCGACGTAGACGATTTCCTCATCATCACCTATACCCGCGCGGCGGCGGCAGAGCTGCGGGCGCGGCTGGCGGCGGAGCTGGCGGCCCGGGTGGCGGCGTCCCCGGAGGACCGGCACCTGCGGCGGCAGCTGTTCCGGGTGTACCAGGCGGACATCAAGACGGTGGACGCCTTCTGTGCGTCGCTGCTGCGGGAGCATATCCACCTTTTGGAGCCGGTGGACGGACGAAGCCTGACGCCGGACTTCCGGGTACTGGATGAGGCGGAGGCTAGGCTGCTGAAGGAGCGGGCGCTGGAGCGGACGCTGGAATCATTCTATGAGGACATCGAAAACGGCGACGAGGCCTTTGCGCTGCTGGCGGGGACGCTGGGCGCGGGACGGGACGACCGGGCGCTGGCGGAGCTGGTGCTGGAGCTGCACGAGAAGATCCAGAGCCACCCCTATCCGGTGCGGTGGCTGCATCAGGCGGCGGAGGACTGGCGTCAGCCGCCGGAAACGCTGGCCGACAGCGTGTACGGCCGGACAGTGATGGAGGATACCGTGCGCAAGGCCCTGTTCTGGGCGGAGCAGCTGGAGCGGGCCGCGGAGGCCATGGAGGATTGCGAGGCGGTGTACAACGCCTACGCGGACCGTTTTCTGGAGACGGCGGCACAGCTGCGGCAGTATGAACAGGCGGCGCAGAAGGGCTGGGAGGCCATGGGCCGCATCGCGCCGGAATTCCGGCGCATGGGCGCGGTGCGGGGCGATGAGAACGGTGCGGCCAAGGCGGCGGCGCAGGCGGTGCTGAAGAAGTGCAAGGATGCCTTGAAAAAGCTGGCGGCGCCGTATCAGGTGCCGGAGGCGGCACATCTGGAGGATCTCCGCGCCACGGCGCCGGCCATGCTGGCGCTGCTGCGGCTGACGGAGCGGTTTTCCCAGCGGTACCAGGCGGAGAAGGTGCGGCGCAACGCCATGGACTTCTCCGATCAGGAGCACTATGCCGTGACGCTGCTGTGTCAGGAGGACGGAAGCCCTACGGAGCTGGCACGGCAGATATCCCAGCGGTATCAGGAGATCATGGTGGACGAGTATCAGGATACCAACGAGGTGCAGGACTGCATCTTTCAGGCCATCTCCCGGGAGGGACAGAACCTGTTCACCGTGGGGGACGTGAAGCAGAGCATCTACCGGTTCCGGCTGGCGGACCCCACCATCTTTTTGGGGAAATACCGGCGGTTCGCCGACGCGGCGGAGGCGGCGGACGGCCAGCCCCGGCGCATGGTGCTCAGCCGGAACTTCCGCTCCCGGCGGGAGGTGCTGGAGGCTGCCAACGCTGTGTTCGCGGACATCATGTCCCGGGAAATGGGCGAGATGGACTATACGGCGGAGGAGCAGCTGTACTTCGGCGCGGACTACTACGCCGACGCGGCAGGCCGGGAGACGGAGATGCACGTCATCAGCGTGGAGGACACACCGGAGCAGCGCTTCGACTGGACGGAGGCGGAGGCCCGCTTCGCGGCGCGGCGCATCCGGCAACTGCTGGACGAGAGGTTCCCCGTGCAGGGAGAGGACGGTATGCGGCCCGTGCGGCCGGAGGATATCGTGATCCTCATGCGCTCCCCCCGGTCGCGGATGAAGGCGTTCACCGCCGCGCTGGCCCGGGAGGGCATTCCCTGCGGCGGCGGGGAGAGCGACGACTTCTTCAGCGCCATGGAGATCGCGGTGACGGTGTCGCTGCTGGAGATCGTGGACAACCCCCGGCAGGACGTGCCCCTCATCTCCGTGCTGCGCTCGCCGCTGGTGGGCATGTGCCCCGATGAGCTGGCGGCCATCCGGACCCTGCAGCCGGAGGGGGACTACTATGACGCGCTGTGCCGGGACCAGGGACCGGCGGCTCAGGCGTTTCTGGCGCTGCTGGAGGAGCTGCGGCAGGCGGCGCGGGAGCTGGCGGCGGATGAGCTGCTGTGGTACATCTACGACCGGTGCCATGCCATGGCCATCTTCGGGGCCATGGCAGACGGTGCCCGGCGGCAGGCACGGCTGACGGCGCTGTACGACTATGCCCGGCAGCTGGTGCAGAGCGGCAAGGTGGGGCTGTTCGACTTCATCACCCACCTGCGGCGGCTGCTGGAAAAGGGCGAAGCGCCGGGGCTGTCCGCCGCGCAGGCGGCGGAGGGCGTGCAGATCATGAGCGTCCACCGCTCCAAGGGACTGGAGTTCCCGGTGGTCATTCTGGCGGACCTGCAGAAAAGCTTCAACCGGCAGGATCTGAGCTGTCCGGTACTGGTGCATCCCCAGCTGGGGCTGGGCACGGAGCGGGTGGACGGCGCGCGGCACATCCGGTACGACACCATCTCCAAGACGGCGCTGGCGCTGCGGCTGGACAGGGAGGCCAAGGCCGAGGAAATGCGCATCCTGTATGTGGCCATGACCCGTGCCAAGGAGAAGCTGATCCTGCTGGACTGCCGCAAGCATATGGACAGGAAACTGCGGGACCTGACGGCGCTGACCGGCTCGCCGGTGATGCCGGAGGCGGTGTCCGCCGCCGGTTCGCCGGGAGAGTGGCTGCTGCTGTCGCTGCTGCACACCGACGGCGCTGCGGCGCTCCACGCGCTGGCGGGCATCCGTCCGGAGGTGCTGACGCCGCTGCCGGACAGCTGGACCATCCGGCTGTGGCGTGAGGGCGGCGAGGAGACGCAGGCGCAGCCGCAGCCGGCGGCGGAGGAGCGGGAGGTCAGGACATACACACAGCCGGACGAGGCGGCGCTGGCCTTCGTATACCCCTATCAGGCGGTGACGGCGGTGCCCACCAAGATCACGGCCACCCAGCTGAAGGGCCGGGAGCTGGATCAGGAGGTCGCCGAGGGCGCAGGCACGGTACGGCGGCCCGCCGCACCGGAAAAGCCCCTGTTCTTACAGGAAAAGCGGGGACTGTCCGCCGCGGAGCGGGGCACGGCCATCCATCTGGTGATGCAGTACCTGCCGCTGGACACCGCGCCTGCGGCGGAGGCGGTGAAGGCACAGGTACAGACGCTGGAACAGCGGCGGCTGCTGACGGCGGCTCAGGCGGAGGCGGTGGACGCAGAGGCCATCGCGGCGTTCCTGCGTTCCCCGCTGGCGGCGCGCATCCAAGGCGCGGAACGGGTGTGGCGGGAGTACCGCTTCGCCCTGCTGATGCCGGCAGAGCGCTATGCACGGAGCGCGGAGGGTGAGGAGATGCTGCTGCAGGGCGTGGCGGACTGCGTATTCGAGGAAAATGACGCCCTGACGGTGGTGGACTTCAAGACCGACCGGGTGACGGCGGAGGAGACGCTCCAACGCGCAGAGCTGTACCGTCCGCAGCTGCAGGCATACAGTGACGCCCTGAGCCGCATTATGGAAAAGCCGGTGTCACAGCGCATCCTGTACTTTTTCCGGAGCGGCACGGAAATTTCTTTGTAAATGCTGCGAAAAATGCTTGCATTTGCGGGAAATATGTGCTATCATCACAGTTGCGTTTGTGGCGAAGCCACGGCGACGAGTGAACCAGAAAGGGGTGAACATGAGCAATGAAGGAAGGAATCCATCCCAATTATCAGCAGACTACTATCAAATGCGCCTGCGGTAATGTGATTGAGACAGGTTCTACGAAGAAGGATATTCGCGTGGAAGTCTGCTCTAAGTGTCACCCCTTCTTCACCGGCAAGCAGAAGCTGGTGGATACCGGCGGACGTGTTGCCAAGTTCAACAAGCGTTTCGGCCTGGACAAGTAAAAGAGACACGTCACATCACAAGACCCGTACCGTTTGGTGCGGGTCTTGTTTGTTTACATTTGCTGCGGGATACGGTATACTATACCAAAATACAGGCAAGAGGGTACTATATGGAACGAAAGACCATTGAACAGAACAAGGAGCAGAAGCGGGATTATGCGGTGCTGGTGGGCCTGCGCTCCCCCGTGCTGGGCGCGGACAGCGCCGACGAGGAGAGTCTGGCGGAGCTGGGCGCACTGGTGGAGACCGCCGGCGGCGAGCCGGTGGGCACCATCCTCCAGAGCCGGGAGAAGCCGGATCCCCACAGCTTTATCGGCGAGGGCAAGGTGGAGGAGGTCAAGCGCATGGTGGAGAACAGCGACGCCACCATGGTCATCTTCGACAACGACCTGTCGCCCTCCCAGATACGGGTGCTGACGGAGCTGTGCGGCGTGCAGGTGCTGGACCGCAGCGGCCTGATTTTGGACATCTTTGCCCAGCGGGCCAAGACGAAGGAGGGCTGCCTGCAGGTGGAACTGGCGCAGTACCAGTACCTGCTGCCGCGGCTGATCGGCATGTGGTCCCATCTGGAGCGGCAGGGCGGCACCGGCGGCTCCCCCATCGGCACCAAAGGCCCCGGCGAGACGCAGCTGGAGACGGACCGGCGGCACATCCACCGGAAGATCGACAAGCTGAAGGAGGAGCTGGAGGAGGTGCGCCGGGTGCGGGGCACCCAGCGGCAGCGCCGGATGAAGAACGAGATCCCGGTGGTGGCCATCGTGGGCTACACCAACGCAGGCAAGTCCACGCTGCTCAACGCCATCACCGGCGCGGATATCCCCGCCAACGACCGGCTGTTCGATACGCTGGACACCACCACCCGGCTGCTGACGGTCAGCGATACGCTGGACGTGGTGATCTCCGACACGGTGGGCTTTATCCGCAAGCTGCCCCATCAGCTGGTGGAGGCATTCAAGGCCACGCTGGAGGAGCTGGAGTACGCCGACCTGCTGCTGCACGTCATCGACGTGTCCAACCCGGAGTGGCGGGAGCAGGCCCGCATCGTGGATGAGCTGATCCGGGAGCTGGGGGCGGAGCGCATCCCCTGCATCCGGGTGTACAACAAGTGTGATGTGGCCTTCACCGCCCAGCAGGAGCGGGAGAGCGACGCCGTGTACATCTCCGCCAGGACCGGCGAGGGTATCCCGGCGCTGCTGGAGGCCGTGGACAAAAAGCTGGACAAGGGCACAAAGCGGGTGGTCATCCACCTGCCCTACGACAAGGCGGGGCTGCTGGACGGCCTGTACCGGGAGGCCAAGGTGGAGAACGTGGCCTACGGCGAGACGGTGGACGTGACGGCGGTGTGTACGCCTCGGGTCATGGGGCGCCTGAAGGATTACATCGAGGGCTGGGCGGAGCCGAAGGAGGACTGGGAATGACGCGGACAGGTGAGTTTCGCGTGCCGTTTCAGGCATCGGACAGCGAGTTCGTGGAGAAGCGCTCCCGCTTCATCAGCCATCTGCTGCCGGTGGAGTCGGAGGAGGACGCACGGGCGTTCATCGCGCAGATCAAAAAGCAGTACTACGACGCACGGCACAACTGCTGGTGCTATCTCATCGGAGAAAACACCGTGCGGTACAGTGATGACGGAGAGCCGCAGGGTACGGCGGGGCAGCCCATGCTCAATGTGTTCCAGCGGGAGGGTGTGACCAATGTGGTGTGCGTGGTGACCCGGTATTTTGGCGGCATCCTGCTGGGGGCCGGGGGACTGACGCGGGCCTATTCCAAGGGGGCGCGGGACGCTCTGTGCGCCGCGGGATACGCGGTGATGGGACAGTGGGCCGTGGCGGACATCCCGTGCTCCTACGCCATGCTGGAGCGCGTGAAGCTGGAGGCGGCGGCGCAGGGCGGTACGGTGGACGACATCGAGTACGGCGCGGACATCCGGCTGACGGTGTCGCTGCCGGCGGAGCGCGCGGAGACCCTGCAGGCGCGGCTCACGGAGCTGTCGGCGGGCGGCATCCATATGGCGGTGCGGTCGGCGGAGTTCCGGCCCGGTCCGCGGCAGGAGCTTTGAGCATTTCACACAGACTGTATGGGAGAAATTTGTAAAACTTAACAGCTTGTTTACAGCTTTTCTCTTGTGCCGCATGGAAAAATCTGCTATACTATCTACATAAGATACCAGTGCGTATCTGCCCGAAAATGGACAGATACGCCATTTTTTTCAGGGAAAGGAATGGTAATTTGACGAGAAGAACGGTACAGGAGGAGCAGGCGCGCCTGCGCAAGCAGCGGAAGAAGGCACAGGGCTTTTTCTCCATCTTCAAAAAGCCCATGCACGAGTCGCTGACATCGGTGCTGCCCATCATACTGATCGTGCTGGCGCTGGGCTTTACCATCGCGCCGGTACCCAACAACGCTATGATGGCGTTTCTGCTGGGCGGTGTGCTGCTGATCGGTGGCATGGGACTTTTCACACTGGGATCGGAGATGTCCATGATCCCCTTGGGACAGGCGGTGGGCAGCGAGATCACCCGCTCCAAGAAGGTCTGGATCATCGTGGGCATCAGCTTCCTCATCGGCATCATCATCACCGTGGCGGAGCCGGATCTGCAGGTGTTGGCCAATCAGGTGCCCGCCATTGAAAATAACGTCATCATCTGGTCGGTGGCGGTGGGCGTAGGCGTGTTCCTGGTCATCGCGCTGCTGCGTATCCTGCTGGGTATCCAGCTGCGGTGGCTGCTGATCGGGTTCTACATACTGGTGTTCGGCCTGGCCATGTTCGTGTCGCCGGACTTCTGGGCGGTGGCCTTTGACTCCGGCGGCGTCACCACCGGCCCCATGACCGTGCCGTTCATCATGGCGCTGGGCGTGGGCGTCAGCGCCGTCCGCAGCGACAAGCAGGCGGGGGGCGACAGCTTCGGCCTGGTGGCGCTTTGCTCCATCGGCCCCATCATCACGGTACTGCTGCTGGGGCTTCTGTACAAACCGGACGGCAGCGCCTACACCAATACGGCAATGCCCGACGCCAAGGACACGGTGGAGATGTTCCGCGCCTATGTGGACGCGCTGCCGGAGTACTTCGCGGAGACGGCCAAGGCGCTGGCACCCATCGCGGTATTTCTGGTGCTGTTCCAGCTGATTACCAAGCGGCTGAAGCGGCGTGCGCTGCTGAGTATGGCAGTGGGTCTTGCCTATGTGTATGTGGGACTTGCGCTGTTCCTCACCGGCGTCAACGTGGGCTTTATGCCCGTTGGCAGCTTTTTGGGCGGCAGCATCGCCGGACACAACTATAATTGGCTCCTCGTCCCCATCGCCATGGTCATCGGCTATTTCATCGTGCAGGCGGAGCCTGCGGTACACGTCCTGAACAAGCAGGTGGAGGAGATCACGGCGGGCGCGATCCCGGCCCACGCCATGAATATCGCTCTGTCCGTGGGCGTGGCGGTGTCGCTGGGACTGGCTATGATCCGGGTGCTCACCGGCGTGTCCATCATGTGGTTCCTCATCCCCGGCTATGCCATCAGCCTGACGCTGAGCTTCGTGGTGCCGGACATCTTCACATCGGTGGCCTTCGACTCCGGCGGCGTGGCCTCCGGCCCTATGACGGCCACATTCCTGCTGCCCTTTGCGCTGGGCGCATGCGAGGCGGTGGGCGGCAATCTGGTGACAGACGCCTTCGGTGTGGTGGCCATGGTGGCCATGACGCCGCTGGTGACCATCCAGCTGCTGGGTCTGAGCTATCAGCGGAAGCTGAAGCACGCCAAGGCACCGGCGGCGGCTCCCGTGGCGGTGGAGCCGATCATCGAGCTGTGCTGACGGAGGTGACGGTATGAGCAGCAGATTGTATTACATCATCACCATCACCAATCGGGTGATGGGCAGCAAGCATTTTCTGGATTTCTACCGGGCGTTCGGTGCGCCGGTGGTATTCTCGGCGCTGGGGCGCGGCACCGCCAGCGACGATATGCTCAGCTATCTGGGTCTGGAGGCCACGGAGAAAACCGTGCTGTTCTCCGTGGTAACGCCGCAGGTGAAGGACGTGCTGATGCGGGAGCTGGTGGACACCATGCACATCGACCGGCCCGGCAGCGGCATCGCCGTGTGCCTGCATCTGAGCAGCGTGGGCGGGCAGTCCGCCATGAACTATCTCATCTCCGGCGGCGCGGATGTCCAGCCGGATCTGACTGTAAAGGAGGAAGAACTGATGCATGATTCCGGGTACGAGCTGGTGGTGGCCATCGCCAACGGCGGCTATTCCGATATGGTGATGGAGGCGGCCTCCGCCGCCGGGGCGCAGGGCGGCACGGTGCTGCATACCCGCGCCACTGACGCGGACAACGCCAGCAAGTTCTTCGGCATGGCCATCACCGAGGAGCGGGAGATGATCCTGCTGGTGACGCCGGCGGACAAGCGGGCGGCCATCATGCAGGCCATCATGGAGAAGGCCGGCGCCCAGTCGGAGGCCCAGTCCGTGGTGTTCTCCGTGAAGCTGGACGATGTGGCGGGGCTGTACAGCCGGGAGAGCTGACAGAGAAAAACAGGCGTCCGCACCCCTTGCCGGGGGCGCGGACGCCTGTTTTTTTATCTGCATGATGCATGCATCATGCAGATAAAAACGTACATCATGAAGTACATCATGCAGCGTATCATGAAATTATATGGTCTGTCCGCCGGTATGGCCGTCTTTGCCGGACTGGCGGCAGCATGAAGAAAGCCCCGCGGAATGATCCGCAGGGCTTTTGTCTGTACAGTTCAGGCGCTGATCAACTCAGATCGCGCGGGTAACTTTGCCGGAACGCAGGCACCGGGTACAAACATATACATGGCGAGGCGTGCCGTTGATCACTGCCTTCACGCGCTTGACATTGGGCTTCCAGGGACGATTGGAACGCCGGTGGGAGTGAGAGACCTTGATACCGAAGGTCACGCCCTTGTCGCAAAATTCGCACTTAGCCATCCGTTGCACCTCCTTGCTGTTGTAACATACGGTCGCTTGCATCGCAAGCAGTTGATATAATAACAGATAACGCTATGAATTGCAAGCACTATTTGACAAAAAAACGAAATTTTTTTGAAAGGGGAAAGTGTTGCGAAACAGAGGGATACAAGATATAATATAAGGTAAATATTTGGCGCCCCTGCCGGGGTTTCCGGCGGGCGGCTCACGGGAGGCAGCTGTATGGAAAAAGTCAAGCGCACACCGGCCAGCCTGAAAAAAATGGTGGAGATATTCGGTATGGAGATCCTCCACAAGGGCCGGGATTTTGACAACACCGTTGTGACCATTTCTGACGTGAACCGGCCGGCCCTGCAGCTGGTGGGCTTTTACGATTATTTTGACGACAAGCGCCTGCAGATCCTGGGCCGGGGCGAGATGCGCTATCTGGACCGGATGACGGAGGCGGAGCGCACCCGCGTGTTCAACAAGCTGCTGAGCTATCCGTTCCCGGCGCTGATCATTGCCCGGGACATGGAGGCACCGGCAGAGCTGGTGCAGATGGCGGAAAAGCACGACCGCACGCTGCTGCGCTCGGCGGAGTCCACGGTGGATGTCACCAGCAAGCTCATCGACTATCTGAACCGCGCCATGGCGCCGCAGATCGCCCGGCACGGCGTGCTGATGAACATTTACGGCCAGGGTGTGCTGATCCTGGGCGACTCCGGCATTGGCAAGAGCGAGACGGCCATCGAGCTGCTCAAGCGCGGACACCGGCTGGTGGCCGACGACGCCGTGGAGATACGGCGCATTTCCAACAGCCTGTTCGGCACGGCACCGGAGATCATCCGGCACTACATCGAGATCCGGGGCGTGGGCGTCATCGACGTGCAGCAGCTGTTCGGCATGGGCGCCGTGCAGTTCGACACGGAGATCGATCTGGTCATCCAGCTGGAGCAGTGGGTGGACGGCAAGTTCTACGACCGGCTGGGGCTGGGTGAGGAGAAATACGCCATGCTGGGCGTGGCGCTGCCCATCGTCACCATTCCGGTGCGGCCGGGGCGGAACCTGGCGGGCATCGTGGAGATCGCCACCATGAAGAACCGGCAGATGAAGTACGGCTACAACGCGGCACGGGATTTTGTGACGCAGTTTGACAGCAAAATGGACGCCATGGTAAAGGAGAACAAGGCAAAGTAATGAAGTATGTAGGTGTGGACATCGGCGGAACGAACCTGAAGGCGGGACTGACGGACGAGAGCGGCCAGCTGCTGGCCGTGCAGAAAATGAAGGTGGCCTCCATCACCGACCAGCAGTCGCTGGCGTGGACCATCGTGTCGCTGACGCAGGAGCTGGGGAAGTGCGCGGGCGTGCCGCTGGACGAGATTGCGTCGGTGGGCGTAGGCGTACCGGGCACCGTGGAGATCCGCTCCGGCTCTATCGGCTATACCTGCAACCTGCCGCTCAGGAACGTGCCGCTGCGGAAGCTGTTCCACCACTATCTGTCCATCCCGCTGTATATCGAAAACGATGCAAACTGCGCGGCTCTGGCGGAATACTATGCAGGGGCCGGGCGGGAGAGCAAGCGCTTTGTGACCATCACGCTGGGCACCGGCGTGGGCGCGGGCATCATCCACAACGGCAAGGTGTACCACGGCGCCAACGGCATGGCCGGCGAGGTGGGGCACACCGTCATCGTCAAGGATGGCCTGCCGTGCCCCTGCGGGCGGCACGGCTGCTGGGAGCAGTACGCCTCGGCCACGGCGCTCAAGCGCATGACAACGGAGGCGCTGGCGGCCCATCCGGACAGTATCCTGGCCCGGGTGGTGGAGGAGAACGACGGCCATGTGTCCGGGCAGTCCGCCTTTATCGCGGCGCGGCAGGGCGACCCCGTGGGGCAGAAGGTATGCGACGATTATGTCAGCTATCTGGCCTGCGGCGTGGTCAACGTGGTCAATGTGTTCCAGCCGGACACGCTGGCCATCGGCGGCGGCGTCAGCAACGAGGCGGATGAGCAGCTGCTGCTGCCGGTGCAGCGGTGCGTGGAGCGGGAGAGCATCCCCTGCGGCAAAAACCGGCGCACCCGCATCGTCAAGGCGGAGCTGGGCAACCAGGCGGGCATCATCGGTGCGGCGCTGCTGGGGAAGAACAAGCGGATATAAGGGCCGCGCAGGAGGGTTTATGAGCTGGTACGAGGAATTGGACCGATGGACGGCGGACTATCTGCCGGACATGACATATGAGCACGATGTGCCGCTGGCGAGGCACACATCGTTCCGCATCGGCGGCCCGGCGCGGCGCATGGCATTTCCCAAGGACGGCAGCCAGATGGTGCTGCTGATCGGGGAGGCCCTCGCCTGCGGAGCCGCGCCGCTGGTCATCGGCAACGGCACGAACCTGCTGTTCCCCGACGAGGGGGTGGAGCGGCTGGTGGTGAACACCCGCGACATGTCCGGCATGGCGCTGGATGCGGCGGGGCGCGTGACGGCGGAGGCCGGCGCGTCTCTGGCCCGGACGGCGGTATTTGCCCAGCAGCAGGGCATGACGGGGCTGGAATTTGCCCACGGCATCCCCGGCAGCGTGGGCGGTGCGGTGTGCATGAACGCAGGCGCCTACGGCGGCGAGATGCGGCAGGTGGTGCACAGCGCCGCGGTGCTGTTCCCGGAGGAGGGCATCCGGACGCTGACCGGGGAGGAGCTGGTCTTTTCCTACCGGCACAGCCTGCTGACCGACCGGCCCGACGCGGTGGTGCTGCGGGCCGTGTTCGCGCTGGAGGCGGGAGAGCCTGCCGCCATCCGGGAAAAAATGGATGATTTGATGGCAAGGAGAAAGGCTTCACAGCCGTTGGAATATCCCAGTGCTGGCAGCACATTCAAGCGGCCGGAGGGCTATTATGCCGCCGCGCTCATCGACCAGTGCGGGCTGAAGGGCCTGACGGTGGGCGGCGCGCAGGTGTCGGAGAAGCACGCGGGCTTCGTCATCAACCGGGGCGGCGCCACCTGCGCCGATGTGACGGCGCTGATGGCGGAGATACAAAAGCGCGTATGGGAGAAAACGGGCGTCCGGCTGGAGCCGGAGGTCAGGGTGATACACTGAGGAGCAAGACGTGGAGATACTCATTATTTCGGGACTTTCCGGCAGCGGAAAATCCCGCGCAGCCACCTATCTGGAGGACATCGGCTACTATATCGTGGATAACCTGCCGGCGGAGATGATGCTGAAGTTTGCCAACTTCTGCACGGCCTCCGGCGGACGGTACGACCGGGTGGCGCTGGTGTACGATGTCCGGGCCGGGGAGCCGTTCCAGCGGCTGGTGGACGTGGTGGACAAGCTGCACCGGAAGGACGGCGTCCGGTGCCGGATGCTGTTTCTGGAGGCGGACACACGGGTCATCATCAGCCGCTACAAGGAGACGCGGCGCAGCCACCCGCTGTGCGCGGAGGGGCTTTCCATCGAGGAGGCCGTCCGGCGGGAGCGGGCGCTGCTGGCACCGGTGCGGGAGCGGGCGGACTTTGTGCTGGACACCACGGCGTTTTCCACCGCCAAGCTGCGCAGTGAGCTGCTGAGCATTTTCGGCGGCGGAGACGCCCGGCAGACGCTGAACGTCAGCGTCATGTCCTTCGGCTTCAAGAACGGCCTGCCGCTGGAGGCCGATCTGGTGTTTGACGTGCGGTTTCTGCCCAACCCCTACTATGTGCCGGAGCTGAAGCACCTGACGGGGCTGGACGAGCCGGTGCGGGAGTATGTGTTTGCCTCCGAGGCGGCGGGACGGTTCCTGGAGCGGCTGGAGCCGCTGCTGGCGTTTCTGCTGCCCCAGTATCTGCAGGAGGGGCGGACGGAGCTGGTCATCGCGGTGGGCTGCACCGGCGGACGGCACCGCTCCACGGCCATGGCGCACCATCTGGCCACCTATATCGGGGGCCTTGGCTATCCGGTGTCCGAGAGCCACCGGGACATTTCACGGTGAGAGGAGGGCGGCGGTATGCAGTCCTTTGCGTTCAAGGCGAAAAGCGAGATGTGCCGCACACAGCTGTCCCGCCAGTGCTGCGCCCGGGCGGAGGCCTACGGCGTGCTGCTGTACTGCAGCACGTTCACGCCGTCGGAGGTGCGGATCATCACGGAGAATCCGGAGTTCGCCGGGCGACTGCCCAAGCTGTTTCACAAGGCGTTCTCCCTGAAATTCGACCAGCTGCCGGAGCATGACGGGCGGGGGAAGCTGATCTTCCGCATCACGGACCGGGACAAGCTGGCGCGGGTCATCAATACGCTGGGGTACGATCCCCAGCAGATCATGGCGCTGCATGTGAACTTCGGGCTGCTGGAGGAGGACTGCTGCCGGACGGCGTTCCTGCGGGGGGCGTTTCTGGCCGGCGGCAGCGTTACAGACCCGGAAAAGCGGTATCATCTGGAGCTGGCCACCAGTCACATGCAGGCCAGCCGGGAGGTGTCCACGCTGCTGGAGGAAATGGGGTTCCTGCCCCGCTCGGTGCAGCGGGGGGCGGACTCCCTTATCTATTTCAAGCAGTCGGAGCACATCGAGGACCTGCTGACAAAGATCGGCGCGCCGGCGGCGGCTATGGACATCATGACCGCCAAGGTGGACAAGGAGATCCGCAACGGCGCCAACCGGGCCATGAACTGCGATATGGCCAACGTCAACAAGACGCTGGACGCGGCGCAGGAGCAGGTGGCGGCCATCGAAAAGCTAAGGGGCAGCCCGCGGTGGAAACGGCTGCCGGAAAAATTGCAGCAGACGGCGGCGCTGCGGCTGGAATACCCGGAGCTGTCACTGACGCAGCTGGCGGAGCGGTGCGACCCGCCGGTGACGAAATCGTGCATCAATCACCGGATGCGCAAGCTGATGGAGGAGGCAAGCGAGCTATGACAAAGAGAGAACGGTGTCTGCGGGCCAAGGAATATCACGAGAAGGGGCTGAACTGCGGACAGAGCGTGCTGCTGGCATTTACGGATGTCACCGGCCTTACGGAGGAGCAGAGCATGGCGTTGGCCAGCGGCTTCGGCGCCGGACTGCGCTGCGGCGGCGTATGCGGCGTGGTGAACGCCGCGGCGGTGGTGCTGGGCATGGTCTGCCCGGCTACGCTGGAAAACGGCGCGGCGGGAAAGAAGCGCTCCACGGAGCTGACCCAGGGGTTCCAGCGGCGGTTTACGGAGCGGTTCCATAAGCTGGACTGCCGCGATCTGCTGGCGGAGAAGGAGCTGGATGCCACGGACATGGCCAGGGAGTTGGGAGTGACCCATCACTGCCGGACGCTGGTGGTGTCCGGCGTGGAGCTGCTGTGCGATATGCTGGAGGAGCTGGGCAAGTAACAGAGAGGAACAGGGGAGAGCATGGGATTTGTACATCTGCACGTCCATACGGAGTACAGTCTGCTGGACGGCGCGTGCCGGATACGGGACCTGCCGGCGCTGGTGAAGGAGATGGGGCAGAACGCGGTGGCCATTACGGACCACGGCGTGATGTACGGCGCCATCGACTTCTACCGTGCCTGCAAAAAGGAGGGCATCCACCCCATCATCGGGTGCGAGGTCTATGTGGCGCGGCGGACACGCTTCGACAAGCAGCATGAGTTCGACGCCGAGTCACGGCATCTGGTGCTGCTGTGCAAAAACGAGACGGGCTATCGGAACCTGTCCTATATGGTGAGCCAGGCGTTCACCGAGGGCTTTTACATCAAGCCCCGCATCGATATGGAGCTGCTGCGCCAGCATTCCGAGGGGCTGATCGCCCTGTCGGCGTGTCTGGCCGGCGAGATACCCCGCAGGCTGATGAACGGCGACTATGACGGGGCGAAGGAATATGCCCTGACCATGCGGGACATCTTCGGGGAGGACAGCTTCTATCTGGAGCTGCAGGACCACGGCATCGCCGACCAGACCGAGGTGAACCGGCAGCTGCTGCGCATCCACAGCGAGACGGGCATCCCGCTGGTGTGTACCAACGATGCCCACTATCTGCGGAAAGAGGATGCCGAGAGCCACGACGTGCTGCTGTGCATCCAGACGGGCAAGACCGTGGACGACGCCAACCGGATGCGCTATGAGCCGCGGAACTTCTACCTGCGCTCCACAGAGGAGATGGAGGCGCTGTTTGCGGGGTATCCCGACGCGGTGGCCAACACCCAGCGCATTGCGGATATGTGCCAGCTGGAGTTTACCTTCGGCAAGTACCACCTGCCGGAGTTCCAGCTGCCGGAGGGCTACGATTCGCCCACCTATCTGCGGAAGCTGTGCGACGAGGGGTTCGCCAAGCGGTACGGCGGCAGCAGGCCGGACTACCGGAAGCAGCTGGATTACGAGCTGGACATGATCGAGAAGATGGGGTTCACCGACTACTTCCTCATCGTGTCCGACTTCGTGCGCTACGCCAAGAGCGTGGACATCCCGGTAGGGCCGGGGCGCGGTTCCGCCGCAGGCTCCATGGTGTCCTACTGCCTGGAGATCACGGATATCGACCCCATGAAGTACGACCTGTACTTCGAGCGGTTCCTGAATCCGGAGCGGGTGTCCATGCCCGATATCGACATGGACTTCGGCGACACACGCCGGAGCGAGGTGGTGGACTACGTCCGCCGCAAATACGGAGACGACCATGTGGCGCAGATCGTCACCTTCGGCACCATGGCTGCCCGCGCCGCCATCCGGGACGTGGGACGCGCCCTGAATATGACTTACGCCGAGGTGGACGTGGTGGCCAAGCTGGTGCCGGCAGGGCCGGGGGCGCTGCACATCACGCTGCAGGACGCCCTGAAGCTCAGCAGGCAGCTGGCCGATCTGTACCGGGACGACCCGCGGGTGAAAAAGCTCATCGACACGGCCATGGCGCTGGAGGGCATGCCCCGCCACGCCTCCACCCACGCGGCAGGCGTGGTCATCACCAAGAGGCCGGTATATGAATATGTGCCGCTGGCGCGGAACGACGACGCCGTGGTGTGCCAGTACGTCATGACCACGCTGGAGGAGCTGGGCCTGCTGAAAATGGACTTCCTGGGTCTGAGGAACCTGACGGTGCTGGACGACGCGGTGAAGATGGTGCAGCGGTACAAGCCGGACTTTACGCTGGCGGATATCCCCGACGACGACCCGGAGACATACGAGATGATCTCACAGGGCCGGACGGCGGGGGTGTTCCAGATCGAATCCACCGGCATGACCGGCGTGTGCGTGGGGCTGAAGCCCCAGAATATTGAGGATATCACCGCCGTCATCGCCCTGTACCGGCCGGGGCCTATGGAATCCATTCCACGGTTCATCGCCTGCAAGCACGACCCCAAGCTGGTGACGTACAAGCACCCCAAGCTCATCCCTATCCTGTCTGTGACCTACGGGTGCATCGTGTATCAGGAGCAGGTCATCCGCATTTTTCAGGAACTGGGCGGCTTCTCGCTGGGGCAGGCGGACATGGTGCGCCGGGCCATCAGCAAAAAGAAAGCCAAGGAGATCGAAAAGGAGCGGCAGGCTTTCGTCTACGGCGACAAGGAGCGGGGCATCACCGGCTGTATTGCAAACGGCATCAGCGAGGCCACGGCGCAGGCCATCTACGATGAGATCTTCGACTTTGCCAACTACGCTTTCAACAAGGCCCACGCCGTCAGCTACGCGGTGGTGGCCTATCAGACGGCGTATTTCAAGTGCCACTACACCAAGGAGTACATGGCGGCGCTGCTGACCAGCGTGCTGGACAACTCCGACAAGGTGGCGGGGTACATCGGCGAGTGCCGCGACTGCGGCATTGCGCTGCTGCCGCCGGACGTGAACCGCTCCTATGACCGGTTCACCGTGGAGCCGGAGGGCATCCGGTTCGGACTGGTGGCCATCAAGAACATCGGACGGGGCTTCATCCTGTCGGTGGTGAGGGAGCGGGAGCAGGGGGGACTGTTCAGGTCCTTCCAGGACTTCTGCCAGCGGATGTACGACTGCGGCGACATGAACAAGCGGGCGGTGGAGAACCTGATCCGCAGCGGCGCCTTCGACAGTCTGGGGGACAGGCGCTCCCAGCTCATCGCCGTGTATGAGACGGTGCTGGACAGCATCGGCAGCACACGGCGGCAGAATGTGGAGGGTCAGCTGGACTTCTTCGGCATGGCCGCCGCCTCCGGCGGAGAGGACAGCTCCCAGATCCAGCTGCCGGACATCCCGGAATACTCCGCCACGGAGCGGATGCACATGGAGAAGGAGACGACAGGCCTGTATCTGTCGGGCCATCCCATGACGGACCGGCGGCCCCTGGCACGGCAGCTGGGCGCTGTGCCCATCCACGAGATACTGGACGATTTTGCCGGGGAGGACGGGCCGGTGCGGTTTGCCGACGGGCAGAGCATCACTGCGGCGGGCATCGTGGTGTCCAGCAAGACACGCACCACTAAGAACAACTCCCTCATGGCCTACGTCATGGTGGAGGATGAGACGGCGGCCATTGAGTTGCTGTGCTTCAGCCGCACCATTGACCAGTGCGGCAGCTATATGGCGGTGAACACGCCGGTGCTGGTAAAGGGACGGCTGTCCGTCCGGGACGAGAAGCCGCCCCAGATCATGTGCGACAGCATCTATCCGCTGGAGCAGGGCGCGGCCATACCGGAGACGCGGCGGGAGCCGCCGAAGGAGAAGGCCGTCATCTACCTGAAGATGCCCGGCATGGACAGCCGGGAGTTCCGGCACATCAGCCTTGTGATGACCATGTTCGAGGGCGACACACCGCTGAAGGTGCGGCTGGCGGACACGGGAAAGATGCTGGGAACGACGTGCCTGAACCATCCGGCATTTTTGAAGGAGTGCCGGGAGTGGCTGGGCGACGAGAATGTAGTGGTACGGCAGAAATAAAGGTGCGGCGCGTCAGCGCCGCACCTTTGCACGTCTCAGGCATACACTGTATTGAAAGAAGTTTCTTTCAGTACTTATTAGGAGGTCATACCATGCCTGAGAATCTGATGCCGGGCCCGGTCTGCGATCTGAGCAGCGTGCGCGAGTCCGTTTGCGTCCATACACGGAAGATCTTCGATTCCTGCCGCGACAAGGACTGTGTGGAGGATCTGCGGTTCTATCCCACGGTGACGGCACAGGGAGTGCTGAGCACCTCCCAGATGATCAAGGGCGGCACGGCGGAGCTGCTGTATATCTACACGGACGTGGAGCCGGTGACGTTCAACCGGGGGTTTTACTCCATCGACATGCGGTTTTTCTACCGGGTGACGCTGCAGGTCTGCACCGGCACGCCCCGCTACACCGAGGCCGAGGGCCTGTGCGTGTTCGACAAGCGCTGCATCCTGTTCGGCAGCGAGGGGAACGCCAAGATCTTCTCCTCCGACACGGCGTTCGATGAACTGGACATTCCCGGCCGGATGCGGACGAATCTGCCCATCGCCGTGGTGGAGGCGGTGGATCCCATCGTGCTGGACACCAAGGTGACGGACTGCCCGCCGGCACCGACCTGCGACTGCGGACGGCTGACGGAGATCCCGTCCTTCATCGCCCAGAGCTTCGGACAGGAGCTGGTGTTCGATGACAGCGCCAGCCGCCGCTTCTATGTGACGCTGGGCCAGTTCACGCTGGTGCGGCTGGAGCGGGATACGCAGCTGCTGATCCCGGTGTACGACTACTGCGTGCCGCAGTCCGAGTGCCCCTGCGACGCGCAGGAGGATCCCTGCGGCCTGTTCCGCAGCGTGGCGTTCCCGGTCAACGAGTTCTTCCCGCCCAACACGGTGGAGACGCCCAACGACTACAACAGTACGCGCAATTACTGCGCCTGCCATTGAGCACAAAGGAGCCGCGCCGATCGGCGCGGCTCCCGCTCTTTACAAATCCGGCGGTTTTGCGTATAATAGAGAAAAACCGCAGGGGAGGGGAGCCACCATGGGTATCGGCTTCATCCAGGACAAGCTGGAGATCAAGTTCCTCATCTTATATATCGCCGCCCGGGTCACGGAGCCGCTGGCACCGGCGGAAATGCAGGATCTGACCATGTGCGACGACGGCATCGACTATTTCGACTACGCCGAGTGCCTGAATGATCTGGTGAAAACGGAGCACCTGCGTCTGACGGAGGACGGACGGTACGTCATCACGGAGAAGGGGCTGAAGAACAGCCAGATCTGCGAGTCCAGCCTGCCGTACTCCGTGCGGCAGCGGTCGGATAAGAACATCGCCGCGTACAACAGGGCGGCGCTGCGGCGCGCCCAGGTGCAGAGCCGCGTGACGGAGCGGGAAAACGGGACGTACACGGTGACGCTGGCGCTGCACGACGATGTGGATCAGCTGATGGAGCTGCAGCTGATGGTGGCGGACCGCTCCACGGCGGACGGGCTGGCCCGGCGGTTCCAGCGGGAGCCGGAGCGGTTGTACGCGCAGCTGACGGCGCTGCTGTGCGATGAAAAGAACGACTGAAAAAAGCACCGCGGCATACGCCGCGGTGCTTTTGCGTCACTTTTTCTTTTTTGCGTCCTTGGGCCTGCCGTCCAGACCGATGGGGCCTTTGCCGTTGATGGCGCGGTAGTGGTTGACCTTGTCCACCCGCTTCTGGCGCTTCAGGGCCTTTTCCTTCTCCTTGGCCTTCTTGGCGGCGGCCTTTTTGTCCGCCTCCTTCTTCTGTCGGTAGGCCAGCTTTTCCGGGTCCTCGGCGATGTCCTTGTACTTCTCGGGATGTCTGGCCCAGTCGATGCGATAGGCCGTCAGCGCGATCATCAGAACGGCGCCCACGATGATGATGCCGTAGAAAAGAATATTCCAGAACATTGGAGGACCTCCTGCACATATTTTCATCAGTATACCCTAAAACAGTGCGGTTTGCAAGAAAATGTTTCCGGCATGGTTGTCTTTTGCCGGGGAAAAGCGTATAATAGGCCGCATCAAAGCATGTACAGCGATAACCGGAACAAATTTCGTGGAGGTATACCGATATGCTGACCAATTTCAAGGAACTGGAAAACTATGTGCTGAGCCAGAATATGAAAAAGCGCATCGCGCTGGCCAATGCCCATGACGAGCCGGCTCTGTCCGCCGTGGTGAATGCGCGCCGCAAGGGCGTTGTCGAGGGCACGCTGGTGGGCAAGAAGGACGAGATCATCGCCATGCTGCATGAGATGGGCGAGGACGAGAAGGACTATGAGATCGTGGACTTCGACGGCGAGGAGCTGGAGGCCGCCAAGATTGCCGTGCAGCTGGTGCGGGAAGGGAAGGCCGACATCCCCATGAAGGGCATCCTGCAGACCTCCAATTTCGCCCGCGCCATCCTGAACAAGGAGACGGGCCTGATCCCCACCGGCGGCCGCCGTCTTGTCAGCCAGTGCGGTATTTTTGAGTATGAGGGCCGCTTCGTTATGATCACCGATGCCGCCATCAACATCGCGCCCGATGTGGAGACGCAGATCGGCATCGTGGAGAACGCGCTGCCCGTGGCCCGTGCGCTGGGCATCGACTGCCCCAAGGTGGCCGTGCTGTCCGCCGTGGAGAACGTCACCGACAAGATGCCGTCTACCGTGTCCGCCAAGGCCATCGCAGAGCGGGGCGTGGAGGGCTGCGTCATCTCCGGCCCGCTGGCGCTGGACGGCGCGATCTCCATGGAGTCCGTGAAGCACAAGGCCATCCACGATCCCGTGGCCGGTCAGGCGGACATCCTGCTGGTGCCCTTCATCGAGATCGGCAACGTGCTGTACAAGGCCTGCACCTACATTGCGGGCAAGACCATGGCCAGCACCATCTGCGGTGCGTCCTGCCCGGTGATCATCACCAGCCGCGCCGACACGCCGGACAGCAAGTATTACTCCATTCTGATGGCGGTGCTGCGCTGCCTGAAGGCGTAACGTATGGCGACATCCGCCGATTATCTGGCATTTGTGCTGGAGCAGATCCCGCCGCTGTGGGACGTGCGCAGCCGGAAAATGTTCGGGGAATACATGGTGTATCTCAACGAAAAACCGGCGTTTTTGGTGTGCGATAACACGGTTTTCGTGAAAAAACTGCCGGTTTTGGACGATCTGATGCGGGATGCATCCTGCGGCTGCCCCTACGAGGGCGCGAAGGAGCACTACATCCTGGACGTGGAGGACCGCGAGCTGACGGAGCAGGTGCTGCGGCTCGCCGAGGCCGCCACGCCGCTGCCAAAGCCGCGGAAGAAGAAATGAGGAAAACACAGGACGGCGTCAGCCGTCCTGTGTTTTTGCTGCGGTCGAGGATATCTTAAATCCGGTATTTCACAGATCAAATGCCGCCAGGATCGATCCGCTGCCTTGCTGCAAACGAAGGAAATGACCCTGAATTGAAGCTTGCTCCGCCGGGCTTAAGGGGTTTCTTGCAAATCCCGCGGATATGCGGTATAATGATACGGCACAGAGAAGGCGAGACCGGCGCGGGAAAGGATCATTGTATGGGAGACGGTTATTTTCTATTGACAAACCTGCTGTCTGAGGACGAGAAAAAGGTGATCACCAGCATCACGAACCATATCAAACGGGGCGAAAAGCGGGTGGGCATCCAGCAGATCGCGGGGGAGAACTTCCTGTCCACCACCAGCATCATGAAAATGTGCAAGCGGCTGGGCTTCGACGGATACAGTGAGCTGTACTACTATCTCAGCCGCCAGTTCGACTCCCATGGGGAGGAGCGCAGCACCGAAAGCCTCAAGAGCCTCATCGACAACTACTCCGAGGAGCTGGCGGTGCGGTTCTGCCGTCTGATGGACCAGTCGCGGCAGGCCAAGCTGTTCACCACAGGCGAGGGCTTTTCCAACATCGTGGGCGCCTACATCGCCCAGCGGCTGTCCATCTGCGGGTTCATGGTGTTCAACAACGTGCATTTTTACGACTATATGCTGTTCCGCGACGCCCACAATCTGGGGGGCGGGGAGGAGCCGGCGCCGGTGATGTTCGCCGTCAGCCAAAGCGGCGAGACGGAGCCGGTGCTCAACGACGTGCGGCACGCCCGGCAGAATGGCCACCGTATCGTGACGTTCACCAAGCGGAGCGACTCCGCGCTGGCGCAGATGTCGGACATCGTGTTCGTGGTGGACGGCTCCAAGCAGACGCTGGCGGGCAGCCTGCCCAACACGTTCTTCGGCCATGTGATCCTGGCGTTTGAGGAACTGGTGGCGTTTTACTTCGCCGGGGACCGCAGCTGACAAGATGTTACTTTTTTTACCAAATCAGAAAAATTTTCCCGCAGAAGGTGTGCTATACTGAGTGACGGTATGGCATGCCTTTTGCATGTCATGCGGCAGGTGCGTCCGGCCGGAAGGGCCGGGGCACAGGAACAACACCACTGATTATGGAGGAAAAAAGATGAAAAAGATCATTTCACTTCTCTTGGCGCTGGTCATGGCGCTGGGCCTGCTGGCAGGCTGCGGCGACAAGGCCAACACCGGCGACAACGGCACCAACGGCGATACCGATGGCGCCAAGAAGATCGAGACGCTGAAGGTCGCCTTCGTGCCCTCCCGCGAGCCCGAGGAGATCATCACCGTTACCGAGCCCCTGAAGCAGATGCTGAAGGACGAGCTGGCCAACCAGGGCTACGAGGTGGGTGACGTGGAGATCACCGTCGGCACTACCTACGAGGCTGTCGGCGAGGGTCTGGAGGCCGGTACCATCGACGTGGGTCTGATCCCCGGCGGCACCTATGTGCTGTACGATGACGGCGCCGAGGTCATCCTGACCGCCACCCGTGACGGCCTGAGCAAGGATTCCGACAATGCCAAGGACTGGAACGACGGTCAGCCCACCGAGGCTTCCGACAAGCAGGCCGTTTCCTACCGCGCCCTGATGATCGCCGGCCCCTCTGACAAGGGTCAGGAGCTGGTGGCCAAGGTCAACAACGGCGAGGAGCTGACCTGGGAGGATCTGGACAGCGCCAACTGGAGCATCATGGGCACGTCCTCTCCCGCCGGCTACATCTATCCCGCCCTGTGGCTGCAGGATCACTACGGCAAGGGCA
>OJPD01000142.1_pt1 | contig 59532 bp, 46 predicted proteins | sample 1598371 | NCBI WGS metagenome assembly OJPD01 (sample SAMN03922478, study PRJEB24848) | human gut metagenome | isolation source: stool sample | host: Homo sapiens | place: Germany | collected 2010-11
CGTTGAAGCGGCGGACGATCTCGCGGGCCTGCTCCAGCATGGGCAGCTGGTCCTCACCCACGGGCACGGTATCGGCCATGAAAGCGGTGATGTCCGCTGTCTGGCTGACGGGATAGGTCAGAAAGCCCATGGGGATGCTGTGGTTGAAGCCGCGGAGCTGGATCTCCGCCTTGACGGTGGGATTCCGCTCCAACCGTGCCAGCGTCACCAGATTCATGTAGTAGAACGTCAGCTCCGTCAGCTCGCTGATGTGGGACTGCACCAGAATGGTGGACTTGGCGGGGTCGATGCCGCAGGACAGATAGTCCAGCGCCACCTGCATGATGTTCTCCCGCACCTTCTGGGGATGGTCAAAGTTGTCGGTGAGGGCCTGTGCGTCGGCGATCATGAAGAACAGCTTCTCAAATTTGCCGCTGTTCTGCAGCATCACGCGGTTGCGCAGGGAGCCGACGTAGTGGCCGACGTGGAGGCGTCCGGTGGGCCGGTCGCCGGTGAGGATGATCTTACCCATGATGATGTTTCCTTTCTGTATGAAAAATATTTTGAGACAACAAAAAAGCCTGTCCCATGGAATCTTCCATGGGACAGGCTGTGTATACGAACCTGCGGTACCACCCAAATTGGCAAAATGCCCGCTCTGCACGCACGATCATGCGCTCCGCCGGGATAACGGCCGCGGCTGCCGTCGGGTATTACTCACCTGTAAAGGCTTTCTCCCCGCCCTCGTAAGGCCATTCACCGCACATTCCGCTGCCGCGCTCCCACCGATGCGCCGCTCTCTGAAAGTTTCCTGTGCGGGTACTTCTCTTACTCAACGGTTTTTGAATATGGTGACATTGTAGCACCTTTTTCCGGGATGTCAAGACAATTTTTCGTCACAGCGCCCGCAGGAACTCCGGCTTCAGGTCCCGGCGTCCCTCCAGCGCGGCAGCGATCTGCCCCAGCAGCGCGTCCCGGTCGCCGGTGAGGGTGCCCTTCAGCGTCAGGTAGTTGCTGGCGTGGTTGGCGCGGAACACCGTGCCCTCGCTGTCCACATGCCGCAGGAAAAGCTCCGTCTCCTTCAGCACCTCCAGCGGGCTGAGCAGTGTAAAGCTACCGTCCTTCACCCACGCTTCCAGCGGCGTGCCCGGCTCCACCATCAGCGTCAGCAGGCCCAGATAGTCGGGCTTCATCTCGCTGACGGCCTTGGCGGTGTCCACGGCGTGCTCCCGCCACAGCTCCACGCTGCCAAGACCCGAGATGGCCGTCACCGACAGCGCAAGACCGCAGCGCCGGGCCTTCTGCCCCGCCGCCACGATGGCGGCAGCGTCGTGGCCCTTCTGCATCCGCGTCAGCACCGCGTCGCAGCCGGATTCCAGCCCCATGTACACCATTTTCAGCCCCCGGGCACGCAGTAGGCGCAGGTCGTCCTCGCTCTTGACCTGCAAACTGGCCGGGGAGGCATAGCAGGTGACGCGCTCACACTCCGGGAACAGGCCGTACACCAGTCCCAGTATCTTCACCAGCTCCTCCGTGCGGCGCATCAGGGCGTCGCCGTCGGCCAGAAAGACCCGGTCCACCCGGCGGTAGACCCGGCGGGCCATCTCAAAGTCCTCCCGGATCTCGTCCATGGGACGCATGGAAAAATGCTTGTCATCATACATGTCGCAGAAGGCGCAGCGGTTGTGGCTGCACCCGTAGGTCACCTGCACGATGAGACTGTACGCCTCGCTGGGCGGACGGTAGACCTTGCCTTTGTAGCGCATGGGATCACTCTCCTTTGGCAGTATTATGACACAGTTTCCGCCGTTTGAAAAGTGGTATGTTTCCCGGAATGCCGGCATAGGGTGGGACATCTCAACAAACGAGGTGTTCGATATGGAACTGAATTACAACCGCGTCCATCTGTGCGGACAGGCGGCGGATGTCCCTACACTGTCCCACGTCAATCATGGCTGTGCCTTCTACCGCTTCACGCTGTCGGTGCTGCGCCTGTCCGGGCAGGCGGACGAGCTGCCTGTCATCGTGCCCAAAGCGCTGCTGGCTACCGTGCCGGTGACGGTGGGCGCCACTGTGACGGTCATCGGCCAGCTGCGTTCCTTCAACAACAAGAGCGGGCAGGGCAGCCGTCTGGTGATCTCCGTGTTCGCCCATCAGCTCACCCCCGGCGGGGAGAGTCCCTTCAACCAGATCCAGCTGTCCGGTGTGCTGTGCAAGACGCCGGTGCTGCGGCGCACACCGCTGGGCCGGGAGATATGCGACATCATTCTGGCGGTGAACCGGCGGTACGGGCGGGCGGATTACCTGCCGTGCATCGCGTGGGGCGCCGTGGCTGCGCAGGCGGCGGACATGCACACCGGCCAGCGTCTCACCATAGAGGGCCGCGTCCAGAGCCGCACCTACACGAAAAATGACGGCGGCGTCCTGACAGAGCGTACAGCCTACGAGGTGTCCATTATGCGCCCGGCGGAGATAGAGGAATTTCTTGTACATATTCCCCGTTGAAAATGCAGGGAATGGATGTTATGATACTGTAAAGAAAAGATTTCACGAAAGAGAGACTGTGCATGCAGCATCACTTCCATTTTCATCTGCACCACCATGCGCCCCGCCGCGCCCGCTACGACGTGGACATGACCCAGGGCAGCACCACCCGGCACCTCATCAATTTTTCCCTGCCGCTGCTGGCGGGCAACCTGTTCCAGCAGCTGTACAACATGGTGGATACCTGGGTGGTGGGCAACTTCGTCAGCAACGAGGCGTTTTCCGCCGTGGGCACGGTGGGGCCCATCATCAACATGCTCATCGGCTTCTTTCTGGGCATGTCCAGCGGCGCCGGCGTGGTCATCAGCCAGTATTACGGCGCCCACCGGCCTGAAAAGGTCCATGAGGCCGTCCACACCGCCATGCTGCTCACTGTCGTCATGGGCGTGTTGTTCACCGGCGCGGGCATTGCCATGACGCCGCTGATGCTGCGGCTGATGAAAACACCGGCGGAGGTGGCCCCCGACCAGACGGCGTATCTCACCATCTATTTCGCCGGCATCATGGGCCTGCTGCTGTACAACATGGGCTCCGGCATCCTGCGGGCGGTGGGCGACTCCAGACGGCCCTTCTATTTCCTGGTGGTATCCGCCGTGGTGAACACGGTGCTGGACCTGCTGTTCGTGCTGAAATTCGGCATGGGCGTGGAGGGCGTGGCCTATGCCACCATCATCGCCCAGGCGGTATCCGCCGTGCTGACCATTGCGGTGCTGGTGCGCTACGACGGCAGCGTGAAGCTGTCGCTGCGGAAGCTGCGCGTCCACTGGGACATGCTGAAAAAGATCGTGGCGGTGGGCATCCCCGCCGCGCTGCAAATGGCCATTACCGCGTTCTCCAACGTATTCGTGCAGGGCTATATCAACTATTTCGGCGCGGACTGCATGTCCGGCTGGACGGCCTACACCAAGATCGACCAGCTGGTGATCCTGCCGGTACAGTCGCTGGCACTGGCGTCCACCACCTTTGTGGGGCAGAATCTGGGCGTGGGCAATGTGGACCGGGCCAAGGGCGGTGTGCGGCAGGCGCTGTACCTGTCCGTGGCCGTCACCGCCGTGCTGCTGGTGCCCGTCCTGCTGTTTGCCCCCGACCTTACCGCGTTCTTCAACAGCAAGGCCGAGGTGGTGTCCTACGGCGCGCTGCTGCTGCGGCTGCTGTCGCCGTTCTATTTCTTCTTCTGCATCAATCAGATCTACTCCGGCGCCCTGCGGGGCGCGGGCAACAGCCAGATGCCCATGTTCATCATGCTGGGCTCCTTCGTGGTGTTCCGCCAGATCTATCTGTATGTGATGGCCAACTTCATCTCCAACGAGATCGTGCCCATCGCCCTGAGCTATCCCGCCGGGTGGTTCGTGTGCAGTGCGGCCACGCTTCTCTACTACTCCCGCTGTAAATTCGACAGCCACCGGCTGGTGGAGGACGTATAAATGGACAAGTGCGAATCCTGCGTGTTCTACCTCTACGACGAGGAATACGACGACTATGTGTGCGACATGGATCTGGACGAGGACGAGATGGCCCGGTTCCTGGCATCGGATACGGGGAACTGCCCGTTCTGGCGGCCCGGAGACGACTATCTCACCGCGCGAAAGCAATGATAAAAGGGAGGACGGCTCACGCCGTCCTCCCTTTTATCATCACGCAGTCTCCCAGCGGGCATAGAGCGTCACCGCCCGGGGCGCTGACCAGTCCGTCTCGCCGTTCTTTTCCTGGAAGAACGCCGCAGCCGGCAGCGTCTCCACCGGAGCGCCATCCGCATCGCACCAGCCCGCGAACCGCTGTCCCGCCCGCTCCGGCACCGGATAGGCGCAGAGATACACCATCCCGCCGGAATACATGGGCACGGAGGCGTCGTACTCCACGGCGCTTTCGCCGTCGTCCAGCGTCAGCTGCCACGGATAACGGCCCGTACCGTCGCCGCGCCACGCGGCGCGGAGCACCAGATGGCGGTCGCCGCCCTCATCCGGACGGATGGCAGCAGCCTCCGCCGCCGTCAGCGGGTCGCTCATCAGGCGGTACACCTTGCCCCCGGCGGTGTCGTACCGTCCCACCCAGCCCAGGAACACCGCGCCGGCAAGCTCCGGCTGCTGGGGCTGGGGCAGGGACAGCGGCGCATCCGTCAGCGCGGACATCTCCACCGCCATGCCGTCCCACAGCAGCAGCGGCTGTCCGTCCGGGCCGAAGGTGTCGTTATAGGCCGTACAGTACAGTGTTCCGGTGAGGGGATATGTCTCCTCCTGTACCGGCGGCGTATCCGGTGTCCCCGGTGTGACCGGCGTGTCCGGGGCTGCCCCGCCGGAAAAGGCCGCCGCGGCCAGCACCGCCAGACCCGCCAGCGCGTACAGTGCTTTCTTCCACCAGCGCCTGCCGGGCTTCACCGCGGGAGACGCACCGACGGTCTGTCCGAACTCGCCGGGCAGCGGCGTGAACTCCGCGGCGGCGGAAAATTCCGGCGGCAGCGGAGAAAATTCCTGTTTCTTCCCGTCCATGGCCGCTTACTTGCTGTGTACGTCCAGCTGCGGGTACGGGCACTCCACACCCAGGCGGCGGAAACCCAGCAGCAGGTCATGATTCAGGATGCGGGCGGTGGAATACACGTTCCGCTCGGACACGTTCACCACGAACCGCAGCAGGATGCCGGATGCCTCCAGCGCCTGCACGCCCAGATATACGGGCACGCCCTCCATGGTGTCGGTGTGGTTCCGGTAGATCCCCTCCAGCAGGGCGGGGAGCCGGGTCTCCAGTGCCTCGATGTCCGTTTCGTAGGGGATGGAGATGTCGCACACCGTCTTGGAGGAGTTGTCGGAGCGGTTGAGGATATTCTTCATCTCTGAATTGTTGATGATCTTCACATTGTCGCCGGAATCGGTGATACAGGTGGTGCGGATACCGATGCTGGTGACAGTGCCCCGGAAACCGTTGACCTCCACGATGTCGCCCACGTTGTACTGGTTCTCCAGCAGCATGAACGCGCCGATGACCACGTCGGCGATGAGGCTCTCGGCGCTGAAGCCCACGATCAGGGCCAACACGCCGACGCTGGCGATGATGGTACCAATGTTGACGCCCAGAATGCCCAATCCGCCGCACAGGATGACGATGACCGCAACATACCGCACCAGGCTGGCCGTCAGGCTCAGCACAGAGCGGGCCCGGTGGCTGGCGGGCCGGATCAGCCCCAGCACCAGCACGATCAGATTCTCCGCCAGCAGGACGCCGAACACCAGCAGCGCCAGCTTCAGCAGTGCCGCGCCGTTCACGGTGAACACAGCGGCCAGTTCCTTAAAGTCGAAGGCCTTGGCGGCAATGCCCGCCGCTGCTGCCGCCGCCAGCAGCAGTGCGTATACCACCACCCGCCGGGGCGTACTCTTTTTATTGCCGTCTTTCATAGGAACGCTCTCCTTTTCCCATATTTCTGCGGTCATGATACCACACATTCCGGCATGTTTCAACCGTTGGGCGCAAAGAGACGCAGCCTTTTGGCTGCGTCTCTTTCTTCTTCCCCCACGGGACAAAGCTCTCGTCCACTATTACTCCCCCCAGTGGACAGAGCAGAAAATTGCATGCTTTACGCCTGAGGAGCGTCGTGCTTCTTGGCGGGCTTTTTGCCCATCTCCACACTGCCGCAGATGGCGGCGCCCCGGGCCACGGACATGGTGCCGGTGACAACGCTGCCGTTGATGCGGGCCTTCTCCTCCAGCGTGGTGTTACCGGAGATGTTCAGATCGCCGGTGATCTCGCCGGCGCACTGCAGCTCCCGGGCGGTGACGTTGCCGTTGATGCGGGAATCCTCGCTGACGGTGACGGTGCCGGTAACGGTGACATCGCCGTCCAGCGTGCAGCCGGACAGGTTCAGATTGCCGGCGGTAACGGTGCTCTTGGTGTTGGCGCGGAGCATGACGCTGCCATTGGTGGTGATGCTGCCCTTGAAGCTGCCGGCAAGCTCCAGATCGCCCTCAGAGCGGAGCTGGCCCTCCAGCACGGTGCCGGGCGCCAGATAGCTGGCGGCGGGCTTGACGGGAGCCGGTGCGGCCGCAGGCGCGGACTGGACAGGCTTTGCGGGCTGGGGCGCAGGCTGGGCGGCGCGCTTGCCGGCCTTGGTATCCTCCGGTCCGGCGCCGATGCCGAACAGCTCGTATGCGGTCTGCTTGATGATCTTGTTGTCCATGATATTGTCCCTCTCCTTCTTACACGGTGGTCTGACAGTTTTCATCCGCCGGCTGCGGTATCCTGCGGAAGCCCATGAGTCGTGCCGGCAGATAGACCCACGGGCGGCTGAGTGTACGGTCGTAGTTGTGTACCGCCTGATAGTAGATGCTTTCGCTGCGCCGCAGCACCTGCGTCAATTCCCCGTCACAGCACGTCTCCGCCGCCCTGCGGCGAAAGGCGTCCAACTGTCCGGCGGCGCTGTCCACGGTGCTTTTTCTGTCGTTGAGGATACGGCGCACCTCCCAGAACCAGAGGGTCACGAAGGCGGCGGTACTGATCGCAGCGATCAGCCATGCGATCCATGGCGACATCGAAGTCATCTCCCCCCCCTTTTCCCCTTCTTGGATGATGTCAGTATAACCGCTTTTTGGCACTGTTGGACATCCGCGCCCTGAAATGTATATTTTTTCGACACAAAATGTCACATTGCGACTTTTCAAGCCGGGACGGATATGGTAATATCGGTGCAGACGAGAAAAAGGAGGTGCCGCCCATGTATATCGCCGTCTGTGACGATCAGGTGGAGGAGCTCGCCGCGCTGACCGCGCTGCTGGAGCAGTGGCAGGCGGAGCGGCGCATCTCCCTGCGCTGCCGGGCGTTCCGCAGCGCGGGCGACATGCTGGACGCCGCCCGGCATGAGCGGTTCACCCTGTACCTGCTGGACGTGATGATGCCCGGCATCGACGGCATGGAGGCCGCCCGGGAGATCCGCACCTTCGATGCCGCCGCCGACATCGTGTTCCTCACCTCCTCCCCCGGCTTTGCCTACGAGAGCTACGGCGTGCGGGCACTGGAGTACCTGCTCAAGCCCATCAGCGGCAAGCTGCTGTTCCCGGTGCTGGACAGGCTGTCCCTGCGGGAGCAGCGCCCCCAGGACGGACTGACGCTGAAGGCCGGCGCCACGCTGGTGCGGGTGCCGTTTTCCCAGCTGGCCTATGTGGAGGTCAGCGGCAAGCACCTGTACTTCAACATGACCGATGGGCAGGTGCGGGAAGTGGTAGGCTCCCTGAAGGACTACGAGCCTCTGCTGCTGACCCGGCCGGAGTTCATGCGCATCCACCGGTCGTACATCGTGAATATGCTGCAGATCGACGAGCTGTCCCCCGCCGGGGTGCACACGTTCTCCGGCGCCAGCCTGCCGGTGTCGCGGCTGCTGTATCCCCAGCTGCAGAAGGACTATATGAAGCTGCTGTTCGCGGAGAGGGAGGACGCATGACCGCATCTGATATGAATATCGCCTCCGCGCTGGACATCTTCAACTACGGACTGGTGCTGATCTACGGACTGGCGCTGGACGTAGCCATTGCCGGCGGCTGTGAAACGGCGAAGCAGAAGCGGGTGATCCTGTGCCTGTGCCCGGCGTCCCTGCTGATACAGGCGCTGGGCTGGCTGACCCTGGGCGCGGCCGGGGTCAAGCAGATCTATCCCATCATCGTCCACCTGCCGTTGGTGCTGATCCTGGTGACGGTGCTGAAGCGGTCGTGGGGCGTGGCCATCGTCAGCACCTGCACAGCCTATCTGTGCTGCCAGCCGCCCCGCTGGGGCAGCATCGCTGTGGAGGCTCTGACCCACAGCGCCGTGGCCGCCGACATCGTGTACATCCTCCTGATCTGCGGGATCTTCTGTCTGCTCCGGCGGTATTTCGTGGCGGCGGCGTACAGTACCATGACCTACTCGCGGTGGGCGCTGCTGCTGTTCGGCAGCCTGCCGTGTACCTATTACATCTTCGATTACGCCACCACGGTGTACTCCGACGCGCTGCACTCCGGCATCCAGGCGCTGAACGAGTTTCTGCCCACGGCGCTCATCACCTTCTACATCCTGTTTCTGCCGGCCTTCCACATCGAGACGCAGAAGCGCTCCAACGCAGAGGTGCAGCGCTCCCTGCTGGAGGTGGAGCTGAAGCAGTCCCAGCAGGAGATGGACTCCATGCGGGCGTCCGAGATGCAGACGGCGGTGTACCAACACGACATGCGCCACCACCTGAACATGATCGGCGGTCTGCTGGCTGCCGGGCAATCTCAGCAGGCGCAGGACTACATCCAGAAGGTACAGGCGGACGTGGAGTCCATCACCACCCGCCGGTTCTGTGAAAACGAAACGGTGAACCTGCTGTGCTCCGCCTTTGCGCAGCGGGCGGAACGTTCCGGCGTGCAGCTGCAGGTGGACGCCCGCGTGCCGGGCGACCTGCCCATCAGCGATACGGAGCTGTGCTCCCTGCTGTCCAACGCGCTGGAAAATGCGCTGCGGGTGGCCGGTGGGCTGGAGCCGCCGGCACGCCGTGTGGTGGCGCTGTACTGCGGCATCCGGCTGGGCAAGCTGCTCATCGAGGTGCGCAATCCCTACGATACGCCGCCGGTGCTGCGGAACGGCGTTCCCGTCACGGACGAAGCCGGGCACGGCTACGGCTGCCGCAGCATACAGGCCATTGCCCAGCGGCGCGGCGGCCTGTGCCAGTTCCTGGCAGAGGACGGCACGTTCCTCCTGCGGGTGATGCTGCCGGTCAAGGGCGGCGCGTCAGGCGGATAAAACAGCATATAATAAAGGAGGCCTGCGGTGCAGCCGCAGGCCTCCTTTATTATATGCGTTGACCCGCGCGGCCGTCAGCCCACGGTGGTGGTGATCTCTCCGCCCTCGCAGGTGAATACCGCCACATCGGAATAGGCGCAGTTGTCCATGGCGTCCCGCATCTCGAACATCATGAAATACTGGCCGTCCGGCAGCGCCACCTCATCGAAGGAGGTGTCCGCCGTCACGGTGAAGGTGTCGATCTCGTAGGGTGCGAAGTCGTCATCACCGGAGATACTGGACACATACCACACGGTGGTCAGTTCATCGCCCTCCTGCAGCAGGCGCAGCTCCTTGCCGGCCATACCGCTGTCGTCAATGCCCTGCCGGGCGCCCAGAATGCTCCAGGTCTCCTCCGTGAAGTCATAGACCACCTGCATGTAGTACGCTTCACCGTTCAGCAGGACGGGAACGGCATAGAGGTTGTAGTCCTCCCCCTCGTAGCTCAGCTCCATGTAGACCACATGCCCGTCGACGGCGCCCCACACACCCCGGAAATTGTCGGTGAACACACCGTTGTCCCAGTCGGCGACGATGTCGTTGTCGATGCCCAGCATCAGCAGGACATCGCTCTCCTCGTCCGCGTAGTACAGCGAGAAGCCCACGGAGGCCAGCAGTTCCTCCGCCTCCGGCCCCAGTGTCAGCGCGGCGCAGCCGTCCTCGCTGAGGTCCAGCGGCGCATCGTCCCATCCGCTGTCATACAGGCTCTGCACCGGCTGCAATGCCGATGCGTCGATATCCATGTCGGCCAGATAGGCCACGCCGTCCTCCGTCAGCTGTCCGGTCAGCTCATACTCGTAAAAATACTTGAACGCCTCACCGGCGCCGATGCCGGCATAACCCGCCAAATCGTCCACATCACCGTTGTAGGAGTAGTAGCAGGAAAGTCCTGTGGCCTCGCTGCGGTACGGCCCCTTGACCTGATACAGCACGCAGTCGTCCAGCGCGTCCAGCACCGCCTGCGCCGACGGCAGCAGGTCGCCGCTCTGCCGGGCCATGTGGCCCAGATCCACCATGTTGGTGTAGCCCTGTTCGCGGGTGTTGCCGCCGTAGTTCTCGCTCTGGGCCGCCACGCGGGCGAACCGGGTAAAGAACGCCGGGTCGCCGCAGGCCGCAGCCAGCGCCTCGGCGCCGAAGCGCTCATAGGCGTTCATCAGCCCCTCCAGCCGGGACAGATCGGTGACGGACAGGGTGGCGTCATCCGCCGTGCCCGCCTCCTGACAGCCCTCGTAGTAGGCATCGCAGATGACGCGGCCCAGCGCCGCGCCGTCCATGGACGGCTCCTCCGCCAGCGCGCCCACCCACTTGGAGTAGTACCAGCCGTTGGCCGGCTCCGTCTCCTCCGACGCCACCAGATAACGGCTCAGGTCGCAGAAGGTGTAGGCCACGTCCACCGTGGCCATCAGGCAGGTATCAAAGCCCACCAGCTCCAGCGGCTGCTGCCCCGCCTCCAGCGAAGGCTCCCACACCTCCGTAAAGGCGGTGTACATCTCGTCCAGCGTCAGGGAATCGTAGTCGTACAGCTCGTCAAAGGACGCGCCGGACACCGAACCGCCGCCGTGGTTCCAGAATACCACCGCCGTTTTGTCGGCGGGGTAATTCTCTTTTGCAAAGCGCAGGAAGTCCGCCAGCGTCCCGCTGTCGCCCATGCTGGCGGAGGGCTGCTCATCCACCAGCGTCAGCCCATCGCTGTCGTACACATAGCGCTGGAGCACCGAGGCGTCCACCATCTCGTTCCACCACTCCGCCGCGCCGCCGGTCTCGATGACCACCGTCACATTCTCCGGCAGCTCCACCTCCAGCAGCTCACTGAGGTCGTCCGTGGCGAAGCCGCCCTCCGACTCCAGATCACTGCCGCAGAGATACCAGTATACCGCCCAGCTGCCGCCCGATGCGCCGTTGGGTGTGTCCGGCGGCTCATCGCCGCAGGCTGTCAGGGACAGGATCATCACCAGCGCCAGAAGCAGTGCAAGGCCTCTGCCGGGACGGCGTTTTTTGTTGTCAATGAGTGGTCCCATAATTTCCTCCCGTATCGTGTCTGTGTTCGCGGCGCGGTGTGCCGCAGCTCTCCGTTTCCGCCAGTATAGCACGTTTTTCTCGACCGGTACAGACCGTTTCTGAAATGCATATTTTTTCAGCATGAAATATCGGTGCAGCACCAGCAGATATTACCAGCTTCAACGCCGCATATTCGTGCGACGCCGGGAAAAGCTATGACTGCGATACCCAATCAGAGCTTATCGCTCAACAACAGGAAAGGAGATTTTTCAATATGTCCAGTAAGAATACCAACAAGCTGAACATCCCCGAGGCCAAGGCCGCGATGGATAAGTTTAAGATGGAGGCTGCCTCCGAGGTCGGCGTCAACCTGAAGAACGGTTACAACGGCGACCTGACCAGCCGTGAGGCCGGTTCTGTCGGCGGCCAGATGGTCAAGAAGATGATCGAGTCCTACGAGAAGAACCTGTAACGCTTCTTCCCGCACGGAAAAACGCCCCCTGATGCAGCTGCATCAGGGGGCGTTTTCAGGTGTTTCTCACGCGCCGTTTATCCGGGCTTTATGCGCCGCCGACTCACGACACGCTCCGGACACTGACATCGTCCTGGATCTGGTAGACCGTGCCGCCGGCGTCCGTCAGGATCTGTGCCAGCATCGTCACATCCGCCGCGCTGATCCTGCCGTCGTTGTTGATGTCCGCCCGCGACAGATCCGCCAGCAGCTCGATGCGCGCCACATGCCGGGCCAGTGCGGCCAGATCGGCCATATCCACCACGCCGTCGCCGTTCACATCGCCGTACAGGCCGGCCTCACGGGTGATCTTCTCCGGCGCCGTGCAGCTGCCGTACCGCAGCATGCCGCCCCCTCCAACATATACGCTGCCGCTCTGGATATCCAGCACATCGGATACCTCGACGGTGCTGAAAATATCCAGCTGCGCATTGATCACCGCGTTGGTGCACTCCATATAGCCCTCAACGGACATCTTGCCGCCGCTCATCTCCATCCGGCCATACACATAGAGCGTGCCGGTGCTGATGACAGTGCCGTCCTGGCTGGCGCTGAGCAGCAGCACGCCGTTGTCCGTGCTCGCCTCGCCGATCCGCAGATAGCCCCTGTTGGTCATCTCGTAATAGCCGCTGTGCCGCAGGCCGGTGCAATACATGTGACCGTTATTGGTCAGTTTGCCATCCACCGTCACACTATATTGCTCGGTGGTCTCATCCGCCGCGTTATCGGTCGTGATCGCCCCCTCGTTGTTCACCGTACCGGTTTCGGCGATCTCCAGTCGGCTCACATTGACATAGCCGCTGTCGATCAAAATCTCCATGCCGTCCTCACCCTGCACAATTCCGCTGGGTGTGACGTGCAGCGTACCGCGCACCAGCAGCTCTGCTGCCGTGTCAACGATCTGACCGGAAAGGCTGACATTGGCTCCCTCGCCGATCACGATACGACCGGTGTAGGTGCCGTTGCTGCACATGATGACCACGTTGCCGGGGATGGTCACATCGCCGGTGATAACAAAGCCCTCATCGCTTTCCTGTGCCTTCTCCAGGCGGATGGAGTACGACTGCTTTGGATCAGCCGCCGCAATATCCAGCAGCCGGCGCAGCGTCTCCATATCCGAGGCGGTGCCCTCCATTTTCTCTATGGTCGTCTCGCCGCTGCCGCCGATGACGGTGCCCGGCACCATACTGTTCACCCGCAGGGTGCCGTTATTGGTGATGGTGCCCGCGCCATCGCAGTCGGAGAGCGTCTGGATCTCGGCTTTGCCGCCCTCGGCAATGGTCAGGCTGCCGCTCACATCCAAAGACGACCAGATATCCAGTATGCCGTCCGCGGTCACGGTGATCTCGCCGTTCAGCGCGGTGTCGCCGTATGTCCGGAACACCGTTCCGTATACCATCAGGCGAGCCGGCTCCTGTCTGTCGCTGCCGCCGGCGATGGTCAGTTCATCACCAGTAAAATAGACTGTTGTGTTGGCCGGGACCGTCAACTCCACGCCCGCCGGGATCGTCGCCGTCAAACGCTGCATCGCCTGATCCCACTTGCCGTAGAAGTCCACTGTGCACGGCAGGCTGCTGGCCGCCGCGGTCTCCAGTGCCGCCTTCAGTGCTGCCACATCGCCGTCATTGACCTGGAAGGATTTTGTAAAGGCCGGTTCATTGGCATTATCTACCTGCACATAGTCGCTCTGCTCACCGCCGTCCGGGAGCCGCAGCTCACTGGTTCCGTGGAACACGATGCGGCCACGCTTTTGCACATAGCTGCCGTCGTCGCTCATCTGCTCCTTCAGATACAGCATGCCACCCTGATGGATTACCATGTCGGCATGCATATGCACCGTAGAATAAGTGATCAGCTCGCCGTTCACCGTCAGAGGTGCATGCATCTGGAAATCGCCCCAGATGGTCAGCGTGCCGTTGACCTCCATGGGTACCTGGCAGTCACTCCACCGGTCGTTCCAGGCGAGTGCAGTCTCCCCCGGCACCACGATAAGGCCGTTTCCATCTTCATAATTGGCCACGAAGGATATCTGAGCCTCCGGCATGGTATAGCTGCTGCCCACATCCAGCGTCAACCGGGTGTTCCTGCCCACGACCACCTTGATACTGCTCATGATGTCATTGACCGCCGCATCCAGCTCCGCCGCCGTCAGCGTCTCCGTATTGCCTGTTTTTTCAATGCGGGTGCTCCAGTTGTAATTGTCGCCCAGGATCTGGCTCCTGCTGCCTGCCAGGATCTGGCCCTCGCCGTCCATGTAACCGCTGGTGACATCGATCTTGCCGTACAGCGCCAGATTACCGTTGATGCTGAGATTGCTCCGCGTTGTCAGCGTCACGTCCTCGGGAATGGTCAGTGTGCCGTCCTTAAAGGTTAGGCACGCATTACCAGGAACTTCCAAATCCGCCGATAGCGTCAAATCACCACGGTAGACAATATCCCCACCAGCTTGAAGCGCCGCGCGCAGGGCCTCCTCCGTCCGCACGATCTTCTCGCCGCCATCGGGCGTGACCGGATCGTCGTTGTAGCGGATATCATAGCCGCCGCAATTCAGTCGTCCGTTGTTGACGATGGTGCCGTGGCTGGTGCCGTCCTCGCCGGTGTCGGTGAGGAAGTCGCACCACATGTAGCCATCCGTGTTGATGGTCAGGCTGCCGCCCACCCGTACATCGTTGTAAACGCGGGCCCCGGCGCGGCTGTCCACCGTCAGGCTGCCGTTGAGCCATACCGGCGTATGGCTGTAAAGGTTGCCCTGAATGGTCAGGCTGGCATCGGGCAGGATGCGCAGGCCGGTGATATTGTTGGCAAAGATGTTCAGCGACTGGTCGGCGGGCACCGTCAGATCACCCTTGAGCTCCACCACCCGCTTCGTCCGGGACTTCAGCAGCACCTCATTGCTGTCGGCCCGGCTGTCCGTCTCCGCCAGCAGCTGCGCCAGCTCCCCGGCGACATCCGTATCATCCTCCACCCAGAGGCCGCGTCTGACGGTCAGATGGCCGTATGTGCCCTGGATCCAGTGGTCATCCCAGGTGTCCGCCACCGTCAGCCCCGCCTCCACGGTGAAGCTGCCGTTGTTGTGCACCACACCGGTGGCCGTCACTGTCAGGTCGCCGCTCAGATTGGCCCATGCGTTGTACTGTTCATTGCCTTCCAGCGTCAGGCTGCCCTCTACGATCACCGGCAGCTGCGTATCCATACCGCCGCCACCGTCCGCAACTATCGGCGTCTGTGTATCCCTATCGCCGCCATCAGCCGCCAGTGTCAGTGTGACGCCCTGGGCGATGGTCAGCGAGATGCTCCCGCTCTCGCCCCAGCCCCAGACAGACAGCTGCTTCCCCGCGGGCACGGTCATATCCTGCTCCAGCGTATAGGCGCTCCGCAAGACCAGCGCCGCCCGGTCGGTGTACGGATCGGCGAAGGCGTCCGCCGCCTCGCTGGGATCGGAGAATGTCCGCACATAGTAGAGCGCATCGTCCCCTTCGATCAGCTGGCTGTTCTCGCCGCGGCGCAGCTGGCCCTGCAAGATGCAGGACTGGCCGGCACTGACATCCAGTGTGCCGTTCAGCTGCAGCACCGTCTCAAAGCGCAGTGTACCGCGGTTGGTCAGGGTGATGCCCTCCGGGACGGTCACGGTATCGGGGCACAGGTTGACCTCGACCCCCTCCGGGATCTCCAGATCCGCCGTCAGCGTCAGCTCCGTTCCCTCGTAGTATACGTTCCGGCCCTGCGCCAACAGCTCCCGCAGGCGCTCCTCCGTCCGCGCGGCAGTCATATTCCCCCCGTCGTCGGGCGTGATGGGATCGTCGTTGTGCCGGATATCGTAGTTGTCGGCAAACAGTCTGCCGTGATTGACGATGGTGCCCTGTCCGTTGCCGTCCTCGCCGGTGTCGGTGAGGTAGCGGCACCACATGTAGGCGTTCTCGCTGACGGTCAGGCTGCCGCCCACCAGCACATCGCCGGAGCAGGTGGCACTTCCGTTCACCGTCAGGCTGCCGTTTACCACCAGCTGCTGCTCTCTGCATTCCATCTGCCCGTCCACCGTCAGCGCCGCGCCGTCCTCGATGCGCACCGCAGTCACCGGGTACTGGAATACCAGATGCACCCGCTCCGGGACGGTCAGGTCGTTGGCAAGGGAGAACACCTGTCCGTCCGCGCTGCTGACGCTGGCGTAGACGAACACCTCCTCATAGTCGCACCGCTCGCTGACCGTCAGGTTATGGATATAGTCAGTCAGCGCCGCGCTGGGATCCTCATACTGCAGGATATCAAAGCTGCTCCGCTCCATCAGAACGGCGTTCTCGCCCTGCGTCCAGTGATCGTCCCACCCGTCGGCCACATACAGGGCGCTGCTGCCGTCCAGTTCCACCTGTCCATTGTTGCGCACATGGCCGCTCTCCGTCACAGTGACGCTGGTATTGCCGACTCTGAAACGGGCATCCTCGTTCACCACCAGCTGTCCGTCCACCACAATGGGAACACTGGTGCCGAGGACTGTCTGCATGACATAGTAACCTCCGTCCTCCATATCCACCGTGATGCCCTGCTCCAGTGTCAGCGTGACGCCGGAGGCGACGGTCAGCGTCGGCTCCTGTCCCTCCTCCGCGCTGTTGACAGACAGGCCAACGCCGCTGGGAATGGTCAGGTCCTCTGCCAGTGTGCTGTCCCCCGCCAGCCGCAGATAGACCTGATCGGCGCCGCTGTTCAGCGCCGCCTGCAGGTCGCTGACCTGCCAGACCGTGCACGATACCGTGATCATGTTCTCGTCGCCGTTGAGCACAAAGCCCTCGCCGCGGATGAACTGACCGTCGATCTCCATATTGCCGTTCTCGATGTTCAGCGTGCCGTTGGCACAGAGGTCGCCATGGATCTCCGTCCATGCGTTGACCGTCAGCGTGCCGTCCAGCACCATGCCGTTCTGCTCAACACACATGCCGCCGTTATTGACGAAGGCGCCCCCCTGCGCCACCGTCACGCCTGTAACGGCGGACAGCCATGTGCTCTCCTCCAGAAGCATAGTGCCCTGCACCGCCAGCCTGGCCTGCGTCCACATGCTCGCGCCGGTATCCAGCTTCAGCGTGACGCCCTCCGCCACGGTCAGGACATATCCCGCGTCATCGGAGCCGCAGCGCACCTGCAGTTCTTTTCCTCCCGGAATGGTCAGGTCCTGCGTCAGCATATAGTCGCCGTCCAGCTGCAGGACGACCTTGGACGTCCCCTCATCGTCCAGCAGTGCCGTCAGCTCCTCGATGGTGCTCACCACCGGTACATGGTTCAGATTCTCCTCACCGATGACAGTCAGGCTCTCGCCCCGGGTCAGCTTGCCCTCCACGGTGAACTCCTCGGAGGCGCTGAGATCCAGGGTGCCGTTGAGCACGGCATCGCCCTGAATGCGCATCGTGCCCTTATTGGTCAGCCTGCCGCCCTCCGCCAGCGTCAGCATGTTCTCAACAAATATCTCACTGCCGGCCTGGTTGTTCACCGTGCCGTTGATGGTCATGCCGCTCTCGTAAACGCCGAAATATCCGGTGTTGTCCACCGTGCCATTGACGGTCGTGCCGTCGCCGCGGACGGCGATCTCACCGGCCGTGTTCATGATGCCGCTGACCGTCAGACCGCCGTTGCAGATCGCGGTGCCCCGCCGCTGTTCATTGGCCTGCACCTGCAGCGTGCCGTCGACCTCCATGGGCACATGGACGATCATCAGGCCGCGGGGCTGGACCGTCAGGGTATGGCCCTCCGCCACCCTGAAGGCGGGCACAGCGCCATCCGCCGGCTCACCCAGCTGCTGAACCACCAGCGTCTCGATCTCGCTGCCCAGCGTAATGTCACAGCCCACTGTAAAGTCCAGTGCCTTGCCAGGCTCGGTGCTGGAAACGACCAGCGTGAACTCCTCATAGTCCCGCTTGCTGGCAGCCGACAGCTCGTCGATGGCCGCCTGCAGCGCGGCTGTGTTGTCGCCCTCGTCCGTGATCATCAGCCGGGTCACCACATAGCCATTCTCCCCGGCGGCGTACTGGATGTTCTCGCCCTCGGTCAGATGTCCGCGATTTGCATAGCTGACGTACAGCTCACTCTCATTCACAATGGCGGCCGCCGGATCAATGGCCCAGTCCATCGTCAGGCCGCCGGCCAGCGCGCCGGTATTCTGTACCGAAGCCTCCGCGCCCACGGTGATGCAGGTGGCGTCCCGATAGCCGCAGCCGACATAGCCGTCGTTGACCAGCTTGCCGTTGATGACCAGACTGTCGCCAAAGTGCAGGCTGGATCCCGCGCCGTCCTTCTCCACAGGGCAGTTCCAGCCGGCGACCGTTACCCCGGCGCCGCTGTCAATGACCATGCCCTCACTGGACACGCCGCCCCAAATAACCAGCACGGCCCCCGCCGCCACCGTCAGCTTGCCGCTGACGGTCAGCACACGGTTCTCCTCCACCACCAGCACCGCTCCGGCAGGCACGGTGTAGTCGCCGTCGGCGGTAATGTCGGCAGTAATACTGACGCTGCTCTCCGCGCCGTCATCCGTTGTGTCCTCTGCCGCCGCTGCAATGGCCGATGTCAGCTCGTCCATGGACGTGGCCGGCCGGGACTTGGTGTAGATGCCGTTGTTCACAAAGCGGCCCGGCCCCTTTACGGCGTTGCCCACATCCAGGACCAGCTCGCCCTCCAGCGTCAGCGTAGCGTCCTCCGCCACGCTGACGGAAGCGCCGCCCGCCTTGACCCGGATATTGGACGGGATCGTCAGGTCACTGGTGATGACCAGCTCCTGTCCCTCCGTATCCAATGCGTCCCGTCTCTGCACGAAATGTGCGGTCATGTTTCCCCACTGGTACTCCTCGATGACCTGCCGCAGGCCCCCCTCTGTCCAGAAATAGCATTCGTCGTCTACCAGCACATAGTCCGCTGCCGCCGCCGTGTCGGTCAGCACTGTGGGGATCAGGACCGCCAGCAGTACTACCGCCATCAGCGTGGCAAGAACTCTGCGGCTCGTAAGCTGCAGCTTTCTCATAGACTCTCCCTCCTCGTAAAATTTCTCTTGCTCCTCCGGCGTGCTGTGCCGCCGGGCTCCGATGCGGATAGTTCTTCGTTTGGTTTTCCGCGAAAAAGGGGACGGCCCGGGACTGTCCCGAGCCGTCCCACGCAAAGGTCATGGTGCTTCTATGCGATGTCCTTTCATGCCTGACGGCGCTTCTTTGTCAGCAGTGCCGTACCCAGCAGGGCGCTGACGCCCAGTACCATGCACCATACGGTCACGCCTGCGTCGCCGGTGGTGGGCGCCGTATAGGTGCCGCTGCCGCCGCCATGGCCGCCGCCGTTGGAGGTCGACTCATAGGCCACCAGCATCAGCGCGCCCGCCTTGTCGGTGGTAAAGGTCACGACACGGCTGCCCTCGCTGCCGCCCAGCACGGCGGACAGCTCCTCGGCGACAGTCTCGCCGGCAGCGTTGGTGCTGCCGCGCAGGATGCACAGCTCCTTGTTCTTCAGGCTCCGGTACATCGCCTCGGAGATGGCCATCGACACGCGCATACCGCTGGGGATCTGCATCAGATCCGCCACCTCGGTGCCGCCGTCGTCGTACAGCTTCAGCGCGGTGTTGTACACCACCTGCGCCTGTACGTTCCGGCGGCTGCTGCTCATGGTCCTGAACATCTTGACCAGCCGCTCCAGCGCCTGTTTCCGCTGGGCGTCCGTTTCGCCGGAGGCCATGGCCTCCAGCGCCTGCAGGCCGCCGTCCTCCGCCGCCGGTATCGTCTCCGGGCTGTCCTTCACCAGCACGGAGATGGAGCCGTCGTTCAGCGCGGCCTTGATATCCTCTACCTTGCTCTCGTCCGCTGGACCTTCGGTCCTGGCCACCAGGCCGCTGCCATCGGTGACGATGCGGCCCTGATTGTCCTCAGACACGGGTTTGCCGCTGACGGTATCGGATGCCTTGATGTCGTCGGTCTTGATGCCCTCCGCCGGGTTCTTGTTGCCGCACACGGTGCAGCGTCCGTCGCTGCCGTAGGTGTGGCGTCCGGTGGCGGGGATGACCGCGCCGCGCTGCAGCAGCACGCCGCAGCTCTTGCAATAAGTATCCGCCTCCCGGCCGGACACGCTGCACGTCTCCGCCACAGCGTCGCGCTGCACGGTGCCGCCCACATGGTTGGCGGGATCCACCGCCAGCGTTTCCGCCGTCACCGTGGTCTTGGTCTTGCCCTGCTCATCCTTGAACACGCCCTTGCAGACGGAGCAGATCCAATATGCGTTGTTGCCGGTCTCGACGCAGGTAGCCGCCTTGGCCTCGGTCTTTACCAGCTTGTGGGCCTCCATGGGGATATCCTGCACGTCCTTGGTATTACTGTAAGCCTTGCCCTCCAGCGACACCGCCGCGTTGTACCGGGTGGTGCCCATGGCGGTGCAGGTAGGCTTCACCGCCACCGTGCTGCTGATGGTGCCGGCCGCCAGCGATGCCTTATCCGTCCGGACATGGTTCTTATCGTTGGCGCAGACGATCTTCACCTCCGCGGTCTTGCCGTCGTCCGCCCAGGTCCACACCGGCTGACCGTAGCTATGACCCAGTGCCTTCGTGATCCAGCCGTTCTCCGCGATCTCCTTCCGGCCCTGCTCGTCGCTGAAGAACTTGCCGCAGCGCCCGCAGGTCCAGTACGCGCTGATGCCGGTCTCCGTGCAGGTGGCCGCCACGGCGTCCGTCTTGGTCATCGTATGACCCAGCGCCGAGATAGTATCCGATTTCACCGCCTGTGTAAACGGAGCCTGCTCGAACGTTGCCTTGTAGTTGATCACGCCGTCCTCCGTGCATGTTGCTCCTCTGTAGTCCACATGCACCGAGCCCGTCTCACTCTCAGGCTTTCCGCAGCTTTCGCACTTCACCGTGCCGGTGCAGTCGTAGCCGCTCTCAGTCTTGGTCCAGATATAGCTGATCGTGCCCCACTGGTGCTCTCGGGCATCCTTATGGTAGCCGCACACTTCGCAGTCCGCCGCGATGGTGCAGTCGTCCTCAGCATACTCGTGGCGCTTAACGCCGTCCGTCTCCTCGCAGCGGGAGCACTTGTGCCAATGGCCGCCTGCATTCTTCTCCCAGGACGGGCTCTCAAAATCGTGGCCCAGCGCATTCCGCGTCCTGTTCGCCACTGAGGTCGAGGTCGTGCACTGCTCGTCCTCGAACACGCCGCCGCAGGCGGAGCAGGTCCAATACTCGTAGTTGCCGGTCTCGGTGCAGGTGGGCTCCTTGGCCCCGGTCTTTAGCGGCCGGTGATCCGCCATGGGGATATCCTGCACGTCCTTGGTATCGTTGTAAGTCTCACCATCGAGCGTCGCCGCCGCAGTGTACCGGGTGGTGCCCTTGGCGGTGCAGGTGGCAGGTGTCAGCGTGTCCCCACTCACCGTGACAGTCGGCATTTCCGAATGACCGCAGCCTTCCCGCGTACAGGTGAGCTTCACCGTTGCGTTCTTGCCGTCGTCCGCCCAGCTCCACACCGGCTGGCCGTAGCTATGGCCCAGCGCATTCCGCTTTGCCGCCGCCACTGTGGTCTCGGTCGTGCCCTCCGCATCCCCGAACACGCCGTCGCAGACGGAGCAGGTCCAATATGCGTAGTTACCATCCGTAGTGCAGGTAGGCTCCACGGCGTCCGTCCCGGTCAGCGTATGCGCCGCTTTCCCGGTGGACACCGTTTTTACCTGCGTTTCAAACGTCGTATCCGCAAAGGCGGCCGTATAGGTCTCCTCGCCCTCGACCTGGCAGGTGGCAGTCGTAGTCACGACCTTCTGGATATCCGTCGCTGCCGCGGACTTCACCGTGCTGCACACTCTGCACTTCGCCGTACCGGTGCAGGATGTATAGTCGTCCGCCCAGACATAGCTGGTGACGATCCAGTCGTGCGCCCCGGTAGCCGGAAGGAGCAGGTCTTTCTCCGCTTTCTTGTTCTTCTCCGCGTCAAAGAAGTCGCCGCATCTGCTGCACGTATAGTGCGCAGCCATACCGGCATGGCTGCATTTCGCGGGAGCTTCCGGGATCAGGGCGCCGTAGTCGTGCCCCTTCATCGGGTCGGTCAGTTCTTCTTCCGTTGCCTTCTGCGTACCAGCAGAATCAGTATAACGATTATTGCAGGTGCTGCAAAACCAGTGGGCCTTCTGGCCATTCCCCTCACAAGTCGCAGGCGTCGCCGCCGCGGGCTTCAGATCCCCGTGCGTCACCGTCACGATGCATGCGGCGCTCTTGTCGCCTGCCGCGGCGGTAACGGTGAACGTACCGGTCGTGCCGGAAGTGGTCGTGATCTTGCCGTCTGTCACGGTGATATCTGCACTGTCGGCGCTCCAGGTCACCGTCTGGCTGGCCGCCGCCGGCTCCACCTTGGCAGTCAGGGCCGCCTCACCGCCCTCAATGATGGTCAGGGCATACTTCCCGTCCTCGGTGGTGGTCAGGCCCTCGCCCTCCAGCGTCACCCCGGTGATCTGAACAGGTTCACTGCCGCCGGTAACGGTAAGCGTACAAGGTGTCGCACTGCATGCAACATCCTCGTCGTCCGTGTCCAAGCACTCGTCGACCCGCAGAGACACATCAATGACTGCTCCATTCGCCGCGCTTTCCGCGATCGTAAATTCCAGCGTCATAACTGTGCCATTGAGCGCAACGCCCTCGCCTCCTGTAATCCACGAAGCCGCTTTCGCCGCAATTACATCATCTTCTTTGGTGGGCATACCTCCCCACTCCTGATTCATGGCGAATCCGGCCAAGGTCAACAGTTCCGGATTGTAGTCAATTTTCACACCCAGTGCGGTGATACCCGGGTTGTTTTCCACTACCACATCCACCTTCACCGCATCGCCCGGATTGACCGTGCTTTTTTCAGGACTCAAGGTCAGGTTCATCGTACCAGCTCCAGTCCCTTCTGTCGCCAAAACCGAGCCCGGTATCATCGACACAAGCATCAGTATTACCAACAGCAGGGATAGAACTCTGCTCTCCATCTGCTTCATCTTCATGCTGTCTCCTCTCATTCTCAGTAGATCACGATTTCGGATTCTGCGCTGGTACCCAAGGCGTTGACATATCGCAGTAGCAATCTGACATCCTTGAGCCGATCTCTGCCGTCATTATCAACATCTGCGCTTCCCGGCACAATTTCCACGGCCACGCTGGTGCCCATGGCATTAACATATCGCAGCAGCAACCTGACATCCTTGAGTCGAACCCTGCCATCTCCATCGATGTCGCCCGGTGCTGTGATCTTTACCTCGCCGGGAGTCACTCCAAACAGCAGTGCCTCGTCATTTTCGTCCAGTACATTATCGTACTGATACGTCAATTTGATCTCCACATTGCTGGCTGCCGAACTGTCAAGCACGTTAAACTCCAAATAGAACAGTTCGCCATCTGCTTTGACCGCGTCTGTGCCAGCCCAGGCGATATTATCCTCGGTCTTATCCCAGATTCCCAATACGCCATCGGCGGCAGTTGCCCCCACCAGCTCCAGCTTTGTCTTGTCGTACTGCACGGTGACTTTCAAACCGCTGATACCCGGATTGTTGGCAACGGAGACCGGCACCGTAATCGTGCCCCTGTGCACCACGGCTTTGCCAATGCTCATGTTGAAATCGCTTGCATGATAGGTCAGCGGCTCACTGGTTATCGTATGGCAGCGGCTGCATTCTTTCTGTATTTCACCATCCGCTGTGGGTGTTGCCGGTGTCACTGCTCCGTACACATAATCATGGTTCTCCGCATCGGCCTCGCCGTAGCGCAGGGCGCAGACATCGCAGACAGCCGCCGCCACACAGGTGGCCGCATGCTCACCGGTGGCTTTGTGGGCGCCCCGAGCAAATTCGGTACCGCAGTCATCGCACACCTTCCAGTGGTCGGTGCCGTCGGTCTGCCACGCATCACTGCTGTGGGCCGCCGTCTCCTTCACATAGCCGCACACGCCGCACATGTAGCTGTGGGTACCGTCCGTGTTGGCCTGATATGCAAAGCTGTGGACCGCCTTGGCGAACACCGCTTTACAGTCGCTGCATTCCTTCCAGTGCACCGCCTCGGCAGATATCCAGCTGCCGGTATCGGTGTGTGCGCCGGTGTCCGCGACATAGCCGCAGATGGAGCACACCAGGCTGTGGTTGTTGCTGCTGTTGGCCACATAGCCCAGCGCGTGAGCCGCCGCGTTAAAGCTGACGCCGCAGTCGTCGCACACCTTCCAGTGGATGTCCCCGTTCTCGTGCCAGACGGCGCTGCTGTGGGTCGCCGTTTCCTCCACATAGCCGCACACGTCACACATGCGGCTGTGGGTGCCGTTGCCGTTGTCGGCGTAGTCTATCTTGTGGGTGTCCCTGTCAAACTCCGCACCGCAGCCATCGCACACCTTCCAGTGACCGGAGGCGCTCCATGCCCAGCCGGCGGTGCTGCTGTGAGACGCCGTGGATGCAACGTAGCCGCAGATATTACAGGCCTCGTTGTGGCTGCCGTCGCCGTTATCCACGCAGCTCAGGCTGTGGCTCTCACTTTCATATACCGCGCCGCAGGCGTCGCACACCTTCCAGTGGTCGGTGCCGTCACTTTGCCAGCCATCGCTGCAGTAGTGTTCCTCTGCAGATTCTTCTGTATAGCCGCAGATGGTGCAGAAGCTGCTGTGGGTGCCGTCACCGTTGTCCCGCACAGCAGAGAAATCGTGCGTCTCCAGCGTGCCGGGCTGCTGCTGGCCGCAGTTCCCGCAGGCGAACCAGTGGCTGTCCGCGTTCATGGACCAAACGGTGTTGTACACATGTCCCACGCCCACAGATGTATTCTCATAGGCAGGATCCGTCAGATCTCCCTCTGAACTTGTCCAAACGCCGTCAAACTCCACATCTGTTTCCACCGTGATATCCGCTTTTCCGGCCGGTGCACTGTCCTTCACCTTGAATTTAAAGGTGAACAGTGTGCCCTCCGACGCCTCGACATCCGTTTCCGCGATATACGTCACATACAGCCCTGTCGCTGTAACATTATCCGTCAGAGCTGCTGACAAGATGCTCCCTTCCTGGTCCGTATACCTGCTGCCATTCTTTACCGGCTCCAGGCGGTCAGCATCGTACTTGATGAGAAGCTGGAATCCCGCAAACTTCGGCGCGTTCCGCACCTTCGCCGTCACGGTGAACTCCTGCCCCGGGCAGACCTGTCCGGCGCTGGGCTCCAGATACGCCGTAAACGCATCCCCTACCTCCAGCGGCGGGATCACCCAGCTGCCCTCCTCGATCTCGACGGTGCCCGCCGCATCGCTGAAGTACTTGCCGCAGCGTCCGCACGTCCAGTAGGTGCTGTTGCCCGGCTCCTCAGTGGAGGGCTGTCTGGCCGGTGTGACCATCAGCGTATGCCCCAGCGCATCGCCGTAGGTGAACGTCTCCGTGCCCGGCTCGCCGCAGATGCAGCTCCAGTAGTATACGGCCGGAGCCTCGCAGGTGGCCGCGCTCACCAGACAGAACATATCATCCGGCACCTGCTGGTCATACACATGCTCATGGGGCATCCCGCCGGTGCGGATATACAGCGTCAGCCCGGCGCCCTCGCCCGCAAAGCCGTCCATGCCGTCGGAGTCCTCATAGACGCCGATGTAGGTGCCGCTCTCCGCGGGCGCTGCGGCGGTGAATGTCACCGTCAGAAGCTCCTGCGCATCGTAGGTCTCCTCCGCAGTGCGTACAACGGACAAACCCACGTTCCCGTTGGCGTTGGCCTCCCATGTGGTGGACAGCTGCGTCATCAGCGCGCCGTCCGCCATCCGGTCATAGCCCGACCCGGTGCTGATGCCGATGCAGGTCAGCGCATCGCTGTCAAAGCTCAGGCCGCCGCTGAAGGTCTTCACGGTCATCGCCTCGCTGTGCAGCGTAACAGTGACCGTCTCGCCCTCCATCACCTCATATGCGCTGATCCCCGCCAGCAGGTGGCACTCTGCCGATGCCGCTCCGCTCGTCCCCGACGCCTCGTCCTCCGCGGCGACAGGCACCACCAGCATGCTCATCAGCATGGCCAGTGACAGGAGCACGGATAAGAACTTTCTCATGTTCTGTTTCCTCGCTTTCCCCTTTGATTTGTTCTCTCTCGGATGGTTGCAGATCTCCCCCGGTCGTGCAGTGCTCTTTGTTATGCAGCATGGCTGCATAACAAAATCCCCATGGGGATTTTGCGCCGTTTTTCGTTTGCTCCCGCGCCAACGGGAGCCCTTCCGTCTCCGGTACCGTTTTCACACCGGCGGCGGGCGTGCTCCTGCTGTGCGGATCGTTGCGATCCGCCAAATTATTTGTGCATTACCACAAAATCCATCTTCTTACATTGCTGTAATTTTTATCCATTTTGCCGTTCCCCGTTTTTCCCTGCATTGTTCTGCATTTTCTCCGTTTTTGCGGTTTTCCGTTCCATATATGTATCATATCCGTCTTATAGCGCAGCGCATTGATTTTCACTGTTTACCGTATTTCGTCCACCCCGCAAAAAGGGAGAGGGCGGTGCGCCGCCGGCGCACCGCCCTCTCCCTTTTCTCTCTCACTCGATCTCGTAATCATCCGTCTCGATCACATCCGGCTGCTGGTGGCGCACCACCTTCACGGCGCACAGCGCCACGCTGAGGTTCAGCGCACCATCCAGAAACAGCGACGCCCCCATCAGCATCACCAGTGCCTGGGCGCCCTCCGTGGGCCGCAGCACCAGCAGCAGTCCGATCACGCCTGTCAGCACCGCCAGCAGCAGCACCAGCCACCACTGCTCGATGCCGAAGCGTCTGGCGTCCACGGCCACCTGGATCTTGAACAGACCGTCCGCCAGCACCGGAATGCCGAACATGACGCACAGGAACGTCATGGCCTCCCCCGGATGGCACAGCGTGATGATGCCCACAGCCATCAGTAGGATGCCGAAGGCCAGATCGTACTGAAACGCCAGCCGGAACAGGTCCTTGGAGAAGTACCCGCCCAGCTTGATGACGCCGCAGGCCACCATGCCGATGCCCAGCGCCCGCCCGATCCACGGCACGCACCGCTCCGCCATGATGAACAGCACCACGCCCAGCACGCAGAATAGCGCCGACACCACGATATATCCCATTTTCACAGCCCACAGCGGCCCTGTGGCCCTTACCTTGCGCATAGAACAGCATCTCCTTCCGCGCCCTTTTTCCTCATATCATAGCATACCCCACCCCGCCGGGCGGCGATACGGGCAGAAAAAGGAGATGCCCGAAAACCGGGCATCTCCGGGTATTCGTCTGTTTTTTGGGCACTCCCGCGGCTTTGTCCGCCGGGCGTCACGCCTCCTGCTGGTTGCTGTGGGCCACGATCAGCTCCGGCACGCCGCGGCACAGCCTGATCATCCGCTGCAGGTCGGCAAAGGACTCCTCCTTCATGCCGCTGCTGACCCAGTCGATCCACATGCCGAACAGCTGGCACTTCATGAACTGCACCACAACCCGCCGGTCATCCACGCTGATGCTCTCGCCGGAGAACGCGGTGGCGATGTAGGTGCTGACCACATACTCGCACAGCCGCAGCGTGTCCTGCAGAAACATATCCCGGTTGGCGGAGTTGAAAATGTGCATGACGGCCCGGCGGTTCTCCCGGGCCGTGCGGAACGCCACGGAGAAGCACTCCTCCATGGAGGAGATGGACGGGTACTGCCGGATCAGCGCGTCCGTCTGCTCCGTCACGATCTCGCCCAGCAGGGACGGGATATCCTGAAAGTGGTAGTAGAACGAGTTGCGGTTGATGCCGCAGTCCTCCACGATGTCCCGGACGCTGATCTTGCTCAGCGGCTTCTGGCTCAGCAGCTTCATGAACGACGCCTTGATGGCCTGCTTCGTAAAGTTCGCCACGGTGATCCTCCTGTTTTCTGTGGTGCAAAGCCCGCCCTGCGGCGTATTGCCGCAGGGCGGGCCGTATGTAGGTCTCTTACTTGGCGCTCAGATACTCGTCAATGGACTTGGCGCCCAGCTTGCCGGCGCCCATGGCCAGGATGACGGTGGCCGCGCCGGTAACGGCGTCGCCGCCGGCGTACACCGCCTGACGGGAGGTGAGGCCCTCCTCATTGACGATGATGCCGCCCTTCTTATTGACCTCCAGGCCCTTGGTGGTGGACTTGATCAGGGGGTTGGGGCTGGTGCCCAGGGACATGATAACGGCGTCCACAGGCAGGTCGAACTCGCTGCCCTTCTTCTCCACGGGACGGCGGCGGCCGGAGGCATCCGGCTCACCCAGCTCCATCTCGATGCAGGTCATGGACTTCACGCAGTCCTGCTCGTCGCCGTTGATCTGCACGGGGTTGTTCAGCGTCTTGAAGATGACGCCCTCCTCGATGGCGTGCTCCACCTCCTCGTGACGGGCGGGCAGCTCCTCCATGCCGCGGCGGTACACCACATACACCTCGGCGCCCAGACGCTTGGAGCAGCGCGCGGCGTCCATGGCCACGTTGCCGCCGCCCACCACGGCCACGGTCTTGCCCTTCAGGTCCATAATGGGCGTGTCGCTGTCAGGCAGATACGCCTTCATCAGGTTGATGCGGGTCAGGAACTCGTTGGCGGAGTAGACGCCCTTCAGGTTCTCGCCGGGGATATTCATGAACATGGGCAGACCGGCGCCGGAGCCGATGAACACGGCCTCGAATCCGTTCTCCTCCATAAGCTCGTCAATGGTGATGGTGCGGCCCACCACGGTGTTGGTCTCCACCTTCACGCCCATGGCCTTCAGGCCGTCCACTTCCTTCTGCACGATGGCCTTGGGCAGACGGAACTCGGGGATGCCGTACACCAGCACGCCGCCGGCCAGATGCAGCGCCTCGAACACCGTGACCTCATAGCCCTTCTTGGCCAGATCGCCGGCGCAGGTCAGGCCCGCGGGGCCGGAGCCGATGACAGCCACCTTGTGGCCGTTGGAGGCGGGCCTGGCAGCAGTCTCGGTGCTGTGGGCGTTGTGCCAGTCGGCCACAAAGCGCTCCAGACGGCCGATACCCACGGGATCGCCCTTCTTGCCCCGGACGCAGTGCATCTCGCACTGGCTCTCCTGGGGACACACACGGCCGCATACAGCGGGCAGGGAGCTGGTCTGGTGGATCACCTGATAGGCGCCCTCGTAGTCCTTCTCCACGATCTTCTGGATGAACTCGGGGATGCGCACGTTAACGGGACAGCCGTCCACGCAGGGATGGTTCTTGCAGTTCAGGCAGCGGGCAGCCTCGTCCAGCGCCTGCTCCTCGGTGTAGCCCAGGGCCACCTCCAGGAAGTTCTTGTTGCGGACCTGCGGGTCCTGAGAAGGCATCTCGTTCTTATCCAAACGCATGTTGATCTTGGCAGCCATCTTACTTTACCTCCTGCTTGAACAGATTGCAGACTTCCTCGTGCTTATGCACCTCGAAGTCGTGGTACATCTGGTTGCGCTTCACGGCCAGATCCCAGTCCACCTTGTGACCGTCGAAGTCGGGGCCGTCCACGCAGGCGAACTTCGTCTCGCCGCCCACGGTAAGGCGGCAGCCGCCGCACATGCCGGTGCCGTCGATCATGATGGGGCTCATGGACACGGTGGTGGGCACGCCGTAAGGCTCGGTGGTCTTACAGACGAACTTCATCATGACCATGGGGCCGATGGCAAAGATCTCGTCGTACTGGTTGCCGTCGTCCAGCAGCTGCTTCAGCGCCTCGGTAACAAGGCCCTTCTGCCCGTAGGAGCCGTCGTCGGTGCAGACCTTCAGCACGGAGGAGACCGCCTTGAACTTGTCCTCCAGGATCACGACATCCTTGCTCTTGAAGCCCACCACCGCATGCACCTCGGCGCCGCAGTCATGGAACTTCTTCAGCACGGGATAGGCAATGGCGCAGCCCACGCCGCCGCCGACGACGCAGACCTTCTTCTTGCCCTCCGTCTCGGTGGGACGGCCCAGGGGGCCGACAAAATCATGCAGGCACTCGCCCTGCTGCTTGTGGCTCAGCTTCTCGGTGGTGGCGCCGACGGTCTGGACAATGATGGTCACAGTGCCCTTCTCCCGGTCGTAGTCGTGGATCGTAATGGGGATACGCTCACCCTTTTCATCCACGCGCAGGATGATGAACTGGCCCGGCTCCGCCTTTCTGGCAACCATGGGTGCCTCGATCTCATACAGGATCACGGTGGGCTTCAGCGCTTCTTTTCTAACGATGCGGTACATACATCACGGCTCCTTCTCTTTTAAGTTCGGCATCCGCCATAGGATCAAATTCGCGGCGTATCCGCTTACCGTACCATTGTAACACCAACGGGCAGACCCGTCAATCTTCACTTGCCGGGAAAATGGCTCAAATGCCCTGGTGCAGCAGGACGCGGCGGCCGGAAATATCCACCAGCTTCTCGTCCCGCATCTTTTTCAGTTCCCGCATCATGGCGCTGCGGTCGGTGGAGATATAGTCCGCCAGCGCGCTGAGGGAGAAGGGCAGCTGGAACTCGCTGCCGCTCTTGGCCGCCAGCAGCGAAAAGTAGCACAGCAGCTTGTCCCGGATGCTGCGGCGGCTCAGCACCTCCACCCGCTCATAGAGGGAGGTGGCCTTCTCCGCCACCAGCTGGAACATATTCTCCACCACCCGTGTGTGGTGGGCGCAGGCCTTCTCGCACCGCTTCGTCACCTGCTCCGCCGCCATGAGCCATACCCGGCACGGCTCCTCGGCCACCACGGTGATGCTGTCGCCAGCCACGTTTTCAAACATCAGCATCTCGCCGAACACGCCGCCCTCGTCCAGCCGCTCCAGAATGGTGCGGCTGCCCTGATGGTCGATGCGCTCGATGACGGCGGCGCCCCTGGTCAGGACGCCCACCATGTTCCGCCCCTCGGAGAAGTCATAGACCACCTCACCGGGCCGGAACGTATACTCCCGCATGTCGAAGCAGGTACACATGGCCCGCTGGGACTCCTCGCTGATATCCCGGAACAGCGGGGACGCACCGATGTCCATGCCTCACACCTCCCTGCACAGCCGGCGGTCGCGCCGCCGCCCGATGATGCCGTAGACCACATAGTTGCCCAGAAAGCCCACCACGAAGCCGGCCAGCACGTCGATGACCGCGTGCTGCTTGATGAACAGCGTGGAGGCGATGACGATGAGGCCGTACACCGCGGTGCCCCACCGCCACGTCCATTTCTTCAGGCCCTTGGTGTGCCACACAGCGAACCACGCATCAATGACGCCCACCACATGAACGCTGGGGAACACATTGGTGTTGGTGTCCAGCGAGTAGGTATAGGCCACCAGATCGCAGAAGATGTTGTCCCGCGGCATCACGGCGGGCCGCAGGTCCTGCCCGTTGGGGATAAGGGCGCAGATGAGGGTGCTGACCAGAAATGTCACCATGATGCTCCACATGTACCGGCGGAAGCCCTCGCCGTCCTTGACGATGAGGTAGATGCCCAGCACGCACAGCAGCACGCTCCAGCTGGCGTAGAACGGGGCGAACCCCTCCAGAAACGGGATCTTATAGTCAATGGGCAGCTGTGTGGCCCAGTAGTTGTCGGTGATGAAATGCTCGATGGTAAAGAACAGTGCCAGATAGACCGGCAGGAACAGTCCCCACCACATGTGCGGGTGGTCGTGGATAAATGCCTTGATGCGCTGCATAGATACCTCCGGTGAGATGAAAAATAGTCCCCTGTATTGTAGCAAATGCGCCTGCGGAGGACAACCCCCTTTGTTGTAAATGTCACAATAATTTTACAACTCAGTCACTCCGCCGAAAGTGCCTGACGCCCTTGCCATCCGTCTGCGGGTATAGTATACTTATCATAATATACTGGCAGTTTATGCCGAAACAAGGAGGAGCTCCCCCATGGAGATCAAAAAGCGTGTAGACATCCCGGAAAACCGTCAGGTGCGCCTGACCGTCACCGTAGACCGCGGCACATGGCAGGACGCGCTGATGCACTGCTACAACGGCATCAAGTCCCTGTGCCCCGTGGAGGGTGAGCCCACCCGCGAGAAGATCGAAGCTGCCTACGGCTCCGATTTCCTCTATCAGGAGGCCGTGAACGAGACGTATCCTCAGGCGCTGGTGGAGGCCATCGGCCGGGAGGATATCGCCATTGCCGGCACCCCCACCCTGACGGTGGAATCCATCGGCCCCGACGGCTTCACGTTCACCGCCCTCATCGACCTGTACCCCGAGGTGAAGCTGGGCCGGTACAAGGGTCTCAGCGCCGTGTACCCGGAGGCGGAGCTGTCCGAGGAGGACACTCAGGCCGCGCTGGAGGAGTACGCCCGCGCCCACATGACCGCCGAGCATCCCGACCGCGCCGCCATGGGCGACGAGGTGGTGCTGGACTTTGAGGGCTTTGTGGACGGCGTGGCCTTTGAGGGCGGCAAGGGTGAGCACTACCCCCTGCTGCTGGGCAGCGGCTATTTCATCCCCGGCTTTGAGGAGCAGGTGGCCGGCGCCCGCGTCGGCGAGGAGCGGGATATCCACGTCACCTTCCCCACCGCCTACACGCCGGAGCTGGCCGGCAAGGACGCCACGTTCCGCATCACCGTCCACGAGATCACCCGCCGCACCATGCCCGTGCTGGATGACGCCTTCGCCAGAGCCCAGGGCTTTGCGGACCTGTCCCAGCTGCGCCGCTCCGTTATGGAGCAGGCCGTGGCCAAAAAGCAGACCGAGGCCGCCGAGCAGTTTGCCAACGACCTGATCCGTCAGGTGCTGGAGGGCATGGAGGTGCAGCTGCCCGATGCCATGGTGGAGAACCAGCTGGACGGTCTGATCCAGGAGCTGCGCGGCCATTTGGAGAGCCAGGGCATGCAGCTGGAGCAGTATCTGGAGGCCAGCGGCGCATCCATAGAGGATCTCCGCGCCCACGCCCGGGAGCAGGCCGTCTCCGCCGCCCGCTTCGAGCTGGCCATGACGGAGATCGCCCGTCTGGAGGGCATCGACGTGACGGACGAGGACGTGGAGCAGAAGTACGGCGAGCTGTCCGCGCAGTACCAGCTGTCCCGCGACCTGCTGCGCCAGCAGCTGCCGCCCATGCGCCTGCGCCACGACCTGAAGCTGGCCCGGGCGCAGGCCGTCGTCGTGGACACCGCCCGCCGCAGATAACATCCGCATGCAGAAAGACCGCCGGGGCCAGCCCCGGCGGTCTTGTTCTTCTTATATCGCGTCCCGCTCACGACGCCCGATTGACGCCGCCGAAGTACCACGCGCCCATGCCGTCGGGCACGGCGCCCAGCACCTCGTCCCGGATCACATAGGGCTGCACCCGGCTGTACAGCGGGATGATGTTGCTGTTCTCCACCAGCAGCCGCTCCGCGTCCTTCAGGTAGGCGTCCCGGGCATCCAGCGAGCTGCTGTTTGCCGCGATCTTCATCAGGATGTCATAGGCGTTGAGGTACTGCATGCCGTAGTTCCGCATGTCGCTGCTGCGCCACGGGTCCAGATAGGCCGATGCGTCGTTGTAGTGCCCCGTCAGCTCCATCAGCGCCAGCACGAACTCGCCGCTCTCCAGCCGCGCCGTCAGCTCATAGCTCTCCACGTCCTCCAGCTGCACCTTGATGCCCAGCTTTGACTCCCATGTCTGCTGGAGCTGCTGGGCCGTCTGCGCCATGCTCCTGTCGTACAGCAGCGTCACTGTGTTCAGCGCGCTGAGCGTCACCGCGTTGGTGTACCCGGCCTGCCGCAGCAGCGCCTGCGCCCCCTGGCAGCGTTCGCTGTATGTTTTGGGGTCGTTGTCGATCAGCGCACCGTTGGCGGTGCGGAACTCCTCGCCCTCACCGGTGCGGATGCCGTAGGGCACCAGTCCCTCCGCCGCCCGGCAGTCCTGTCCCACGGTCTGCGCCGCCTGTTCCCGGTCGATGACCAGGCTCAGCGCCCGCCGCAGCTCCGGATGTCCCATGCTGGTGGCCATCTGGTTCACCAGCAGGATGCCTACCGTGGGATCGCCGCCCTGTGCGGCATCCTCGCCGCCGGCGCCGATAACGATGTCCACCTTGCCGGCACTGGCATCCGCCTCCTGCCGCTCCTTCAGCAGCAGATCGATGCGATCAGGCCCCAGCCGCTTCACATCGTAGTATGCCGCCCGGGTATGCAGCGTCAGCCGCGCCGTGTCGCTCCAGTCGCCGGTGCGCTCATAGGGTCCGTTGCCCACGAACCACAGGCTGCTGCCCGACCAGTTGCCGTGGGCGGTCACCGTCTTTTCCTGCACCGGCATAGTGGCCGCCGCCGTGCAGACGCTGCCGATGAAATAGGGGCAGCTGCCGCTGAGCACCACCTGCAGTGTGTGATCGTCCGGTGCCGTGACCTGCAGCGCCTCCGTATCGCCCAGCACCGCCTGCTCGTACCCCGCCACCATGGACAGGGCATCGGCGTTGGGGCTGTCCGTCTCCGGATCCACCAGCCGCCGCCAGGCGTACACGAAGTCGTGGGCCGTGACGGCGGTGCCGTCGGACCACTTGGCGTCGGTACGCAGCTGGAACGTATACGTCACCGAGCCGTCCAGCGCCGTCTCCTGGGTATAGCTGCGGGCCATGGCGTGTGCCGCCGTGCCGTCCGCGTTCAGCCGCATCAGATTCTCAAATACATGCTGCACCACGGTGCGCTCCGCCGCCGTGGACACCTTGGCCGGATCCATGGTATGCACCGTACCGGTCATGACCACCGACAGCTTCTTCTCGTCGTTGGGGTCCTCGCCGCAGGCCGCCAGCAGTGCCGTCATGCACAGAGCCAGCAGCAGCGCCGCCGCCCGTTTCCAAATTCTCATAAGCCACTCCTCCGTGGGATCGTTTTCTGCCATTATATATGGTTTCAGCCAAAAAGTAAAGCCGCCCTGCGGGCGGCTTTACTTTTTGTTCATTCCCTTATTCCACCAGCAGCTGCGCGATCTGCACGGCGTTGGTGGCCGCGCCCTTGCGCACCTGGTCGCCGCAGCACCAGATGTTCAGGCCGTTGTCGCTGGTCAGGTCGTCCCGGATGCGGCCCACGAACACCAGATCCTGGTCGCTGGTCTCCAGCGGCATGGGATAGCGCTTGCTGGCCAGATCGTCCACCAGACGGCAGCCCGGCGCCGCCGCGATGAGCTGCCGCGCCCGCTCCACGGAGATCTTCTCCTTCGTCCGCACTACGATGGACACGCTATGGCTCCGCACTACCGGCACCCGCACACAGGTGCAGCTGACCTTCAGCTCCGGCAGGTGCATGATCTTGCGCCCCTCGTTCTGCATCTTCATCTCCTCGGAGGTGTAACCCTCAAAGGCCTCGCCGCCGATTTGCGGAATGACGTTGTAGGCGATCTGGTACTGGAACACCTTCGGCTCCACCTTCTGCCCAAGTCCCAGCTGCTCCACCTCGTTCATCAGCTCGATGGGGCCGCCGGCGCCGGCGCCGGACACCGCCTGATAGCTGGAGGCGATGATGCTCTCGATAGGGCTGTCCTGATTCAGGGCGTTGATGGCCACCAGCGACACGATGGTGGTACAGTTGGGGTTGGCGATGATGCCCTTGTGCTTCTTAGCGTCCTCCGGATTGATCTCCGGAACGACCAGCGGCACATCGGGGTCCATGCGGAACGCGCTGGAGTTGTCCACGAATACGGCGCCCGCCTTGACGATGGCCGGCGCGAACTGCTTGGCGATGTCGTTCTCCGCCGCGCCCAGCACGATGTCCATACCCTCAAAGGCCTTGTCGCAGGCCAGCTCCACGGCGATGTCCTGCCCCTTCCACGGCAGCACCTGCCCCACGGAGCGCTCCGACGCCAGCAGGTGCAGTTCCCCCACCGGGAAGTCCCGCTCCGCCAGCACCTTCATCATCTCACGGCCCACCGCGCCGGTGGCGCCCAATATCGCAACTTTATACTGTTTCATGGATGCTCCTCCTTATTATTTCACAAAGCTGTCGTACAGCACGCGGATGGCTCTCTCGAAGTCCGGGCCGTCCACACCCACGATGATGTTCAGTTCCTCCGGACCCTGGGTGATCATACGGATGTTGATACCGTTCTCACCCAGCTTGCCGAAGATCTTGCCGGAGGAACCGGGCTGGAACGCCATCTTCCGGCCTACCGCCGCCACGATGGCCATGCCGTCGGTGATGTGCAGGCTGTCTGGCCTGATCTCCTTCTCCAGATCGCCCATGGCCTGATAGAGATAGGGCGAGGACTTGCCCGTCTCCACCACCAGCGACACACTGTCGATGCCGGAGGGCAGATATTCCACATTGATATTGTACCGCTCCAGCACCTCCAGGATGCGGCGCACCGCCCCCAGCTCGGAGGACATGCCGTTCTTGGTGATGGTGATGACGGAGAAGCCCTTCTTCCCGGCGATGCCGGTGATCATGCTGCCGGAGGAGCGCTCTGTCTCCGACTCGTCGAAGCTCTCCCGGATCATGGTGCCCGGATGCTCCGGCTGATTGGTGTTGCGGATATTCAGCGGGATGTTCTTCTCCCGCACCGGCGACACCGTGCCCTCGTGGAGCACCTGCGCCCCGATGTAGCTCAGCTCCCGCAGCTCCGCGTAGGTGATGCGCTCGATAGGCTTGGGATCCTTTACGATCTTGGGATCGGCCATCAGGAATCCGGACACATCCGTCCAGTTCTCATACACGTCGGCATCCAGCGCCGCCGCGGCCAGCGCACCGGTGATGTCGCTGCCGCCCCGGGAAAACGTGTGGATACTGCCGTCGGGCATGGCCCCGTAAAAGCCGGGGATCACCACCCGCCGTCCCGACGCGGCCCGGCGCAGGTTCTCATAGCTGGCCTCCTGATCCACCGTACCGTCCAGCCGGAACTTCAGCCACAGCGAGCTGTCCAGAAAGCCGTAGCCCAGATAGTCCGCCATCAGCTCCGCCGCAAAGTATTCGCCGCGGGACACCAGCTCGTCGGCGCTGATGCCCTTGTCCATTTTCTCCCGCAGGGCGTCGAACTCCGCCTCCAGCGGCGTCTTCAGCCCCAGCTGGTCCCGGATGTCCACATACCGGGACCGGATCATCTCAAAAATGGCGTCGCAGCTGACGCCGTACTGCAGATGCGCGTGGCACAGATACAGCAGGTCGGTGAGCTTGTGGTCGTTCTTGTCCCGCTTGCCGGCGGCGCTGACCACCACCACGCGGCGGCTGTCGTCCGCCCGCACGATATCCCGCACCTTGGCGAACTGCTTTGCGTCCGCCATGGACGATCCGCCGAATTTCAATACTTTCAACATATTTCTGCCTCTTACCTCTGGATTTTTTGCGCAGCACTTTTATCATGGCGACAAAAAAATTGCATTTGTCCTCGAGATAAAAACACTTGCTTTTTTGTTGGCGACAGTGTATCATAGCGTCATCAGAAATGCAAGAGAAATTTTTGGAGGACTTTTCCTATGCTGTACCATAGCACACGCGACATCCGCCTCACCGCCCCCTCCACCCGGGCGGTGCTGGAGGGCATTGCCCCCGACGGCGGTCTGTATATCTGCGATCCCGCCGGGCTGGACTTCGACTGGCAGGGCGCGCTGCGGCTGGACACCCTGTCCATGGCCGCGAAGATCCTCTCCGCGCTGCTGCCGGACTTCCCCGACATGGAGGATCTCGTCCGCAAAAGCTACGCCGGCAAGTTCCCCACCGCCGACCTGACACCGCTGGTGCCCGTGGGTGATAAATATGTGCTGGAGCTGTACCACGGCCCCACCTCCGCCTTCAAGGACGTGGCCCTGTCGGTGCTGCCCCGCCTTATCGGCGCCGCCGCCCGGGCCGAGGGCATGCAGGGCGACGTGGTCATCCTCACCGCCACCTCCGGCGATACCGGCAAGGCCGCACTGGAGGGCTTCCACGATGTAAAGGGCACCCGCATCATCGTGTTCTACCCCTACGGCGGCGTATCCGCCGTCCAGCAGGCCCAGATGGCCACCCAGACCGGCGATAACGTGAAGGTCTGCGCCGTCTGGGGCAACTTCGACGATGCCCAGACCGGTGTCAAGCAGGTGTTCGCCGCCTGTAAGGGCCGTGACCTTCACGGCGCCATGCTGTCCTCCGCCAACTCCATCAACATCGGCCGCCTGGCCCCTCAGGTGGTGTACTACTTCCGGGCCTACGGCGATCTGGTGAAGGCGGGCCGCATCGCCCTGGGCGACAAGGTGAACTTTGTGGTGCCCACCGGCAACTTCGGCGACATCCTGGCGGGCTACTTTGCCAAGGAGATGGGCCTGCCCGTGGGCCGTCTGGTCTGCGCCAGCAACGCCAACGACGTGCTGACGGAGTTCATCTCCACCGGCCGCTACGACCGCCGCCGCCCGTTCTACAAGACCACCTCCCCCTCCATGGACATTCTGGTGTCCAGCAATCTGGAGCGTCTGCTGTTCCTGCTGTCCCGCGACAGCGCCTATGTGGCCGGCCTCATGCGCCAGCTCAGCGAGGACGGCGCCTACCAGCTGTCCGGTGCGCTGCTGGAAAAGCTGCGGCAGGACTTCTCCTGCGGCTGCTGTGATGACAAGGGTGCAGCCGATGTCATCGGCCGCCTGTGGTCGGAGCAGCACTACCTCTGCGACCCCCACACCGCCGTGGCGTGGTCCGTGGCGGAGCAGCTGGACGGCGAGCTGCGCGGCACCGGCGCACCCACGGTGGTGCTGTCCACCGCCTCACCCTATAAGTTCCCTGCGGCGGTGCTGTCCGCGCTGGGTCATCCGGGCAGCGGCAACGAGTTCCACATGATGAACGAGCTGGCGCGGATCTCCGGCGTCCCCATCCCCGGCAACCTGTCCGGTCTGGAGGGCCGCCCCGTGCTGCATAAGGACGTGATCGACAAGGACGCCATGCTGGACTACGTCCTGTCGGAAGTGCTGAAAAAGTGAGAAAGGAGCCGCTTTTATGAACATCGTTTGCCTGGATATGGAGGGTGTCCTCGTCCCTGAGATCTGGATCGCCTTTGCCGAGGAGAGCGGCATCCCTGCGCTACGCCGCACCACCCGCGATGAGCCGGACTACGACAAGCTGATGCGCTGGCGCATCGACCTCCTGCGGGAAAAGGGTCTGAAGCTGCAGCAGATCCAGGATGTCATCGCCCGGATCGACCCGCTGCCCGGCGCCAGGGAGTTTCTGGATGAGCTGCGCAGCATGGCGCAGGTGGTGATCCTCAGCGACACCTTCGACCAGTTCGGCATGCCCCTGATGAAGAAGCTGGGCTACCCCACCCTGCTGTGCAACACGCTGGAGATCGACAGCGACGGCTACATTGCCCGCCATGTCATGCGGTGCGAGCACTCCAAGCTCACCACCGTCAAGGCTCTCCAGTCCATCGGCTACGACACCATCGCCAGCGGCGACAGCTACAACGACCTGGAGATGATCCTCCACAGCAAGGCCGGTTTCCTGTTCCGCACCACGGACAAGATCAAGGCCGACTATCCCCAGCTGCCCGCCTTCGAGCGCTATGACGACCTGCTGACCGCCATCAAGGCCGCCCTGTAAAACCGGAACAAAAAGGAAAGTCCCGCGCCGGAGGCGCGGGACTTCTGCTGTCTCTTTACTTTTTCTCTGCCGGCGTCACATGGCCGCTCTCATCCACCGTGGCGGGGATGATCTGGCTGCGCGTGTTGCGGGCGATGTCGTCCAGCCGCATGCGGCTGGGGAAATCGCTGAGCAGCGTGTATGCCACGCCGTGCTTTTTGGCCCGGCCCGTCCGGCCGATGCGGTGGACATAGTACTCGTTCTCCTCCGGCACCTCGAAGTTGAACACGGCGTCCACATCGTCCACGTCGATGCCGCGGCTGGCCACATCCGTGGCTACGAACACTCGCAGCTTGCCGTCCCGGAACCGCTGCATGACCTCCTCCCGCTTGCGCTGGGGGATGTCGCCGTGGATGCACTGGGCGTCCACGCCCCGCATCTGCAAAAACTTGGTGAGCCGCTCGGTGCTGCCCTTGGTGTTGCAGAAACAGATGACCCGCTCGTAATTCTCGCAGTTCAGGATGCGCACGATGGCGTCCACCTTGCCGTCGGACGGCACCTCCAGCCGGTACTGGAGGATGTCGGGTTTGTTCTCCTTGGTGGCCTGCACCGTGATCTCCTCCGGGTCACGCTGGTACACCCAGGAGATATCCATGACCTCCCGGGAGATGGTGGCGGAGAACATCCCCAGATTCTTCCGGTTGGGGATCTTGTCCAGAATGCGGGTGACATCGTGGATGAAGCCCATGTCCAGCATCCGGTCCGCCTCGTCCAGCACCACGGTGCTGACATCCTTCAGCGTCACGGTGCGGCGCTTCATGTGGTCGCTGAGCCGCCCCGGCGTGGCCACCACGATCTGGGGGCGGCGCTTCAGGGCGTCGATCTGCTTGCCGATGGGCTGGCCGCCGTACAGGCATACCAGCCGCACGCCCTCGTGACACACGGCGATGTCCCGCATCTCGTCGGTGATCTGCATGGCCAGCTCCCGCGTGGGGGCCAGAATAACAGCCTGCACCGCCTCGCTCTCCGGGTCGATGCGCTCGATGATGGGGATGCCGAAGGCCATGGTCTTGCCGGTGCCGGTAGGCGCCTTGGCGATGACATCCTTCCCCGCCAGCATGGGCGGGATACAGCCGGCCTGCACCGGCGTGCTGATGGTGTAATGCTTGTTGCGGACGGCGCGCATGGTGGCCTCTGACAGGCCAAAGCTCTCAAACGGTGCGCCCTGTGTCACTTCCATATCCGTATCCTCGTCGTTTCATATGATTCCTATGATAGTATACCACATCTGTCAAGGCCGCATAAAAGGAGGGACCGCCCCGCGGTCCCTCCTTTTCGCTTATTTCTTATACGGCACATGCCAGATGGTATCGGCATACTGGGCGATGGCCCGGTCGGCGGCAAAGATGCCGCTGCGGGCGATGTTCAGCAGGCTCATGCGGTTCCACTGCGTCCTGTCGCCGTAGGTGCGGCACATCCGCTCCTCGGCGTCGCAGTAGGCGGCGAAGTCCGCCAGCACCATATACTGATCGGCGGGACCGTCCCCGCCCATCACCAGCCGCTGCCAGATGTCCTCGTAGGTGACACCGTCGCCGAAACCGGTCTTGAGCTGATCCACCACCCGGCGCAGCACGGGGTCCCGCTGATACAGCAGCTGGGGATCGTAGGTGCGGCGCAGATGGGCCACCTCGTCGGCCTTCAGGCCGAACAGGAACATGTTCTCGTCCCCCAGCACCTCGTGCATCTCCACATTGGCGCCGTCCAGCGTGCCCACGGTCAGGGCGCCGTTCATCATGAACTTCATGTTGCCGGTGCCGCTGGCCTCCTTGCCGGCGGTGGAGATCTGCTGGCTCACCTCGCTGGCGGGCATCAGCATCTCCGCCAGAGAGACGCGGTAGTTCTCCAGGAACACCACCTGCAGCTTGTCCCGGCAGATGGGGTCGCGGTCGATCTGTGCGGCCAGGGAGTTGATGAGATGGATGATGCGCTTGGCCACGGCGTAGCCCGGCGCGGCCTTGGCGCCGAACAGGAACGTCTGGGGCCGCATGTCCATGTTGGGATCGTCCTGCAGCCGCTGATAGAGATAGATGATGTGCAGCACGTTCAGCAGCTGGCGCTTGTACTCGTGGAGCCGCTTCACCTGCACGTCGAAGATGGCGTCGGGGTTCAGCACCACGCCCTGCTGTTTTTTGGCATAGGCGGCGAAGGCCAGCTTGTTCTGGTGCTTGATCTCCTCCAGCCGCTTCAGCACCGACGCATCGTCGGCGTAGGTCTCCAGCTTCTTCAGCTCCTGCGGCCGGGTGAGGTATCCGTCGCCGGTGAGGTCGCAGATCAGGTCATTGAGGCCCCGGTTGATCTGGGGCACCCAGCGGCGGTGGTCGATGCCATTGGTGACGTTCTTGAACTTGTCGGGCATCATCTGGCAGGCTTCCTTGAACACGTCCCTGCGCAGGATCTCGGAGTGCAGCGCCGACACGCCGTTGACGGCCATGGAGCCGGCAAGGCACAGGTTGGCCATGCGCACATGTCCGTCCCAGATAATGGCCAGCTTGGCGGTCTTGGCGGGGTCGTGGAAGTACTCCTCCACCTGCTTCTGCCAGCGGTGGGCGATCTCCTGCAGGATCTGCCAGACACGGGGCAGCAGCGTCTCGAACAGCTGCTGCGGCCAGACCTCCAGCGCCTCGGCCAGCACCGTGTGGTTGGTGTAGGCCACGCAGTGGGTGACGATGTGCCACGCCTCGTCCCAGTCAAGGCCCGCGTCGTCCACCAGAATGCGCATCAGCTCCGGGATCACCAGCGTGGGATGGGTGTCGTTGATCTGGATGACGTTCTTTTCGTGGAAGTTCTTCAGGGTGCCGTACACCTCGATGTGCTTGCGGGTGATGGACTGCATGGTGGCAGAGACGAAGAAATACTGCTGCTTCAGCCGCAGGGACTTGCCCTCGTAGTGGTTGTCCTCGGGATAGAGCACCTGGCTGATGGCGTCCGCCATAGCCCGCTCCTCCGACGCCTGCAGGTACTGGCCCTGGCTGAACAGCTTCATGTCGATGGGCTTGGGGCTCCGGGCCTGCCACAGCCGCAGGGTGTTGACGTGGTCGGTGTCGTAGCCGGCGATCTCCATGTCGCAGGGCACGGCCATGACCCGGGTGTAGTCCTCATGCACCACCATCAGGTGGCCGTTGTCCCAGCGGGTGCGCACCCTGCCGCCGAAATGGACCTCCTCGGCCTCCTGCAGCTTGGGCAGCAGCCACGCATCGCCCAGCTGCATCCAGTCGTCCGGCAGCTCCACCTGCTGGCCCTCCACGATCTTCTGCTTGAAGATGCCCAGCTCGTAGCAGATGGAATAGCCGGCGGCGGGGATCTCCAGCGTGGTCATGCTGTCCAGATAGCAGGCGGCCAGACGGCCCAGACCGCCGTTGCCCAGACCGGCATCCGGCTCGATCTCAAAAATGTCGGCGGCCTTGAACCCCAGCTCGCCGATGGCGGCGGTCAGCTCGTCCAGCAGCTCCAGGTTGTAGGCGTTCTTCATCAGGCTGCGGCCCATCAGGAACTCCATGGACAGGTAATGCACCTTCCGCTGTCCCTCGTGGGCGGTCCTTTCCCGGGTCTGCACGCCGTGCTCGGCCATAATGTCCCGCAGCACCATGGCGCAGGCCTTCATCATCTCGCCGTCGGTGGCCTGCTTCTCGGTGCAGCCGTAGTTCAGCCGCAGCTTCTGCACGATAGCGTCCTTCAGTGTGTCCTTGGTATAGGTCATATGCTAAAATCCTCCGTATGAACAGCCGGGCGTCAGCCCAGCAGGTTTGCATAGATGCGGCGGTAGTCGCCGGCGCTCCGCGCCCAGCTGAAATCCGCCGTCATGCCCCGGCGCCGCACAGTGTTGAAGCCCTGGCGGTCGCCGCGGTACAGGCCGGTGGCCTGCCCGATCACGTCCAGCATGGCCCCGGCGTCGTAGCGCTCAAACAGATAGCCGGTGCCGTCCTCCTGCCCCACCTGGCAGGAACGCACCGTGTCGGCCAGCCCGCCGGTGCGGCGGACGATGGGCACCGCGCCGTAGCGCATGGCGATCATCTGGCTCAGGCCGCATGGCTCGCTGCGGGAGGGCATCAGAAACAGGTCGCACCCGGCGTAGACCCGGCGGGCCAGATCCTCGGCGTAGGTGATCTGCGCCGACAGGCGGCCGCCGTACTGCCACGCCTTGCCCCGGAAGAAGTCCTCGAACCGGCTGTCGCCCTTGCCCAGCACCACCAGCTGGCAGCCGGCGGCCATAATGCCGTCCAGTCCCTGCTCCACGATGTCCAGGCCCTTGTGGCCCACCAGACGGCTGACAATGCCCATCAGGGGCGTGTCCGGCTCCTGTGCAAGGCCCAGCGACGCCTGCAGCGACGCCTTGCACGCGGCCTTGCCGTCCATGTGGTCCACGTCGTAGCGCTCCGGCAGCGCCGGGTCATGGGCGGGGTCGTAGCCCGCCACATCCAGCCCGTTCACCACGCCGGAGAACTTCCAGTCGATCATGCGCACCACGCTCTCCATCCCCTCGGCATAGGCCGCGTCGTGGAGCTGGGCGGCATAGGTGGGACTGACGGTGGTAACGGCGTCGGACACCAGCATGGCGCCCTTCATCAGGTTCACATCGCCGTCCATCTGCAGTGTGCCGTCATTATACCACCCTCTGTCAAGGCCGAACAGCTGGTCCACGGTGTCCTCGCCGTAGCGGCCCTGATACTCGATGTTGTGGATGGTGAACACCGTGCGGATGCGGCGCACCGCCTCCCACCGGGTACACACGTCCTTGAGATAGATGGGCACCAGCGCCGTCTGCCAGTCGTTGCAGTGCAGGATGTCGGGCATCCAGTCCAGACTGGGCAGCAGATCGATGACCGCCTTGCAGAAGAAGGCGAAGCGCTCGCCGTCGTCGAACTCGCCGTACAGCGTATTGCGGCAGAAGTAGTGCTCGTTGTCCACGAAATACCACGTCACGCCGTCTCTCTCCAGTGAGAACAGGCCGCAGTACTGGTGCCGCCAGCCCAGATCCACATAGATGTAGCGGCGGAACGTCATCTGCTGTCGCCACTGCTGGCCGATCTGTCCGTACAGCGGCAGGATCACCGCCACCTCGTCGCCATTCCGGGCCAGCGCCGGGGGCAGACTGCCCGCCACGTCGGCCAGTCCCCCGGTCTTGCAGAAGGGGAACGCCTCACTGGACACATACAGGATCTTCATACCGCAGCTCCTTTCTCCGGCAGCCCTCAGACGGTGCTGCCCTTGGCGATGACGATGGGATAGTGCTCGTGACCCATCAGCGTCACGTTCTCGCCGACGGTCACATACTTATCGGTGATGACATTGCGCAGCACCGCGCCCTTTTTCACCACCGTGTCCTTGAACAGGATACAGTTTTCCACACTGGCGCCCTTTTCAATGCGCACATTGCGGAACAGGATGCAGTTTTTCACGCTGCCCTGGATGTCGCAGCCGTCCGCGATCAGGGAATTGACGCAGGGGCCGCTGGGATCGATGTAGCTGGACGGGGAATCGTTCTCCTTGCCGTACACCGGCCGCTCCCGGCAGAACAGCGCCTGCCGCAGGGCGGGGTCCAGCAGCTCCATGCTGCGCTGGTAGTAGCTCTGCACGCTGTTGATGCGGGCGGCATAGCCGTCGTAGATGTAGGCGTGGAAGCGGTACTGCTTCCCCATCTCCTGCAGAATGTTGTGGCGGAAGCTGAACTGGTTGCGGCTGGCGCACTCCGTCACCATCCGCAGCAGCAGCTCTTTGCTGAGGATGAACATGTTCAGGCAGCGGTACCCCGCCGGCGCGAACACGTCGTAGGCGGTGTCGGTGATGCGGCCCGTCTCATCCACTGTAAAGTAGGTGTCCGATACATCGCCGGGCACAGCGGTGCACACCGCCGTCATGTCCGCGCCGCTGTCGATATGGCGGCGCAGCACGTCCTCCAGCGGCAGGTTGATCACGATGTCGCTGTCCGACAGCACCACATAGTCCTGCCGGATGCCCTTGAGATAATTCATGACGCCGGCCAGCGCCTCCACCTTGCCCCGGTACTGGCCGCCGGCGCCCCGGCTCTCGTTGTACGCAAAGGCGGGCAGCAGCGTCAGGCCGCCGTGGTTGCGGCTGAGGTCCCAGCTCTTGCCGGAGCCGAGATGGTCCAGCATGGACTGGCACTTGCCGTGCATGATGACGCCCACATCGGTGACGCCGGCGTTGACCATGGCGGACAGCACAAAGTCGATGACCCGGTAATCCCCGCCGAAGGGGATGGAGCCGTGGATGCGGTTGGCGATAAGCTCCCGCAGATCCGTCTGCTTTTCGTAGGAGAAGATGATCCCGTGCATGCCCTTCATGGCCGTACCTCCTTGCCGCTGGCTCCCAGCATCATTTTCGGCTCCACCACACCGCCGTCAGGGACGGCGGTGTGCGGCCCCAGCACCGCGATGCCCCAGTGGTCGAAGTCCACGCTGCCCGGCGCGCCGCCGACCACCGCGTTCTTCCCCACATGGCAGCCCTCGCCCACGATGGCGTAGGACACCCTGGCCCCGGCCTCGATGACGGCGTTGGGCATCACCACGGAGTAGGACACCTCAGCCCCCTCTCCCACGGAGGAGCCGTAGCTCAGTACGGTGTTCTTCACCTCGCCCAGAATGGTGCAGCCCTTGGCCACGGCGCTGTTGCCGATGTCGCCGTCCGGCCCCACGAACGTGGGCGGGCAGTTGGGTGTGCGCCCGTAGATGGGCCACTTCTTGTCCAGCAGGTTCAGCCCCGAGCCGGGGGACAGCATGTCCATGTTGGCGTCCCACAGGGAGTCCAGTGTGCCCACGTCCTTCCAGTAGCCCTCAAAGCGGTAGGCCGCCATGACCTCCCCCGCCGCCAGCATGGTAGGGATGATGTTCTTGCCGAAATCGTTGTCGCTGTGGGGATCGGCCTCGTCGGCGGTGAGATACGCCTTCAGCTTGCTCCATGTGAAGATATAGATTCCCATGGATGCCAGATTGCTTTTCGGCTCCTTGGGCTTCTCCGCGAACTCCGTGATGCGGCCGCCGCCGTCCACGGACATGATGCCGAAGCGGCTGGCCTCCTCCCACGGCACCTCCATGACGGAGATGGTGCAGGCGGCCCCGGCCTCCTTATGGCGGCGGAGCATATCGGAGTAATCCATCTTATAGATGTGGTCGCCGGACAGCACCAGCACATACTCCGGGTCGTACAGATCCACGAAGCCCATGTTCTGATAGATGGCGTTGGCGGTGCCCTTGTACCACACGGCGCCGGTGGCCGACTGGTAGGGCGGCAGGATGTGCACGCCGCCGGACATGCGGTCCAGCTCCCAGGGCTGGCCGCTGCCGATGTAGCCGTTCAGCTCCAGCGGGCGGTACTGGGTGAGCACGCCCACCGTGTCGATGCCGGAGTTGGTGCAGTTGGACAGGGGAAAGTCAATGATGCGGAACTTGCCGCCGAAGGGAACGGCGGGCTTGGCCATATTGCCGGTGAGAACATAGAGTCTGCTCCCCTGTCCGCCGGCCAGCAGCATGGCCACACATTCTTTCTTCATGCTTGCGTACCTCCTGCTTCCTCTTTTTTGCGCTTCATTTTCCCGCGGCCCCGCAGGATCACCGCGCCCAGCGGCGGGATGGTCAGCGCGATGGACTGCTGCCGCCCGTGGGACGGCACAGGCTCCACGGGGATGGGGCCTGCGGCGCCCACGCCGCTGCCGCCCCACTGCGTATCGTCCGTGTTGAAGATCTCCTCATAGCCGGCATGCTCCGGTACACCGAAGCGGTAGCCCTCCCAGGGCACCGGGGCGAAGTTCACCGCGCAGATCAGCTCATGGCCCCTCCGGTCGCGGCGCAGGAACACCAGCACATTGTTGTGGTTGTCGTCGGCCACCAGCCACTCGAAGCCGTCCCAGTCCCGGTCGTTCTCCCAGAGGCTGCGGTTCCGGCGGTACAGCCGGTTCAGCTGACGGATGCACTCGTGGGTGGCGCGGCAGGCGGGATCGTCCAGCAGGTACCAGTCCAGCTGGCCCTGGAAAGCCCACTCGTGCCACTGCCCCAGCTCCGCCCCCATGAACAGCAGCTTTTTGCCGGGGTGGCACAGCATATAGGCGTAGAAGCCCCGGACGCCCGCCAGCTGCCGCCAGTCGTCGCCGGGCATCTTGCCCCGCAGGCTGCCCTTCATATGCACCACCTCGTCGTGGGACAGGGGCAGCACATAGTTCTCGGAAAAGGCGTAGATCATGGAGAACGTCACGTCTTTATGGTGGAACTGCCGGAAGTAGGGGTCCATCTTCAGGTAGTGGCACAGGTCGTTCATCCACCCCATGTTCCATTTCAGGTTGAAGCCCAGTCCCCCCTGCTCCGGCGGATACGTCACCAGCGGCCACGCCGTGGACTCCTCCGCCACCATCAGGGCGCTGCCGTTGACGGCGAAGGCCGTCCGGTTCAGGGCCCGCAGGAACCCGATGGCCTCCAGATTCTCCCGTCCGCCGTCCCGGTTGGGCCGCCACGCACCGCCCTGCCGGTCATAGTCCAGATACAGCATGGATGCCACCGCATCCACCCGCAGCCCGTCGATATGGTACTCCCGCAGCCAGTAGGCCGCGGAGGACAGCAGAAAGCTGCACACCTCCGGCTTTCCGAAATCGAATACCCGCGTGCCCCAGCCGGCGTGCTCCCACTTCAGCGGGTCGCCGTACTCGTACAGGCAGGTGCCGTCGAACTCGATAAGCCCGTGGCTGTCCTTGCAGAAGTGGGCGGGTACCCAGTCCAGGATGACCCCCAGCCCCGCCCGGTGCAGGGCGTCCACCAGCGCCATGAAGTCGTGGGGCGTGCCGTAGCGGCTGGTGGGGGCGAAGTAGCCGGTGCACTGATAGCCCCAGCTGTCGTCCAGTGGATACTCCGTCACCGGCAGCAGCTCCACGAAGTTGTAGCCCATGCTCCTGACGTAGGCGGGCAGCTCCCGCGCCAGCTCCCGATAGCTGAGGCTGGTGCCGTCCTCATGCCGCCGCCACGAGCCCAGATGCACCTCGTAGATCAGCAGCGGGCCGTTCACCGGCGGCTCCGCGGCACACCTCTCCCGCCACGCCTCGTCGTGCCAGCCGTAGCCCGACAGGTCGTATACCTTGCTGTCGGAGCCGGGCCGGGTCTGTGCGTGGAACGCGAAGGGATCCGCCTTCCACACCGTGCGGCCGTCCGCGCCGGTGACGATGTACTTGTAGCTGTCGTACACGGCGGCGTTCTCCGCCGTCAGCGACCACACGCCGTCCTCATCCCGGTGCATGTCCGCGCCCTGCCAGCCGTTGAAGTCACCGGCCAGCGCCACATGCCGCGCATGGGGCGCCCAGACGCGGAACGTATACCCCTGCGGGGCGGGGTGTGCGCCCAGATATGTATACGCGCTGTCCCAGCTCCCGCCGCGGTACAGCTCCATCTCCTTGGTCATGACCTCTCTCCTTTTGCAGCACCATACCACATCCGCCGCGCCGATGGCGGCGAAACCGGGCGGTACGCCTGTCTTTTGCCTGTATTGTATCCTTTTTGTGTTTCTCCGTCAATAAACACGGCCCGCCTTTTGGCGAAACCCGTTACCGGTAACGCCCGCCGGAAAAGCGCGAAAGGGAGCGCAGCCCGCGGGCTGCGTCTCCCTTGTATGCTATTCCTCCTCCGGCTGACGCTGCGCGGCGGCGCCGCCCAGCCCGAAGTCGTCGGCCACGCTGGCCGTATCCCGGCGCAGCATGGTCTCCATCACCCGGATGTCGCTGTCGATGTCCATGGCGTCGGTGCGGTACAGCTCGTCCAGCTGGTGCTCGAAGCCTGCCACGATGCTGTCCATGGTGGCCTCGATACGGCTCTTGGCCTGGGACAGGTTCTCGCCGCTGACCCCCGCCTCCTCGAAGTCCGCATAGTTCTCCAGCAGCTTCAGGGTGGTGGGCAGATAGTAGTTCAGGAACGTGCCTGCCGCGTCCTTTTTGGCCGGATCGTCCTCAATGGTCTTGAAGATGCGGCCGGACACCTGCTCGATGCGGTCGATCTTGGCGCTGAGCACCTCGTCGGCAATGCGGTCGTTCAGCTCCCGGATCTGCCGCAGGATGCCGGCATAGCCCTCCGCCGCCTGAGGCTGCACCGCCGGCTTCTCCGGCTGCTGCATCTGGCGGGCCTTGTCAAAGTACGCCGTGGCGGCGGCCTGTGAGCGGAACAGCATGCCGCTGCCCAGGTCGATGTAGGCCTCGTCGCCCCACAGTCCCTTCTCCAGCATGAGGTTCACGTCCTTCTCCACCCTGCGGCGGGACACGTTGGCCGCCCGGGCCAGATAGTCCAGGGGCACGGTGGGCTTCTGCCCGGCGGTACGGAGATAGGTGGCAAACCGGCGCTGGCGGCGCTTCATGGCGCCGCTGCCCAGCAGCAGCGATGCGCCGCCGGCCAGCATGCCCAGCGGATAGAACAGTTGCCGCAGGAAGTACCACCACTCGTTGTAGTGGTACGCATAGGACAGGTTGTCCCCCACGGCGGAAAACAGCGCCATACATCCCAGAATGCCCAGTATGGCTCCGATGATCCGCATGGTCCTGCCGCCCTTGTCGGTATACTCCGGCGTCCGCGTCATCTGCTGCACGGCGCTGCGGGCCTTCTCCGCCTGGGCGGACTGGCCCACCCGCTGGGAGGTGCGCTGTCCCGTCTGGGACGGCGCATAGGTGCGGACGTTTTTCTTTTTGCCGCCGCCTTCGCTGAGCTTGCTCAGCAGCATGATCAGGCCGATAGGCCACCAGACGGCGAACATGATGGCAATGAAGATCCAGGAGCCCACATCATTGTCTTTTTTGGGCGGCTGCTGCCGCGGCGGCTTGGGCTGTTCCGGCTGGAAGCCGTTTTCGTTGTCGTATTCGTATGCCATCAGGACTTGAACCCCTTTCCCTGCAGCTTCCGCTTGTTGCCCTTTTCATCCACGATGTAGGTGTTGTCCAGCTCCCGCCGGAGGTTACCCATAATGGCGTCCAGGTACTCCTGGCGCAGCACCTCCCGCTCCTTCTGCTCCTCCTCCGTCAGGCCCTCGGCCTTGGCCTTGTGGGCCAGCTCGTTGATGCGGTCGATCTTTTTCTGATCCATATATGCTCTCCCTTATACAAAGCGCCGGATGACCACCGGCAGACGTCCCTTTTTCGTGGGGCCGCCCACACTGTCCAGCACGCATTTTCCCATGCCCCGGCAGGTGATGGTATCTCCCGCCGCCACCGGCTTGTCCGGCTTCTGGCACACGGCCCAGTTCACCTGCACCGCACCCTTTTCCACGGCCTCCGCCGCCCTGCCCCGGCTGACGGAGAATCCCGCCGCCAGCACGTTGTCCAGCCGCAGGGACGACACCGTATCCCGTATCTCCTTACACGTCTGGGCGGGTATCTCCAGCTCCTCCAGCGGCAGGGACGCGGTTTTCAGCTTCACCCGGCCCGCCGACTCCCAATCCGACAGCAGAAACGCCGCCGTTTTCGGCAGGGCCAGCACCTGACACTGGCCCTCTGTCACCAGTATATCGCCAATGGTGCCCCGGGTCAATCCCAAGCCCATCAGACTGCCCAGAAAATCCCGGTGGGTCAGGCTCTCGCCGCCGTACCACGACGCCGCCACTGCCGCCACGGCGTCCGGCTCCGGCGCCTCCGCCCAGTCCGGCAGGAAAAACAGCCGCTGCCGCTCCGCGCCGTCGTAGCCGCCGAAGAACACATAGCCCTCCTGCGCGCCCAGCATGTGCAGCAGCCGCTGTGCCGCCGCCTGCTCCTGGGGCGACAGGAAGTCCGTGGCCGTGGGGATGTTCCGCTGGCGGCACTGCTCCCATTTGTCCCACACGCGGCCCAGCAGCAGGCGCTCGTCCTCGTCCCGGGATGCCCGGTCCAGCAATTCACGCCTGTCCATAGGCACCTCCCAGATCCTGTGTGCGGTACAGCCTTGCATACGCGCCGTTCAGCGCCAGCAGCTGCCGGTGGCTGCCCTCCTCGGCAATGCGTCCGTTCTGGATGACCAGAATGCGGTCCGCCGCCCGGATGGTGGACAGCCGGTGGGCGATGATGAGGGTGGTGCGCCCCCGGGACAGCTCATCGAAGGCCCCCTGTATCTTCGCCTCCGTCACGCTGTCCAGCGCGGAGGTGGCCTCGTCCAGGATGAGGATGGGCGGGTCCTTCAGGAAGATGCGGGCGATGGACACCCGCTGCTTCTGGCCGCCGGACAGCAGGGTACCCCGCTCGCCCACATAGGTGTCGAACCCGTCGGGCATGGCCATGATGTCGTCATAGATCTCCGCCCGCTTCGCCGCGGCCTCCACCTCCTGGTCGGAGGCGCCGGGCCGTCCGTAGCGGATGTTTTCCCGGATGGTGTCGGCAAACAGGAACACGTCCTGCTGCACGATGCCGATGCTGCGGCGCAGGGAGCTTTGGGTGAGCTGACGCACATCGTGGCCGTCGATGGAGATCGAGCCGCTGTCCACGTCATAGAAACGGGGCAGGAGCTGGCACAGCGTGCTCTTGCCGCCGCCGGACGGGCCCACCAGCGCCACCGTCTCCCCCGCAGGGATGTGCAGCGTCACATGGCGCAGCACGTCCGTCTTGTCGCCGTAGGCGAACGTCACGTCCTCCACGTCCACGTCGCCACGCACGTCCGTCAGCTCCTGCGCGTCCGGCGCGTCCTGAATGGTGGGCTCGGTACGCATCAGTTCCACGAAGCGGTGCAGGCCGGCGAAGCCGTTGGAGAACATCTCGGCGAAGTTGGCCAGCTTGCGGATGGGACTGACGAAGGCGGTGACGTATAGGGAGAAGGTGATCAGATCCACATAGTCCATTTTCTCCCCCATGATGAGCCAGCCGCCCACGGCGATCACCGCCACCGGCAATATGCCGGTGCAGAACTCCATCACCGCGTTGAAGCGGCCCATCTCCTTGTGAAAGCCACGCTTGGCGGTCTTGAACACCTCGTTGGCCTCGTCGAACCGCTGCTGCTGGGCTTCCTCGTTGGCAAAGGCCTTGGTGGTCCGCACGCCGGACAGGCCGGACTCGATGGCGGCGTTGATGGTGCCGGTCTTGACCTTGGCAGCCCGGGAGGCGGCGCTCATCTGCCGGCGGCGGCGCAGGGCCATGGTCAGCAGGACAGGAAGCAGCACCAGCAGTACCAGCGCCAGCTCCCAGCGCAGGGTGAACATCACCGCCAGCGCGCCGAAGATGGTGACGAGGGAGATGAACAGGTCCTCCGGCCCGTGGTGGGCCAGCTCCGTCAGTTCAAACAGGTCACTGGTCAGGCGGCTCATCAGCTGGCCGGTGCGGTTGCGGTCGTAGAAGTCGAAGCCCAGCTCCTGAATGTGGCGGTACAGATCGCGGCGGATATCCGCCTCCACGCGGATGCCGAAGGTGTGGCCCCAGTAGGCCACCACGAAGTACAGCGCCGAGCGCAGCACATAGGCGGCCACCACCACCGCCATGACGATGAAGAATACCCGGAACTGCCGCTGGGGCAGCCAGGTATACATGGCGGCGCGGGACACCAGCGGGAACGCCAGGTCGATGCAGGCGATGAGGAACGCGCAGGACAGGTCCAGGGCGAAGAGCCGCCGGTGGGGTTTGAAGTAGGAGAGGAATATCCGCAGGGGGCTGCGGGTCTGATAATCTTTCGTGGTCATGCTATGCCTCACTCGGTGTTTTTTTGAACATATAGTATAGCACATCGGCACGGCGTTCGCAATAGCACGCAGCGCCCCGGCTTGCGTGTCGGGGCGCTGCGTGTTATAATTGGGCCATGACCTGGCCGATAGGGCCGTCGATGGTGACGGCGGCGCCAAGACCGCTGCCGGCCCCGCCCTTGTTGATGACCGCCAGCTTATGGCCGCGGTAGTACTGTATCAACCCGGCGGCGGGATAGACCACCAGCGACGTGCCGCCGATGATGAGCACGTCTGCCTGCCGGATATAGTGGATGGCGCGGGCCATCACGTCCTCATCCAGGGACTCCTCATACAGCACCACGTCCGGCTTAATGATGCCGCCGCAGGTGCAGCGGGGAATGCCGCGGCTCTCCGCGATGCGCTCCACACCGTAGAATTTCCCGCAGCGGGTACAGTGGTTCCGCAGCACGCTGCCGTGGAGCTCAAGGACCTCCTGGCTGACGGCCTTCTGGTGCAGGCCGTCGATGTTCTGGGTGATGATGGCCTTCAGCTTCCCCTGCCGCTCCCATTCCGCCAGCTTGCGGTGGGCGGCGTTGGGCTGGGCGTCCAGGGCCAGCATTTTGGCCCGGTAGAAGTCGTAGAATTCCTCGGTGTGCGTCTCGTAAAATGTGTGGCTGAGCATGGTCTCCGGCGGGTATTTGAATTTCTGGTGATACAGGCCGTCCACACTGCGGAAGTCCGGGATGCCGGATTCGGTGGATACGCCGGCGCCGCCGAAAAACACGATGTTGTCACTGGCGTCTGTCAGTTCTTTCAGTCTGCGGATGGTGTCGTCCATACTGTCCCTCCATTTCTTTTGTAAGGAGCATACGCTATGAATATTCAGATCTTCGGAAAAAGCAAGTCCTTCGACACGAAAAAGGCGGAGCGCTGGTTCAAGGAGCGCCGCATCAAGTACCAGTACATCGACCTTGTGAGCAAGGGTGTATCGCCGGGGGAGTACCGTTCCATCCGGGCGGCCGTGGGCAGCTTCGACGCGCTGGTGGACAAGGACTGCCGGGCGTATGAGGCGCTGTACATGGCCTATATCACGCCTCAGGCGGCGGAGGAAAAGCTGCTGGAATACCCGGAGCTGTTCGCCGCACCCATTGTCCGCAACGGGAAGCAGGCCACCGTGGGCTATTGCCCGGAGATATGGCAGACGTGGGAATAGGAATAAGGACTCTCAACCGTGCGCCGCAGGCGCACGGTTTTTTTCGGGCAGCACCGCGGCTTTCGCTGTGCGGTGTTGCCCTTAGTCCGTGTAGCTGTGCTCCACCGTGACCACGGCGTAGTAATTGCCGTCCATGGCGCGGACCAGAGCGCGTATCTCCTGCGCTGCCTGGGCCGGGGTCTTGCTGCTGGAGAAGGGCAGCACCGCGTCGAAGATCAGGTTATCGTGTGTGGTGCCCCGGACCACGCGGAAGTCGTGGATGGTCAGACCGGGATCCACCTGCTTCACCAGCGCGGCCACCTGTTCCTTCAGTGCGGTGACGGAGCCGTCGGTGACGATGGGGTCCATGTGGATGACGGCGTGGCAGTGGAGCTTCTCCATCAGTTCCTTTTCAATATTGTCGATCACATCGTGCATGGCCATGATGTCCCCGTGGGCGGGGACCTCCGCGTGGAGGGTGATCATCAGACGGCCGGGGCCGTAGTCGTGGACCACCAGATCGTGTACGCCCAGCACTGTGTCGTTGGAGAGGACGATATCCCGTATCTGCTGCACCAGCGCCGGGTCGGGCGCCTGCCCCAGCAGGGGGGACAGGGTCTCTTTTGCGGCCTTGTAGGCGGAGAACAGGATGAACAGCGCCACCACCAGGCCCACATAGCCGTCCACCGCCAGACCGGTCCATTTGCCGATGAGCATGGCAAGGAGTACCGCCAGGGTGGAGACGGTGTCGGAAAGGCTGTCCGTGGCGGTGGCCTCCATGGCGGCGGACTTGATCTTCCGGCCGACGGCCCGGTTGTACAGCCACATATAGACCTTCACGCACACGGAGGCGGCCATGATGGCGATAGCCATCAGGGAAAAGGTGACGGCCTCCGGATGGAGGATCTTGTCAAAGGAGGACTTGGCCAGCTCCACGCCCATCAGCAGGATCAGGCCCGCTACGATCAGGCCGGATATGTACTCGATGCGGCCGTGGCCAAAGGGGTGGTCGGTGTCCGGCTTTTTGCCCGCCAGACGGAAGCCCAGCAGCGTCACCGCCGAGGAGCCGGCGTCGGACAGGTTGTTGAAGGCGTCCGCCGTGACGGCGATGGAACCGGACAGCTGTCCGGCAAAGAATTTGCCGATGAACAGCAGAATATTCAGTGCGATGCCCACAGCGCCGCACAGGGTGCCGTAGGCGCGGCGGACGGCGGGGGAGGACACGTTGTCCCGGTCAGGAATGAACCAGCGGCTCAGCAATCGTATCATAGCAGTCGTCTCCTTTCGGCGGGTAGACCCGGCGCTTTGTCAGCCAATAGCACAGAGGGATGGCGTACAGCAGTATCTCGTAGGGGATGGCGGACATGTCCGCGCCCAGCATGGCCAGCGGGATGGACACGGAGATGTTCCAGGGGATCAGCGGCGAGAGGACGATGCCGGAGTTCTCGATGTCAAGGGCCATCTCGCCTCTGCCGTGGCCGTGCTTGGTGTAGTCGTCCTCCAGCAGCTGGTTGCACACCACTGCGCAGGTGGACTGGTTGCAGAACACCATACTGCACACCACGGAGATCGCCGCGCAGGCGGGGAACCGCCCGGCTCTCCGGGCCAGGCGCTGGGCCAGATGCGCCGCGCCGTTCAGCACACCCATGCCGCCCAGAAGCCCGGCGTACAGCCCGGCGCTGACGGCCATGATGGTGGCCGAGACCATGGACATCATGCCGCCGCCGGAGAGCACGTCGTGCAGCGCGCCGGGGGCGGGGAGGTAGCCCAGCACCGCATCCCGCAGGGTGGGCAGCAGAGCGCGGCCCTGGGCGAACACCGTCACCAGCAGCGCCGTCAGCGCACTGACGGCCATGGTGGGCCGGATGGGGACCTTGCACAGCGGCAGGATCAGGATCAGCAGCGCCGGGATGGCCGTCCACCAGTTGAGGCTGAAGGTGCCGGACAGCTGGTCCAGCACACCACTGTCCACCATGGCCAGCGGGTGCGTTACGGACAGGGCGGCGTAGGCCGCGAGGCTGACCAGATAGGGCAGCCAGCCGGTGCGGTGCATCATGTGCAGGTTGTCATAGAGCTTGGTATCGGTGGCGGCGGCCACCAGCGTGGCGCTGGAGGAGGCCGGCGAGCAGCGGTCGCCGAAGTAGGCGCCGGCCACGATGGTCCCCGCCGTGATGGCCACGCTGACGCCGCCGGAGCGGGCCAAGGCCATCAGGATCACGCCCAGGGTGCCCACCACGCCGAAGGACGTGCCCAGGGCGTAGGAGATGAAGCTGGTCAGCAGGAACGTCACCAGCAGGAACAGCTGCGGCGTGATGATGCGCAGCCCGTGATAGATGAAGAAGGCGATGGTCCCGGCGCTGCGCCACAGGGCGGTGATGGCGCCGATGAGCATGTAGATCACGATCACGCAGCACATTTTGCGGCCCTGCGCCCAAGCGGCGTCCCACATGGCCCGCACGGTCATCCCGCGGCGCAGGCCCAGGGCGGCGAAGGCTGCTATGCCCACCCATATCGCAAGGATCAGGGACTGGCCCAAAAGGATGCAGAGGGCCACCGCGGCCAGAAACAGCAGAAAACAGAAGACAGCGCCCATGTTACCTCCCCGGGATGGTCAGCGTCATGCGGCAGCACAGATCATCCAGGTCGCTGTCGGTGGCGGCGGGAAGGCGCAGGCGTCCCCCGCATTTGGCACAGGTCAGGTCCACCGCGCCGCGGCGCACCTGCATGGTATATTCGTGGCTGCCGCAGGCGCAGGTGATACCGCCCCGGGCGGCGATATCCTTCAGCTCGGACAGTACCTCATACATGATGACGTTGTCGGTGAAGGCCTCATCGGGGGACGCTTTTTCCTTGGCCACCCGCAGGGCCAGACCCTCCATGGCCTTTCGCACCTGGGTCTCCTCACCGATGTAGCAGCATAGCTCCTGCTTTACCGGACAGGCCAGGCCGATGCCCCGGCCGTGCAGCAGCGCGCCGGCGTCGCACTCCGCCTGGTGGTGCCCGCCGCACACGCCGCAGGGCACCTGAAGCCGGAAGCGCAGGCCGTCCGTCTCAGCGGTCAGAGCTTCTTTGCCGCATTCGCATTCCATCCGCGCCGCGGCGGCGTTCAGGGCGAAAACGCTGCGGCTGTGCAGCACGGCCTTGCCGCAGGCCGGACAGATATATCCAAAGCTACGCATTTCTTCCATGACATACGCTCCTTTGTCAACCAAAAGTCACAACAAGTTCCTGTATTATATACCATTTATTCGCTGTTTTCCAGTATTGCGGGAAAAAGAGTTTTACATTATAATGGCGCCGTTATCCCACGCTTCAAAGGATGTGATACCGTGCAGAACAGGAGCTTTGCCGCGGCGGTGAAGGCGGCGTTTCCCCATACCATCCCCATTATGACCGGCTATCTGGCCGTAGGCATGGCCTACGGCGTGCTGATGGCCTCCAAGGGTTACGGCTTCCTGTGGGCCGGCTTTGTCAGTGCCTTTGCCTTCTGCGGCAGCATGCAGTATGTGGCCATTACGCTGCTGACCACGGCCTTTGATCCACTGCAGGCCTTTGTGCTGAGCCTGATGGTCAACGCCCGGCATCTGTTCTTCGCGCTGGCACTGCTGTCCAAATACCGGGGACTGGGCAGGCTGCGGTATTTTATGATCTATACCCTCAGTGACGAGAACTTTTCCCTCTCCTCCTCGGTGGAGCCGCCGGAGGATACGGACCCCACGCTATTCTACTTTGCCATGAGCTTCCTGACCTGGCTGTACTGGGTGGCGTTCTCCATGCTGGGTAGCCTGCTGGGCGGGCTGATCACCTTTGACATCACCGGCATCGACTTTGCCCTGACGGCGCTGTTCGTGGTGCTGTTCATCGAGCAGGTCGTCAAGAAAGAGAACCGTGCCCCCGGCGCTGCCGGTCTGGTGTGCGCTGTGGCGGGTCTGGCCGTTTTCGGCGCGGACAACATGGTCATCCCGGCCATGGTGCTGACCCTGGCGGTCCTGCTGCTGGGAAGGAGGAAGCTATGCGCCTAGACACGATACATTCCCTGATCATCGTGGCGATGGTGGCGCTGGCCACCCAGATCACCCGATGGACGCCGTTTCTGCTGTTCTCCGGGGAGAGGAAGCTGCCCCGCGTGGTGGAGGATCTGGGCAAGCTGCTGCCGCCGGCCATGATGGGTCTGCTGGCGGTATACAGCCTGCGCAGCACCGACCTTCTGGGCGGCAGCCACGGCATTCCGGAGGCCATCGCCGTGGCGGTGACAGCCGGGCTGCACCTGTGGCGGCGGAACACGCTGCTGTCCATTCTGGCAGGCACCGTCTGCTATATGCTGCTGGTGCAGCTGGTGTTTTGAAGATCTGCGAAAGCGCCGTCCCGCGGGACGGCGCTTTCATATTTTCCCGTAAATGGTGCACACTACGGCCAATGCTATGTTTGCGAGGTGCGTATCATGGATGTAAAACGCTTGAGCCGGCAGACCTGCCGGTTTTTGCAGCCGCCGGGAGTGGTCAGCTTTGCGGCGGTGGCGGGAAAGCTGGAGGGCGAGGGGCCGCTGGGCGGCTGCTTCGACGCTGTGGGGACGGACGCCTTCTGTGGGAAAAAGACCTGGGAACAGGGCGAGGCACAGATGCAGGCGGATGCCCTGCGTCTGGCCCTGCAAAAGGGCGGGTTGGCGGCGGAGGACGTGGACTGCGCCTTCGCCGGGGATCTGCTGAACCAGAACATTGGGGCCACGTTTGCCCTGCGGGATTTCAATATTCCCTTCTACGGGGTATATGGGGCCTGCTCTACTATGGGGGAGACACTGTCGCTGGCCGCTATGGCCGTGGCCTCCGGCGCGGTCCGTATGGCGGCGGCGCAGACCTCCTCCCACTTCTGCACGGCGGAGAGGCAGTATCGGATGCCTCTGCCCTACGGCAGCCAGCGTTCTCCTACTGCCCAGTGGACGGCCACGGCGGCGGGGTGCTGCATTCTGGGGGCCCAGGCGGAGGGACCGTATATCACCCATGTGACCCGGGGACGCATCGTGGATCTGGGTGTGACGGACATGACCAACATGGGCGCGGCCATGGCACCCGTAAGTGTTAAGCTTACACCATCCAAGTATAATGCGGTATGCGGCTTGGTTTCTACACATCATTCTCTTCAACAAGGAGGTGCAAAAGGGGCAACAGTTATGGGAACCCATAACACTAACCATTTGAAATAATAAAGCGCCGGCAAAACCGGCGCTTTATTATTTCCTACTCACTATCACTGATTTTCCAAATTATCACCGCACCTTTATTCGGGCTAACAGACGGTGAAAAGTGGAAACACATCATAGTTCCCTTCTCTAGCACTCTTTATGCCCAGTTCCTCAAGAACCTTTTCCTGGATCTCTGGTTTCAAGTCTTCCAAATAAATCTCAATTTCCATTTTGCTCCTCCTCAAGATAGAACTGTTTCAGATGGTTCCACTCGCAGTCCGGATAATGCCTGCGTTGGCAGACCAGACAATTGGTGGTACAGCATTCCTCCAGCCAACATGTACGGCATGT
>OJPD01000149.1_pt1 | contig 57802 bp, 54 predicted proteins | sample 1598371 | NCBI WGS metagenome assembly OJPD01 (sample SAMN03922478, study PRJEB24848) | human gut metagenome | isolation source: stool sample | host: Homo sapiens | place: Germany | collected 2010-11
ACCCTTCAGGTCGCTTAATAAATATTTTGTCTAACTTTTGGGGTTCACTTCACAATAGCTTGCGTACTTTTTAATTATTCCGATAGGAAGAAGCCTTATTTCAAGCAGAATAGCGAGGCAGAGGGTGCAAACGCACTTCTTCCTGCCTCGCTATTTTTGTTTTTGTTTGAACTATTGGTTTTGGTGCCCCGGGAGAAATGTACCCTCCTCCTAAACCTTTTAACGAATTAGAATAATTAAAAGGTTCATTCATAGTGAGGGCTAAGGATCTCTACACTCGGATTATAAAGAGACCCTGATTATGATACGATCAGGGTTCCTTTGCTTTGCACCCCACCATTTTTCAAAGCAGCCTGGTGGGTGCAAGGCGGGCGAAGATTACTGCTTGTGCTCTTCTTTTTTGCCAATACTTCCAGTTGGACTGTTGTACCCCAGATTCGGTATTGATAGAATTGCTGTAGAGTAGCAGTGTGTAAGCTCAGAACATAACTGAAAACATCATTCCGTGACCTTATCCAACAGGAACTGCTTGAAGGCGCGGCCTGCTCTGGTCGGGAGCGTTCCGGCCTTTTCCACTAGGTAGATGTGATGCCCAGCGCGGTCGTCGTCCAGATAGCGCACCACAGTGTTTTCTCCGCAGTGGGACACGGCAGTGAAGTCATAGGTCGTCGCAATGCCGAGGCCCGCTTCCACGAGCTGCTGCAGAAGCGATTCGTCCGGCGTCTCGATCGGAACGGTCACATGCAGCCCCTGTGAGAGCATGAATTGGTCGATGTTCGTGCGGAAGCAGTGGTAGGCGCGTCCCTTGCCGAGAATGGTCTCGCCTGCAAAATCCTCGAAACTCAAATGCTCCTTCTGCGCCAGAGGATGATCCCGCCGCATCCGGAAGGCGAAGCGCGAATAGAACAGCGGCGTCGCCGTGAAGCGCGTGTTGTCGATCGGGCCGTTCACGACCGCGAAATCACACCTGCCGGCCGAGAGACTCTCCAGCGCGTATTCGTCCGTGGTGTCTAGAATGCTCAGCGTGATCTCCGGGTGCTGCCGGTGAAAGTCCAGCAGGAGATCGGCGCCGAGATACCCGAACAGGTGATCCAGCGCGTAGATCGTCACCACCGACCGCGCCTGATTGGTGAGGGTGTGTACGCCTTGGATCGTGGCGTAGTCGTCCAGCAGCCGCTGTACGTGGGGCACCAGCGTCGTAGCGAAATCCGTGGGCTCCACTCCTCGGTTGATACGTGAGAACAAGGGACTGCCCAGTTCTTCTTCCAGGGATCGGATCACGCGGCTCAGTCCCTGATGCGTCAGATAGAGCTTGTCCGCTGCGGCCTGAATGTTGCGACAGCGATAGACCTCCAGAAAATAAGACAGCTGTTTTTGGTTCATATGATCCCCTCCGACTCTATTCTACTACAACATTTTTGTTGCGGCAAGAGTGGGATTTGTTTCTGTTGCACGGCAGGAAATCATGTTAAATTAAAGACACAGAGACAAATAAGGAGGCATCCCTCATGAATTTTCAGCAGATCCGCAGCGCGACCATCAAAATCACCTACGCAGGAAAGACCTTTCTGATCGACCCGTGGCTGGCGCCGCGCTTCACGAGCGGATGCCTCGCCATGATCCCGATGATGTGCGCCATGAACAGCGGCGGCGACCCTCGCAAGAAGTACGTCTTCGACGAGTGCTCCACCTGGGAAGCCGTGAAGCCGAAGCACAAGTGGCTTCCGTGCCCGCTGCACTCCCTGCCCATGTCCGTCAAGGAAGTCAACGAGGGCGTGGACGCCTACATCTGCACCCACGTGCATCTGGACCACATCGGTCTCGCTCCCAACGGCAAGGCCTGCCAGGGGCTGGACAAGAATCGTCCGATCTATGCCATCAACCGGCAGGACGCGGACTATCTGGCGTTCTCCGGCATGAAGGACGTCCGGGTGATCGAAGACCGCATCACATGGGGCGACGCGGAGATCATCAAGGTTAACGCCGTTCACGGCACGAAGGTTCCGTGCTGTGAAGCCGCCGGATTCATCTTCCGCAGCCCCAATGAAAAGACGCTCTACGTCTGCGGCGACACCGTCTGGTGTGACGACGTGGCGGAGACGATCGAGAAGTATCATCCTGATGTGATCATCACGAACAACTGTGCTGCCATGCTGGTGAAAAACGGCCGTCTGATCATGGACGACAACGATCTGGCCAAGGTCTGTGCAGCAGCGCCCGAAGCGGTGGTCATCGCAAGCCACATGGACAACGTGCCGCACGCCACGCTCACCCGCAAGACACTGTCCAAGAAACTGGAGAAGAAGGGCATCCGCAATCGCGTCTGCATCCCCGAAGACGGAGAGAGCTACACGCTGTAAAACGCATATATAGTTGTGGTATCCCTATGGTTATAGAGCGCAAATGAATACCCCACTTCTTTGGGTCAATAATTTAGAAGTGAAAATGAATACCCCTGTTTGGCGCGGCTTGGCTCAAACAGGGGTATTCAATTCTATCAAAATTTGCGTGATTTCACATATCGAGCGGATGTAACTGATTTCAGTTACATCCGCTCTTTTATTTTCATGTACGGAGCGGGTTTACGCCTGCTTCTTTTCAAAGAATGCCTGCGGAACAACATCGTGCGTCTATGCCGTAAAAATGTAGGATTTTCAATGTGTTTTTGAGTGTCGCTCACACTTTTCGTCTCACGCTTCCGGACCATGCTTTGGAAGCAAAAATGATGTCTTCTGCGAAAAGCCCGATTGTGTCGGGTCTTTTGCTGCCCGACCGGCGATGGTTATCTGCGCCGAAACGCAGATGTAACATCGCCGTTTTTGTTTTGCATCTGCGCAATTGTTTTTTGTTATTTTAGTCTCGCTTCCCACTCGGAGGCTTTGAAGCCGACGAGGACGAAGTCGTCGGAGACAAAGAGTGGGCGCTTGACGAGCATGCCGTCTGTGGCAAGGAGCTTGAGCTGCTCATCCTCGCTCATGTCGGGGAGCTTTTCCTTGAGGTTCATTGACTTATACAGCAGGCCGCTGGTATTGAAAAATTTTTTGAGCGGCAGACCGCTGAGGGCGTGCCATGCGGCAAGCTCTTCGTATGTGGGGTTTTCGGTCTTGATATCCCGCAGCTTGTATGCAATGCCGTTATCGTCCAGCCACTTGCGTGCCTTTTGGCAGGTGCTGCACTTGGGGTAGCAGATAAATTTCATGTTTTTTCTCCTATTTCAGTCCAAGTTTTTTAAGCCTTGATGTAATCGCCGAGGTGCGGCGAAATGCTTTGACGCCGTTTTTCTCCATGATAGCATATTTTGTCATGCCCTGCAACGGGGCGGAGGTTTTTTGTTTAGGCTTTACTTTTTCACGCCTTCGACAGCGGCGGTCTTGGCGCTCAGATCCTCGCACAGATCACGGGCTGCAAACTCGGGATTTGTCGGCAGGGTCAGCTCAAAGCGCTCGACCTTGTTGAGCTTTGCGCTCAGTTCGTCGGCCGACGGCCCGAGAATATGACCGCCCTGGGTCTTATCATGGCTCAGGTAATGGAAGTGCCGGCCGGCACCATCTGCAGGCTCGTCCATATGTTAACGTTTCTCCTGGTCTCCATACCTCAGCACTCTTTTCAACCGTTTAATAACAAAACGAGGATCACTCGATGGTGATCCTCGTCTCGGGTTCGGCCTTGCTTTCTTCGGCCTTCGGGATGAGCAGGGTCAGAACGCCCGACTCATAGGTGGCCTTGACATCCTCGGGCTTTACCTCGCCGATATAGAAGCTGCGGGACAGTGCGCCTGCGTAACGCTCCTGGCGGATGATGCGGCCCTTCTTGTCTTCCTCATCCTTGTCAAGGCCCTTTGCGGCGCTGACGGTGAGGTAGCCGTCCTTGAGGTCAAGGACTATCTCGTCCTTCTTAAAGCCCGGCAGGTCGATGGACAGGCGGTAGCTCTTGGCATCGTCGGTCTCACGGACATCGGTCTTCATGAGGTTTCTGCCGTTCTTACCGAACAGCGGGTCATGGCCGGTAAAGAAGCTGTCGTCAAAAATATCATCAAAAAGGTTTTCACCGTAAATTCTCGGTAACATAATAATTCACTCCATTCAAAAATCCATTAGTTAAGTCTGTTGCGGTGCGCCACCGCATGTTCCGACCGCACAAGCGCATTCAAATTATGCGGTCAACGACACATCAGCTTTCGATGTGCGTTTCTGATTTTATGCCCATAGCTCAAATCACTGCCTTTTCTGGGGGGACTTTTAAATCCCCTTTTCTTCTTTCTGTAAACGATTTTACTCTTTTGACTTGAAAGTGCAACGGTACGGGAGTATAATAAAGCAAAATGTTGTTGTGCTCACAGCACAAAGGAGTGGTTGTATGCCGGAACAGATACAGGCATCGGACACACGGGCGTTTTTGGAGAAGTTTTTCTCGCTTGACGATCTGCAGGATCTTACCTCGGACGCAGGGACGCTTTTGGGCTGCCCTATCTTAGTTGTGGACGATGCGTTCCATGTCTCGTCGCACTTCGGCCCGCTCGGCTTTTCGGACACGCTTTTCCGCACGGCGGTGAATAACGGCGAGATAAGCTACGAGGCCGGTGCCATGTTGAGCCGCAGCGAGGCGCTGACGGCGGGGCGTGCGGACTTTTTCACCCTTGACGGCAGTCCGTACAGGCGGCGGTTTTCGCCGCTCATAAGCGCCGGTGTGCGCCTCGGCTACCTTATATGTATTGAAACCGACGGGCACCTGCAGCAGGTGCCGGAGGAAACATGGCGCACGGTCGAGAGCGTGCTGGCAAAGCAGCTTTTTATTGAAACGAGCCGTCAGGACAAGCCGTTCGAGACTGCCGAGGATGTACTCATGCACCTGCTTGACGAGGGCTTTTCCTCGGCGGCGTACTTCCGATTACAGGCGGCTTCGACCTATCTTGCCGATTTTCACCCGACGGGCTTTGCGCTGTTTGAGCTCACCGCCTACCACGACCGCTACATTGGCAAGCATCGCCTGCGTGAGGAGATACTCGCCCGCTTCCCCGACTCGCACCCTTTTTTGTTCCGTGGCGATGTGTTTATTTTCCTACACGGGGACAGTCTCGGCGGCTTAAATGAGCTTGCAGACGAGTTCAGCCTGAAGATCATCGCCGCCGACGGGCTGGGCGACCTCTACGAGCTTCCGCAGCACTACAAAACTGCGCATGAGGCGCTGGAGCTCATAACGGGCGATGACTTCCACGGCGGCAGCGTCTGCACTGTGGCGCAGCTTCGCACCGTGCTGATGCTAAAAAGCTTGGAGTGCCGCCGTGACCTTATCCCGCCGCAGATAAGCGCTCTTGCCGACCACGACAGGGACAAGGGCACGCAGTATTGCGAAACACTGTACCATTACCTGTGCAGCAGCAGGTCATTAAAGCGCACCTGCGACGCAATGTTCACGCACCGCAACACGGTGCTCTACCGCATCCGCCGGATGCAGGAGGACTTCGCCTTGCCGCTGGACGAGCCGTATGCTCTGCCGCAGCTGCTGCTGGGCGTATCGATGGTTTTGTTTGAAGAAAAAGGGGCGGATTATTTCCTGCCGCCGACGGATATGAAAGGACAATGACATGAAAGAAAACAGGAAGCTTCTCAAGGAAGTGCTCAAGGACATTCGCCACGACATGACAGATGAGGAGGTCTTGAATCTCCTTGCCGACAGCAAAATTTCCGCCCGCCCCGAATCGGGCAAATCCAAGTACACCTTCGGTCAGCGTGCCGCCGACGCTATTGCGAAATTCGCAGGAAGCTGGGCGTTCATCTTCGCATTCACCGGCGTTCTGATACTGTGGATGGTCGTCAACGCCGTGCTGGCGGCAAAAGCGTTCGACCCATACCCGTTTATCCTGCTCAACCTCGTGTTGTCCTGCGTTGCCGCCATCCAGGCGCCGCTTATCATGATGAGCCAGAACCGTCAGGAGGAGAAGGACCGCCGCCGTGCCGAGAACGACTACAAGGTCAACCTCAAGACCGAGATAATGATAGAGGATCTGTACGATAAGGTAAACGCCATCCTCGCAAAGCAGTCGGCGCTGGAAAAGAAGCTCGACAGAGATAAGCAAAACGAAAAAGAATCATAAAATGACGCAAAGCCGTCTCCGATGCCGGAGGCGGCTTTTTCATTCTCAGACTCGTTATGCGTTCACGCACAAATTCACTGTTCATTTTATCAGCTCCTTTGAAAAAAGGATAAACGAACGGCTCGGGCTTGACGCATAGTTTTTAATATGTTGATTTGCCTCGCCGTGTGTGGTAAGCTGGGCGTGATAGGAGCTGATAACGATGATTTGTGAAATTTGCAGGGACGAGGGATTTCTCGCTCAAAAGGCCGAGGCGGCGGGTGCCGAGGATCTCGGCACGGCGCAGGATCTTCTCGACACGCTCATCGCCCACAAGGACGGCTGCGTGGGCATGGCGGCGAACATGATCGGCGTATGCAAGCGCATCATTGCCTTTGACAACGAGGGCAAATTTGAGGTCATGCTCAACCCCGAAATTATAAAGCAGTCGGGCGCATATGAGGCCGAGGAGGGCTGCCTGTCTCTCGACGGCACCCGCAAGGCTCGGCGCTACCGCACGATAAAGGTGCGCTGGCTCAACGAGAAGCTTCAGGAGCGCATCAAGACCTTCACCGGCTTCACCGCCGAGATAATCCAGCACGAGATCGACCACTGCGATGGAATCGTTATCTAAGTCAAAAAAGGCTATGCACCGTGTCGGATGCATGGCCTTTTTCATATCCCGCTTGTATTCCTCCGCTTTTGGCTGCCACAAATGCATGGCAAACCTCCTGCAAGCTAATCCATGTCGGGTACAAATTTCAGCGCATAGTGCGAATTTTCACTGTACCACATTGTGCCGTGAAATGTTTTGTCGTCGGGCAGGTCGGGCTTTTCAAACGGCCAGCACATCGGCGGCATATGGAGCTCAAATTCCTCGCCGTCATCAGTGATGACTGTATAATAGGCATAGCCGCCTGTGCCCCGTGCTCCCGAGGAATGCCCTTTTTCAAAGTCTCCGTGCACGGTGCAGAAGCTCTGATTATTTATATCTTTGACTACATCGACAGTTGTTATTGTGACTAAAACTAAAGCGATGACGACGAAAACAATGTCTTTTTTTATATCTTTTCGGCGGGCAGCCATTTTCTTGGTCTTTTTCTTAGCCTTGGCACGCCTGTATGCAATATAGCTGGAAATGAGGAAGCACAATGGCACTACACCGAGCCAAAACCACGGCATAACAAGCGTTCCCTTAAGAATACTCACAAACTGCTGTTCCATCGTCCGGTTTACACCTCGTAGAAATTGGCCTGCTCGGTAAGCTGCCGAGCATATGCGTCATAAGCCATGATGATCTGTTCGCCGTGGCTGTCGACTGCCTTGCAAAGCTGTGCAAGCTTTGTGCACTCGTGCGGCTCAAACGGAGCGTTTGCGAGAACGACACATTCGAGCACGGTCGATGAGCTCTCAATGGTGCGCATGACCTCGTAATAGACCTTGCCGTCAAGCGCAAGCTCGCACATCGGCTTGCCGCAAAACGAATACATCGTCAGCCGCCTATTCGTCTGCCTCGTGTACCGCACAAGCTTTAAAGCCGAGGACAAAACATAAGCCATGACAGCGACGAAAAACAGACAAAGACCGATGGGGATATATACCTCGTCATCGGGGTATGAAAGCGAGAAAACGACGGTCGCAGCGACGACCACAGCCGCAAGAAAAGCACAGAATGTGCAGCTCCTTTTCCAGTAAACAGACAGGTAGTTTTTCATCATCCTACCTCCTTCGCATTTTCTCCTGACACCAATTTACCAGCTTTTGTTCAAATTCGCAAGTGGCAATTGCGGACCGGGTGTGGTATAATCGGTGGTACTTTCAGAAAGGATCAGCATATGGACGACATTATAAAAATTCTTGCCGATGAGCTCGGCAAAAAGCCCGAGCACATCGAAAATGTAATAAAGCTCATCGACGAGGGCAACACCATCCCCTTTATCGCACGCTACCGCAAGGAGCTGCACGGTGCGATGGACGACACCTCGCTGCGTACGCTCGAAAAGCGCCTTGCGTATCTGCGTGGTCTTGCCGAGCGGCGGGAGACGGTCAAGACCGCCATTGCCGAGCAGGGCAAGCTAACCGAGGAGCTTAAAAAGGCGATAGACGCCGCAACGACCTTGGTCGAGGTCGAGGACTTGTATGCACCCTTTAAGCAGAAGCGCCGCACGAGGGCGACCATTGCAAAGGAAAAGGGGCTTGAGCCGCTGGCGGATGTTCTCTTTGCCCAGCACCGTGACGGACCCGTGCCCATCGAGGAGGCGGCAAAGTACATTGACCCGGAAAAGGGCGTTGACACCGCCGAAGCCGCCCTCTCGGGTGCGAGCGATATCCTCGCCGAGAGAATAAGCGACGATGCCGCCGTGCGCAAAAGCCTGCGTGCGTTTATAAAGTCAAACGGCTTTATCGAGAGCCGTGCCGCCACGGAGGAGGACTCCGTGTACAGCCAGTATTACGAATTTTCGCAGCGCATCGGCAGGATGCAGGGTCACCAGACCCTTGCTGTCAACCGCGGTGAAAAGGAGAAGCTTTTAAAGGTCTCGGTCGTGCTCGACAAGGACGCAGCACTCGTCGTTCTGCGCCGTGCCGTGTTCAAAGGGCCGAGCCCCTCGTTGGAGTTTATAAAAGCCGTGTGCGAGGACGCATACACAAGGCTCATTTTCCCGTCGCTCGAGCGTGAAATTCGCTCCGAGCTTACCGACACCGCCGCCGAGGGCGCTATCGGCCAGTTTGCGCTGAACCTGCGTCCGCTGCTCATGCAGCCGCCTGTCAAGGGCAAGGTCACCATGGGTCTCGACCCGGGCTACCGCATGGGCTGCAAGGTCGCCGTTGTCGACGCAACCGGCAAGGTGCTCGACACCGCCGTCGTGTACCCGACCTTTAATGATGCCAAAAAGGAGGAGGCCATCCGCACGCTGTCCCGCCTGATACGCAAGCACAATGTCGTGAATATCGCCATCGGCAACGGCACAGCCTCCCGTGAGACCGAGCAGATGACCGTTGAGCTTATCCGCCGTGAAAAGGAGGCGGGGCATGAGCTTGCATACATGATCGTTTCCGAGGCCGGAGCGTCGGTGTACTCGGCAAGCGAGCTTGCGGCGGCGGAGTTCCCGCAGTTTGATGTCAACCTGCGCTCTGCCGTGTCGATAGCCCGCAGGCTGCAAGACCCGCTGGCGGAGCTTGTGAAAATCGACCCCAAGGCCATCGGCGTGGGGCAGTATCAGCACGACATGCCGCCCAAGCGGCTCGACGAGGCGCTCAACGCCGTTGTCGAGGACTGCGTCAACAGCGTGGGCGTCGATGTCAACACCGCATCGCCCTCGCTTTTGCAGCGTGTTTCGGGTCTCACGAGCGCCACGGCGAAGAACATCGTCGCCTACCGTGAGGAAAACGGCGCATTCACCTCCCGCAGCCAGATAAAAAAAGTACCCAAGCTCGGACCGAAGGCGTATCAGCAGTGCGCAGGCTTCCTGAGAGTTCCCGAGAGCAAGACAATTCTGGATAACACCGCCGTGCACCCCGAGTCGTATGCCGCTGCCGAGACGCTGCTCACACTTACCGGCCACAGCATGGCCGATGTCAAAAACTCGGCGCTGTCCGATCTTCCCGCAAAGCTCAAGGCCTACGGCGAGGAAGCCGCCGCCGCCGAGGCGGGCATCGGTGTGCCGACCATGCGTGATGTCGTTTCCGAGCTGTTAAAGCCCGGCAGAGATATCCGTGACGATCTGCCCAAGCCCATTTTGCGCACGGATGTCTTAGAGCTTAGCGACCTCAAGCCCGGCATGAAGCTCACCGGCACGGTGCGCAATGTCATCGACTTCGGCGTGTTCGTCGATATCGGCGTGCATCAGGACGGACTCGTGCACATTTCGCAGGTGTGCAACAAGTTTATAAAGCACCCGTCCGAGGTCGTCTCCGTCGGTGATATCGTCGATGTCGTCGTTTTGGATGTCGATGAGAAGAAAAAACGCATCTCCCTGTCGATGAAGCAGGCAAAATGACGGGCGGTCATATTAAACATTCCAAAAAAGCCGTTGAAAAATTAACAATTTGAGCATATACTTGTTCCTGTGTGCAAAACACGATAAAATTACAGGAGGTGTTGCTCGTGGATGATACGAAGCTCAGAGCGCTGATGGCATCGGTGCGCTGCGGCAGCTTCAGCAAGGCGGCAGAGCAGTTAGACTACTCCCAGTCGGGACTGACGCACATGATGGATAAGCTTGAGGCCGAGCTTGGCTGTACGCTTTTGGAGCGTGGCTATCAGGGCGTGCGGCTCACGCCGCAGGGCAAGGCGCTGTATTCGAAGATCGAAGATGTCGTTTCCGCATCGAATGCACTGTATGCCGCCGTGGCCGAGATAAATGAGCAGACACCGCAGCAGATAAAGATAGGCGCATTTTCAAGTATATCCCGCACCATTTTGCCCGGCGTGCTCAGCAAATTCAAGCAGACGTACCCGAACATCGCCGTCGATGTCATCGTCGGCGGCCGTGACCTTGACCGCAGACTATTAAACGGCGAGGTGCAGCTTGCGTTCATGGACGCATACGGCGCACAGGGCTTTGATTGGATACCGCTGTTTTCAAGTCCGCTGGTTGCGGTGTTCCCCAAGGACGACGACCGTGATACGGATAAGCCGGTCGATATCCACGAGCTTTTCGGTGAGACCTTTATCTCCTCGCCCGAGCAGTATGTCGAGCTCATTTTTCCGGAGGTCACGAGCCATAAGCGCCTTATGATAGACGCTTCCGACGATGCGACCATAATCTCGATGGTTGCCTCCGGCCTCGGCGTTTCGGTGCTCTCGGAGCTTTCGCTGCGGGGCTACGAGCAGAGCGTCAAGACCGCACCGCTCAAGACTCCGGTCGGCTGCGAGCTGGGCATTGCGACCCGCTCGGTAAAGAGCCTGACACCGGCCGCAAAGTCGTTCGTATCCTTTGCCAAAAAGCTGAAATACTGAAAAATAACCAGGTATGAGTAAAACTTATACCTGGTATTCTATTTTGGTGGATGCCCGACTTGCGAATAGGGCTATTATAAGACAGGGTAACTAAAACCGTCATATCCATGCTACAATTATTCATATCACACAATAGATAGAGATAAGGAAATGATTTTAGCATGAACAGAAAAAAACTTGTTACCGACAGCATTGTGGTCGGCTTTGCGCTGTTTGCGATGTTCTTCGGAGCGGGCAATGTCGTGTTCCCGCCGTACATCGGAATGCACGCAGGCGAGCAATGGGCCAACGGCTTTTTATTCTACTTTATTGCCGATATCGGTCTTGCGCTCGTTGCGATGTTCGCCATCCTGCACGCAGGCGGGGCAGATAACATCACCGGCCACATCGGCCATGTGGCATCGAAAGTCCTCATGTGTGCGGTTATCCTGTGCATCGGCCCCATGGTCGCCATCCCCAGAACCGCAGCGACCACATTGGAAATGAGCGTAACGCCGTTCTTCAGCGGCATGTCGCCCGTGGTGTTCTCGATCATCTTCTTTGCCGTCATCCTGCTTCTGAGCATCAAGCAGTCGGCGGTCATCGACATTGTCGGCAAGATACTCACCCCCGCACTGCTCATCGGACTTCTCATCCTCATCGTCAAGGGCTTCGTTTCGCCCATCGGCGATATCGTCGATACCGGCGTGAGCGCATCGGAGGTAACCGTCAACGGCATCAAGTCCGGCTATCAGACGATGGATGTTCTCGCCGCCATGGCCTTCGGCATCATCATCCTCAGCAGCGCAGACGAAAAGGGCTACACCGACAGCAAGTCGGCAGCAAAAATGATCGGCATCGCCGCCGCACTGTCGGGCGTGCTGCTCATGATAGTCTACTTCGGCCTTACCTACCTCGGTGCGACCGCAAGCACCGTGTTCCCGACCGATATCAGCCGTGCAAACCTCGTCATCGGCATCGTTGAGCTGCTGCTGGGCAAGGCGGGACTTATCATCTTCGCCATCGTTATTGCACTTGCCTGTATCACCACCGCCGTTGCGCTGGTGTCCTCGGCGGCAAGCTTCTTTGCAAAGCTTGCAAACGATAAGATTAGCTACGGCGTGTTCGTCGTCGTCATCTGCGTATCCTCGGCAGTTATCTCAAACCTCGGTCTCGACATGATAATCGCTATCGCAACTCCGGTTCTCGATATCGTGTACCCGCCCATGCTGGTGCTGATACTGCTGTCGTGGTTCGGCGACAAGCTGCACAAAAGCGTGTATGTGTCCTCGGTCGCAGGCTCGCTTATCGCAAGCGTACTCGCAACCGCCTCGCTCTACGGAATGAACGTACCCGTTATCGACAGCCTGCCGCTGGCCTCGCTCGGCCTCGGCTGGTTGACCCCCGCCGCCTTGTTCGGCCTCGTGGCCTATCTTGTCTCCAAGGTCAAGTTCCAAAACGCCCAAACGGCAAACGCACAAAATTCGTAAACGAATAAACGAAAAAGCACCCCGAGGGGTGCTTTTTTAGTATCTGACTTCGTTGAGACACAGTCCCTTTGCCGGTGCGGTGGGACCTGCGTTCTGCCGGTCGAGCGAGGTGAGAATATCGGGGATGGCATCGGGCGATAAATTGCCCTTGCCGACCTCAAGCAGGGTGCCGACTATGATGCGCACCATGTTGTACAAAAATCCGTCGCCGGAAACGGTGAAGCGCACTTCGTCTCCGAGCCGCTCGACACGCAGCCCGTCAATGCGCCGGACGGCGGAGCGCTTCATGCGCTTTAGCGAGCAAAACGCCGAAAAATCATGGCTGCCGGTAAAATGCCCGGCGGCCTTTTGCATCGCTGCAAGGTCGAGCGGGTCTGCGACCGTGTACAGGTACTTGCGCTCGAAAACATTCGGGCGGTCACTGTTCCACACACGGTAGACATAGGTCTTGCCCACGCAGGAGAGCCGTGCATGGAAGCGCGGCTCGGCAATGTCGAGCGACACAGCGCCAATATCCTCCGGCAGCACGCCCCGCAGCCTTTTAAGAATCTCCTCAGGCGGCATTTCAGTCGCCGCACGGAACGATGCTACCTGCATTTTTGCGTGCGCTCCGGCATCCGTCCTGCCCGAGCCGCTTATCTCGACCGCTTCGCCCAGTATGCCGCTCAAGGCGTTTTCTAACCTTGCCTGTATGGTATTTTCAGTGTTGCCCTGCCTCTGCCAGCCCTTGTAGCGGCTTCCGTCGTAGCAGACAACGAGCTTAAAGTTCGGCATGCCGACCTCCCGTTTTTGCAGCTATTTTACCATACGGCACATATAAAAACAACCGCTTGGATCATGTCCGAGCGGTTGTTTTCGTTTTTCCGGGATTGATCAGAAGATGATCTTCAGAAGAATCCAGAAAAATGTGAGCTTGCCCAATGAAGCAAACTGATCGTTGTAGTCGTCTAAAATAAGGTTATTAGTCATGTTCCATATTCTCCTTTCAAATGGCTACCGAGAGCTGACAAGCAACCCGTCTACACATAAGGACGGAAAAAACTTCATGATATTGCGGAAGCCTTAGATTTTTTTCAAAGAAAAGTATGATTTCTTAATAATTGATCTCTGCGACCGAGTAGGTGACCGCCTTACCGCTCATCTTGATGCGCTCGCCTTCCTGGCGGCAGTAGAGCGTGCCGCCGCGGCGGCTTGCCTGATACGCCGTTATCTCGCTGCTGCCCTTGACACCGACCCAGTAAGGCACGATGTGGCAGTGACCCGAGCCGCACACGGGATCCTCGGCGACATTGAGCTTCGGCGCAAATGAGCGTGAGACGCAGTCAAATTCACCGCTTCCGGCTGCGGTGGTGTGCAGCAGAAGTCCGTCAAGCGCCTTGACCTTCTCGCCGTCGGGGGTAAAAGAGCGCACCTGCTCCTCGTTTTCCAGAACACACAGCAGGTCACGACCCATGAATGCCTTTACAGGCCGCACGCCGATAGCGTCTGCCATAGCTTCCGTTACCTCCACGGGCCTGAGATCGTAAGCGGGGAAGTCCATTTCGTAAAGCTCGCCCTTGCGCACGACGGTGAGCTCGCCGCTTAATGTGTCAAACGACACGGCGGCCTTTTCCGGCTCAACATAGTTCATTATCACATACGCAGTGCCGAGCGTTGCGTGGCCGCACAGGTCTATCTCGCCGCCCGGGGTAAACCAACGCAGCCGGTACCTGCCGTTTTCGGGGACACAGAAGGCGGTCTCGGAGAGATTGTTTTCACGGGTGATGTTCATCATCGTTTCCTCATCGAGCCACTTGTCCATAACGCACACTGCCGCCGGATTGCCGCCGAACACACGGTCGGTAAAAGCGTCAACAACATACTGCTTCATGCATATTACTCCTTGATATTTAAGCTGACCGGAGCCGAGCCCCTATCGGTTTTGACGGACAGCTTTCCGTCCGTGCTTCGCCAAACCCTTAGTCCATATATTGAAATTTATGCCCCGATTGTAGCAAAAATCATCACCTAATTCAAGACAAAAAGCATTGACAAAACGCCGAAAAGGCAAAATAATATCGGTGGGTGATTTTATGAAAACGAGAACCGAATTTGACAGCATGGGCGCAGTCGAGGTGCCCGCCGAGCACCGGTGGGGCGCTCAGACCCAGCGCAGCTTTGAAAACTTCAGGATCGGAACACAGAAGCAGCCGCTTGCGGTGATACACGCCTTTGCGCACCTCAAGGCCGCCTGCGCCATGGCAAACATGGAGCACGGCCTCATAACGCCGGAGCAGGCGGAGACTATCTGCGCAGTGTGCAAGGAAATTGCCGACGGCAGATGGGACAGCGAGTTTCCGCTCGCCGTGTGGCAGACCGGCAGCGGCACGCAGACGAATATGAATGTCAACGAGGTCATTGCGCACCTTGCCGCCGAGCGTGGGGTGAAGCTTCACCCCAACGATGATGTCAACCGCTCGCAGTCGTCAAACGACACCTACCCCACGGCGATGTATATCGCCGCCGTCACCGAGCTTGAGGAGAAGCTCATACCCTCTTGCGAGGCGCTGGCTGCGTCCTTTGCGGCGCTCGAGGCGAGGTATCCCGACATTATAAAGATAGGCCGCACGCATTTGCAGGATGCCGTGCCGCTCAGGTTTGCGCAGGAGGTCTCCGGCTGGCGAAGATCGGTCGAAGCGCCGTGCGGGATGATAAAGACGGCGCTTCCCGAGCTTAAAAAATTAGCCGTCGGCGGCACGGCGGTCGGCACGGGACTGAACGCTCCGGCAGACTATGATGAATGCGTGTGCGGACATCTAAATAAGCTTTTAGGCAGCGATTTTACCCCCGACCGCAACAAGTTCCATGCGCTTACGAGCCGTGATGCACTGGTGTTTGCGCACGGCGCTATGAAAGCGCTTGCATCGAACCTCATGAAGACAGCAAACGATGTGCGTTGGCTCGCCGCCGGCCCCCGCTGCGGCTTGAGCGAGATAAGCATCCCCTCAAACGAGCCCGGCAGCAGCATCATGCCCGGCAAGGTCAACCCCACCCAGTGCGAGGCGCTGACGATGGTCGCCGTGCAGGTCATGGGCAACGACGCCGCCATCGGCTTTGCCGCAAGTCAGGGCAATTTTGAACTGAATGTGTTCCAGCCTGTCATGGCGTATGACTTTCTCATGTCGGCTGAGCTTCTGACCGACGCAATGAACTCGTTCCGCATCCACTGCGCCGACGGCATCGAGCCGAACGCAGAGAAGATGAAGGAGTTTCTTGATTCGTCGCTGATGCTCGTCACCTGTCTTACGCCGAAGATAGGCTATGACCTTGCCGCCAAGTGCGCCAAAAAGGCACAGACCGAAGGCATCAGCCTCAGGCAGGCGGTGCTCGACCTCGGCTGCATGACCGAGGCCGAGTTCGACGAGACGGTCGACCCCGTAAAATTAGTGTAAATTCTGCGCATGACCCGTTTTCGGACGGAGCAGCTCATGTTATAATAAGTAAACCCAAACCCCGAAAGGAGTAAAGTGATTTATGGCAAACGCATTGGACTATGTCGATTGGCGAGGCGATCTGAGCTTTGACACCGTACCCGTCAACGAGATAGATAAGTACATTTTTACCTGCATCGGCAAGCCCGATTACACCGGGATAATCCCCGCAGACGACAAGACCGTGACCGTTAACGAGGCCGTCGGCAGCTACTTTGCCACCCACGAGGACGCAGGCGACAAGTTGGGGCTCATTGCATCGGCAAGCACGCTGCCCATGCTGCGCAAAATTGCGCTGTCGGACAGGTTCAGAGACATAAAGCTCTCGGGCTTTATAAATAAGATAGTCGTCGAGAAAACCGAGCAGTTCTCGGCGCTGACGGTGTTCTCACCGGACGGCGTGAAGTATGTCTCGTTCAGAGGAACCGACGACACGATAGTCGGCTGGAAGGAAAACTGCGAGCTTGCCGTCAAAGAGGTCGTGCCGGCACAGTCAGACGCCAAGGCGTACCTCGAATGGGCGGCCGAGACTTACGACGGCCCCATCATCGTCTGCGGCCACTCCAAGGGCGGTAACCTCGCCGTTTACGCCGCCTGCACCGTGTCCGAGGAGATACAGGACAGGATACTTGAGGTCAACTGCTATGACGGTCCGGGCTTCATGCCCGCCTTTTTGGAGACCGAGGGCTACAAGCGAATGAAGGATAAGATAACCACCTTCGTCCCCTATATGTCCATCGTCGGCATGTTGCTCACGCAGGTAGGCAGGCTCGATGTCATACAGGCCAGCGACGCAGGCGCAGCCGGACACGACGGCTTTACATGGGATGTGTTCCGTGACAGGTTCATCCACTGCCCGGAGCTTAGCGACGCAAGCAAGATCTTTAACGCCGCGATCGATGAGGCGATAGCCGACATGGATTCCGACGAGCGCCGTGAGCTCGTCGAGGAGATATTCGATGTGCTCACCTCCACGGGAGCGTTCACGCTGTCCGAGTTCAGCGAGCAGTCGCTGCGCAAATCGCTCGAGCTTGCAAACCAGTTCCGCAAGGCGCCCGAGCTTCGCTCGTTCCTCCTGAGCCTCGCCGAAAAGGGCATAAAATCGGCAAGAAACAAGAAATCACTCTGATATTAAATTAACGGCTGCGTTAAGGCAGTCGTTAATTTTTTGCCCCATATATTCCGAATAATTATGCCCTAAAGCGCATTTAATCATGACTTGTAATATCTCATAAAAAAACGACGAAAATCGGCGCAAGGCTCACGGGCTTCGGCTCGTATGACTCGATGTCGATAGGCCTCGGCATGGTTTCACGAGGAGAGGTCGCCCTTTTTGATATGAAAAAATCCCGCTCATCGAGCGGGATTTTTTCTATTCGATTATAAGCTTGAAATCATGCTCACTGCCGATTTCGGCGGCGAGGGCCTTGTCTGCGTACACGGTCTTGAGCGCCGTCAACGAATCAAGCTCCGACCAGTCGGAAACACCCCGAGTGCCGGTAAGGCGCAGCATCGTCAGACCCGTGAAGCCGTCAAGTCCGTTCGAGGACGATAGCGTGCAGTCGACAAGCTCAAGCTCGGTTATCGCACGCTCACGGTCAAACGACTTGAAGAAGCTGCCCGTAAGGTCGCAGTTATAAAGCTTCACCGAGCGCAGCGAGCTCATGTCCAGCACCTGCGCAATGTCGCCCAGCGAGCAGTTAGAAAATGCAACGGACTGAATTTTCGTCAAGGGCTTGAACACGTCAAGGTCGGAGCACTTTGCACCGACAAACGAGGCCTGCGTCAGCTCGTGGCACTTGTTGAGGTCGCCCAAGGACGAGAGTGCGGCGCAGTCTGCGCTTATCGCTCGAAGTGCCGGCAGATTGCCTATGCCGGAAAGCGAGCTTACACGGCTGCCGTCAAGGTCAAGGCTCGTCACTCCGCAGACAGGCAGCGTTTCAAGGCTGCTAAGACTCTGGAACTGGAGCCACAGCGTTTTAAGCCCCGTGAAATACGCAAGGTCACTGAGGTCGTTTATCCCGCCTCGGCTCACCGTGTGCGTCTTATCCTGCCAATCGGTGTAGCCTGCCGAATTATCGGCGAGCTTCACGGCGCTGCCCACGCCGCTTGTCGGCTCGTGCAGGGTAAATTCCGTGCCGATGATGTAAAGCTCCGTCATACCGCTGAGCTCGCCCACGGTAATGTCGCCGCTTTCCTTGCCGGTGTATTCACGGGCGGCTTTCTCGAAAATTTCTGACTTGAATTTGCACACCGTGTCGCTCGGCAGCGTCTGTACCTGCGTCGTCGGGGTCGTGAGCCTTTCAATATAGCCTGTGAAGTAGCCTACAATGAGCGCCGCAATTATAACGCCGAGTACGGCTATGGCTATCGACCAGCGAGCGATCTTTCTGCCCTTGCTTTTCTTTTTCTTCTTCGGCTTGGGAGCGGGAGCGGGCTTCGGCGGCTCGGAAACGGGGCGGGGCGCAGTGTCTGCAAAGTTTTCGCTGTTCAGAAGCGGTGCGCCATAGAGCTTTTCGTAAAAATACTCGTCGCTGGGGTAGGTGTACTTCATCAGCGCAAAGATGTTGCCTATCTGAAGCTCCATGCCCGGGGTCAGCGCCGTCTCCTCGATGAAAATGTTGATGGTCTTTATCTTTTTCGACTGCGCATAGTGCATCTCACGGCGGCAGTTGTCCGAGCGCATATAGGCGTTCGAGATAAACGCCACGACCAGGTGCGCATCGGCAAGGTGCGAGGCTATGCACTCCTGCCACTCGCTGCCGACCTCGATGCCCTCATCGTACCAGATGTTGTAGCCACGGCGGTGCATATCGCTCAGAACGGGCAGCACCTTGTCGTTGTCGGCGTGTGCGTAGCTGACGAAAATATACGGTTTATCGCCCTCGTAGGGCTTGAAATACACAAAATCGCTCATATTATCCTCCAAAACGGTACGAAAATTATAGTACCATGTGCAAGAAATTTCAATTGATTATTTGTAAAAACTTCGTCTTGACCCGAAGCACCGATAAAAAGCAAAAGAGCTTGCGTCTGTGATCTGCAGATGCAAGCTCTTTGTTTGTTATATTATTTGATCACGACATTTTCGTCGCCGAGCATTTCTTTAAGCTCGTCTACAAGCGCTTCGTGTATCACGCACTGTGCGCCGATGCGCTTTTTCTCCTTTTGGCAGTAGATTATCATCTGCTGCGTGCCGGGGAACATGGTCAGAATAAGCTCGATGCGCTTCAAGGCGGGGTCGTTTTCGCTTTCTAACTTCACCCAGAGCTTTGCTCCGGCGCCCGGCGTTTTGACCGGCGCAGGGCGGCTGCTTTCGGCCTTCACTTTCCCGATCTCAGTGATGGGCTTTATGACATCGACCATGAGCTGCGGCTCTTTCTCGTCACGCACGGAGATGCGGCCGGACACGACGAGCGGGGCGTTATCACGCACATAAGCGCCGCCCGTATCGAGCGCCTTTTGGAAGGCAATAAGCTCCATTGCGCCCGTATCGTCCTCAAGGTCGATATAGCTCATGAGCGTATTTGACCTCGTGGTGCGGGTCTTTGACGACTGCACGACACCGGCAACGGTGACACGCTGACCGTCGGAAAAGCGCTTGCTGCCCTCATCGGAGGCAAAATCCGACATAATAGCCGCGATGGGGACTGCACCGGCTTTTCGCACGGCGTCACGGTACTCGTCCATGGGGTGGCCGCTCAGGTACAGACCCGTGGTCTCCTTTTCCATGGCCATGAGCTCTTGGCGAGAAAACTCGGTGACATCGGGTATCTTCACCTGCGCAGACTCGTTCTCGGCAAAGTCCGGCTCGCCGAAAAGATTCATCTGCCCGTCGATATTATTGCGCTGCTCGTGCTGGATGCTGTCTATCAGAACGGGGGCGACCTGCAAAAGCGCACGGCGGTTGACGCCGAAGCTGTCGAATGCGCCGGAGCGGATGAGATTTTCCACGGCACGGCGGTTGAGATCCTTACCGCTCATGCGGCGGCAGAAGTCCTCAAAGCCCTTGAACAGACCGTTTGCGCTGCGCTCGGCAATAAGCTCGTTTACAAAGCCGCGGCCGATGCTTTTTATTGCGACCATGCCGAAGCGGATGTTATTGCCCACAACGGAGAAGTCAGCCCCCGATTCGTTGACATCCGGCGGCAGGAGTCTGATGCCGAGTTCTCTGCACTCGGCGATATACTCGGCTATCTTCAGGCTGTTGTCAAGAACGCTCGACAGAAGCGCTGCCATATACTGCTGCGGGTAGCGCCGCTTCATGTACGCCGTGCGGTAAGACACGATGGCGTAGCTCACGGCGTGCGCCTTATTAAATGCGTAGCTTGCAAAGTCCAATATCTCGTCATAGATGCTGTTTGCGACATTTTCGGGAACGCCGCGCTTTACAGCGCCGTCAATGCCCCGCTCGGGGTCGCCGTGGACGAACGCCACACGCTCGGCATCGATGACCTTGTGCTTTTTCTTGCTCATTGCACGGCGGATCATATCCGCCTGACCGAGCGAGAAGCCCGCCAAGCGGCGGAAAATTTCGATGACCTGCTCCTGATAGACGATGCAGCCGTAGGTGACATCGAGTATCGGGCGCAGCAGCTCGTGCTTGTAGCTTATCTTCTTTGGGTCGTTCGAGCACTCTATAAATCTCGGGATGCTGTCCATCGGCCCGGGGCGGTAGAGCGCTATGACGGCGGTGATATCTTCAATGCTCTTGGGCTTTAAGCCAACGCACACGGCGGTGATGCCGGAGCTTTCAAGCTGGAACACACCGCTGGTTCTGCCGGCGGAGAGCATCTCAAACACGGCGGGGTCGTTTTCGGGTATCTTGTCAACCTCGAAGTCCGGCTCGTGCTCACGCACCATTTTTGCCGCATCCTCCAGGACCGTGAGGTTTCTTAGACCCAAAAAGTCCATCTTGAGAAGTCCAAGCTCCTCAAGCGTGGTCATCTGGTACTGGCACACGACCGATTCGTCGTTTTTCGACAGGGGAACATACTCGTACACGGGCTTGTCGGTTATGACAACACCCGCAGCGTGCATACTGGCGTGTCGGGGCATTCCCTCTAAGGCCTCAGCGACCTCGATGAGCCGGTGCATGGTCTCGTCGTTTTCGTACATTTCCCGCAGCGGCTTTGAAATTTTAAGCGCCTCGCTTATGGTCATGCCGAGCGCCATGGGGACATTTTTTGCGACATTGTCGGTGTCGGCGTAGCTCACATCCAAAACTCTGCCCACATCGCGTATTGCCGCCCTTGCCGCCATCGTGCCGAAGGTGACTATCTGCGCCACATGGTCGTGGCCGTACTTGCGATTTACATAGTCGATGACCTCTCCACGGCGGTTCACGCAGAAATCGACATCGATATCCGGCATGCTGACACGCTCCGGGTTCAGAAACCTCTCAAAGAACAGGCTGTATTTTATGGGGTCAACATCGGTGATGCCGAGACAGTACGACACCACGCTGCCCGCTGCGCTGCCGCGCCCGGGGCCTACGGGTATCTTCTGACTTTTTGCGTAGCCGATGAAGTCGGAAACGATGAGGAAATAGTCGACAAAGCCCATCTGCTTTATCATCGAAAGCTCGTAGTCGAGCTGCTTGCGCACCTCAACTCTGTCGGCGGCATAGCGCTCGGCAAAGCCACGGTCGCAGAGCTTTTTAAGGAACTCAAAGCTATCCGTCTCGCCCTCGGGGAGCTTGAAGCGGGGCAGCTTATAGTGGCCGAACTCAAAATCGTAATTGCACATTTGGGCGATGCGCACGGTGTTGTCGGCGGCCTCGGGGTACTCGGGAAAGAGCGAGCGCATCTGCGCCTCGTCCTTTATATAAAACTCGCTTGTTTCAAATTTTAAGCGTGCCGGATCTGCGACGGACTTGCCGGTCTGGATGCACATGAGGACATCCTGATAGTAAGCGTCGTCCTTTTCGATATAATGCGCATCGTTCGTCACGGCAAGGGGAATGCCGGTCTCACGGTGCAGGCGCAAAAGCCCCTCGGCGGCTTTTTTCTCTATCTCAAGGTCATGATCTTGTATCTCAAGATAGAAATTGCCCTCGCCGAAAAGCTCGTTGAGCTCTATCGCCTTGGCTTTCGCCTGCTCGTAATTTCCGGCGCACAGCATGCGGGGTATCGCACCGGCGACGCAGCCGGAAAGGCACACCAGCCCCTCGGCGTGCTCGTGCAGAAGCTCCCAGTCTATCCTCGGCTTTATATAAAAGCCCTCGGTGAACGCCGCCGATACAAGGTAGCAGAGGTTTTTATAGCCCGTCTCGTTTTTGCACAGCAGGATAAGGTGCGTATACTCGGCATCAACGGAGTGATCCTTGTCAAAGCGGGTGCGGGGCGCAACATACACCTCGCAGCCGATGATGGGCTTGATGCCCTCGGCAAGGCAGGCCTTGTAAAACGCAACTGCGCCGTACATAACGCCGTGGTCGGTTATCGCAACGGCGGTCTGTCCCAGCTGCTTTATGCGCTTTGCAAGCCGCTCTATGCGGCAGGCGCCGTCAAGCAGCGAAAACTCGGTATGAACATGTAAGTGAACAAATGACATATCCCGTCCGCCCTTTTAGTCTATACCCTCCGGCTTGTAGTCAAGAAGCTTTTTGAGCCTGTGGCTTAAGCAGCTTTTGCTCACGGGAGGGTAACTGAGCATCGCAAGATCGGCAAGGCTCGCCTCGGGGTTTGCAAAGCGCAGAAGCGCCGCCTCCTGAAGCTTATCCGGCAGCGAATCGAGCCCGTAGAGCTTGTCTATGCGGCGTATCGCCTCCATCTGCTGCGCCGCTGCGGCAACGACCTTGTCGGCGTTTGCCGAGTCGCAGTTGACCTTGCGGTTGATGCTGTTTTTCATATCCTTTTCGATCTTCGCCGACATGAGCTCCATTGCGCAGGTCGATGCGCCGATGGTCGTCAGAAGATCCTCTATATGCTCGCTTTTTTTGAAATACAAAAGGTGATTGCCCTTGCGCTCGGCCTCCTTGGGCGAAAAGCCCATGTCGAGCAAAATGGAATACGCCTCGCGGCTGACGCTGTAATGGCTTGTGGCAAGCTCAAGGTGATAGCGCTTGCCGGGATCTGTTACGCTGCCGCCGGCTAAGAATGCGCCTCGTATGAACGATGCCTTGCAGCACGGCTCCTCCAGAACGCCGAAGTTTATGTGCAGTGACGGGGTGTTTATGTCGTTGCCGAAGGTGTCGTATATCGTTTGTATTTTCTTCTCGTCCGTTATCCTGAAGCTGCGCTTGCCGCTGCCCTCGTCAAGCTCGTCAAAGCTCACGCCGAATGCTTTTTTGAACAGGTGCGGCAGCCTCTGCGCAAGCTCGTCGCTTGCAGTTATGATGCGGATGAGCTTGGGCGAAAATGTGTGGCAATACAGCAAAATGCCGTAAGCCTCGGCGACGGCGCAGCATTTGCGCTCGACCCGGGGCTCACAAAGCTCCGCCTTGACCTGCTGCGAAAAGGTCATGTCAGCCACCTCTCGCAAGGTCACGGTTGATGCTGACTACCGGCACGCCCATTTCCTTCAAATGCTCTGCCAGCGCCGTTGCGACGGCCACGCTGCGGTGGCGGCCGCCGGTGCAGCCGATGGCGATGGTAAGGCTGTACTTGCCCTCCTCGATGTACTGCGGCAGCAGGTACTCTATCATATCCGTCAGCTTATCCATGAAAACCTGCGTCTGCTCGAAGCCGAAAACATAGCTGCGCACATCCTCATCAAGGCCGCTGTGGTGGCGCATATCCTCGATGTAATAGGGGTTGGGCAGAAAGCGGACGTCGAACACGAGGTCTGCGTCCAGCGGCATACCGTACTTAAAGCCGAAGCTCACAACGTTGACCATGATGGAGCGGCTGTTCGGTGCATCGGAAAAATAGGTGTACAGCTGATTCTGAAGCTGACCGAGCGTCAAGTGCGAGGTGTTTACGATGTAATCGGCAAGCTCCCTTATCGGCTGGAGCTGCTCCCGCTCACGCTCAATGGCGTTCTCGATAGAGCCGCCGGATTTTATCGCCAGCGGGTGGGGTCTGCGTGACTCCTTATATCGCTTGACGATGACCTGCGTGTCGGCCTCCATGAAGAGTATCTTATAGCCGAAATCCATCTCACGCAGGCTTTTTAATGCGTTGAACACATCCTTGATGCCGTTTTTTTCACGCACATCGGTGACAAGGGCGACCTTTTCGTAGCGCCCCTTTGTCGCTGCGCACAGCTCGGCAAACTTCGGTATGAGCGCAACGGGCATATTATCCACGCAATAGTAGTCCAGATCCTCAATTATATCCGCCGCCTGGCTCTTGCCGCCGCCGGACAGTCCCGTAATTATAAGAAACTCCATGTTATCTCCTGTTTATTGCTCCTCATCCGGCTTTGCGCCCTTGGCCTTTGCGAGCCTGAGCATCTCGTCCAAAGCCATCTGCTTTCTTCTCTTCCAGTCGTCTATGAGCACAACGCCCTTGGGATATATCCTTATCTCCGGCTCGAGCGTTATGCCCGATTTTTCGTACACCTCACGGCGCACATGATCCATGAGCGCAACGATATCGTCGTAGCTGGCGCCGCCCTTATTCACAACGAAGCCTGCGTGCTTTTCCGACACCTGAGCGCCGCCCACGGTGTAGCCCTTTAAGCCGGCCTCGTCAATGAGCGCCGCAGCGTAGCCGCCCACGGGGCGCTTGAATGCGCTGCCTGCCGAGGGCAGGTCGAGCGGCTGATTTTTGCGTCGCTTTTCGTTCATCTCATGCATTCTCGCCGCTATCGCCTCGGGGTCATCCTTTGTAAGCTTGAACACGGCGCCGGTTATTGCGCAGTTGACCTTCGTAAAGCTGCTCTGACGGTAGCCGAAGCCGCAGTCCTCGTTTTTCACCTCGCACAGCGCCTGATCGGTGAGGTAGTACATGACGACAGACTCCACAACATCCTTCATCTCGCCGCCGTAAGCGCCCGCATTCATCAGAATGCCGCCGCCGACGGAGCCCGGGATGCCGCTTGCAAACTCAAGACCGGCAAGTCCGTTCGCCTGCGCAAACTGCGCAAGCCGTGCAAGCGATACGCCCGCTTCGGCGTAGATGGTGTCGTCCGTTGTGCCCAGACGCAGCTTCGTGAGCTTCTCGGTGCTAACGACGCAGATATCAAGCCCCTCCTCGGGGATTATGAGGTTCGTGCCCTTGCCGACGATGAGCGGCAGCACCTCGTTCATGTGCAGGTAGTAAAACACCTTCGTCATTTCCCAAATGTCCTTGGGTGCGATGAACGCTCTGACCTCGCCGCCGACCTTGAACGAGCAGTGTAAACGCATACTCTCGTGCTCACGCAGGTCGAGGTCGGGTATGTTTTCAATTATGCCGCTGAGGGCCTTTTCTAAATTTTCCATGCTGTCTCCTTTACAGTACGCCCTCGTCAATGGCATAGTCGTGATTTGCAGCCAGGGTCTCGGCCGCATTGTAGCCCATCTTCTTCTGACGGTTGTTCATTGCGGCAAGCTCCAGAATGACCGCAAGGTTTCTGCCCGGCCGGACGGGTATCGTGAGGCTCGGCACGGTGACACCGAGGATATCCTGCGTTTCGTTCGTGAGCCCCAGGCGGTCGTAAGCCTTCTGGTCGTCCCATATCTCCATGTTGACGACAAGGTCTATCGCCGATTCGGGCTTGACAGAGCCCACGCCGTACAGATGGCGCACATCCACAACACCGATGCCCCTTAGCTCCATGTAATAGCGGATAAGCTCGGGCGCAGAGCCTGTCAGGCTGTCCTTGCCGACACGGCGGATATCCACCGCATCGTCGGCGATGAGCCTGTGGCCGCGCTTTATCAGCTCAAGCGCCGTCTCGCTCTTGCCGATGCCCGAATCGCCGGTCAGCAGCACGCCCTCGCCGTGAACCTCGACGAGCACGCCGTGTACCGTCGTGCGGGGCGCAAGGTGCGTGTGCAGCGAGCTTATGACATTGGCCATGAAGTCGGAGGTGTCCTCGCTTGTTGTAAACACATTGCAGTCGTACTTTTCCGCCATCTCAAGACATTCGGGAAACGCCGCTGCGCCGTGGCACAGAACAAGCGCCGAAATGTTGTATTTCATGAGCTCCTCAAAGCTCTGGCGGCGCTCGGCCTCGGTCTTTAGCTCAAGATATGTGCTCTCGACCCTGCCGATTATCTGCAAACGCTTGGGGTCAAAGTAATTATAAAAGCCCGCAAGCTGCAATGCGGGACGGTTGACCTCCGCTAAGGTGAGCACCCTCGTGTCATAATCGGCCGATGTGTGCAGCGGCTTGAGCTCATGCTCGGCCACTAAGGTCTTGAGCTTTACGGAATACTTGCTTGGCATTTGTCCGGCTCTCCTAACAACAATATTATATATTATACATATTACCCTTTTTAGCCCGTTTTGGCAATGATTTTTGCGCAGACGGCGGCAATTCACGGAATCTTAAAAATTTTACTTGCATTTACGGTTACATTCTGTTATTATTATAAAGCTGTTTTCAGCTAAACACAAGCAAGGAGGTGCTTCAATAATGGCAAAATGTCAGTTTTGCGACAAGGGCGTAGCCTTTGGTATTCAGGTTTCCCATTCCCACAGACGCTCCAACCGTACTTGGAAGCCCAATGTGAAGCGCGTCAAGGCCATCGTGGACGGAAGTCCCAAGCATGTTTATGCATGCACTCGCTGCCTGCGCAGCGGTAAGGTCACCCGCGCTGTGTAATATTTTTATTACCCGAAACAAGCTCGCCAAAAGGCGAGCTTTTTTCGTTCCCGAGTGACAGGCTGATTTTCACTCATGCTGCGTTGAAGCCCGAGGGAAATACGGCGTATGTCCCACGAGCTTGGCCTTGCCTGACTGAAAATCATCTCTGTCATATCGTTGCGTACTTGCAACACAAGAAAAAATGGTATATAATCACCCTCGGTTGACAAGGGGATGCACGCCTGACAGTGTATCTCTTGTCTCAATTGGCAGCCTATCTTCACCAAGCAGGAACGAAAGTCGCATATGTGCAGTCCGCTGTCAGGTGCGAAGCAGTTTTGGGAGAGCTGATTTTCGTTCAGGCAAAGGCAAAGCCCGACGGGCATAATGGACATATATGGACTAGGGATTTGACGAAGCATGGGCGAAAAGCAGCCTGCCAAAACCGTGTATACCCTTATCAATCGAGGGTAAGAAAATCGCTTGAAAAATCAATCAGATCGGAGTGTATTACCGATGAAACGCACTAAAATTATTCAGATCTTTAACGAGCAGGAGGCCTTCGGCGGTAAGGAGATAACCGTCTGCGGCTGGGCACGCACCATCCGTGATATGAAAAACTTCGGCTTTATCGAGCTCAACGACGGCAGCGCATTCAAGAGCCTGCAGATAGTCCTTGAGCGTGAGAAGCTTCCCAACTACGATGAGCTTGCCCGTCAGAATGTCGGCGCAGCGTTCATCTGCAAGGGCGAATTAGTCCTCACCCCCGAGGCAAAGCAGCCGTTTGAGCTCAAGGCCGCCGAGGTCACCGTTGAAGGCACTTCCACCCCCGACTACCCCCTGCAGAAAAAGCGCCACAGTGTGGAGTTCCTGCGCACCATTCAGCACCTGCGTCCCCGCACCAACCTGTTTTCGGCAGTGTTCAGAGTGCGCAGCGTAGCGGCACAGGCGGTGCATGAGTTCTTCCAGGAGCGTGGCTTTGTCTATGTCCACACGCCCATCATCACGGGCTCTGACTGCGAGGGTGCAGGCGAGATGTTCAGAGTCACGACCCTTGATCTTGATAACCTTCCCCGCACCGAGGACGGCAAGGTCGATTTCTCCAAGGACTTCTTCGGCAAGAGCACGAACCTGACCGTTTCCGGCCAGCTCAACTGCGAAAACTTCGCCATGGCCTTCGGCGATGTGTACACCTTCGGCCCGACCTTCCGCGCCGAGGTATCGTACACCCAGCGCCATGCCGCCGAGTTCTGGATGATAGAGCCCGAGATGGCGTTTGCAGACCTCAACGACTACATGGACACCGCCGAGGCGATGGTAAAATACATCATCAACCGCACGATAGAGCGCTGCCCGCAGGAGATGCAGTTCTTTAACTCCTTTGTGGACAAGGGTCTGCTCGACAGGCTGCACAATGTCGTGTCAAACGACTTTGCCCGTGTCAGCTACACCGAGGCGATCGATATCCTCAAAAACTGCGGCGAAAAGTTTGATTACCCCGTCGAGTGGGGCATTGACCTTCAGACCGAGCATGAGCGCTACCTGACCGAAAAGGTCTACAAAAAGCCCATTTTCGTCACCGATTACCCCAAGGAGATAAAGGCATTTTATATGCGCCTGAACGACGACGGCAAGACCGTCGCCGCAGCCGACTGCCTTGTTCCGGGCATAGGCGAGATCATCGGCGGCTCGCAGCGTGAGGAAAGGCTCGATGTGCTGACCGCTCGCATGGCTGAGCTCGGCCTTAACCCCGAGGACTACTGGTGGTACCTCGATCTGCGCCGCTACGGCTCGTGCCGTCACGCCGGCTTCGGTCTCGGCTTCGAGCGCATGGTCATGTACCTCACGGGCGTATCGAACATCCGTGATGTCGAGCTTCACCCCCGCACCACCGGCAACGCCGACTTCTAATACAACATATGAAAAAAGCAAGCCCTTGGGCTTGCTTTTTTCATATGTTGTATTCTTCCTTCAGCTGCGCATAGAGTGCATCCCTGTTGTCTGGAGTGATTATATACAGCTCGCAGTCGGGATGACGGCGGACGGCACGCAGAAAGTCGGTGTTTGCCGCCTTGACCGCCGCGAGCACGGTGTAGTCGCCGGATAAAATGCGTATGACCGCCTTTTGAAACTCGGGCGAGGCCGTCTCAAGCGAGCCTATCTCGTCTAAGACCACCACGCTTCCGGCGGGAATATCGGTGAGATACCGCACACCGAGAGTGTCTAAACGCTCAGGGTGCTTTTCCGTGCCGGTGTCGCTTATCGCCATGATGACCGCCGCATCCTCGACACGCTCGGGCGGATTTGCGATGTCATACAGATACACATTGCTCACGCCGTCTACCTCCGGCATTCGCACGGTTATATATCCTCTCGGGGCGGCGCTCATATCCGCAAGCAGGCGCTGTATCAGCGTCGTTTTGCCGGAATTAATATCACCGCACAGCAAAATTTTCATAATCTTCCGCTCCTGTGTCAACGGCACTTGATTATGTGCCGAAAATGTTATAAAATAAACGCAAGTAATTATAAAGGCAAGTCTTCAACTTGTCAATTTGACGCTGAAAGGAATTTTACCATGGCAGAGAAGATAAACATCGCCGACCTGAAGATTGCATACTTTGGGGATAAGACCGTCAAGCACTATATAGAGACCATCGCCGACGCAGACAGCACGCTCCGCCTCGGCAGCATCGCCGCCGTCACAGCCGGCGAAGCTGCGGCAATGGCGCTCAGAGCCATAAGGCTCACCGGTACCGAGGATGAAGCGCTCAAGAAGGCCGAGACCGACTGCGAGACGCTGCGTGACTACTTTGTCAAGATAATCGATGAGGATACCAAGGCCAGAAAGCCCCTTGAAAAGCGCTTGGCCGCAGGCGCTTCCGAGAAGGAGATCGAAAGCGGCTACCTGACCGCCTGCATCATGATAGACGAGCTCATGTATTCCTCCATTCAGATGATGGAGCTGCTCGACAGGGTCGCAGATAAGATCGCGCCTACCGCCGCGGTTTACGCAGCCGCCGCCGTGCGCTACGCAAGGACAGCCATGGACTCCGTGCGTCTTGTACACGCAGTTTACGGCGCCCGCATCGTCGATGAGGTCAGCTCGCACACCGTGACCCGTGAGCCGGAGATCGCCATGGACGGCAACGCCGAGTTCGCCGACACGCTCATGAAAAAGTTCGAGAGCGTCATAAGATAACGCAATACATCGCCAAGGTGCAGATTTTTCTGCACCTTTTTTACTTGCCCTCTTGACTGCCGAACGATAGGTAGTTATAATAAAGACGGCCATAAGGAGGTTTGACATGGAGAAGCAGAAAACTAAACAGAGAATTCTCGATGCGGCGCTTGAGCTTTTCTCGACGCAGGGCTTCGAGGCGACAAGCATTGCGCAGATAGCCGATGCCGTCGGTGTTCGCAAGGCCTCGCTGTACAGTCATTTTGACAGCAAACAGGACATTTTAGACCGCCTGATCGAGAGCATAATGGAGGACTACGCAAAGCACTCGGTGCGCTCGCCTGCCAATCGCATAGGCGACGAGCTCGACCCGGACGGCGTCGTGCGGCTCGTAACAGAGCAGATACGCTACACCGTACACGATGAGCATGTCAGCCGTGCCCGCAAGATGCTCACCATTGAGCAATACCGCAATCCGCAGCTTGCCGAGCTAAAAACAAAGCAAAGCTATACGGATGTGCTTGCCTTTGCCGAGGCGCTCATGGACCGGCTTGTTTCCGAGGGCAAGCTCAAGCCGCTCGATACGCAGATGATGGCGGCGCAGTTTGCGTTTCCGATATCGGTGTGGATGTCGCTTTGCGACCGTGAGCCGGAGCGTGAGGACGAGGCTTTTGACCTCATACAGCGACACATCCGGCAGTTTTTCGAGGCCTTTAAGGCCGATGAGTAAGTATCATGCCTTGCGGCTATGATAATGCTCACAAGCTGCTCAAATGATGGCTTTACCGGCGCTTTTACAAAGATAGCCACCGGCTCGGTGAGCATTAAAAAAGGAGAACAGAAATGACAAACGAACTGATCGGCTGCTGCGGACTGAACTGCGAAAAGTGCGATGCAAGACTTGCGACATTAAATAACGATGACGAGCTGCGGCGCAAGACCGCCGAGCTTTGGAGCAAGCTAAACAGCGCCGATATAACGCCGGAGATGATAAACTGCACCGGCTGCCGCCCTGACGGCGTGAAAACTCCGTTTTGCGGCTTCATCTGCCCTATCCGCAAGTGCGTAAACGCCAAGGGACTTGCCACCTGCGCCGACTGCAAGGATGTGTACGAGTGCGCAACTCTCGGCACGATAAGGGAAAACAACCCCGATGCAATGAAGAATCTGACCGAGCAATAAAATGGGCGTTAAGCTCATTGAACAAGATATGCTGCCGCATGAAAAATTCTTATCTTCAAAGCGGCAGAAGCATCGGACATAAAAAAACCCCCGAATTTTCGGAGGTTTTTTGCTTACCCGACTAAATGATCTACTGCGAGCATGAGACAAAAGCCGCAGAGCATGGCGTAGGTCGCAAGGCGTCCGCTGCCGCGCACATGAGTCTGCGGCACCATGTCGTCGATTATCACATACAGCATCGTGCCCGCCGCAAAGGCCAGTGCAAACGGCAGCAGCGCAGTTGACAAGGTGACGGCAAAGTAGCCGAAGAACACGCCGACGACCTCGACAAAGCCGCTTATGAATGCAATGACGGCGGCTCGGCGCTTGCCGGTACCCGCCTTCAGAAGCGGCGGGATTATTATCATTGCCTCCGGCACATTCTGAAACGCAATGCCCGAGCAAACGGTCACGGCGTCGCTCACATCGCCGGTGCCGAAGCTCACGCCCGCAGCAATGCCCTCGGGAAAATGGTGGATGGCGATAGCCATGACGAACAGCAGCGTCCTGTCACGGCTGTCTCGGTCACCGCTTTTCATGCCGATTTTTTCCGTAAGGCGTGGGCCTGCGTGATTTATCAGCGTCAGAAATCCCGCACCGCAGAATATGCCGAGGGCGGGCAGCCACGCCGCCTTGCCGCCGGAAAACTCCATTGACGGCATAACAAGCCCCAGCACGGCTGCGCACAGCATTATGCCCGCCGCCGCACCCGACACCGCATCCTCGACCCTTGGCGGTATATTTTCGAAAAGAAAGCCGATCACCGCTCCGACGAAGCTGCACAGCGCAATGCCTCCGGCGGTTATAAGTACATAAGTCAAAATAATTCCCCCATCGATGCTACTGTCATCTTATGCATCGTGGGGGAACTTTGTCAGTCCTAAATTTTTACGGATATTTCGCCGGAGTGCAGCGTTCTTGTCTCGCCGTCCACGGTCTCGACGACAAGGCCGAAGTCGGGGGTAATGTCCTTTGCCAGTGCGTCATAGTCGCCGTCAGGGGAAATTACAGTGACGACTCTGCCAAGCATGGTGCAGCGGGACTTGTACTCGCTCAGGTATGCGCTTTTATCCTCGCACCATGCGGCATACATACCGTCAAGCTCGGTAAGTATCGCCGAGATGAGCTTGCCTCGCTCGATGATGAGGCCGGTCTGCGAATAGATAGAGCCCGCCGTGTGCCGCAGCTCCTCGGGAAAGTCCTCGGGGCGGGTGATGACATTGAGCCCTATGCCGATGACTGCGTAGTCGAGCTTATCGCCGCTGACGGCGCTCTCACAAAGGATGCCGCAGATCTTTTTGCCCTTGAGATACAGGTCGTTGACCCACTTTATCTCGGGCTTCACACCACTGACGGTCTCTATCGCCATGCACACGGCGGCGGCGGTGTTCGCCGTCAGGCTCTGGGCGCAGGATGCGGCGCAGTCCGGACGCAGCAGCAGCGACATGTAAATGCCCAAGCCCTGCGCCGAGGCAAAGCTCCTGCCCATGCGGCCCCGACCGGCGGTCTGCGCATTTGCAATAACCACCGTGCCCTCGCTCGCACCCTCGGCTGCGAGCTTTTTAAGATAGGTATTTGTCGAGTCAAGCGACTCAAACGCATTAAGCTTTATCTGCAACTTTTTCATTTGCCTTACCTGCTTTTCTGACATTTATATAGTGCTCTATCATGAGGACGATGAACACGCTGCTGCAATAGCCGAATATCGGGTATATCACGCCGATGAGGTCGCCGAAGCCCACAAGGCTGCCGCATACGGTGGCGGCGGCGCAGGCAACCGTGAACAGTGTTTTATGGCTTTTTATGCGTTCGGACTTGCGGAAAATGATGCTCGTGAAGCCGACGAGATTAGAAAGCGCCGTGCCGAACATCGCAAGCAGGAGCAGCACGCCGTAGACTATGCCGACCGCCTTGCCCTTCGACTGCGCAAGGGCGAGCATGGGAAGCTCGGCCTCCGACAGCGACGGCCGGGCGCTTATCGACAGCAGCACGCTTCCTGCAATTGCGAGCAGAACCGCAGCACCGACGGCTATGCCGCAGACGGCGGCTTTTTTGCTTTTCATGAATTCACCGAGCGGCGATATCATGGCGATATTTCCAAAGGTATTATAGCAGGCAAACGACAGCGCCGCAACCACCCACGAGCCCATTAGCGGATTTGAACCCGCCGCCGCAGGCTGCGCAAACTGCACGCCGTTTTGCGAAACGCTGATGATGCCGAAAACGAGCGTCACGACGGCGAGAACGGGAACCGTTGCCGAGAACGCCGCAACCATACCGCCGAGACCGGCGAGCGACACGAACGCCACCAGCGCCGCCAGAGCGGCCGAGCCGAGCGCCGTCGGGATACCGAAAAGCTGATTTAACAATGCGCCCGCACCGGCGGACATGATGGTGCACACGCCGAACAGAAACAGCAGCTCAAGCACCGTCACGGCGGCACGCAGTATGGGAATGTTCCATCTCACGACCAACTTATCGACATCGGCTATGCCGCTTATTCTGTTGAGGTCGAGCATCAGAACACCAACACCGAAAAGCATCGCCATGGCAATGGCAAGGCCGACGGCGCCATTTAAGCCGAACGAGCCGAAAAACTGCCACAGCTCTTGGCCGGACACATAGCCTGCGCCGAGAAAGCAGCCGGCAAACGCAAGCCCTAAATTCAATGCACCGATCTTTTTCATCCGATCCCCTCCCTATCCAAGCACCATATTATCTTACCTTGAAAGCCGAAAATGTCAATAGACAAAAGCCGCTGAGTCATCGGCAGGCGATTTACATAACATGTTGAAAACCGTGTTGAAACTGTTCAAAACCCTTGATAACAGACATTATGCAGCGCAGCATCGGTTACATAATAATGTCGAAACCGTACGAACAATGTCGGATGCACAAAACCGACACCGATAAAAATCGGTGCCGGTTTCTTTGTATGCACTTCTGTCTTACTTATTTGACACGCACAAAAAGCCTCGCTTCCGAAGAAGCGAGGCTTTTGAATGTTTCAGGTATTACTGCTGCTGGGCAGTGCTGGCCTTCTTGCCGACGGTGGCACGCAGGGCAAACAGTACAACGATGGTCATCACGATGCCGATGGGCAGGCAGATCCATGCGTTCTTGACAAAGCCTGCGATGACGAAGTTCACGAAGCTCAGTGCTGCAACGGTGATCGCATACGGAAGCTGGGTCTGGACATGCTCGATGTGGTTGCAGTTTGCACCGGCGGAAGCCATGATGGTGGTGTCGGAGATAGGCGAGCAGTGGTCGCCGCAGACAGCACCTGCAAGGCAGGCGGAGATGCCGATCATGAGCAGGGGATCGCCGACCTTGAAGATAGGCAGGACGATGGGGATGAGGATACCGAAGGTGCCCCAGCTGGTGCCGGTTGCGAAAGCGAGCAGGCAGGCAACGACAAAGATGATTGCAGGCAGCATGTTGAACAGACCTGCGGAAGCGGCCTTCATAACGCCCCCAACATAGGTGGCGGCGCCGAGCAGACCCGTCATGTTCTTAAGCGTAACTGCGAAGGTCAGAATGAGGATAGCGGGAACCATTGCGTTGAAGCCCTTGACTACGCAGCTCATTGCGTCCTTGAAGGTGGTGACGCGGCGGCAGCAGAGGTAGATGATGGTGAAAACGACTGCCACGAGAGAGCCCCAGGGCAGACCGACGAATGCGTCGGTGTTGCCGAATGCGCCGATAAAGTCGCCTGCGACGCCGCTTTCGGGATCCCAGAAGCCGCCGACATACATAAGGCCGATGATGCACATTATGATAAGTACGATGATGGGGATGAGCATATCCCACAGGGTTGCCTTGGTATTCTCGACCTCTTCGTCGCCGCCGAGGGAACCGAGATTGCCCTTGAGAGCCTCAAGCTCACTCTTTGCCATGGGGCCGTAGTCAAAGCCCATGACGATCATGCCGATGACGAACACGAAGGTCAGCAGGGAGTAGAAGTTAAAGGGAATAGCCTGGATGAAAAGCTGGATGCCGGAGATGCCGGCGTCCAGATCCTCGGCAACGCCGGAGACCGCTGCCGCCCAAGAGGAAACGGGGGCGATCATGCAGACGGGAGCTGCGGTAGCGTCGATGATGTATGCAAGCTTTGCACGCGAGATCTTCTGGTTGTCGGTCAGCGGACGCATGACGGAGCCGACGGTCAGGCAGTTGAAGTAGTCGTCGATGAAGATCAGAACGCCGAGAACGAAGGTTGCAAACAGCGTGCCCGCACGGGTCTTAACATGCTTTGCCGCCCACTGTCCGAAGGATGCGGCAGCGCCCGTGGAGTTAACGAGAGCGACCATGATGCCGAGGATAACGAGGAACATGAAGATACCTGCGTTGCCGGTGATGGCTTCCGTGAAGCCGTCCTTGATCATGGCGTCAAGTGCGCCGATGGGGTTAAAGTTGGAGACGAACAGTGCACCGACAAGTATGCCGATGAACAGCGAGCTGAAGGTCTCCTTGGTGATAAGCGCAAGGACGATTGCGACTATCGGCGGGACCAGCGCCCAGAAGGTGTTTACGAATTCCATAACGTTTTTTCCTTTCTTTTGAACAAAAAAATTGAGCCATGACGCTTCATGACTCAACAGGAAAAACATATTCTTGCCGATCATGACAGCTCTCCGCATTTGCGACAGTCCGCAGGATATTCTCCTGCGTCCCAGACACCGGCCATTCGGGAAAATGATCGGCTCTTCGGCGGAGGCCCCTTTCGCTTAACGCTTCCCGGCGTTTTACTAAGCTACTGATGGCGACCGCACCTCTATCATGCTCTGTTCAATTCACCGCCATTATAACCGCAATTCACGATTTGTCAATACCTTTGTGAAATTTATTTTGCTTTTAACAAGAAATTCATGCAGAGCTTGTCTATTTTAATTTATAATGTTAAAATGATAAAAAACGATAAAACGCAAAGGACGGCTTAATATGAAATATTCTTTTATAGGTCTGGGCAACATGGCGTCTGCCATTATCGCAGGCATGGCTGCCTCGGGTAAATTCAAAAACGACAACATTTACGGATATAATCGCTCGGAAGGAAAGACAAACACTCTGCGTGACCGCCACGGGCTCATTCCCTGTGCCTCGGCTCTCGAAGCCGTGGAAAAAGCGGAGGTCGTCGTGCTGTGCGTAAAGCCGCAGGTCATGCCGAAGCTATTAGAGGAGATAGCCGGAGCGATAACAAAGGATAAGCTCGTTATTACCATTGCAGCAGGAAAAAGCTGCGACTGGTACGAGTCAAAGCTCGGCAAGGGCGTTCCCGTCGTGCGTGTGATGCCGAATATAAACGCCAAGGTCAAGGCCTCCGTCACCGCAATCTGCGGCGGCAAAAACGCCAAGGACGAGCATATAAAAATCGCCGACGGCATTTTCTCGACCGTCGGCAAGATATATCATATTGAAGAAGCGCAGTTTCCCGCATTCGGCGCACTCGGCGGCGCCTCGGGCGCATTCGTGCTTTTGTATATAGACGCACTTGCCGAGGCCGGCGTGCGTGCGGGCTTTGCCCGACCCATGGCCGAGGAGATCGCCACGGCGACCGTTGTCGGCAGCGGACTTTTGGCAATGGACTCGAGCGAGCACCCCGTTGCGCTCATGAACAAGGTCTGCTCCCCGGGCGGCACGACCATAGAGGGCGTGTGCAAGCTCAAGGAGCTCGGCTTCGAGACCGCCGTTCAGCAGGGGCTGAAGGCAATCATCGAGAAAGACATTCAGCTTTCGCAGAACTGACAAACGCTCTTTAAGCAGCAATTTTCGCACATCGGCTTGCGTGCGGTGCACACCGCTCTGCCGTGCAGGACGATGCGGTGGCAGAAGTCGGAGCTTTTCTCCGGCGGAAGCTGCCTGCGCAGCTCAAATTCTATCTTGACGGGGTCTTTGAGGTTATCGACCAAGCCGAGCCTGTTTGAAATGCGGATGCAGTGCGTGTCCACAACCGTCGAGCCCGGGATGCGGTACACATCGCCGAGGATGAGGTTTGCCGTCTTGCGGCCTACCCCGGGGAGCTTCAAAAGCTCATCCATGCCGTCGGGCACCTTGCCGCCGTAATTTTCGACAAGCATTTTCGCACAGGCGACGATGTCCCGGGCCTTGGCACGGTAAAAGCCGCAGGAGCGGACATATTCCTCGACATCCTCGACCTTCGCTGCGGCGAAGCTTTCAAGCGTCGGGAAGCGCTCAAACAGTGCGGGCGTTATCATGTTGACCCTTGCGTCCGTGCATTGAGCGGCAAGACGCACGGAGATAAGAAGCTCATACGGCTTTTCATAGTCGAGCGTGCAGTCGGCGAGGGGATATTCCTCCTCCAAAAGCCGCACTATCTCAAGAACCTGTTCTTTGCTGCGCATAAAATCACTCCGTTTCGACAAAAACATACCACATTTTCACCCAAAACACAACAGCGAGGTATTGGCAATGTATAAGCCTCTGGCAGATGAGATAAGACCCTCCAGCCTTGACGAGGTCGTCGGGCAGGGGCATATTTTAGGCAGAAACGGCATGCTGCGCCGCATAGTCGAAAGCGGGCAGATACCGAACATGATATTCTACGGCCCGTCCGGCACGGGCAAGACCACAGTTGCAAGGATAATCGCCGAGAAAACCAACCGCACACTGCGAAAATTAAACGCCACCACGGCGGGTATTGCGGATATCAAGGCGATAATATCGGAGCTCGACACGCTCCTTACTCCGAGCGGCGTGCTGCTGTATCTTGACGAGATACAGTACTTCAACAAAAAGCAGCAGCAGTCGCTGCTGGAGTTCATCGAGGACGGCAGGATAACGCTCATCGCATCCACGACGGAAAACCCCTATTTCTGCGTGTTCAACGCAATTTTGAGCCGCTCGACCGTGTTCGAGTTCAAGCATGTGCCGGCCTGCGAGGTCGAGCCCGCCGTGCAGCGTGCGATAAATATTCTTGCCGAGCGCAACGCCGTTACGCCCGAGATAGAGCCCGGCGTTCTGCGCAGGATAAGCTCTGCCTGCGGCGGCGATGTGCGCAAGGCAATAAACTCCGTGGAGCTGCTGTTCTCGGCGGCAAAGCGTGATGACGGCAAGGTGCTTTTGACCCTCAATGACGCCGATGCGATCTCCCAGCGCAGCGCCATGCGCTATGACCGTGAGGGAGACGAGCATTATGACATTCTATCGGCGCTGATGAAATCGCTGCGTGGCTCCGACCCCGATGCGGCGCTGCATTATTTAGCCCGGCTTCTGGAGGTCGGCGACCTTGTGGGCGCCTGCCGCAGGATACTGTGCTCTGCCAGCGAGGATATCGGCCTTGCCTATCCGCAGGCGGTGCCCATCGTCAAGGCCTGCGTTGACTCGGCGCTTCAGCTCGGGCTTCCCGAGGCAAGGCTTCCGCTTGCCGAGGCCTGCATCTTCCTTGCCACCGCACCGAAGTCAAACTCCGGCATCATGGCGATCGATGCCGCCATCGCCGATGTCAAGGCGGGCAAAACAGGCCCCGTGCCCCGTGAGCTTCAGAATGTCCATGCCGACGGCACGGGCTTTGAGCGTGAGCAGGGGTACAAGTACCCGCACAGCTTTGACCGCCACTGGGTGCGGCAGCAGTACCTGCCCGACGAGCTTAAAAACGCCCGATACTACGATTACGGCGATAATAAGATAGAGCAGGCGGCGAAGAAATATTGGGACGAGATAAAACACTGACGGAGGTTCAGATGGATATTCAGGTCGGCGATATAGTCACCATGAAAAAGCAGCACCCCTGCGGCGAAAAGCGCTGGCAGGTGCTCAGGATAGGCGCAGATTTCAAGCTGCGCTGTCTCGGCTGCGGCCACGAGGTCATGGGCGCAAGAAGCAAATTTGAAAAAAACATACGCAGTGTTGAACGAAACGGAAAAGAATGATAAAATGAATAATGTTGAAGCAATAAGAAGCAGCCTCATCGCCGCCGAGCTCGATGCGGTGCTTATAACGGACGAGAAAAACCAGCGCTACGCAACGGGCTTTGCGTTTACGGACGGCGCCGTGCTCGTGACGAGGAAAAGTGCGTTTTTGTTCACCGACTCCCGCTATATCGAGGCGGCTTCAATGACGGTGGCGGATAATATCACGCTCCGCCTTTTCGGGGCGGGCAAGCGCCTTTCGCAGCTGGTAAAAACGGAGCTTGACAACGAGCATGTCGAGCGTCTCGGCGGCGAGGAGGGCACGCTCCCGCACGGGCAGTATCTTGCCTATGAAAATCTCTTGGGCAGGAAATTGATCCCCTCCCAGCACATTTTCAGCTCCCTGCGTGCGTCGAAAACCGCCGAGGAGCAGGAGTATATGCGCCGTGCCCAGGCGATAGCCGAGCTTGCGCTGAGTGATGTTTTGCAGATAATCAAGCCCGGAGTCAGCGAGCGGGATATAGCCGCCGAGATAACCTATCGGCTTTTGAAGCACGGCGGCGAGGGCAACTCCTTTGACCCCATCGCCGTAACGGGCAAAAATTCGAGCATGCCGCACGGCGTGCCGGGCGATGCTTTGGTTCAGAACGGCGACTTTGTCACCATGGACTTCGGATGCTTAAAGTATGGCTACTGCTCGGACATGACCCGCACGGTCGCCGTGGGCCATGCAACGGATGAGATGAAAAATGTGTACGACACGGTTCTGCGTGCCCAGCTTGCCGGTATCAAGGCAGCCAGAGCGGGCGTTACCGGCCGCAGCATAGACAAGGCCGCAAGGGATGTCATCGCCGATGCCGGCTACGGCGAATATTTCGGTCACAGCTTCGGACACAGCCTGGGGCTCGACATTCACGAAGCGCCGCCCGCTTCACCGGCAACGGAGACTATCATGCCCGTCGGAGCGGTCATCTCGGCAGAGCCGGGGATATACCTGCCCGGCAAGTTCGGCGTCCGCATCGAGGATGTGCTCATCCTGCGTGAGGACGGCTGCGAAAACATAACACATGCGGATAAAAACCTGATAATACTTTGAGGAGGACGGCAAATGGCAAGCAACAAACCCAAAAAGAAAGACAACGACAAGGATATACGCAGTAAGCTCATGGTGCCGCTTGCGGTGATGGGCTTTCTGTTCATCTTCGGTACGGCGATAGTGCAGGCGCTCTTTCCGAGCTTTCCGGCGTCGGTGCGAAACATCCTGTATCTGTTCGGCGTGATATCGTTTGTGGTGTATATGATACAGATCGCCTTTGAAAAACGTACCGGAAAAAGCGAAAAAGGCGGCAAACCCGTGCAAAATCGGCTTTCGGGCAGAAAATAATCTTGCATATTTATGCTATTTAATGTAGAATACATAAGTTAAGACATTTAAACAGAAAATTTACATTGGAGGATTATCTATATGATCACAGCAGGCGATTTCAGAAACGGCGTTACCTTTGAGATGGACGGCCAGGTCATGCAGGTCATTGAGTTCCAGCATGTCAAGCCCGGCAAGGGCGCAGCCTTCGTTCGCACCAAGATGAAGAATGTCATCACCGGCGCCGTTACCGAGACTTCCTTTAACCCCACCGCAAAGTTCGAGAATGCCACCGTCGACCGCCAGACCATGGAGTACAGCTACAACGACGGCAATCTGTATTACTTCATGAATCCCGAGACCTACGAGTTAGAGCCCGTTGACGAGTCCGTTCTGGGCGAGAACTTCAAGTTCGTCAAGGAAAACATGGAATGCACCATCTACTCCTACAAGGGCAAGGTGTTCAATGTCGAGCCGCCCTTCTTCGTTGACCTCGTCGTCACCGATACCGACCCCGGCTTTGCAGGCAACACCGCTACCAACGCAACCAAGCCCGCCACCGTCGAGACCGGCGCAGAGATCAAGGTCCCTCTCTTCATCGAAGAGGGCGAGAAGATCCAGATCGACACCCGCACCGGCGAGTATCTCGGCAGAGCAAAGTAAGTTATAAGTTGTTTATATTTGATAATAAGCAAAAAGCAAATAAGCTGACGGAAGTCGAGCTCTATCGTCTGTCGGCTTAAAAGTAAGGAGGTTTGACTTGTGACCGCATCTGAAAAAGTAGCATATCTGAAGGGTCTCGCCGAGGGCCTCGGCATTGACGGAGAAACTTCCGAGGGCAAGCTCATGCTTGCAATGATCGATGTTCTCGACTCGCTTGCAGACGATGTCGAGGATCTTGAAGCGACCGCCGCAGACCTTGCCGACAGCATCGATGATATCGGCGAGGACATGGCGTATCTTGAGGATCTGTGCTTTGACGACATGGACGAGGATGACGAGGACGATTATGACGATCCCGATGACTGCGACGGCGAATGCTCCGTCTGCTGCGGCTGCGGTGATGAGATCGAGTATGAGGTCACCTGCCCGCAGTGCGGCAAGACCTTGACCGTCTATGAGGACGACCTCGACTTCGGCAGCATCCGCTGCCCCGAATGTGACGCAGAGTTAGAGTTCGACCTCGACCACGACGACGAGGACGAATCCGACGAATAAAGCATAGCAAAAAGGCTTCCTGCTCGGGAAGCCTTTTTTGCGTCTTATGAAGCTTTATCTGCGGTGGTGTCTTGCGGTTCGCCTGTGGTGTCGTCCGGGAGCTCGAGCGGGAGGTTTTTGACCTCCTCGGTGAGGGCTTTGACTGCGTCTACATCTACGACCAAGCCGGCGTAGCCGCTGCGCATATCGGCGAAGAACTCTATGTCACATAGCTTTTCGTATAGATATTGCGCACGCTCATCCGAAGTGTCAGGACCGAGTTCGTTACCGAGCGCACAAGTCAGACCCCAGACTGCTCTCCAATTTTCGTCTTCGGTATAAGCGCCCCAGCAATAGGCATATTGCTGGAGTAAAAGATAATTATCTTCTCGGGTCTGACGGTCGCCTTTGAGAAACACATCCCTCGTAAAGAGATAAGCGTTTTCTATCTGCATGCGGGAATACAGCTCTTTGGCGCTGTTCTTGTAGTTGTGCAGCCTGATAAGGCTGAAAACAAGCGCCAGCGCCAGCACGGCGGAGACAACGCACAGCAGGGTCTGCTTTGATTTACTCGTCATTTTTCCGTTTCTCCTTTCAGATAAATGTGCTCGGCAATGTCGAAAATGCTGTCTCTGTCGAGCGTGCCGGTTATCGAAAAATAAATGTCGTTTTCCTCGTCGAAGATGAGCAGGACACTTATGTACTTTGCCTTGCGAAGCCTGTAAAAGTCGGCGGGCATGCCGTTTACCTTTGTCTGTTCGACGCTGTCCTCATTGCCGGAGGTGACGGTCTGCACCGTGCCGATGTTCATGTAGCTGTACTCAAAAACGAAGGACTTGCCAGTCTCGGCGTTTGAGTACATCGCACGGCAGAATGAATCGCTGCGGTAGACCGAAGTCTCCTCGAAGCCCTCCGGCAGCCGCCCTAACTCGTATGCGGGTAGGGGAGCGTCGGACACCTCCGAGTAAAAGCGGTAGACCGTTCCGGCGTCGTAAAGCTCCCTCGTCCACTTGAGCACGGCGGCTCTTGCCGTGGGGCTTGCGGCCATCACTGTACCGAGGGCGAGTGTCGCCGTAAGGACGATAACGGCGGCGTAGCGTATCACCGTGTACCATATCTGCCGCTTCTGCCGGTGCAAAAGCTTATCCATTTTTGCTGTGAAATCGTCCGAGAACTCATGCTCGCACTCGGCTCGGGAGGGGAGACTGCTTAGCATCGACCCGGCGACGAGCTGCGCTGCCGTTTTGAGGTCGTTATCATCGAAAATTGCGTCATTCGGCATGGGTCATGTCTCCCTCCTCCATTCGTTTTTTGAGTGCGCTTTTGGCACGACTAAGCTGCTTTTTCATCGCCGCATACGACACGCCGAAGAAATCGGCAAGCTCCGTAGTCGAGTAGCCGTTATAGTACCGCAGCAGCAGTATCTCACGGGCGTGAGCGGGCAGTCTCGCCATCGCATCGGCAAGGCCGTTGTCGCCGGGCAGGGGGATGTTAACGCCACAGACGGCCTCGCTCATGCCGACCTCAGCCTGACGGTTTCGCCTGCGCAGGAGGTCTATCGCCTTGCGCTCGACTATTATAACGACGAAGGCACGGGTTTGGGGACATTCTATCGTTTTTATCTTCGAGAAATTTTCGGCGAGCGATATAAACGCCTGATGCACGGCGTCCTCGGCATCCTGTGAGTTGTGCAGAATGTTGTTTGCGGTGTAAAACATGAGCCCTCTGTAGGTCTCGTACAGCGCCGCAAACTGCCGTTTATTCTCCTCGCCCTCGATCATCTGCAAGTAAACGATCACAGCTCCTCCCCCTTTCCTTAACCCTTATAACGCCGCAGATGCAATTTTGGGGACATTGCCCCGCACGAAATTTTATAAATTCTGAAAAATATTATAGCATTTGACAAAGATAATGTAAATGTTTGCCCCTTGACATAAGCGGCACAATGGGGCATAGTTAAGTTATCCTTTTAAACGGAGCGCTTATGAAAACGAAGATGACAAACAGAATATCGGCGTTTTTGCTTGCGGCGGGGATGCTCGTGCTGAGTGCCTGCTCGGCACCGGCGCCCGAGCCGCACCCGACCGCAACGCCCGAGCCCACGGGGATAGACCTCTGGGTACAGGCCGCCGAGGAGCGGTACAACATGAAATACGACGGCTTCGCCGGATATTGGGACAGCATGTGCGACGGCTTTTACGGCGACAGCGTCAAGACCATTTTGTCGATAATCCGCTTTGACGACAAGGACAAGGAGATCACCGAAAAGCGGGCGGAATACGCCAAAAAGTACGGCGACGACTGGCACTACACGGTCACGGGCCGCAGCGAAACGCAGCTTGACGAAAAGGCGTGCAGCGACTTTGCCGATGAGCTTGAGGATATCTCGAAAAAGGCGGATGTGCTCGTGTCCGCCGCCGAAAAGTGGGACGAGCAGGCGTGGCAGGATTACGCAGACGCCCACGACTGCACGACAGACGAGGCGAAGACACTCGTTGCGGCGTACAAGGCGATAAGCGAAAAGTCGCACGAGGCGAAGGTCACGAACGCCGTTGACCTCACGCTGACGCTCGAATTTTCCGGCAGCAAGACAAAAACTTCGCAGACCACGGAGCAAAACACCGTCTACGAGGTAAACGGCGTGTATGTCTCCGAAATGCTCCTTGACTACACCTACTCGCTATTAAATTTAGCATGCTGAAAAAACTCCGTCCCTTATTAGGGCGAACACAGACAAGGAGAAACCGGTTTTGACCGGCTCTTTTCCGCCCATGCTTCACAAAAAAATTCCGGTAATACACAAAGTATTGCCGGAATTTTGTCGTTTTGCCTGAACGAAAAATAGCTCGCTCAAAACTGCTGCGCACCCTGTAAAAGTAAGGTGCATCATTCTATAAGGCGGAAAGCCTGTTTTACAGGGCGGATTATCCTTATCTGAGTCCGCCCTTTGTTCGGAGTTTTTGCTTATTTATGCGCTTCGACAAATTGGGTGTATTCGTCGGGCATGACGAGATAGGGCTTGTCGGTTATCTTCCATGCAAGCTCATCGGTGGATGCGAGGACGCGGTCTATGCGGTCTTGTATCCCGATTATCTCGTCCAGGCATATCTGTGCGCTTTTCGTGTCGCCGGCTTGCATATACAGCTGATATCCGACGGCAAGCTTGTTGAAGTAATCGACATACTCGCCTTTTATGTACTTGGTGTTTGCCAACGCATTGTTCTTGTCGTCTATCACCGCTCCGAAGTCGCCCCGACCGAACGCCGCCTCGGCCTTTGCGTCCCACGCAAGGGCAATGTGGTCATTGAGCGCCAGGATCGCATCGGCCTGCTCGTCCATCTCCTCGGCGGTCTCGGCCTGTGTAAGCAGCTCCATGCGGGCCTGCGTATTCCACGGATAGACCTTGACCGATGCCTCGACCTTGCCCGAGTAATACAGCGTGCTGCCGACACCGATATACAGCGAACCGAGAATGAGCACGGCGGCGACCGCCTTAGCGGGCACTGTGAGCTTCACGGTTTTCGTCTTGCCGGTGTCCCAGTCAAGGCATACAAGCAGGATAAAATACATTGCGATATACTCAAGGTCAAAGTCCATCATACAATGGGCAAGCAGCGTGAGCAGCACGACCTTGCGCACCGCAGGCTGCTTTGCAACGACCGCCTTCACGACGGCAACGATGGCGATAACGGCGGGTATCCAGCCGATATCCAGCAGCATTTGCAGCAGCTCGTTATGCACCCATCTTACCGAGTACAGACCTGTCTGGAAGCTGCCGTGCGACATGTAATAGCCGAGGTAGCCCAAGCCGAAGGGGTGATTGCCGATGACCGGCAGGGCGTCCTTCCAATACAGCAGTCGGCCGAGCAGCGTAGACTCGCTCGCTGACAGTGCAAGCAGATGGCTGACCGAATACGAGCCGCCGAGGGCAAGGATCATGACGGCGAACGCCAAGACTATCGCCGCAGCGCCGATGACGAGCGCCTTCGGATTTTTTCTGAGCCGGATAAACAGGCTCACGAGCAGCGCCGGTATCGCCAGCACGAATACCGTGCGGCTGCCGGACTGGACAAGTCCGAACACGAGAACAAGTGCGCACAGCACCCGCCTTATGTTGATCTTCTCCTCGTTCAGAATGAGGATCTCAATACCAAGCAGCATGAAGCAGGCAAAGGTGTTCGGGTACTGGAAAAAGCCTGCGAGCCTGTCTCGTGAGGTGAACAGGCTGTAAAGTGCGGGGATGTAGTGCAGCGCAAACGACACGACCACCATAAGTGCGCCGATCCACGGCAGATCCTTTAATATGGTGCTGCGCTCGTCGCTGCTCGTTTGCAGCAGGCAAAGCGCCATGAGCGGAACGGGCAGATATTTTGCGACGCCCCAAACGGAAAGCCCCTTGTCGACCGCCCACAGTATCGAGACGCAGTAGCCGATATACACCGCAATTGCGGTGACGGAGGCGGCGTTCCGACGGAAGCCCAGCTCCTGCCGTCTGCTCAGCAAAACGAGCCAGACAAACAGCACGACCGAGACAAGGGCACTCGTCAGCTCGTAAAACAGACCCACGGCAAACAGCGAAACGGCCATTATTATACGCAGCGAATTCAGATATGTTTTAGGCATGATCTTCTCTCCAAAAATGCATTTGCCTTATTTTACATTATGCGGCATATAAAAGCAAGAGCGCATGTTTGCGGCAGGTGAGGGCACTTGTTCGTTAGAATGAATAAAAACGCACATTCGCTTGCATATGATTGTTGTAATAATGCATATTGTTGCGAGTGTGTTGAAATTTAATGAAAAAATATTCAGCAAAACACTTGACATATCCATTCGCAAAGCGTATATTATGCACTGTCAATGAATAAATACTCACCGAAAGGAAAAATCGACATGAACCTCAAAAAGAAGCTTATGGTTTGCGCAATGACCGTTGCAGCGGTCACTGCGATCGGTATCGGCAGTGCTTCGGCCTGCACGATGATATATGTCGGCTCTGATCTCACGACCGACGGCTCCACCTTCATGGCGAGAAGCGAGGACTACTCCAACAGCTACAACAAGGTCGCTTATGTAAGCGAACACGGCAAGCATGCCGCAGGCAGCGTATACGAAGGCTGCTACGGCTTTACCCACACCTTCAGCCACGACAGCTACTCCTACACCGCCGTTTCCGACGATAATCTCGACGGCGTGTGCCCCGACTGCGACGGAACGCACGCACACACCCCGATGGAGGAGTGCGGCACGAACGAGAAGGGCGTTTCCGTTTCCGCAATGGTCACGCTCGGCTGGAAGGGCAACAGCTACTTCAAGGCGCTTGACCCGATGGTGGGTGGCGGTATGTGCGAAAGTGACATGACCACTGTTCTCCTCGGCGAAGCAAGCTCCGCTAAAGAGGGCGTTGAGCTGCTGATGAACATTTACGACACTGTCGGTGCCGAGGAGCGCTCGGGCGTTCTCATCGGCGACCAGAAGGAAGTCTGGTATGTCGAAAACTACACCGGCCACCAGTACATTGCGGTCAAGCTCTCCTCCGACATGATCGCCATCAGCCCGAACATGGGCGCTATCGGCCTTGTCGACCTTGACGACACCGAGAATGTCATCGCATCGGATAAGGTCATCGAGATCGCAAAGCAGGCCGGAACCTATGTCGGCGATGAGGCCGAGAACACCATCGACTTCCGTGCCTCCTACTCCAACACCGGCATCAATTCCCGAATGGTAAACGGCCTTAACTACCTCGCAGGCAGCGAGAAGTTCACCTCCGCAAACACCGTAAGCTCCGACTTTACCATCACCAATGTCAAGGACGGCAAGATCGTCACCATGACTACCGCTATCGAAGCGGCCAAGAATCTCGGCGCAAAGGATATGGTCGACTTCTACAAGGTCAACGGTATCGGCAACACCGGCAATCTCGAGTGGCACATCTTCCAGATCCAGTCCACCGGCCCCATGGAGACAGCCACCGTTGAGTGGCTTGCAATGGAGCACGGCCAGTACACCGTTGCAATTCCTTACCTGCCCGTTTTGACCACCGACATGTACGAGGGCTACATGGTCGGCGGCCTCGGAAGCGCAAGCTTCACGACAGAAAAGCCCGACAGCTTCTACGGCGCATTCCCCTCTGTCAGCTGGAAGGGCAGCGGCTACAAGATCCTGCCCGAGGGCTGGGAAACCGGCTACTACTGGTCCGTTGACGGCCTGAGCAACTTCGCTCTGTCCGATGAGTGCTCTGATGAGGACAACGCACTCATCCACGCAAAGCTTGCCGAGATGCAGGCAAAGTGCTACGACAAGATCGGCGAGATGAAGGCCGCCGTCAGCGGTATGGACACGGCATCGGCTAAGATATACGCCACCGCCGAGAGTGCAGCTCTGGCAAAGCAAGCACATCAACTCACCCTTGATCTTTACAAGCATGTTGCAACCGGCGAGCACAGCTACGGCGACTGGGAGACCACCGTCGAGCCGACCTGCACGGATGCCGGCAGCAAGCAGAAGGTCTGCTCCGTCTGCGGCGACACCGTCACCGAGGAGATAGCCGCAGCCGGCCACGCATGGGAAAGCAACTTCACTGTCGACAAGGAGCCGACCTGCACCGAAGCCGGCAGCAAGTCCGTCCACTGCGCAGACTGCGACGCAGTCAAGGACAAGACCGTCATCGAGGCCAAGGGTCACGCATGGGAAAGCGACTTCACCGTTGACAAGGAGCCGACCTGCACCGAGAGCGGAAGCAAGTCTATCCACTGCGCAGACTGCGACGCAGTCAAGGATGTCACCGTCATCGCACCACACGACCACAGCTGGGACGAGGGCAAGGTGACCAAGGAGTCCACCACGCTCGAAAACGGCGAAAAGGTGCTTACCTGCACCGAGTGCGGCCAGACCGAGACCGTTTCGATACCCGCACTGGTCATCCCGCAGACCGGTGACAACAGCAACATCGCAATTTGGCTCGACGTGCTCGTAATGTCCGGCCTTGGCGTGAGCGCAGTAGTCGCAAGTAAGAAAAAAGAAGAAAACTAAGAGTGTTAGCAGAACCCCGTCAGAGCCTCGTCTCTGACGGGGTTTTTCTTCATATTGCAAAAGCAATGCTTTTGTGTTATATTAAAATAGTATCATTGTAGATTGAAACCTCAAGGAGGAAAAATACATGAAAAGGTTATTGGCACTGTTTCTGGCCCTTATCATGGTATGTACTCTGCTGCCCGTCTCCGCTTTGGCGGCAGGCACAGAGACGCTCACGATCGCCGGCGGCAATTATACGGCGAGTGCGAGCGGCACCGGCTGGTCATGGGACTCGGCTAACAGAAAGCTGACCCTGAACGGCTACAAGGGCAACGCCATAAAGTACAGCGGAAGTATGACCATCGTCCTGAAGGGCGCAAACACCATCACCCTGTCAAAGGACGCAAAGTTCGGCATATCCGTCGGCGGCAAGCTGACGATCAATAAGTCGACATCTTCAGCGAGCGATACCCTCACCGTAAAGCAGACGGTATCCGCTTCACCGTCGAACCTCATCCAGACCGGCGGCAACACCGAGGCTCAGGCCTGCGTTATAAACGGCGGCACCGTCACTCTTCAAAACGAGGTCGTCGGCGGCACCGGCAAGGGCATTGCGTACATGGCCGAGGTCAATAACGACGCAAAGCTCAGCATCACCGCTCCGTATCGCGGCGTCGGCTCGACCCTCAAGACCAACACCTCCGGCGCAGTCACCGTGACCGCAAAGGGCAGCAGCTCCTTTGCGGCGGCAGTATGCGGGCTTGATGCCAGGGGCTCCGGCACCGTAACGCTCAACGCAACATCTCCGGCAGTCACCGTCAGTGACAGCCTTAATATCGCAAGCACCGCAGGCAAGGTGGTGCTCAACGGCTACACCAGGGTCGCAGGCGACCCCGTGGACAACTACTCCGTTGCATACAGCAAAAAGGTGCAGGGCGTGGACAACTACTATGAGGGTCATTATACGACCGACCCCAAAGGAAATCCCGGCTACTACCTTTGCGATTCAAACGGAAATCCGCTTTCCTCGGCAACATATCAGACGGTTGACAGTCAGCCGCTGACCATCATGGACTCTAAGCTCCTCGACCTTGGCGGACTTACAGTCGGCTCGAAGTTCGAGTCTCCCAGTGCGCTTATAAACGCCACAAGAGGCGGCTCGGGCGGATACAGCTTCTCCGTTAAATCCGGCAGCAAGCTGCCCTCGGGTCTCACCATGGATTCCAAGACCGGCAGAATAACCGGCACACCCTCCGCCGCAGGCGAGGCAGGCTCGTTCATCGCCGTTGTCAAGGACAGCAAGGGTGCAACGGCTCAGGCAACGATAAATTACGGTGCGATCAAGGCATCCGAAAGATATTTGTATGTCGACTATATCTCCGGCACTGACTATATCCCGGTCAATGTCCTCAAGGACGGCAGCGGCATCGGCTGGAGCTACAGTGCCGCAAGCAAGACCCTTACCCTCAGCAGCTACAACGCAGGTCCCATTGCATGTGACTCCGATCTGAACATCGTGCTCAATGGCAGCAACACCGTAACGCTCCCCGAGCCGTCCCAGTCCGGCATCAATGTAAATGGCAAGCTGACGATCACAAAGTCCGGCAGCTCCTATACCGACACGCTGACGGTAAAGCAGCTGACCACCTCGACTCCGGCAAACCTCATCGTTACCGGCAATGCCACGGGCGACTCCTGCGTCATCAACGGCGGCACCGTGAACCTTGTCGGCGCAAGCGGCGCAAACGGAACTAACGGCATCGTACATTCGGCAAGCGTCAACAACGACGCAAGGCTCAACATCTCTGCCGGATACATCGGCGTCGGCGGACAGCTCACTGCGGCAAGCTCCAACGATATCACAATCACCGTAAAGGGCGCCATGGGCGGCTCGGTCGCCGCACGCTCGCTCAGCGCATCGGGCAGCGGCATGATCTCCCTCAACGCAAACGGAAAGGCGACCACCGTCAACAGCAGCCTCACCGTGAAAAGCGGTGCAGGTGCGATCGCACTCAACGGCTACACCATGGTCGGTGCAACGCCGTATAAAAACTTCTCCATCGCCTCGAACAAGACGCTTTCCAACAGCTCTGCCTACTACACCGGCTATCGCACCTCGACTCAAAGCATCGGCAGCGGCTATTACCTGACCGACTCCAGCGGCGTGCCACTTGCAAGCGCCGACATCGTTTCCAAGCCGAATCTGCCGCTGAAGATCATGGATTCCGCTCTGTTCGACCTCCCGGCCGCAAAGGTCGGCGCAAAGGTAAACCGTGAGATATATCTGTCCTGCGCAACCTACGGCGGCTCCGGCGGATATAAATACTCGCTCAAGTCCGGCTCTACGCTGCCGGCGGGGCTCAGCATCGACTCCGCCACCGGCGCTATCTCCGGCACGCTCACGCAGTCGAAGTCGGCAGGCTCCTTCGTTGTTGTCGTTAAGGACAGCAAGGGCAGCACCGCCGAGGTCACCGTCAACTACGGCAAGATAACCATCGACAAGGTCGGCGTTCCCTCCGTCACGGGCGGCAACGATCCGAGCACCGGCAAGCCCCGCCTCACATGGAAGACTGTTGACGGCGCAGCAAAATACGAGGTGTACCGCTCCGGCACTAAAAACGGCACATACTCGCTGTACTGCACCCTCACGGGCACAAGCTACACCAACACGACCGCCAACGCAGGCAGCACCTATTACTATAAGGTGAGAGCCATCGGCTACGACGGTAAGGCAGGCTCGTTCAGCGCAATAAAAGAGCGTACCTGCGACTGCGCAAGACCCGCCGTTACGAGCGGCAACAACTCGTCTACCGGCAAGATCACGCTTAAATGGAATGCCGTAAACGGCGCAAAGAGCTACGCCATCTACCGCTGCACGAGCATTGACGGCACCTACTCGAAGATGTACACAACGACCTCCACGAGCTACACCAACTCCACCTCAAAGGGCGGCGTTACCTACTACTACAAGGTCTATGCCCTGTCCTCAAAAACAAGCTACGCCGACTCTGCGGCAGCTTTGGTCGGTCCGTGCGTGTGTAAGTGCGCCGTTCCCTCCGTCACAGGCGGCAACAACGCCTCCTCCGGCAAGGTCACCCTCAAGTGGAAGGCGATCGAGGGCGCAACGAAGTACGAGATATGGAGATCCGGCACCAAAAACGGCAAGTACACCAAGCTCTACGCCACTACGAGCACCAGTTACACCAACTCCACCTCCTACGCAGGCTACACCTACTACTACAAGGTCAAGGCCATCTGCGGCACGAACACCGCCGCAAACTCCGAGTTCAGCGCAATTAAAGAGCGCACCTGCGACTGCGCAGCACCCGTCGTGAAGATAAGCCTCAATAAAGGCGACCCGAAGCTGACTTGGGACAAGGTGTATAACGCAGACAGCTACACCGTCTACCGTGCCACCACCGCAAACGGCACATATTCCAAGATGTACACCACCAAGAGTGCAAGCTACACCAACACCAGCGCCGTTGCGGGCAAGACCTACTACTACAAAGTCTTCGCCAATTGCAGCCGCAGCAGCTACGCCACCTCGGCAAGCAGCAATGTGGTGCATATCCTTGCAAAATAAGGGACTATGAAAATTTAGCAACATACCATGAAAAATCCGGGGAGCTTATGCGGCTCCTCGGTTTTCTTTGTTAATTGACACGGTGTTAATAATTTGTTAAAATACTGAAAGTGTTCACTCGGGACGGCTGTTTGTCGTTCATGAGCGATTGTTCGTACAAATCTTAAAAGGAAAGAGAAAGAAAAAATGAAAATCGTAAAAGCGTATAACAGCGTAAGCCTCGTGCTGCGCATCGTTATCGGCATGGTCATCGGCGTGGCTCTTGCCCTGCTCATCCCCAACGCCGCCGAGACCGCACCCGGCATCGGCATCTTAGGCAGCCTGTTCGTCGGCGCTCTGAAGGCCATCGCCCCGCTGCTGGTGTTCATACTCATCATCAGCGCACTTGCACAGTCCAAGGAGAAGATGGGCAAGAAGTTCGGCACAGTTATCGTCCTGTACCTCATCTCCACCTTCCTTGCGGCAGTCGTCGCCGTCTGCGCAAGCTTCATTTTCCCCGTGACCATCACCCTCACGGAGGCCGCCTCCGATACCGCTCCCGACAGCTTTGCGGCCATCTTCACCGGCCTTCTTAACAACATCGTTGCCAACCCCATCGGCTCGATCGTCAACGCCAACTACCTCGGCGTTCTGTTCTGGGCAGTCGTCCTCGGCTTCATGTTCAAGGGTGCATCCGACACGACGAAAAAGTTCCTGTCCGATGCCTCCGAGGCGGTCACCAAGGCAGTCCGCTTCGTTATCAATCTCGCACCCTTCGGTATCCTCGGTCTCGTGTTCACCGCAGTTTCCACCAGCGGTCTTGCCATCTTCACCGAGTACGGCAAGCTGCTGCTCATCCTCGTCGGCTGCATGCTCTTTGCAGCCCTTGTCGTCAACCCCATCATGGTGTTCATCGTCATCCGCAAGAATCCGTATCCGCTGGTGTTCAAGTGCCTCAAGGAAAGCGGCGTCACCGCATTCTTCACCCGCTCCTCGGCCGCTAACATCCCCGTCAACATGACCCTGTGCGAGAGCCTCAAGCTCGACCGTGAGTTCTACTCGGTCTCCATCCCCCTCGGTGCAACCATCAACATGGGCGGTGCAGCAGTCACCATCACCGTCATGACCCTTGCAGCCGTCCACACGCTGAGCATCCCCGTGAGCCTGCCCGTAGCCATCGTTCTGTCGGTCATGGCGGCCCTCGGCGCATGCGGCGCATCCGGCGTTGCCGGCGGCTCGCTGCTGCTCATCCCCATGGCCTGCTCGCTGTTCGGCATCAGCAACGACATCGCAATGCAGGTCGTCGGTGTCGGCTTCATCATCGGCGTCATCCAGGACTCCGTCGAGACCGCCATCAACTCCTCCTCCGACGCACTGTTCACCGCCGTTGCGGAGTTCAAGCAGTGGCGCAAGGCCGGCAAGGAGATCAAGTTCTGAGCCAAAACCCGAATATCGAATATAAAAAATCTCCCGTCCATGGACGGGAGATTTTTTATACTCAACCTAAGGTCTGCATTTGCAGGGCGTTCTGGATCGCCTGCTCGTATGCCTGCTTTATGCCGTCGATATTGTAGGTCGCATTGAAAATGTCGAGCACTCGCTGAGTGTCGCCGCCGGTGATCAGACCGACCAGCACGCACAGCGCACCGAGCAAAACTGCGATAATGCAAACGGCGGAGATTATCTTCCAAGCCTTAGCCATCTATCTCCACCTCCTTGACGCAAAGCTTTCTGCCGAGGTTTTTGATGCCCCGGATGAGCCACGGCACGGAAACGATGATGAGCCACACGGCAAACCATGTGACCAGCACGCCCAGCGCCAGCACGGCGAGATTCACGCCGAAGCACAGCAGCACATCGGCAAACACCGACATGCCCGAGAATGTGAAGCTTAAAAGGCTGAAGCCGACACGCAGACCCAGCAGTCCACAGCCGAGCACCCCCAGCTCAAGGCCGAGCATCACGAGCAGCAGAACAAGCCCCACCGGGATAGACACGATGATATAAAGTATCAGCGCAAAAACATTCGTTTTCTTGGCCTTTTCCGGCGCAGCCTCGGGCGTTTCGTTGAACACTGTCGCCAACACATGCGCTGCCTCGTCGGCGGGCTCCGCCGCCTCGACTTCCGCTGCCGCTTCCGCCTCACCGCCGTCGTCGGCCTGCGTCTCCTGCGCCTTCGGCGCAGCCTCGGCCTCGTCGTCGGCGACCTCCGCAGTGTCTGCATCGGCATCTTCGGCTTGCGTCTCAGAGTCGCTTGCCTCACTGTCGTTTTCGGCATTTTCCTCGTCAGCCACAACGGCTTCCGCGGCGGGAGCTTCGTCCACCTCGTCGGCGGGCTGCTCCGTCTCCTCGGCTGCTTCCTCGGCCGGTTCCTCGACCTCAGGCTCTGCCACCGGCTCGGGCTTGGGCTCTTCCTTGAAGAAGATGGGCTTATACTCTATGCCCTCCTCGGCCGCCTTTTCACGGCGGATCTCCTCAATGATATCAACATATGCGTCCGCCGCCGGCTCGTTGGGTTTAACGATGGGCGCAGACGACTTCTTCCCCTGCGTGGGGATAACGGGCTTGACCTTAACAGCTTCTCCGCTTCCACCGTCCTTTGAATCTGCGTGTACGGAGAGCTTGCGCTCGTCACGCTGATAGCTGCGGGAAATGGCAACGGCCAGCCTTGTAGGCGAGCCGAAGGATTCAAGCATTGCCTGCTCGTCCTCGGCGTTGTCCAGCATCTCGTTGTACTGCTGGATTATCTCGCTTCTGTCCTCCTTGAACATGAAGGTGAGCAACTTGGAAAGCTCGCTCATAAATTGCTGCCTGTTGATAAGGGTCACCTCACTTCCGACAATTTTACCATATAGTTTAACAGATATATTATAGACAAAAAAGCAACGATGGTCAAGATTTTTTGCTTTTGGGCCGACGATAGCCGGCTCTTGACAACGAACGAACTCTTATATAGAATATGTAGGTTAAAATATGTGGGGGAGAGGGACTCCCGACAGATAAAGGAGAAAAAATAGATGGCAAAAGAGAAAAAAGTTGAGCAGATAACCGATATGGAGCAGGACTTTGCTCAGTGGTTCACCGATGTCTGCACCAAGGCCGAGCTTGTCGATTACTCGGGCGTAAAGGGTCTGTTCATCATGCGCCCCTACGGCTATGCCATTTGGGAGAACATTCAGTCTGTTCTCGATAAGAAATTCAAGGAGCACGGCCATGAGAATGTTTCTATGCCCATGCTCATTCCCGAGAGCCTTCTGCAAAAGGAGAAGGATCATGTCGAGGGCTTTGCCCCCGAGTGCGCATGGGTCACCGTAGGCGGCTCAGAGGAGCTCACCGAGCGCCTGTGCATCCGCCCGACCTCCGAGACCCTGTTCTGCGACCATTGGAGCCACACCGTCCATTCATGGCGTGACCTGCCGATGCTGTACAACCAGTGGTGCTCCGTTCTGCGTTGGGAAAAGACCACCCGCCCGTTCCTCAGAGGCAGAGAGTTCTTGTGGCAGGAGGGTCACACCCTGCACGCCACCGAGGAGGAGGCACGCAAGGAGACGCTCCAGCAGCTTGAGGTCTACGCCGATGTGTGCGAAAATTACCTCGCAATGCCCGTCATAAGGGGCAACAAGACCGAGAAGGAGAAGTTTGCCGGCGCCGTCAACACCTACACCATCGAGTGCATGATGCACGACCACAAGGCGCTCCAGTCCGGCACGAGCCACTACTTCGGCACCGGCTTTGCCGAGCAGTTTGGCATCACCTTCACCGATAAGGACAACAAGCTCAAGCACCCCCATCAGACCTCTTGGGGAATGTCGACCCGTGTCATCGGCGGCATCATCATGACCCACGGCGACAACAACGGCCTCGTCCTGCCGCCCGAGATAGCGCCCATTCAGGTCATCGTCGTGCCCGTTGCACAGCATAAGCCCGGCGTCACCGAGAAGGCCACCGAGCTGTACGAGACGATAAAGGCCTCCGGTGTGCGTGTCAAGATCGATGTCAGCGACAACAGCCTCGGCTGGAAGTGCGCTCAGTACGAGATGAAGGGCGTGCCCCTGCGCATCGAGATCGGCCCCCGTGATATCGAAAACGGCATGTGCATGGCCGTGCGCCGTGACAACGGCGAGAAGATCCCCGTCTCGCTCGACGAGATAGGCGAGAAGATACACGAGCTGCTCAAGACCGTTCAGCAGGGTCTGTTCGACAAGGCAAAGAAGAATCTCGACGAGCACATCTTCGAGGCACATTCTCTTGAAGAGGCAAAAAAGCTTCAGGAGGAAAAGGGCGGCTTCATCAAGACCATGTGGTGCGGCGAGCTTGAGTGCGAGATGAAGATGAAGGAGCAGGCGGGCATGACCTCCCGCTGCATCCCCTTTGCGCAGGAGAATCTCGGCGACACCTGCCCCATCTGCGGCAAAAAGGCCAAGCACATGATCTACTGGGGCGTAGCGTACTGATTTTGCTAATAAATAGAAAGCAAAAACCCTCCGGGGAATCCGGAGGGTTTTAAGCTATAATTTACTTGATGACGGCTTTGGCGTTGTCGAGGGTGATGACAATGCCGTTCTTGGCGGCGACCTCGTTCACCTGCGAAATAAGCTTCTCGGCGTTGGTGTTCAGAAACTTCACCGTAAGCGCTTCCTTCTGCTTCTGGCTCATCGCTGCAAGAACGCCCTTGACGATCTTCTTCGACAGCTCCGGCGATGCGCCGACGGCCTTGCGGATCAGGGGATTGACATCTTCGCCCTCGGACAGAATGCGAATGAGGTCGGGGAGAAAGTTGTCAAGCGTCTCTGTATAATCAAAATCACTTACCTGCATGGTTAACTCGATCATTTTGAGTGCCTCCTGTAATAGGTTTTCAATCGAAGCTATTATACATAAATCATCCCCGCTTGGCAACAACAAAAATGCGAAACTTAACTGTAAATTTAATATTTTTTGCGCAAAAATATTGACAAGAGGCAAAAATCTTGGTATTATCTTTAAGCTGAACATAGGAACGGCCCTGCGGGCGTAGTTCAATGGTAGAACACCAGCCTTCCAAGCTGGATACGTGGGTTCGATTCCCATCGCCCGCTCCAACATAAGGACGGACGGTAAAATATGCGCCAATAGCTCAGCAGGATAGAGCAACTGCCTTCTAAGCAGTAGGTCGGGGGTTCGAATCCCTCTTGGCGTGCCAAATTTAAAATATAAAATATGGTGGGTGTAGCTCAGTTGGTTAGAGCACCGGATTGTGGTTCCGGGTGTCGAGGGTTCGAGTCCCTTTGCCCACCCCATAAACAGAGGCCGGTCAAGCGCCGGCCTCTGATCATAAAAGATGGTGGGATGTAGTGTAATGGTAACACCTCAGACTTTGACTCTGATATAGTGGGTTCGAGTCCCGCCATCCCAGCCAAAAATTTAAGACATGCCCCAGTAGCTCAGTAGGCAGAGCACCTGCCTTTTAAGCAGGGTGTCCGGAGTTCGAATCTCCGCTGGAGCACCAAGAAAAAGCCTGTAAGCTCAATGCTTGCAGGCTTTTTCAAGTAATAAGTAAGAGTGAATAGTGAATAGGTGCAGAACTCCGGACACTTGCCGTCGTCGGCGGTTGCCATGCAAATGGCGAGCCGACGGGCAAAATCAAATCGAAAAGGCTTTACCGCCCGAAGGGCGGCTAAAAGCCGGAGTTCGAATCTCCGCTGGAGCACCAAGAAAAAGCCTGTAAGCTCAATGCTTGCAGGCTTTTTCAAGTAATA